>ENA-ORDP01001657-ORDP01001657.1-marine-sediment-metagenome-genome-assembly--contig:-NODE-1657-length-11887-cov-2.646383_pt1 | contig 11887 bp, 12 predicted proteins | sample MGYA00248627_ERZ508539 | MGnify/ENA primary metagenome ERZ508539 (study PRJEB26208, sample SAMN05571518) | marine sediment metagenome | biome: deep sea; feature: Hydrothermal vent; material...
ATCAAAGAGTTTTGATAAATTTTTCTCCGCAAATTCCACCCTTAAAAAAAAATAATAGACAAAACAAAAATCAATATAAGATATGCTTTAATTCCTCCTTTTGCTTTTGTGCACATTTACTGGGATTCTAAAATTTCTGAATTAGTTTATGAAGTTGAAGAGCCATATTTAAATGAAACTGAAAAAAAATACAAGGAAGAAATAGTTTCAGCTATGGAAAATATGATTAATCTTGGAGAAGTTGTCGAAAAAAATAAAGAAGTTATTGCAAAATATATTGACAGAATGTTTAAAATTTTATTAATTGAACTTGGAATAGAACTTTCATATGAAACTTATAAAAAAATATATTATTATCTTTACAGGGATTTTACTGGATTTAATGAAATAGAACCCTTGCTAAAAGATTATTTTGTTGAAGATATAGAATGCAACGGGCTTAACACTCCTATTTACATTGTTCATAGAATTTATAGAAATATTAAAACAAATATTTTATTCAAGGATGCAAATAAACTTGCAAATTTTGTTGAAAAAATTGCGCAGAGAGCTGGAAAATATATTTCTTATGGAAATCCAATTCTCGATGGAAGTTTACCTGACGGAAGCAGGGTAAATGCAACTTATACAAAAGACATCACAAGCAGAGGGCCAACATTCACAATTCGAAAATTCACAAAAACTCCTTGGACACCAACACAACTGATAAATTTCAAAACATTAAGCCCTGAAATGATGTCTTATCTTTGGCTATTAATTGAGCATAAAATGAACATATTAATTACAGGTGGGACTTCTTCTGGAAAAACAACTTTGCTAAATGCAATTGCATTTTTCATTCCCCCTGAAGCAAGAGTTGTTTCAATTGAAGACACCAGAGAATTAAATCTCCCAAGAGAAAACTGGCTTCCAAGTGTCGCAAGAACTTCAACAGTAACAGGAGGTGTTGGAGAAATTGATTTATTTACTTTATTAAAAAGCTCTTTCAGGCAAAACCCTGATTATGTAATTGTGGGGGAAGTCAGGGGAAAAGAAGCATCTGTTTTGTTTCAGGGAATGGCTTCAGGGCATTCTTCACTTAGCACAATGCACGCTGACTCTGTTGACACCCTTATAAAAAGATTGGAAACCCGTCCAATAGAACTTTCACCTACTTTAATGAATGTTCTTGATAGTGTTTGCATAATGACTCATGCAACTATAAAAAAACAAGAAACAAGAAAATTAAAAGAAATCGTGGAAATAATGAACATAACTTCCGAAGGAATTGCCCTAACAAATACTCCTTTTTTATGGAATCCTTTTGATGATGATTTTTACTTTAAAAAAAATAGCAAAATTTTTGAAAGAATATCAAGAAGAAGTGGTTTAAAGCTTGAAGAACTTGAATTGGAATTCAGGCGAAGAGCTCAATTAATTTATAAATTATCTCAGCAAAAAATTTTCGGATTTAAAAAATTTCAGGAAGTTGTAAATGAATATTATAAAAAACCAGAACAGGTTTTAAGAAAATTTAATATAAAATAAAAATTTAATTTTTTACACAATAAAGCAAAGCAATATAGGGTTGCATTATGTTGTGAGGTTGACTTCCTCCTGTATTTCCCGTAGCACTACCTTGTGAGGTTCTATTTCCTTGACCTGATCCGTCCAAAAAACCTGTTGAACCTGAACTTGTTAAACCAGTAAGAGGAGTTGTTGAATGACTATGACTTGGCATTTCAGAAGTTGTTAAAGTATGTGTTTCAGCGCCCCCGGTTGAACCAATAGTATTAAGGGGCCCTGATACAGCTGTTCCACCACTACCCATTGTAATATGCCGACGAAGGTCAGGCAGGTTAAAAGTTGTTGAACCATCACCAACTCCCCAAGTAGTCCCAATCGCATTGAAAAGAGGGGCATAAGTTGTTCTGCCGATATTTGAGCCATCGCAATTTAAATAACCTGCAGGGGCTGATGTTCCCGCATAATCAATTATTGTTCCAGTTAAAATACCCCTACTTGCAGCAGTGGTTTGAGTTGTCCCGTCGCCAAAACCCAATATGCTCCAAGCTTTTGTTAATTTAGAAAAAGCAACAACACTTCCAAAACCAGCTAAACCTAAAATACTTTTCTTGATAAAATTTCTTTTATTTAAATCAATTTTTTCCTTTTTATTATCCAAAACATCAGAAAATTTATCTTTTTTTATTGAAAACATTTTTTATACCTTATTTAAATTTATTATAGAAAAAATTATATTTAAATGTATTGGTAACTCAAATGGTAATCCATATATAAAAATAAATATTCCTTTTTTATTTTATGAATGTAAAAGCTAAAACATTGTCTTTTATTAGAAGAGGGCCAAAAAGAAAAGAAATACTTTTACAACTAAATAAAAATAGAGTAACTGCAATTGATTTAGTAAAAATAACTAAGATGTATAAATCTCATGTTTCAAGAGCTTTAAATGAGCTAAAAATAAAGAAATTAATAAAATGTGAAAATCCAAAAGATAGGGCATTTCGTTATTATTCTATAACTCAAAAAGGTTCTAAAATTTTAAAAGAATTAAGATTATTCTAGAATAATTTTAAAAATATATAAATTGTATTTGATAAAATATATTATGTCCCAAAATGATGAAAATGTTATTGATTTTAAATTAGATAATCATATGTCTCAAAATTCAATAAATTATTTCTTTACAACTTTTTATGGGCGAGATGAATTAGCTAATAAAATTATGAAAGAAACTCTTGAAAAAAAGTATAATCAAAAATTTGAACCTATATATGTATTGCAAACAATAATTAAGGAATTACCTAAAAATTATATAATTATCAATAGAGAACTTAAAGGAACAAAATTGAAAAATTATATTTTGATGAGAGATCCAGAGGATTTAGTTGCAGATTTTTCAATTTCCCCGTTTATAAAAAATTTAATCAAAAAATTATCTAAAAAACAAGAAAGAATATTTTGTTATTTTTTTACAACATCATTTTTTTCATTAAAACATCCTAAAATTAAAGTAATTGGCCCAAATCCTAAGCTTACAACTTATTTAGATTCCAAAAAAGTTCAATTTAATATTTTTGAAGAATTAAATTTACCTCATCCAAATTTTAATATTTTTAATAATTTAAATCAAGTTATTAAATATAAAAATAGCAATAAAATTATAGTTTATAGTAATTATAATTCTGGAGGATATCATAGCCAGATTATAAACGAGAAAATAGATTTTGAAAAATTTGCTGAAAAAATAATAGAAAATAAAAAAGAAGGACCTTTTATTTCAGTTGAATTTTTAGATGATGTCTTATTATCACCTAATGTCAATGCTATAATTACAGAAACCAAGATCAAAGTTTTAAATATTACAGACCAAATTCTTGATGGAAATAAATATCTTGGGAATATATTTCCTTCAATTGCATCTGAAAATGTAAATAATAAAATAGTAGAAATTACAAATAAGATAGGTATTTATTTACAAAAATTAGGTTTTAGAGGAATTTTTGGATGTGATTTTATAGTTGATGATAAAGAAAATGTGTTTATAGTAGATTTAAATCCTCGAAGGCAGGGAGGATATTCAATTTTATGTGCATTAGATAATAATCTTGTTAGGAAAGAATTGGAAATTCATATTGAGAACCAAGATTTAGAAATATCTAATATAAATTATAATCCAAATTTTTCTTGGGCTCAACTAAAAATTTTTCCTGAAAATTATCTTAAAAAGTTTGAGCAATCAAGTATAAAATATATTAATGAAAATTTTTTAAATAATGATGAAGGTTTTATTTCTTTTTATCCTAAAAAATCCATTATAAAAAGTCCTGATCCAATAGGCCATTATATATTAAGAACAAATAATCTTAATGAAACAAAAAATAAATTAAAAAACTTAAATTTGAATTAAAATGAACACTAAACTTGATAAATTTCTTATAAAGAATAAAATTGAAACTCCTTGTTTTGTGTATGATTTAAAGAAAATAAAAAATAATATCTCAAAAATTACTAAAGCATTTTCAAATTATAAAAATTTTGAACTGTTTTATGCAGTAAAAGCTAATAACAATAAAGAAATTTTAAAAATAATAATTAAACAAGGAATTTCCCTTCATGTTTCTAGTAAAGAAGAGTTAATTTATTCTTTAAGATTAAAACCTAGAAATATATCATACACAGCACCAATTATATCAAAAGAGATTTTAAAATTATGGAAAAAACATAAATTTGAGATAAATATAAATAATTCTTTAGATATTAATTATTTTAGAAATAATAAAAACCTTGGAATAAGAATTAATCCATTAATAGGTTGGGCTTATTTTGGAGGAACTAAGGCAGGTGGAAAATTTAGTCAATTTGGAATTCCAATAAATGAAATTAAAGGAAAAATTTTAAAATCAGTTTCAAGATTGCATTGTCATACAAGTTCAGATTCATATGAATATAAATTATTTTTTAAACAATTAAAATTATTATTGAAAATTTCATCTAAATATAAAAATATTAAAACAATAAATATCGGAGGTGGAATTGCAACTCCAATTACTAAAAATGAACATTTTTTTAAAATTAATTTATTTGCAAATAGAATAATAACTATCCTTGATAATTTTAACAAAAAATATAATAGAAATATTAAGCTTCAATTGGAATTGGGAAATTATTTGGTAAGAAATATAGGAATATATATTACCAAGGTTGTTCAAGTTGAGAAAAAATTTGGAAAAAACTATGTTTTTACTGACGGAACTATGCATCATTTAAAAGGAAGTGACATTGATTATATAATTACCCCAAATTCTAAAAAGACACAAAAAAAATCTTTTGTCATTGGAAAAACATGCCAAAGAAATGATTTATTTATTAAAAATTATAACCTCCCAAAAGTTAAAATATTTGATAATTTAATTATTGAAAAGGTTGGAGCATATTGCATGTCACAAGCAGATAATTTTAACTTAGTTCCTAAACCTAAAGAATATATAATAAAAGATGATTGAAGTTTTATTCAAGAAATATTCTCCAAGATATTTTAAAGAAGTAATAGAACTTATCAAGTTTTATAATCGGGATAGAATTTTTGAAAAAAAAGGTCCGGAAAAATTTAATCAAGTAATTGATGGAAAATTAAAAAGAGAAAAAATAAAAAATTTAGGAATATTTGATAAGAAAGAATATGAAGAAACAAAAAATTTACTTAAAAAAACTGATTTTCTCAGGATAATTTCTTATGTTGTATTAAATAAAGAAAAAATTATTGGCATTGGAATAGGAATTATAAAAGCAGATTCATTTGAACCTAAATTTGTGTATATTTATCCTGAATTCACACATAAAAATATTGGGAAAAATTTATTTTTATTGCTTTTTAAAGAAGCTAAAAAAATTAACCCTAAAATTAAAAAAGTTGAATTTTGGAGTGGAGAAAGATTTTATTATTCACATAATTTCTTTAAAAAATATTTTGGAAAAGGAAAGAAAGTTAAGTTTAAAACTAAAGTTGGCAATAATTTTTATAAATCATATAAATTAAAATTTAATTATCCTATTAATAATGTAATTAAAAATTTAAGTATTTAATCTAAGTAAATACTTACTGTTCTTAAGCATATTTGTAAAAATTAGAATTATCTGGGAATGTAATAACATTATTTTGACAAGGGATACATTTTGGTCCTAAATGTGTTTTATATTTAGATACAATTTCTTGACTTCTTTTATAAACTTCTAAAAGGGTTTCAAGGGAAGGGGTCGGATAATTTTCCATTTGAATTCCTTCCATAGTTGTAAAAGGACTTAAAACAGGTAAAACATTTCTTCTTGCTAACTCCTTAACACCTTCTAAAGTAGATTCAATAGGTTCAAGACCAACAACCAACATTGATCTAACATTACCATAACCAAAATAACCAACTGCCTCTTCTAATGATTTTAAATATCTATCTTGACCTAAAGCAAATTTTTGAGGCATTATTTTTTGAGCTATTTTTTTATTAAATACTTCAAGATTCAAGGATATTTCTCTAACTCCATAATCTTTTAATGTCCTTAAATAAGAATTATCAAAAAAAGGAGCTACCATAAGATCTATTGATAAATAATCTCCATATTTCTCAATAACTTTTCTTATTACTAAATCTTGATGTGCTCTATCTGGTTTAATTGGAGTGCCTGCACCAATTAAAATATGCCTAACTGGAATTGTAGAGTTTTCTTTTGCTCTCAAAGCTAAATCAGTTGCCTCAAAAATTTCATTTAATTCATGTTTTTTATATTGTTTGGGATTTAGCTCACAAAATTTGCAATTATAAGCACATCCTGAAATAGGATTAATTCGAATTCTATCAAGTTGAATCATAACTATTTCAGAAAAAGCTATTCCTTTATTATTAATTCCTAAAAGTTCTATATCAGGACATATTGGTTCAACAATGGTTTCTTTTTCTCCTTCTCTAATAATGTAATTATTATTAACTAAATCTAAAAAAGGTTTTTCATCTTTAAGTTCTCTTAATCTATAAGGTGTATTAACAAATATATCTTTCCCTTTAAACTGTAAATAAATTCCCGAAGTTGTTGGAGCATCTAATATTGAGAGTGGAATTTTTCCTCCTTCAGTTAATTTATTTTTTGCCTTACTAGAAATATCTATTCCTGAAGCCATAAGTTTTAATTTTAATTTCTCTTCAAAACTAACCATAATAAATTACTCTAATTTTATTATTTGTTTGTTATAAAGAACTCAATAACTCTTTGCAACTTTTGTCGTAACAAATCAAAATATTTATAAAATAGATAATTTTAATTTTTGTATGGATGATAATATTGTAGATTACCTTATAGATTTAGGATTTACAGGATATGAAGCAAAAGTATATTCTTCTCTTGTAACTTTAGGACGAACTACTGCAACCCTTATTTCAAATAGGGCTGGAGTTCCCCGGGCAAGAATATATGATATCTTAGGAACTTTAGAAAGAAAAGGTTGGATAAAATCAATAAAAACTAAACCTATTCAATTTGTTTCAATTTCTTTTGAAGAAGCCCAAAAAAATCTTAGTAAGCTTGAAGAAAATTTTAAAAAAACAAAAAAAATTATAACAGATGAGCTTAAATTAAGTAAAGCTTTGGATAAAGAAAACTCGAAAGAAGATCAAATTATATTTGTAAAAACAGAAGAAACAATAAAAATTATTAAGGAAGTTTTAAATCAAACAACTAAGAGTCTTAATTTTTTTAGGATAAATTCCAAAACAATTATGCTATTTATAAATGAATTAAAAAAACTAAAAAGAAAAAAAGTAAATATAAAAATAATATTAAAAGACAAGCCGGCTCAAGAAATTTTGTATGAAATAATGGCGATAGGGGATGTGAGATTTTATTTAAATAAAAATATTATTAATGGATCATTATTTGCAGATAAAAAATTAGTTATGAATATATTTGAACAAAAAGGTGAACTTTATGCAACTCAATTAACCTATAAAAAATGCCTTTATTGTTTAGATGCTTGGCTTACTAGAGAATGGGATGAAAATTAAAAGAAATTTTAAACCAAAACATTTAAATATACATTTTCTGTGTATACATAAGGTATATACTTATACCTCCTTTCAAGCCATGCCTTGTGCATGGTTTATATTAAAATGAGCGATATATTTGACAATACAATTTTATGCAAAAACTGCAATAAAAAAATGCAGAAAGTAAATGTATCTAAAAATGGATTTTTATTAAGAGCTGTTATTTGCGAAAACTGCAACGAAAAAATCTTACATCCTGTTGATCAGGAAAATTACAATAAATTTATAAATTTAAGAGACAAGGAATTTAGTGTGAAGATGCGACTTGTGGGAAATAGCTATGCTGTGTCAATCCCAAAAGAAATTGTCTCTTTCATGAATAATCAGGAAAAAATAATAGATAATATGGTAAAACTTTGCTTTGAAGAAATGGGAAGAGTTTCTTTAAACTTTAATAAAATAGAAATAAGAAAAAATGGCTAAAATAATTAATTTACAAGCAGAAAGAAGAAATAGGGAAAAAACAAATTTAGTTAATTGTGTTTTATGTAATATTGTTATAAAAGGACTTACAGAAGAGGGAATTGAAAATTACAATCCTCAAATAGAAGGAGCAGGTCCTGTTCATTTTTCATGCTATCAAGATAATCTTGTAGATACCACAGAATTTGCAAAAGTATTAAATAGGAATAGATACAGAAAATAAAATGAAAAAATCAGTTCAATTAAAAGTTGTAGAAGCATTGCAAGATGATGCTTACAAAGGAATAGCGAGAATTGATGCAGAGATAATGAGAAATCTGGAAATTAAAAGAGGAGATGTAATTGTAATTAAAGGAAATAAAGAAACTGTTGCGATTGCCGATAGAGCTTATCCAGCTGATGTTGGCGAAGGTATTATAAGAATTGATGGAATAATAAGAAGAAATTCGAAAGCAGGCATTGGGGAAGTTGTTTCAATTTCAAAATCAGAAGTTAAAGAAGCAAAAAAAATAATGATTGCCCCTGCTCAAAAAGGAATAATGGTTCAGGGAGATTCTGAAAGCTTGAAAAGAGGGCTTTTAGGAAGAAGTGTTGTAAAAGGAGATATAGTAGTATTAGGAGGTGTTCAAAGAAGAAGAGATTTAATGGGCGAAGAATTAGGTGATTTAAATGATATTTTCGGAGATTTTTTTGGGGGAATGGGTTTTGGAAATTTAGGAGGAAGTGTTTCTCAAATAAAATTTTTAGTTGTTAATTCAAATCCAAATCAAGCTGTAATTATAACAGAAAATACAGAAGTCACATTAAATCCAAAAGCTGTTGAAATTATTGATGAAAAAATTCCTGAAATTAATTATGAAGATATTGGTGGTTTAAAAGAAGAGATTAAAAAAATGAGGGAAATGGTTGAAATTCCTTTAAAGCACCCTGAAATTTTTGAAAAGCTTGGAATAGAATCTCCAAAAGGAGTTCTTTTACATGGCCCTCCTGGAACAGGAAAAACACTTTTAGCCAAAGCAGTTGCAAATGAATCTGAAGCTAATTTCATTCTTCTTAATGGTCCTGAAGTAATGTCAAAATATTATGGGGAAAGTGAAAAAAAAATAAGAGATATTTTTGAAGAAGCTGAAAAAACAGCACCTACAATTATTTTTATCGACGAGCTTGATGCTGTTGCTCCAAAAAGAGAAGAAACAATGGGCGAAGTTGAAAGAAGAGTTGTTTCTCAAATATTAACAATGATGGACGGAATGAAATCAAGAGGAAAAGTAATTGTTATTGGTGCTACAAACAGGGTTAATTCAATTGACCCTGCATTAAGAAGACCTGGAAGATTTGACAGAGAAATTGCAATTAATGCTCCTGATAAAGAAGGTAGATTATCAATTTTGAAAATTCACACAAGAGGAATGCCCTTGACAAAAGATGTAAATTTAGATGAACTTGCTTCTGTAACTCACGGGTTTGTCGGAGCTGATTTAGAAGCATTATCAAAAGAATCTGCAATGAATGTTTTAAGAAAATATCTTCCTCAGATGAAACTTGATGAAGAAGAACAAATCCCCCCTCATATTCTTGAAAAACTTATTGTAAAACAAAGTGATTTCATAAATGCTTTAAGAAATGTTCGTCCAAGTGCAATGAGAGAAGTATTGGTTGAAACACCAAATGTTGATTGGGATTCTGTTGGCGGGCTTGATGATGTTAAACAGGAATTGGGCGAAGCTGTTGAATGGCCTATGAAATATCCTGAAAGTTTTAAGAGAATGGGAATAAGACCTTCAAGAGGAATTTTGCTTTATGGTCCCCCTGGAACAGGAAAAACACTTTTAGCTAAGGCTGTTGCAAAAGAATCAGGAGCTAATTTTATACAAGTTAAAGGCCCTTCGTTGTTAAGTATGTGGGTTGGAAAATCAGAAGAAGGAATGAGAAAAGTTTTTGAAAGAGCAAGACAGGTTGCACCTTGCATTATTTTCTTTGATGAAATAGATTCTCTTGCAGGAAAACGAGGAGTTGAAGCTGGAACAAAAGTTACAGAGAGGGTTTTAAATCAGTTGCTTGCTGAAATGGATGGCTTGGAAGATTTGAAAGATGTTTTAGTTGTTGGGGCAACAAACAGACCTGATATGCTTGACCCTGCTTTGTTAAGACCTGGAAGATTTGATAAAATTTTACTTGTAAATGCACCTGAAGAAAAAGGTAGATTAAATATTTTAAATATCCATACAAAAAATATGCCTTTAACAAAAGATGTTAATGTTAAGGATATTGCGAAAAAAACTTCAGGATATACAGGAGCTGATTTAGAAGCTGTCGCGAGGGAAGCAGCAATGCTTTCATTAAGAGAATCTATAGATGCAAAAGATGTAAGAAAAAAACATTTTGAAGAAGCTTTGAAAAAAGTCAGGCCAAGTGTGAGCAAGCCAATGATTGAAGTTTATAAAAAAATAGAAGAAAATTTAAAATCCTCAAAAGTACCTGTTCAAACAGCTGGGAATAGTTATTTAGGATAAAATGAAAAATTTAGAAAAATCAACAGATATGGGAATTGCATTGGAACTTGCAACACATATAGAAAATCCTTGCACTGTTGAAGTTAATGGAAGAGAAGAAAATTTAAGGAATTTTTATATGGGGGAAGCTGAAAGGATTATTCCTACCTTTCAAAATCAGAGTGCAAAGAAATTCCTTGAAAGTGTAATGGAAGAATATAAATAATTATTCTGTTGTCACAATAACTTTATCATTTTCAATTAATATTGTATGTTCTGCTTTTGTTGAAAGATTTAGTAACGCTTTTATTTGTTTTTAATTTTATAAAAAATTATTTAAAGAGAAAATAGTTATTTTAGTAAGATTTAAATTTGTTTAATCCTTTAAAATATTATGAATTTAATTAGAAATTTTAAGAAAATATCTAAAAAAGATGTGTCTATTGCCGGAGGAAAGGGAGCTTCTCTTGGGGAAATGACACAAGCAAAAATTCCTGTTCCAAAAGGATTTGTTATTTTATCAAACGCATTTGATAAATTTATTCAAGAGAATGCAATAAAATCAGAAATAGATAGTATTTTAAAAAAGATAAATATTGAAGATATTAATTCTGTAAATAATACGTCTGAAAAAATTAAATATTTAATATTAAATGCAAAGATGTCAAAAGATGTTGCTGATGAAATTCTTAAAGAATTTAAAAAATTAAATACAAAATTTGTTGCAGTACGATCTTCTGCAACTGCTGAAGATTCAGACTCTGCTGCATGGGCAGGACAATTAGATACTTTTCTTAATACAATTAAAGAAAATCTTTTAGAAAATATTCAAAAATGTTGGGCGTCACTTTTTACTCCAAGAGCAATATTTTACAGATTTGAACAAAAATTACATAAACAAAAAATTTCAGTTGCAGTTGTAATTCAAAAAATGGTGGAAAGTGAAGAATCAGGTATTGCTTTTTCAGTTCATCCTGTTACTCAAGACAGAAATCAACTCATCATTGAAGCTGGGTATGGGCTTGGTGAAGCAGTTGTTTCAGGTTTAATAACTCCTAATAGTTATGTTGTAGACAAACAAAATCTTAAAATAACAGAACTTGTTGTTAATGATCAAACCAAAGGTTTGTTTAGAAAAAAAAGGGGAGGAAATGAATGGAGAGAATTAGGAGAAAAGGGAAAGAAACAAGTTTTAACTAAAAAGGAAATTATTGAGTTATCAAAGTTAATTATAAAAATTGAAAATCATTATGGTTTTCCTGTTGATATTGAATGGACAAAAGAGAAAGGAAAATTTTACATAACACAAAGTAGAGCGATAACTACAATAAAACAACAAAATAAAATTAATAAATATCACTCTAATTTAGAATATGA
>ENA-ORDP01001658-ORDP01001658.1-marine-sediment-metagenome-genome-assembly--contig:-NODE-1658-length-11875-cov-3.834264_pt1 | contig 11875 bp, 13 predicted proteins | sample MGYA00248627_ERZ508539 | MGnify/ENA primary metagenome ERZ508539 (study PRJEB26208, sample SAMN05571518) | marine sediment metagenome | biome: deep sea; feature: Hydrothermal vent; material...
AAGCAGCTATCCCAAGAGTGGTCAGCAGCGCATTCTGCGGGCACTGCAGATGAAGTGGTGCTGACAAAAATGGGTTAGCTCAAGCTGGTGAGAACAAATTGCCCGTTCATTTGTTTTTCGTCCACGATTACTTGCAGGTGGCTCAGTAGCTGCGGTGTTCGTCATATTTCATCGAAAATTATTTTTTTCGCGGTATTTGCTAAACGGCTATTGGGGCTCGACCTGTCCTGTAATGGGCACAACGAATCCGCGAAACAAGACCCCTCAAGCACTGGAAGGGCTGATAAATTGGAACATACCCTTCTCAAATACCTTCAGGCATGCCGCCACAATCCGGCGATCATACACGCTGCCACTGCCGCGCTGAATCTCAGCCAAGGCCTCATCCAGAGGCAGTGCCGGTCGGTACGGGCGATGTGATATCATCGCCTCAACCACATCAGCCACACAAACGATACGTGCTTCCAGACAGATAGCCTCCCCCTTGAGACCCTGCGGGTAGCCCGAACCATCCATGCGCTCATGATGTTGGTAGACGATATCGGCGATCGGCCAGGCAAACACCACATCCTTGATAATGTCATAGCCTACCTGACAATGAGTCTTGACCAGCTCATATTCCATGACACTTAGTTTCCCGGGCTTATTGAGAATTTCTGCGGGCAAATAAATCTTACCGACATCATGAACCATTGTCCCCATGCGCAAGCCGTCAATCTGCTCCGGCATCAGCCCCATTTGCTGGGCGATCTCACGGGCCAACTGAGAAACCCGCTGCTGATGCCCGGCGGTAAAAGGATCACGGACCCCGACGGTACGCGAAAATGCCACCACAGTACCGATCAAACTGGTTCGCAAAAATGCTCTGTTCTCTTCCAGGGCTGCCTCAGCAGCCACCCGCTTTGCCACCTCTTCTTCAAGATCCTTAACTTCAGCAGCCAGTTTTTCAACCACAACATCCCTGTGCTCCCTGAGCAACGTAAAGTCGTCGGTCGGCCATTGTGCTGCTACCGGCGTTTTCGTTGGATCCATGACGTTGTCGATCACCTGAAGCAGGTGATCCGGCTCCATGGGCTTGCTGATAAATGCGGTCGCACCCAGCGCAATCGCCAGCTTTTCATGTGCTGGCTCAAGATAAGTGCCGGTATAAAAAATCAACCGCAAATGCTGTAGGTCAGGATTGCGGCGGATCTCGTGACACAAGGTAAAGCCATCCATCTGCGGCATCAAAATGTCAGAAATTACCAGCTCTGGCTGGTTTTCCTGGATTTTCTGTAATGCCTCTTTACCGTTTGCAGCCACCTCCACCGCATAGTGTTGACCGGTTAAAAGTGCCCGCAAAAACTCTCTGGCATCTGCCTGGTCATCAACGATCAGTACGTTCATGGAACCTCCTGAAAACTTTCGATCACCTCATCCACAACCCCAACAAGAGAAAATTGCTCTTGCTGAATAGCCATCTGGCCGGCCTCAATCTTGGAAATATCGATGACATCGGTGATCAGATTCAATAAATGTCTGGCGGAGCGCTGCACCCGGCTCAGGTGATCCGTCTGTAAATCATTGAGCTCGCCATCCATTCCCTGCAGCATAACCCCTGAAAAGCCGATGATGGAGTTCAATGGGGTGCGCAACTCATGGCTCATCGAAGCGATGAACATTGATTTAAGGTGATCAAGCTCGCGCAAACGGGCATTGGCAGCGGCCAACTCACCGGTGCGTTCTTCAACCAGGATTTCCAACCCCTTGCGGTATTTTTCCAGCTCCTGCTCCATCGACTTACGATCGGTGATATCCACTGCAATACCCTGATAGTGGGTAATGGCGCCTTGTTCGTTGAATGAAGCGATAAACCGCCAGTGCAGCCAGCACAAGCGCCGGCCCGGGCGCTGCAATTCGTGTACCAGTTCGGTCACAGGATGGCCTGGGGTACAGGCAGCCAGTTGTTCCAGAATCGCCACTTTTTTTGATTCGGAAAATGCCTTGATCCAACGCTCCCCGATCAACGCATCCGGGCTTCGCCCCCAAAATTTTGCGTAGGTGGTATTCACAAAAGTCCGTGTCGTATCGGGCAAAAAACTGGTGATCATCACTACCTGATTTTCCACCAGATCACGATAACGGGCCTCGCTGTGCTGCAAAGACCGTGTGCGCTCCTCGACCTGCTGTTGCAACTGACTTTGCGATTGGCCGAGTGCATGGTTTGCTCTTGATAAATTTCTTCTGGAGCGGTCGACCTCAAAAATCGTTTGCGTTAAAAGAGCGGACTTGACCTCGGAGTAATACCCCATAGCCCGCATATGCAGGGCCTTCTCAATCAGGTTTCGACTAACATCGCGGGTCTCCTGCAAATGCACGACAGTGGCATTTCTGAGCCGTCCGTCCACGTCAAGATCTCGCGTTCAGGTCCATGCCGCAGGGCAGCTCCTTCAGGAAGGCGAATGCAATGGCGATATCTTCCCCCTCAATGATAGAACCGTGCTGAGGCAAAATTCGTTGAATCGACCAGCGGTGCTCAATTTTTTCCAGTCATGATTATTGATGGCCCCGAATATATCACCACTGAACAGACTCCCGGTCTTGGGATCATAGGTCACCATTGCCCCGGGTGAATGCAAAAATGGTGTGAACATGAATTCCAGAACACGCCCGCTGTTGACAACAAGCTGGAAATTCCGATCATCAACATAATAAAACTCGGAACGAAGCCCTAGATGACGAATCAGGCGCACCGTATTACGATGCGCGACAATGCGCAAATCGTCCCGGTCTATCACATCCTCGACTACAGCGAGATTCCCGCAGACGTCGGGATCTTGATGAGAGGCAACCAAGTGACTGATTGCACTCGGGTCTGTGACATCAATCACCTTGCGCATAATGATGGGAAAATCCGGAATTGAACCCGGATCAATCAATACCGCCTCATCTTCGTCAAGCAACAAATCAGGGATTACAGTGCATGCCAGCCTGCTCATCATTAAATCCAATCCAGTGGATTTCGTGTGTGACGGCAATCGCATCGTCATAATTCCAGCCGCCCATCGCTACGCCCTCAGCCTGTTTTTTCGGCATGGCCCGCCAGCATTCACGCGGATAAATGGCACACCGCCACTCGCACCCTGCTTTGGTGACCCGATCCGCCGAACCGTCTATGTTGGAACTACCATGCCTGTTCAGCTTGTGCTTTGTGTGCTTTGCGACTAACGATACTCCACAAAACACATGGAATCAAGCTGGATCAGCAAATCCTGGATCAGCGAATCCCAAGGGCTCCTGATAGAAGGAGGCTGTGCAAGACCCATGAACCAGCGATTGTGAGGCACTTGGTGGTGACCATGACACGATCACCGACCCCTCTCATTCACACAGAAAAGATCCTGCATTCGATAGCATCCTGATGCTCAGGCGTTTACATGACTGTAATAATCAACCAGAATGGCTGCCACTTCCGGGCGTGAAAATTCCGGTGGCGGAGCAATACCCTGACCCAGCATTTCACGAACCCTGGTGCCCGACAGAAGCACAAAATCCTCACGACTATGGTTGGGTGCATCGCGCATCATTACCACTTTTTTGAGTTTCTTTGACCAGGCGGTGTGATCAGCACGAAAGATCTCGATCTGCAACGCACCTTCAGGAACCCGCTCATCGAAGATAGTCTGAGCGTCAAAAGCACCGTAAAAATCTCCGACACCGGCATGATCACGACCGATAATAAAGATCGAAGCCCCCATATTCTGCCTGAACACTGCGTGCAGAACAGCCTCCCGCGGTCCAGCGTAGAGCATATCAAAGCCGTAGCCGGTGATCATGGCACTGTTAGGAGGAAAATATTCTTCCACCATTTTATGGATGGCAGCATCCCGAACATTGGCCGGGATATCACCGGGTTTGAGCTGACCCAGCAGCATATGAATCACTAAACCATCAGCAGCTGTGGCCTGCATGGCCATTTTACAGAGTTCTTCATGGGCGCGATGCATGGGGTTACGGGTCTGAAACGCCACCACTTTCTGCCAACCGCGCTGTGCGATTTCATCACGAATTTGTACTGCAGTGTGAAAAGTATCGGCAAATTCGGTTTCAAAGTAACTGAAATTCAGCACTTCGATGGAACCGGCGATCGCGGTATTGCCCAGAGACTGAAATGTCGCCACACCCGGGTGTTTGGAATCCGTGGTCCCGTACACCTGCTGGGTAATTTGCCGGAGTTCCTGCTCACTGAAAGTCTCCACCGAAGACACCTCCTGGATCGCCAGCACCGGATTGCCGGCAACATTAGGATCAAGCAGGGCGATTCGCTGGCCCGCTTCAATACTGCCTGCATCCGTCGTTAAATTCAGGATCGGGACCGGCCAGAATAAGCCCTCCGGAGTCTGCAAATCTATCGCCACACTGAGCGCCTGCGCGAGGTTCATAAACCCGGACAAGGGATTGAAATAACCTCCACCCAACATCACCGCATTGGCTGCAGAAGCTGAATTTAAAAGCAACGAAGGCAGGTTTTTTGCTTCTTCAAGTAATGCTGCACGATGGGCCTGGTCAGCGACATAAAGTGGTTGCAGCACATCAGAACCGTGGGGCTTGATCATGCAATTCTCCTTTGTTCTATGGGTTATGAGGACGAGAGCATTCAAAATACCCCCTTTGATGCCATAGGAAAAGAAAAAACAGCGATTAAAGCACTGAAATATTTTATTCCGGCATAAAGTGAATCAAACCCAGTGGTTCCCAACGGCCTGACGACATCGCTAAATTTATTCCACTTATGCGTTGACCGAGGCGATAAACCAAGCCACAGCCAGGATAACAATTTTGTTATCGGGCAATCTTATTATTGGGCGGCAGCTACCGGCACACACTGGCGACGATGCTCAATGGCTGACGCCAGTTGATCCAGCAGCAGGCAGGTGTCATCCCAACCCAGACAGGCATCCGTAATACTCTGTCCATAGGTCAGGGGCTGTCCGGAAACCACTTTCTGACTCCCGGCCCGCAGGTGGCTTTCAATCATAACACCGATAATATGCGCACTACCGGCCCCTATCTGGTTCGCCACATCTGCCCCCACCTCAAGCTGACGCTGATACTGTTTGCGACTGTTGGCATGACTGAAATCGATCATCACCCGTGGTAACTGTCCAACCCGGGTCAATTCCGCAACGGCACGACTGACATCCATTGTGGAATAATTCGGCTCTACACCACCGCGCAGAATGATATGACAGTCCCGATTCCCTCGCGTATTGAAAATGGCAGCACTACCTTCGTAGGTTACGCCGAGGAAGCTGTGGGGCTGTGAAGCAGCTCCGATAGCATCGATAGCCGCCTTCAGGGCACCTGTGGTCCCATTTTTGAGCCCCACAGGACAGGATAACCCCGACACCAGCTCACGGTGCACCTGACTCTCGGTGGTGCGGGCGCCAATCGCTCCCCAACTGACCAGGTCGGAGATATATTGCGGTGAAATTGGATCCAGGTATTCGGTACCCGCCGGCACGCCCAGTTCATTGATATTCAGCAGTAGGCGGCGGGCCACCGACAGCCCTTTATCGATATTAAAACTGCCATCCAGATCAGGATCATTGATCAGACCCTTCCAACCGACAGTGGTACGCGGTTTTTCAAAATACGTCCGCATCACCAACAGCAGTTGGCCCCCATATTCTTGACCGGCAGTGGCCAGTTTAACCGCGTACTCCAGCGCTGCCAGCGGATCATGAACGGAACAAGGCCCAACCACGACCAGTAACCGATCATCCTCACCCTGTAGAATCCGGTGAATATCCTGACGAGTGCGGGTCACCAGATCCGCTGTGTACTCGGTCATTGGGAATTGTTGATGCAGTGCTGAGGGGACGATCACTTCCTTAAGAGAAGCAATTCGCAGGTTGTCGGTCTTGATGTTACGCATGGAGGCTCGATAGGATTAAGATCTTAAGGCGCGCATTGTACCCGCGTACACGATAATTCCCAAACAATCATTAATATCAACTACCCCGCCCCCCCTCCAACGAATACTCATGGCAAGTACCATTAGCCAATACTCACCCGGCCACAGATCGCAACAGTGCCGGCAAGCCTTCCAGCGTAGTCAGTTGTGCCACCGGATTTCCCGGCAGACGCTCGGCAGGCTGACCGAAACGGTTGATGTGCACAACCTGAAATCCAAAATGGGCAGCACCACAAACATCCCAGGCATTGGACGACATAAAAAGAATTTCCTGCGCTGCCAGATTCAGTGCTGTACAGGCCAGACGATAAACCCGGGGATCGGGTTTGTAAATGCCGATACCATCGACAGACAGGACCGCCTGTAATTGATCGTGGATATCGGAGTTTTTTACAGCAGCTGCCAGCATGGTCGGACTGCCATTGGAGAGGATCGCACATGGCTGCCCGTCTGCATTTAAAGCCTGCAGGGTAGCCGGCACCTCGGCAAAACAGGCCAGACTCAAGTAGGCCGACATCAGAGTCTCAGCAATATCATCGCCCTCGATCTGTTCCTGCTCCAACGCGAAATCCAAACCATCTCGGGTGACCTGCCAGAAATCAACATACTGACCCATGAGGCTGCGCAGCCAAGTGTATTGAAGCTGTTTCAGCCGCCAGCAGTTCGATACCGCGTCCGCTTTATCACCCAACAGGGAGCGATGTGCCGCGACGGCTGAATGGACATCAAACAAGGTGCCATAGGCGTCAAAAACACAAGCCTTGGGTATTCGTTGCAAACTCATTATTACGTCCTCCAGCAAGTTCCCGCTTCGCCCGACGAGGGGCCTGTACAAATTACACAATGCTTGCACCGCGACAGCGGAGCAAGCACAATAACCGCATCACAAAGCTTATCACTTCTGGAGGGTAGAATGACGAATATTGCAGTTGCTACGGAGCCGATGGTGCTGCGACACGATGCTGATGGTATCGCACATCTGACCATGAACCGGCCCCATCAATACAACGCCCTGTCTGAAGAAATGCTCGACGCACTGGATCGGGAGCTCACCACGGTGGAATCTGACCCTTCGCTACGCGTGGTGATCCTTGCGGGTGCGGGTAAAGCCTTCTGCCCCGGTCATGACCTCAAGCAAATGCGCAGTCAATACCACCAGGACTACTACGATACCCTGTTCAAGCGCTGTAGTCAGCTTATGCTGCACCTGCTGCAGTTGCCACAACCGGTAATCGCCAAGGTACAGGGCATTGCCACGGCCGCCGGCTGTCAGTTAGTCGCCACAGCCGACCTGGCGGTGGCCTCAAGTGAAGCTCGTTTTGCTGTTTCCGGTATCAATGTCGGGCTCTTCTGTGCCACTCCCGGGGTTGCCTTGAGTCGTAATATACCGCGCAAGCGAGCACTGGAGATGCTTTTGACCGGTGATTTTATCGACGCCCAAACTGCTGCCAGCTGGGGCCTGATCAATCGGGTCGCCCGCCCCGAGGACCTCGATGCCACAACCCTGGATCTGGCGCAAAAAATCGCAGCCAAACCACCGTCCGCGGTACGTACCGGTAAGCAGCTGTTTTATCGACAGCTGGAAGCCGGGCTGAGCAAAGCCTATGCCGATGCCGGTGCGACCATGGCCTGCAACATGATGACCCCGGAGGCAGCCGAGGGTATCGATGCATTTATCGAAAAGCGCCGCCCCGACTGGAAGAAGCCCTGATTAGTTATCCCCAATCGGTTGATCCAGAGGCTCCTTGGAAAGGAGATTTATCCAGGGTTCCTCGTGCCGGAAGTGTCCATCGTGAAATCAGCAATCAGCGCCTGCGTTACCTCAGGGGCTACGATCACTTCGCTATGGTACGCTGGATGTTCGGATCCGCTGCTCAATGTGCCGCCCACCTGCGCTGCAGCAACCATGGCTTCGCTAAACTCATAGCGCAAAAAATGTACGGCAGAGGTCTTGGTGGCGTCAGCCCGCTCCAAATCTTCATCGGCGATCGGCCAGACTTTCTCGAATTCTGCCACCCGCATCCAGACCCGGGTCTCAATACCTACCAGGTGGGTCAACATCTGCTGGCGTTCGGCAACATCGGTGTATTCAATCATCAAGGTCGCTTTCAGATTGTGGCCATCGGGTATTAGTGGATTATAGGTGGCGAGTTCTTCCTCGATAGCGGCATCTTCAAAAATTTTTTCGACCCGCAGCATTTCCTGGACCTGATACTGCATGGTCAGGCGATCTTCAAAATACAGCCCTAGATGCTCTCCCAGGTAGATGACCCGATTTTTCTTGTGGGCCATCACCTGCCGTCTGAATTGCAGTCGTTGCTCGCTGTATTGCTGCAGCGACAACAAGTCGGTTCGTAGTAAAGGTTTCATCATCTATTCAAGGGGTCTTTTTAGCAGGTTATTGGAATAGTCTCAGCTGAGCGCAAGGCACTAATTCGCGAAAAAGTGCAGTGTACAGGCGCGTACATGATTATTGAGCGGATTATTAACGCCGCATCGTGGCGCATGCGCGTTTTTCAACAGCCTGTTAGATGCCATAAGCCTGACGTAGCATAGACAAAGGATGCAGGGGGCGGGAGCCATCATTTTTCACATTGGCGATGTGCCAGCCGGCAACGGCACAATCGCTACCGTAGACATCCGCCTCACCGATGCGGCTGACTACCGGCCGACAGATCTTCTTGGCGATCTCAAAACATTCCTGTTTTACCGCGTAGGTACCATCATGACCGGAGCAACGTTCAATAGCGGTCACCTCGGTATCCGGAATCAGCGCCAATATCTCCCGGGTACGCGGGCCAATATTCTGTACCCGCTGATGGCAGGCCACGTGATAGGCCACCTTGCCCAGAGATTGTTTGAACTCAGTATTGAATAACTTGTGACGGTGCCGTAATGCCAGATACTCAAAAGGATCAAACATGGCTTTGGCAACTTTTCGCACCAACGCATCATCAGGAAATAACAGCGGCAACTCCTGTTTGAACATCAACACACAGGACGGCACCAGTGCCATCAAATCCCAGCCTTGGTCAACCCAGTCAGCCAATACCGGAATATTGGCTTCCTTGGCTCGTGCCACTGCATCTAGATTGCCGAGTTCCATTTTTGGCATTCCGCAGCACTGTGTCTGCGCAGCCAAACGCATTGGGACCTGGTTGTGTCGTAACACTGCGGCCAGATCCTCACCCAGTTGTGGCTCATTGTAATTGCCATAACAGGTGCCAAATAACGCCACCTTCCCCTGGCTGCGACCGGCCGGGATTGCAGTCGTAGCACTATCATCCTCCACCCGGGCGCGCAGTTTACGGCGCTGGTAGTCAGGCAAATGTGCATCCGGATGGATGCCGAGCACCTTCTGCAGCAATTTGCGTCCCAAAGAGCTGTGATTACTGGCATTGACCACATTGACTACAATCGGTATACCGGCCAGTTTCCCCAGGTTATCGGTGCTGGTGATCATCCGATCACGCAGGCGAGTTTTGCCCTGGCGGTACTTAATGGCCTTGGCCCGCAGCATTAAATGCGGAAAATCAACGTTCCATTGGTGTGGTGGGACATAAGGGCATTTGGTGAGATAACACATATCACACAAATAACACTGATCCACTACATCCCAGTATACCGATCGGGGTACACCATCGAGCTCCATGGTTTCCGACTCATCGATGGCATCGAACAACAATGGAAACGCATTGCACAGATTAAAACAACGCCGGCAACCATGACAGATGTCGTAGACTCGCTCGAGTTCGGTATAAAGGGATGATTCATTATAGAAATCTTCACTTTGCCAAGCCACCGGATACCGAGTCGGGGCCTGCAGGCTGCCTTCTTGTGAAGTGGTCTTACTCATATTGATAAACCCTGAAAAACAGGCCGGTACTGTGACCGGCCTATCTTATGGCCTGCTTGTGTCGTGGTTGACTCAGTTATCCAGATTATCCAACGCCTTCTGAAACCGATTCGCATGTGAACGCTCGGCCTTGCCCAAGGTTTCAAACCAGTCGGCGATTTCTTCGAAGCCCTCGTCCCGAGCGGACTTGGCCATACCGGGGTACATATCCGTATACTCATGGGTTTCACCGGCAATGGCGGCCTTAAGGTTATCACCAGTAGGGCCGATCGGTAGCCCGGTCGCCGGATCACCCACGGCCTCCAGATACTCCAGATGGCCATGAGCGTGACCGGTTTCACCCTCTGCTGTGGAACGAAAGACGGTCGCGACATCATTGTAGCCTTCAACGTCTGCCTTCTGTGCGAAGTACAGGTAACGTCGGTTAGCCTGGGATTCTCCAGCGAATGCATCTTTCAAATTCTGTTCGGTTTTACTGCCTTGCAAATCCATAAAAAACTCTCCTGTAGCTGTTGATGAATGGTAAACACTAGGTCAACATATAGAGCCTTATCTAATGTTTAGACTGATTCTAAACAAAAGAAATAGTCCTGTCAAATACTGTGCCACAATAATTTGCGGTATACACTCACCTACTAATTTTCAGTACAGTGTACTATTACCATAATCAACCCGGTGTCTACATCTCAATAATCCCATGTCTCAATCCCGTAAATCAGCACAACAACCAGCCACTCCCGGACAGTTCGAAGCCACTCTGCAAGAGTTAAAGACTCTGGTCACGCGCATGGAACAGGGCCAACAACCTCTAGAAACTGCGGTGGACGACTTTGAAAAGGGGATGGCCCTGGTCAAAAACTGCGAACAGGCCTTACAACAGGCTGCGCAACGAATTGAAAAGGTTATGGAAGAGCACGGAGAGCTGCAAGTTGAGTCGTTCACGACGCCGGCTCCGGAACGGTCATCGTGAACCTGCCACAAACTGTCCACAACCAAAGCAATGCCTTTTTACTGAAACGCTATCAACATCGATTGCTTGAGCAATTGGAGCTGCGGCTTCCCGACTCCCCCACCGCCGTGCCGACGCTGCGTCAGGCCATGCGTTATGCCAGCCTCAATGGCGGTAAACGCTTGCGTGCGGCGCTGGTCTATGCGACTGGAGAGACCTTCGGCGCCCCACTTGCCGATCTCGACGCGCCGGCCTGTGCGGTGGAATGTATCCATGCTTATTCCCTGATCCACGATGATCTTCCGGCCATGGATGATGACGATCTGCGACGCGGCCAACCCAGTTGTCACCAGGCGTATGGGGAGGCTATCGCCATCCTGGCTGGTGACACCCTGAATACCCTGGCCTTTGAGATACTAGCCGACAGCAAAAATACCGCCTGCAACGGCACACAACGCTGTCGCATGATCCACTGTTTGGCTGTGGCCTCTGGTGAAACCGGCATGGCGGGTGGCCAGACACTGGATATTCTTGCTACTGGCACCCAACTTTCACTGCAGCAATTGCAAGCCATGCATCGACTCAAGACAGGCGCCCTGATCCAGGCCTCGGTACAGCTCGGGGCCTTGGCTGCCAACACTGTTAACGTTCAGGACCTTGCGATCCTGGGTCGATTTGCCAGTAGCATCGGCCTGGCTTTCCAGGTGGTTGATGATATTCTTGATGCCACAGCCAGTACCGCAACCCTGGGCAAAAATAGTGGTTCTGACTCATTACACAATAAAATCACCTATGTTTCATTACTCGGACTACAATCTGCCCAACAAACCGCCAATGAACTGTATCAATTCGCACTCGAATATCTGGACGGTTTGAGCGATAATACGGATCGCTTATCCGCACTGGCTAATCTCATGGTACACCGCTCACACTGACTATCTCCTCTTCGCCACCACCGAGAGGCTGCCCGAGTTATTGACTGACCATCCTTAGGGTGCGGAACGACACTTAACTACCAACCTAACGGACATGAGTTCCCTGTACCTACTGGAAAAGTAACTATTCAGCGTGTTTAGATTTTGGTTCAGTACAAGGCATATTCGCACGGAGAATG
>ENA-ORDP01001659-ORDP01001659.1-marine-sediment-metagenome-genome-assembly--contig:-NODE-1659-length-11874-cov-10.006176_pt1 | contig 11874 bp, 13 predicted proteins | sample MGYA00248627_ERZ508539 | MGnify/ENA primary metagenome ERZ508539 (study PRJEB26208, sample SAMN05571518) | marine sediment metagenome | biome: deep sea; feature: Hydrothermal vent; material...
CCAAGCAATACATTCCCGCCGTCGAACACGGGGTGAAGGAATATATGGTCCGCGGTCCCCTGGGCTTCCCGGTAGTCGATATTTCGGTGATCCTGACCGACGGCCAGTTTCATTCGGTCGACAGTTCCGACATGGCGTTCAAACAGGCCGCCGCGCTGGGGATGCGCGAAGGCATGCCCGAGTGCCGGCCGGTCCTGCTGGAACCCGTCTTACAGGTTAGCGTATCGGTGCCATGCGACTTTACCTCCAAGGTCCAGCGCCTGGTCAGCGGCCGGCGGGGGCAGATACTCGGTTTCGACGCCAAACCGGGCTGGAAAGGCTGGGACGAACTCGTGGCGCGAATACCCCAGAGCGAAATGCATGACCTGATTATCGACCTTCGTTCGGCCACCCTGGGCGTCGGCACCTTTGAGTGGTCTTTCGATCACCTTCAGGAGTTGAGCGGCAAGGTGGCCGCCGACGTGATTACCGCCAGGGCGGCGGAGCCAAAGGGATAACACCGGAATGAAAAGGAGAAATCAAAATGTCCAGTGAAACGCTTCACGCGCCGCGTGAAAACCTGTCGAAGGAAACCCTGGATCAACATCGGGCGATAACCTCCCTGATCGAGGAACTGGAGGCCGTGGACTGGTACCGCCAGAGGGCCGATGATTGTTCCGACGGCGACTTGAAGGAAATCCTGCTCCACAACATGGCCGAGGAAATTGAACACGCGGCCATGATTCTTGAATGGATCCGCCGCAACAATGCCGTTTTTGAAAAGGAACTCAGGGAAAACCTGTTCAAGGACGGACCGATCAGCGGCCATCACGGCTGAGGCGGCGTCCCTTCACTTTAAGCAAAAAAAACCGGGCTTTAAAAAGCCCGGTTTCAAGTCTAACAGGGAGTTTTTTCGTCTGAAAGACGACGGGTCCGAACGCCAAACGGGGGAGGGGAGGCGAGGAACCCGGTTGCCTTGATAATGTGCAAAGCAACATTACTAATTTCTAATATACACCTTTTCTAAAATAAGGCAACAGAAATAAAGAGCGCCGGGCATTTTTTCGCGCGGATTTGCTGATAGCCGTCAACAGCAGCCCAATAGTCAACCCCCGTTAATTGTGCTAAAATCGTCCCATTGCCGTCCCCGTCATGGGCTTGGGGCCGGCGCATAACCGCTTTCCCCCGGCCTTTGGGACGAATGGGGCCGGGTTAGGCGAGGCGGGTTTGGGACGGATATGGTGATCGAAGGCCTGGCCGCCTATCGGGTGGGCTATAACGCGGCCTATTTGCGGGTCGCGGAAGTCCAGACGACGGGCAAGACCTATCAGTTGGCGCATGGTGGCTCGGGGACGGTGGAAGATATCGTCAGCCTAAGCCCCACCGCCCAGGCTATTATCGATTACCTGTCCACCAACGTACCCCTGAATGGCGATCTCACACCGATCAACGGCGGCGCCGGCAACCCGTTCAATCAGACCACGGAACAGCTTCTAGCCCAGAGCGCCCAGCCGCCGCCGGTCAAGGCCGAAGGCTCGAACAACAATTTCATCGGTATCGACTTTTCCGGCAAGAACCTTTCCGGCGGTGATTTCCGGGGCGTTGTCCTTAATTACGCCAACCTTGCCGGGACTGATTTCTCTTACGCCGTGCTCACCGGCGTTTCCTTCGCCAACGCCGATGTCAGCGGCGCCAATTTCCTGGGCGCCGATCTAAGGGGAGCCAATTTCGCCGGCGTGAGCGGGCTTAGGGCCGACCAACTGATCAACGCCACGGTCGACAGTAGCACGATCCTGCCTATCGGCGTGGTGCTGCAATAAAGCCCTGAACGTAAACCGCCCCGGTGGGAAAGCGTCAAATAGGCGACAGGCCGAGATACTTGGCGTTAAGACGCCCCATGGCCATCATGAGTTGATAGACGGCCAGCCGCTCGTCATAAGCCGCCGAGGTGTAATCGACCTGGGCGTTATTGACTTCGTTTTCGGCGTCGAGCACGTTGATGACCGTTTCCTTTCCCGCGTCGCGTAGCTGTTTGCGGGAAACGAAGACCGCGGACGCGATGTTGATTGCGTTTTCCAGCAAATCCAGCCGTTGGCGAGAGGTGACCAGCGCCTGCCAGGCGAGTTTGGTCTGTTCCACCACCTTGCGGTTGGTGTAATCGAAGTTGTCCTTGCTGGCGCGGTATTTGTAAGTAGACTGGGTCAGCCCGGCGCGGGTGTTGAAGCCGTTGAACAGTGTCCAACTCGTCGAAAGAACGACCGCCCCGTCCCGCCGTGTGCCGACTACGGTGTTATTGTTCAATTCGTAGTTCCATGATCCCACCAGATTGACGATGGGAAAATATTCAGAACGGACCAAGGTCCGGTCTTCACGGGCCATTTCCACGGCGGCGTTGGAACTGGCGACCGCCGGATTTTCCGCCAATGCAACTTCCAGGGCGCGCTTCAGGCCACTCGGGATAATGTCTGTCGGCGGCACCGGGTCGGTCATGGCTTCAATTTCCGGCGGATGGCCAAAGACCTGGAAGTAACGGGACGCCGCGTCTTCCAGGGCGCCTTTCAAGGTGGCGAGCCGTTCCTTGGCCAGTTGCAGCCGTGATTTCGCCTGCAGGACATCGACCGTGATGCCGGAGCCCCGCCGTACCCTTTCGTCTTCCAGGTTGAACTGGTGTTCGATTGTCAAGACGTTGGCGCGCGACAGTTCGATGAGGCGCTTCTGGCGCAGGATGTCGATGTAGGCGGTGATGCCCTCGAACATCGTGCTCTGCTTGGTGCCTTCAAGGGTGATCTCGGCGACTTCCTTGTTCAGCCGCGCCGTCTTGACGGCAGCCGCCGTGGCGTAGCCGGAAAATATGTTCTGGGTCACGGTGACCCCTGCCAGCACCTTGTTCCGCATCCATGCCTTGGATTTGAGGGCGCGTTCGCCCGGGCTGTTGATATATTCGGGACCGCTGGTGCCGGTCACCGCCACCGTCGGGAAATAACCGGCCCGCGCCTTGGTGATGTCCTGGCTCGACGATTCGACGGTCTTGTATCCGGCTCTGATGTTGGGATGGTCGATGAGGACGGAGTTGAGCTCTTCTTCCAGCGGTTTAGCCATAGCTTCGGGCGCGGCGGCGAGCAAAACGCCGAACACGACAATTAGCGCCATGGTGCGCGAAAACGTCACTGGCTCGTACCCTCTGTTCAGGACAGGTTCGCAGGTTGTCCCTTGATCCGAAATTTCCTAATTTCGGGCAATGCAACAATTTATAGTGGATTTACGATAGCGAGTATATGAGCTGCTTATTCCAGGGTCAAACCCTTGAAAGCGCGCCCCGGCGGTGGTCGGACGGCCTATCCGAAACGTCCGCTGACGTAATCGCCCGTCTGTTTCATGCGGGGATTGGTGAAAATCGTCGAAGTTCTCCCGAATTCGACCAGTTCGCCCAGGTAAATGAAGGCGGTATATTTGGAAATCCGCGCGGCCTGCTGCATGTTGTGGGTGACGATGGCGATGGTGTATTCCGCCTTTAACTCGTCGATCAATTCCTCGATTTTCAGTGTCGAAAGCGGGTCGAGGGCGGAGGCCGGTTCATCCATCAGCATCACATCCGGCTTTACGGCGATCATGCGGGCAATGCATAGGCGTTGTTGCTGGCCGCCGGAAAGCGCCGTGCCGAAGTGATTCATCCGGTCCTTCACTTCGTCCCACAGGTTCGCCTTGTGCAGCGCCCATTCCACCCGCTCGCGCAACCGCGCCGCGGGCAGGCGTTCATAAAGGCGGACGCCGAAGGCGATGTTATCGAAGATGGTCATGGGAAAGGGCGTGGGTTTCTGGAACACCATTCCGACCCGCGCGCGTAACTGGTTGAGGTCTTCGTTCGGGGCCAGGATATTGCGCCCGTCAATGATGATCTCGCCGGTGGCCCGTCGTTTTGGATACAGTTCGTAAATGCGGTTAATGCATCGCAGCAAGGTGGACTTGCCGCACCCGGACGGGCCGATAAAGGCCGTTGCCTGGTTCTTTTCCAGCCCCAGGGTAATATCGTGCAGGGCATGGGTGTCGTTGTAGAAAAAATTCAGGCCACGCAGATGGACCTTGATGTCGCTGTCTCGCAGGTTGGCGTCGCCGGGCGTCTGCTCGCTATTTTCACTGGGCTCGGTATCCGGCGCAACCGCTTTATCCGTATCGTCGATTGCATGAGAAACGGCCGTCGATTGTCCGTTAGGTGCGATCATGGTTTTTATCCGTTTTTTAGTGTTGTTGGCCGGCTTTGTTCCGCAGGACCAGGCGGACGATGATATTTAACATCAGAATCGTCACAGTAATCAACAAGGAACCGGCCCAGGCCAGATGCCGCCAGTCGTTATAAGGGCTCATGGCGAACTGGAATATCACCACGGGCAGATTGGCGACCGGCCCGTTCATGGACGTACTCCAGAACTGGTTGTTCAGGGCGGTGAACAGCAGGGGCGCGGTTTCGCCGCTGATCCGCGCCAGGGCCAGCAACATTCCGGTCAGGATTCCGGGCCTGGCCGCGCGGTAGACAATGGCCGAGATCACCGTCCAGCGCGACGCTCCAAGCGCCGCCGCCGATTCGCGCATGGTGGTCGGGACCAGACGCAGCATGTCCTCGGTCGTGCGCACCACCACGGGCAGAACGATGATGGCGAGGGCAATCCCTCCGGCCCAGCCGGAGAAATGTCCCATGGGAAGCACCATTACCTCGTAGACGAACACGCCGATGATTATGGACGGCGCGCTCAATAATACATCGTTGAGAAAACGGATAACCGACGCGATGCGTCGCCCATTGCCGTATTCCGCCAGATACGTTCCGGCCAGGACGCCGATGGGGGTGCCGATCGCCACCCCCAGCGTGGTCAGCATCAGGCTGCCGACGATGGCGTTGGCCAGGCCGCCGGCGCTGCCCGGCGGCGGTGTGGATTCGGCGAAGACCTGCCAGTTGATATACTGAAGGCCTTGGCCCACCAGGGTCCAGAGTATCCACACCAGCCAGAACAGGCCGAACAAGGTGGCCAGAACCGCGAACGTCAGGCCGGCGGCATTGCGCGCCCGGCGGCGATAATAGAGAGTCTTGTTCATGCGGTCTGTCTTTCTTTCGCGTTCATGCGGAACAACAGAAATTTGGCCAGTGAGACAACGACGAACATGACAACGAAAAGAACCAGACCAAGCTCGATCAGCACCGCGGTATAGATGGGGCTGACCGCTTCGGTGAATTCATTGGCCAGGGAAGAGGAAATGGTGGTGCCGGGCATGAATAGCGATGCGTTGATTCTATAGGCGTTGCCGATCACGAAAGTGACGGCCATGGTTTCGCCCATGGCCCGGCCCAGGCCGAGCATTACACCCCCGACCACGCCCGACTTGGTATAAGGCAGGACCACGTAGCGGAGCACCTCCCAGGTTGTGGCGCCCATGGCATAGGCCGATTCCTTGAGGACGGAGGGCACCACTTCGAAGATGTCGCGCATCACCGCGCTCATGAAGGGAATGATCATGATCGCGAGAATGATGCCCGCGGTCAAAATGCCGATGCCGAGCGGCGGCCCTTGAAACAGGGATCCGACGATGGGCCAGTCGCCGATGTTCTCGCTGACCCACGGCTGTACGTAATCGGCGAACAGGGGGGCGAAAATAAACAGCCCCCAAATGCCGTAGATGATGCTGGGAATGGCCGCCAGCAATTCAATGGCGATGCCGACGGGACGTTTCAGCCAACGCGGGCACAACTCGGTGATGAACACGCTTATGCCGAAGCTGATCGGAACGCCGATCAACATGGCGATAAGCGAGGTGACGATGGTTCCGTATATGGGCACCAGCGCCCCAAACTGCTCGGTTACCGGGTTCCATCCGCTGGTGACGAGAAAGCCGAACCCGAATTTGCGGATCGCCGGCCAGGCGCCGATGATCAGGGACAAAACGATGGCGCTGATGACCAGCAAGACCAGGCCCGCGGATATACGGGTCGCCGAGGCGAATATCCGGTCTACCGTCTGGCCGCGCTCGTGTAATGCGTTTGCGGGGATGGGCCGGGTGGCGACGGCGACGTTATCGTTCATGAAAACAATCCATGTTCAGTCGATGGATCAGAAAGAATAGATGCAGCACCGCATGGTGCCACGCGGTGCTGCATCGGTAGCTGTAATATCAGTGAGTGCGCCTATTTCCAGATGGGAGCGCCACCTTTACCTTTTACCTTACTGCTCCAGGTTTTGCCTACGAGCTTCGCCACGCTGGCCGGCATTGGAACGTAATCCAGCGATTTCGCCATGTCCGCTCCGTTGCGATAGGCCCAATCGAAGAATTTGAGAACCTCGAGGCCGACAGCCGGCTTGGTCTGCTTTTTGTATAACAGGATGAAGCTGGCGCCGGTGATGGGCCAGCTTTTAGCGCCGGGCTGATTGGTCAGCACCATGTAGAAGCCGGGTGCGTTGGCCCAATCGGCATTCGCCGCGGCGGCCTGGAAGTTGACGCTTTTGGGGGGCACGTAGTTGCCCGCCTTGTTACGCAGCATGACACTGGTCATGTTGTTCTGCAGGGCATAAGCGTATTCGACATAGCCGATGGCGCCCTTGATCCGGCCGACATAGGATGCGACGCCTTCGTTGCCCTTGCCGCCGACACCGGTTGGCCAAGCCACGGATTTGTCGTTACCCACTTTCGATTTCCATGTGGGGCTGACCTTGGAAAGATAGTTGGTATAGATCCAGGTCGTTCCCGAACCGTCGGCGCGATGCACCACGGTGATTGCCTTGTTGGGCAGGGAGAGGCCGGGATTTTCCGCTTTGAGGCGCGGATCGTTCCACTTGTTAATAGTGCCGAGGTAGATGTCGGCGAGCAATTTGCCGTCCATCTTGATCTGGCCGGAGGAAATCCCCGCCAGGTTGACCACGGGCACCACGCCGCCCATCACCATGGGGAACTGGATCAGCCCCCATTTGTCCAGCACGGCCGCCTTCAGCGGTGCGTCGGAGGCGCCAAAATCCACGGTTTTGGCCTCGATCTGCTTGATGCCGCCGCCGGAACCGATGGATTGATAGTTGAATTTGATTCCGGTCTGCTTGTGGTAGGCGTCGGCCCACTTAGCATATACGGGATAGGGGAAAGTCGCTCCCGCACCCGAGATCGCGGTCACTTTCGCGGTGGCCGGGGAGCCGTAAGCGATCCCCGCCACCAGCAACACGCCGGCAACGGCGGTACCTAGGGTTTTTCCGATAGTCATTGTTCCATATACCTTTCACACGCAAGAGTGTTGGAGAGGGTGGACATATCCGATATTCGCCAAGAAAAAAGCCGCACGACCAAAGAAAAAGCCGCACGAAAAATGGACCAGCACGAAAAATGGATCGGTTTGTGTCCGCGCCCCATACTGCATTTGACTGCATTTGATTGTACTCAGCCGGACTCTAGCAAGACTATGTTACAGTAAAATGACAGAGCGGGATTTTGTTATAGTGAAACGACAGCCGGCGGCGGCGCGTGAACCCGGTTTGATCAAGGGCCAGGCTCATGGGGCCTATAGGGGTTAGTCGGTGGCGGGGAAACCAGGGCCTGACCCTAAGGCGAATGGTTATAATCGTATTTTCCCGGCGCAATCGCCGGTTCTCGTTAAAATTGTCACATTTTGACGTTTGACCTTGTTTCCCGTCTCCTATTATAATCCGGCAAAACAAGTATTGTAATTCCGCGAAACAAGGTCGGAAAGGCTACGGAAAACAAGGGGGAATTTCAATCAATGGAAGGCATTGAAATTATTTTCGCCATTCTGGCCGCCCTGACGGCCCTGCTGGTCGTCATTGTGATCTACAAAATGAGCGTGAATCAGAATAACGTCGATCTCCTCAAGGAACAACTGCGAAAGAAACGCCCGGAAGACGAAAAAGGCGACGGCGAATTCACCACCGAGACTTCCGGCATGGGAGCGCCGTCCCCGGCCCCGGCGGCGGCCCCGGCGGACGGCGATAGACGCTTCCATCCATCCGGCTGAATCCCCCACTGCTGCTGCGGCCTTGCCGGTCCTCGCGCGTAATTGATCCGCTTTTCGTCTGAATCGCGGCCCGGCCCGTGGTCAAAACGGCTCCGTTCCCGTAAAATGTCCCGTTCTTTCCCCGGGCTGGACCGGAGACGGACCGGGGACCGGAATGAAACTATTTATAAAACTGTTGGGCCTGCTTATCGCCGCCGTCGTGATTATGGTGGCGACAAGGGTGGTCATGGCCGGTGACTGGCGGCAAGCCAGCCGTGAGCCGACCGGCATCGCGCCAGACCCGGCCCTGACCAGGGAAGCCGTGGTCCAGGTTTATGTCGCCCGCGCTTTTGGCTGGCGCGGCGTTTTCGGTGTTCATAGCTGGATTGCGGTCAAGCCGACGGACGCCGCCGAATTTACCGTTTACGAAGTCATCGGCTGGCGGGCCATGCATGGCGGCTCCGCCGTTAAAATCAGCAACCGTGCGCCGGACGCCCGCTGGTTCGGTTCGGCGCCCAGGATCGTCGCCGACATTCGCGGCCCCGGCGTCGATGCCGTCATCAAGCGCATCGACGCTCTCGTCCGCGCCTATCCGCGTCCCCGCGACTACACAATTTGGCCCGGTCCCAATTCCAACACCTTTACCGCCTATCTGGGCCGCGCCGCGCCGGAACTGAAAATGGATCTGCCGCCGACCGCCATCGGCAAGGATTTTCTGATCGACGGCTTTAGCGCCGCCGCCCCCAGCGGCAGCGGCTATCAGGTGTCGCTTTTTGGGCTACTGGGCCTGCTGGTTGCCAAGGAGGAAGGGGTCGAGATCAATATCCTCGGGCTGGTTTTCGGCTTCGATGCCGCCAAGCCTGCCGTCAAGCTACCCATTGCCGGGCGGATAGGCTTATAACGGGCCGTAGACGGCGATTGAGGCGATTGATGGGAACAGTCTTATGAGCATTTGGGGAAAGATTATCGGCGGGGTCGCCGGTTTCGCCATCGGCGGGCCTATCGGCGCCATGCTCGGCGCCGCCGCCGGTCATGCCGTCGACCGGGGCCGGTCCGGTTCCTCCCCCGGCCTCGGCAGGGAAGACCGCCAGGTGGCCTTTACCGTGGCGGTTATAGTGCTGGCGGCGAAAATGGCCAAGGCCGACGGCCAGGTGACCAGCGACGAAGTGGCGGCTTTCAAGGAAGTCTTCCATATCCCGGAAGAAGACAGGGCCACCGTCGGCAAAATCTTCGACGAGGCGCGGGGGGAATCGTCCGGCTTCGAGCCCTACGCCCGGCAAGTAGCGGAAATGTTCGCCGGCAACACGGAAGTGCTGGAAGAATTGCTGGGCGGTCTTTTCCATATCGCCAAGGCGGACGGGGTTATTCATCCGGCGGAAATCGCCTACCTCGGCAAAGTCGCCGCAATTTTCGGTTTCGACGAACAAGCCTTCGAGCGGGTCCGGGCCAGCTTCCTCGGCGGCGCTGAAACGGGGGGGCTGGAAGACGCTTATGGAATCCTCGGCATTGAGCCCGGCGCATCCGACGGCGAGGTAAAATCCGCCTACCGCAAACTTATTCTGGACTATCACCCGGACAAGCTGATGGCGCACGGTCTGCCGCAGGAATTTATCGATCTGGCCAACAAAAAAATGGCCGCCATCAACGCCTCTTATGATCGTATAACCAAGCAACGGGGCATCAAATAACCGGCGAAAACAATATAATCGAGCGCCCGTCGCCTAATTTCGATCGCCGCCCCGGTGATGGGGGCATCGACATGCTGGTGCTTCATTACACCGGCATGGAAACGGCGCGGGGGGCGTTGGAAAGACTTTGCGACCGGCGGGCGGAAGTCTCGGCCCACTACGTCATCGGCGAGGACGGCGCCGTAGTCCGCCTGGTGGCCGAGGACATGCGGGCCTGGCACGCCGGTCGGGCGTCCTGGCGCGGCGGCGGCGGTGTTAACGCGCGCTCCATCGGCATCGAGTTGGTCAATCCCGGCCATGAATTGGGCTACCGGGATTTTACCGAACCCCAAATGGCGGCCCTGGAAGAACTGGCCCGGGGCATTCTTCGCCGCCACCCCATTCCGGCCAACAACGTGCTTGGCCATTCGGACGTGGCGCCTGGCCGCAAGACTGACCCCGGCGAAAAATTCGACTGGCGGCGTCTGGCCGGCAAGGGTATCGGTATCTGGCCGGAGACTGGCCCCGACGACGCGGCGGCAAAGGGTGACGCGACCGGTTCGCTCGCCGAAATAGGCTACGACACCGGTGATTTAACTGCCGCCGTCGCCGCCTTTCAGCGCCACTACCGCCAGGCCAGGGTCGACGGGGTGGCGGACGGGGAAACGCTTGTCCTTATGTCATGCGTGGCCGCTCTTTGATATATTATAACAAGGAGTGCTAATCGGGTCCGGGAATCCTTCCGTCTGGCGAAGCGCCTCGCCCAGTACCATGGCCGCCGCCACCGCCACGTTCAACGACCGGGCGCCCGGCGCCATCGGCACCAGGATGCGCGCCCGTGCGCCGCGGTGGACCGATTGCGGAACTCCCGCCCCCTCGCTGCCCAGCACCAGCACGTCTTCTTTTTCGAATCTGAATTCCGTATATGGCGTCCGGGCCTTGGTGGTCAGCAAGATAAGCCTTTCCCCGCTCACCGTCGCCCGGGCGGCCCGAAAAGCATCCCATGATATATGGCGGGTAAAATCGGCGCTTTTCAGATAATCCATTCCGGCCCGGCGAAAGTGCTTGTCCGAAAAGACGAAGCCGCAGGGCTCTATCACGTCGACGGCCAGGCCGAGGCAAACGGCAAGACGGATAAGGGTGCCCGTATTTTGGGGAATATCCGGCTGATAGAGGGCGAGGCGCATGAGCTTGAGTCCGCTTTCCGCTTGAGCGAAAAAAATGCTTTAAATCCAGACGATAGACGGTTATATCCCCTACAATCTTAGGTCTTTTCAAGGCCTAAGAGATATGCATGATAACTTTTACCCGGCGCATCCGGCGCCGAATTTACACCGGAGTCTTATTTCATAGGCCCCCCAGGTTCTTAAACAAGCTATTAACAAGGTTTTTAAAAGAGGTTTTCCATGACCGATACGGCACCCCCGGCTTCCCCAAGAGCCGATGACGGCGAGGGAGAAAGCCGTCGCGATTTCCTCCTGATCGCCACTTCGACGCTAGGCGTGGTCGGCGCCGGCTTGGCTGTTTGGCCCTTCATCGACTCAATGAACCCGGCGGCGGACGTTCTAGCATTATCGTCCACCGAAACCGACCTGGCGCCGGTCCAGGTCGGCCAGGCGATCACCGTCGTCTGGCGCGGCAAGCCGATCTTTATCCGCCACCGGACGACCAAGGAAATCGAGGAAGCCCAGGCGGTCGATCTGGCCGTCCTGCCCGACCCGGCGAGAGACCAGGACCGGGTGAAGAAAGAAGAATGGCTGATCATGATCGGTATCTGCACCCATCTCGGCTGCATCCCGCTGGGCCAGAAGCCCGGCGACCCAAAGGGTGATTACGACGGCTGGTTCTGCCCCTGTCATGGATCGCACTACGACTCGGCGGGGCGCATCCGCAAGGGCCCGGCGCCGAAAAATCTTTATCTCCCGCCCTACGTCTTCACTTCCGACACAACCATCAAGATAGGCTAAGGGGAGCGATAAAATGTCCGGTTCGACAAAAAAATTCAAAAATCCGATCCTCAACTGGATTGAATACCGTCTACCCATCATCAGCTTCATCGACGATTCCGTCGGCACCGGCTATCCGACGCCGAAGAACCTCAGCTATTGGTGGAACTTCGGCTCGATAGCCGGGATTGTGCTGACCATCATGATCTTTACCGGCATTTTCCTGGCCATGTATTACACGCCGCATGTGGATTACGCTTTCGAGTCGGTGGACCGCATCATGCGGGACGTCAATTACGGCTGG
>ENA-ORDP01001660-ORDP01001660.1-marine-sediment-metagenome-genome-assembly--contig:-NODE-1660-length-11870-cov-2.687347_pt1 | contig 11870 bp, 11 predicted proteins | sample MGYA00248627_ERZ508539 | MGnify/ENA primary metagenome ERZ508539 (study PRJEB26208, sample SAMN05571518) | marine sediment metagenome | biome: deep sea; feature: Hydrothermal vent; material...
GGGATGACGGAATTTTCGGTGCTTGTCCAAGCCGGAGGACGGCTTGAACAACCTCAGCATGAAATGGCTCACGGTTTATAAAGCACTACACTAACGCGTTGCTACGGTTGGATATTGTCCAGGAGAGCGTGTTTACGGGAATAGGGTTGGATTTGAGAAAGGACGTTTATTCGCGCAGCATACGTCACATAGGCTAATCTAGCGAATCGGCTCGTTTTTTGTGGTCCGGATCCGATCCCACCAACTAGCGAGTACTGTTACTGTACAAATCTTGAGTAAGGGGTAGCTATGCGCTGGTTATGGCTGTTCTTGCTAGGTATTTTTGTGATGCTGGGGATCGTAGTGGCGGCCCTGAACCCCGGCACGGTGCATTACGACCTGGCTTTCGTTGATATGAATGTCGCCAAGGGAACCGCCCTGCTGGGGGTGCTGATTCTTGGTTGGCTGCTGGGTGGACTGACGGCCTGGATCGGGGTGGGGGTATCGCGTGGAAGGTCAAAGCGTAGTGCAGCATGTGAAGATGGGGCGGAAGTGCACGCTGACGACCCATGAATCCCTTATATCTGCTCTTTCTTCTGCTCCCCTTGGCCTTTCTATCGGGTTGGTGGGCGGCACGGAAGCGTGCGGTGCAGCATTCCGGAGCGCGGGTCAATGAACTGTCCTCCAGCTACTTTCGGGGTTTAAATTACCTGCTTAATGAACAGCCCGACAAGGCCATCGAGATTTTTCTACAATTGGCAGAGAATAATCGTGATGCAGTGGAAACCCATTTGGCTTTGGGTAACCTGTTTCGGCGTCGCGGCGAGATGGAACGCGCCATTCGCGTGCACCAGAATCTGATTTCACGTCCGAAGTTGAACGATGAGTTGAAGACCATCGCCCTGCTTGAACTGGGTGAGGACTACATGCGGGCGGGACTGCTAGATCGGGCGGAAACACTATTTGCCGACCTGGTGGCAATGAATGCGCAGGCTCCATCGGCCCTGCAGCATCTGATTGACATTTGTCAACACGAGCGGGATTGGCACAAGGCAATCGCCTATTCACGCCAGCTTGAGGGCCTGAATAGTGAATCACAGGGCTTGCAGATTGCGCATTTTTACTGCGAGTTGGCCGAACGCTCGCACGCTCATGGGGCACTGGATGAAGCCCATGAGTATCTGCAGCATGCTTTGCAGGCCCATCCGGATTTTATTCGGGCACTAATATTGGAAGGTGGTTTCCATGTTCAGCATGGTGATATGGACAAGGCAATTCTGACTTATGAGCACGCGCTTGAAGCGGACATTGAGTATGTCCCGGAGATCCTGCCGCCGTTGCTGGACTGCTATGCGCGCAGCCAGCAGATGGACCGGGCTGAGCACACTTTACTGCGTAGTTTGGAACAATATCGCGGTATCACTCCAGCCATCGCCCTGGCGCGTCTGTATGCGAGTCGTGACGGTGAAAAGGAGGCCATCCGCTTTCTTACCGTGCAGTTACGGGAAAAACCATCCGTCCTCGGCCTCAGAGAATTGATTGAAACCACGTTGAGGAGTAGCCGGGGAGAGGCGCGCGACAACCTTATGCTGTTATCAGACCTGACCCACGCGTTGCTTGAGGGACGCGCCATGTATCGCTGTCAGTATTGTGGTTTTGGTGCCCGTGCGCACCATTGGCAGTGTCCCAGTTGCAAGCGCTGGAGCACCGTACGTCCAGTACACGGCGTCGGCAACGAGTAGTGCCGGGCTGGAGATGGTGGCATTTTGGCCCCTCACGTTGTGGGACCGATTGCTGTGAAGGCAGGTCTCGGCGATGGGGACGGTAATCTTGACACGTTTTACCAGAAACCAGGGTAGGCGGGATACCATGAGAACATTACTGGCCTGCATAGTATCTGGGCAGCGCTGGCGGCGCCGGCATCGTGAGCATTTGTATCCGTGGATCGCTTGGGTTTGGGGTTTGCACCGGGGTTGCGCTAGGTCTGGAATCTGCGATAGATCACCGCGTAGCGGCAGTTCACTGAGTACTGCGCCCCCCGGGGCTGGCCTATGTTTCTTGGGACCTATATGCTGGCGCAACATGGCGGCTACTCAGTAAGCGCCGCTGCTTGCATCGATGAGATCAACCAGGGAAATGGCATGCATCTGCATATCGAGGGACTGTTTCACCCGCAGCAACAGTATGTGCCTACAGCACCTGTAAAACTGTATTGGGCGCCACCGCAGCCGGGCGCAGGGAAGCGACTTAAGTCCATGTTGGGGCCGTTTGCCGAGACCGTAGATAGTTTTGATAACCCCATTTCGCACCCCCTGATCTTCAACCCATTCCCGGGTTTGCCGGTGCAGATAGAGCAACATTTTACCAAAGTCATTCCTTTTGCAAGTCACTTTCAAGGAGAATAAGTATGAGTCCGCCCTTACGCAAGGTGGTGTTTCCCGTGGCCGGTCTGGGGACCCGGTTTCTACCCGCAACCAAGGTGGTTGCCAAGGAAATGTTGCCCGTACTCGATCGCCCGTTGATTCAGTATGCGGTCGATGAGGCCGTGGAGGCCGGTGCCGATACACTGATCTTCGTCACCAACCGCTACAAGCACGCGATCGCTGATTATTTCGACAAAGCATATGAGCTTGAAATCAAATTGGCCGAGGCGGGGAAAGGCGATCTGCTGGAAATTGTGCGTAGTGTGCTGCCCGCCCATGTGCGCTGCGTATTCGTGACCCAGCCGGAGGCACTCGGACTTGGACATGCTGTGTTGTGCGCCCGACCGGTTGTTGGGGACGAGGCCTTTGGAGTCATTCTTGCCGATGATTTGATTCGTTCTCCCGGCACCGGTGCGATGCGGCAGATGGCCGAGCTTGCCTCAACCCATGGGGCGGGGGTAGTCGCGGTCGAGGAGGTGGCACCTGCCGATACCGGCCGCTATGGCATCGTTGATGCCGAACCTATTTCCGAGCGCGCTGCACGTATCCGTTATGTGGTCGAAAAGCCTAAGCCTGAACAGGCCCCCTCCAATCTTGCTATTGTCGGCCGTTACCTGTTACCTGCCCGAATATTTGATTTGCTGGAGTCAACTCAGGTGGGTGCAGGGGGGGAGATCCAGTTGACGGATGCCATCGAAGAACTTTTGCATGAGCGTGAAGTGTTGGCCTATCGGTTTGAAGGACAGCGTTATGATTGCGGCAACAAAGCAGGCCTGGTCGGCGCCACCCTGGCACTGGCCCTGGATGATCCTGAGTTGGCACCATTGGTTCGCCAGGCGGCAGCGAGTAGAGGCCAAAACTGACTGCACCCACCAGGGATGGCATACGGTATGGGAGGTTTTCTAAAGATGCATTGCCAATGGGGCGTACCAAACCGCTATGAACAATCAAGGGTATTAGGGCAAGTTAACAGAGTATCGGTGTGGCCCAGTCAGGTCCTTCCCCCGGCGATGGAATCCGCGACCTATCGGTGCTCTATGGTACCGAATGCGACATGGTTCGTAGCTGTTCTACCAATTCTCCATATCTTCCAGCACCGCTGCTAGCGGGGGCCGCAGCCGATGCTAACTCCCCCCCTATTGTCCGCTAGCTATTACGCGGCCCATGCAAAAGTACTCAAGGTCTATCCCCCACTTACCGGCCGAGTGGATGCTGAAGTTGCCATTGTAGGCGGTGGCTATGCCGGTCTGGCCACCGCCTTAGGCTTGGCTGAGCGCGGTGTTCAGGGGGTGGTATTGCTTGAAGCCGAGCACATCGGCTTTGGCGCTTCAGGGCGAAACGCAGGTTTTGTGTTTTCTGGATATTCTCTGAGTGAAGCAGCCATGATTGCCAAGCTCGGGGTGGGCCGTGCCCGGGCGTTGTATCTGGCGACGGGTCATGCCATTCAATTAATTCGCCGGCGCATCCATGAGTATCAAATTGACTGTGATGCTGTGGACGGAGGGCTGATCTGGGCCAACTGGTTTAAGGATCTTTCGATATTGCGGCGTCACCAGCAACTTTTACAGGAGCAATTTGGGGTGATCCGGGAATGGCTGGATGAGGAAACGCTACGTGACCGTGTGCACAGCGCTCGTTATCACGGGGGGCTGTTCGAATCCGATGCGTTACATCTTGATCCACTGGCCTATGCTCGCGGCCTGGCACGCGCAGCTGTTGAGAAGGGGGTTGCCGTTTTCGAACACTCACGGGTGCTCAGACTTGAAAGAGATGGTGGTGGGTTTCGAGTTCATAGTACGGCAGGCCATGTTCAGGCGCGGCAGGTGTTGCTGGCCACAGGTGGCTATTTAGCGGGTCTGAACCGAACCGTTGATCGGGCGGTATTGCCCATCGCAACCTATGCCATGTCGACCGAGCCACTGGGTATGCGACTGGGGGAGTGTCTGACTACATCCGCAGCGGTTTACGATACGCGTTTTGCCTTCGACTATTACCGTCCTTTGCCCGATACAAGTTTACTCTGGGGAGGACGAATCTCGATTCGTGAGCGTGCGCCTGAAGAAATCCGCCGCTTGCTATATCGCGACATGTTGCAGGTTTTCCCACAATTGGAAGGGGTCCGTGTGGAGTATGGTTGGTCGGGGTTGATGAGTTATGCACGCCACGAGATGCCGCAGATCGGCACAGACGGCCATGGCTTATGGTGGGCACAGGCCTTTGGAGGGCACGGTCTCACTCCAACCAGTGTTGCCGGAGAGCTGGTTGCTGCGGGGATCGCCACCGGGGATGATGCCTGGCGCCAATTTGCTGATTTTGGCTTGGTATCGGCATTTCGGCCATGGAGCTATCCCATCGCCCAGCTGCGCTATGCGTGGCGGGGGTATAAGGATCGCCGCCACACCCGCAAGCGTGGCTGATTTTGCCATCAAGGTCCGGGCAGTCACTCAGAATCGGTGGATGTAGCCGACCTCAAAACCGCCGGGGAGCCAAGCAAGGATCAGCGGCTGCTGTTGGTGTTTCGCCCAGATACCGAAGAGCATGCCGATGGCCGCGCCGGCCAGGACATCTGTTTGCCAGTGTCCCCTAGTTTTCATGCGCGCTTCGGCATCCCAGGCAGGTAACAGGGCTAGTGCATAGATCGCCGGGTGATCATGGCCGTATTCCATGATGATGGGAGTAACGAAGCTGGCCATCTGGGTGACTTCACCACTTGGGAAACTGCGCCCGGTATGGGTGAACCATTGATTCGGACCGTGGCCGGCACTGGGTCGCTGTCGTCCCAAGGCAACTTTCAGGCCTTGAACGGCTAGCGCCGAGAAGGCCATGGCATCGACCGAGCGCCATAGCGTTTTACCGAAGCGCGAGTGGCTACCCAATAGTGAGGCACTGGCCACGGCACCCAGTGTGATAGTCCAGGAGACCTGCTTTTGCAGACTACGTCTCCAGATCCCGTGATTGTCATCATTGAGTCGCTGATCGATGCCCAGAGGGCCACTTCCGGCATAGCTTGGGGTAGCCAGACTCAGGCTCAGGCCTATCAGCAAGAACAGGTAGCTCAGCAACTTGAACATGGCATACCCCCGGTCATTGATAGTATGGATAATGCGCCGGATCAATGTTGAGATCCAGCCGTTCAGATCGCGGAAACTTTACCGTTTCTGTGTATTTTGGTAAGCATGGTTGGGTAGTACGAACCCTGGACACCTTTTCGTTAACCCGTATCGTAAGGGGAGGGCCTTCTGCGCCACTCGAGTCGATTCGAGCAAGCCGTTATCCTTGTACGCAGTCAAGGAGAATCCATGCCTCAACACTCGCGTTCCACCGATCTGCAAGAGACCATCGAGCGTCTACGCCGGCGTATCGAGGAGGCCAACTATCGCTATTACGTACGGGCTGATCCGGAGATTCCAGATGCCGAGTACGACCGGTTAATGCGTGAGCTGCAAAATATTGAACAGGAACACCCGGAGTATGTCACGGCGGATTCACCGACCCAGCGTATCGGTAACAAGCCCGATGCCGGCTTTTCCGAAGTCCGTCATGCCATGGCCATGCTGTCTTTGGACAATGCTTTTGAGGATGCTCAAGCCGGTACTGGTGAGTACGATCGGTTCCATGAAGTCGCCGGTTTCGTTCGGCGTATAAGCACCACCCTGAACCGACCCGACCCGGTGTTTTCAGTTGAACCAAAGTTGGACGGTTTGGCTATCAGTCTGCGCTATGAACGGGGTCAGCTGGTACAGGCCGCCACCCGAGGAGATGGGGAAAGCGGAGAGAATGTCACTGCGAACGCCCGCACTATACGAGCCATCCCCTTGCATTTACGAGGCACAGGATGGCCCGATGTTCTAGAAGTACGAGGTGAGGTTGTTATGCCGAAAGCAGGCTTTGAGGCCTACAACCAGCGGGCCTTGAAGCAGGGTAAAAAACTACTGGCTAACCCTCGTAACGGGGCGGCGGGATCACTGCGCCAGCTCGATCCTGCGGTTACGGCGCAACGACCGTTGGCGTTCTATGCCTATGCACTTGGAGAAATTCGTGCTTGGCAGCCTCCACCCAAACATTCTCTGGCCTTACAGCGTTTACGCGAGTGGGGACTGCCGGTTTCATCTATGGTAGCAACGGCAACGGGGTTCGCCGGCTTGATTGCCTATTTTCGACGTATGGCTGCGCAGCGTGAGCAGCTTCCTTATGACATCGATGGCGTGGTCTACAAGCTGGATGACTATGCCGGTCAGCAGCAACTGGGTTTCGTAGCTCGGGCTCCACGTTGGGCGATCGCCCACAAGTTTCCGGCTCAGGAGCAGATGACCGAAGTGCTGGATATTGAAATCCAGATTGGTCGTACTGGTGCGGCAACGCCGGTAGCAAGACTCAAACCGGTGTCGGTTGCCGGTGTCACGGTCACCAATGCCACCTTGCACAATGCCGACCAGGTTGAGCGACTTGATGTGCGCATTGGCGATACCGTAATCGTGCGTCGGGCCGGTGATGTGATCCCGGAAGTAGTTAGGGTGGTTGTCCAAGGTCGACCCAAGGCAGCCCGTCCCTGGAGCATGCCGAGTGTATGTCCGGTATGCGGCTCAGCATTGGTACGTGAGGAGGGCATGGCGGTCTGGTACTGTTCCGGTGGTTGGGTCTGTGCGGCCCAACGCAAGCAAGCGGTACTCCACTTTGCTTCCCGACGGGCTATGGATATTGAGGGACTGGGTGAACGCATCATCGATGCACTGGTGGAATTTGAGTATGTGCATACTCCGGCGGACCTTTATGTACTACAGCAGGCGGATCTGCTGGAAATGAAACAAAAATTGGATGAGCGTGATGGAACCACCCCGGAAACCGTTCGTCAGGGCAAGATAGCGACCCGCTGGGCGGAGAATCTACTTAACTCCATAGAAGCCAGCAAGCATCCCACGCTGGCCCGATTTCTGTTTGCCATTGGCATTCCCCATATTGGTGAAAACACATCAAAAATACTTGCCAAGTGGTTAGGTAATATGGGTTTTATCCGTAAAGTTCCTGATTTGATTCTACGACAAATTCCCGGTGTAGGCAGGGAAGCTGCGACTTCCATGACCACCTTTTTCGCCCAAGCCGGCAATCGGCAAGTGGTGGATGCTATGTTGCATGCTGGCGTGCATTGTCGCGATGAGGGGGCACCTTGTGCGCAATGGCATACCCAGATGTATTTACAAGAATTGTTGATTGCCGCCGGGATTAACAAGCTTGGCAAGACGCGGGCGGGATTGATGGCCGGCCATTATCCAAACCTACCGGCTTTGATCGAGGCGGGTGAGGCGCGCTGGATAGCGGCCGGATTGCCTCGGGCCGCCTCACAAAACCTGTCAGTCTGGCTGGCCGATCTGCGGCAACGCAACCCACTGCTTGCTGCCGAGCAGATCATGCTCGAATTGCTGCAGGCCGCACCTTTGCCGAGCCAGCCGAGCGTTGCCCCGCTGGCTGGAAAGACAGTGGTGTTGACCGGCACTATCGAGAACTTATCACGCGAGGTGGTGAAGAGCCGGCTTGAAGCGTTGGGAGCCAAAGTGTCCTCTAGCGTGTCGAAGAAAACCAGCTTTGTCATCGCCGGGCAGAGCGCTGGATCAAAATTGGCGCGGGCTCGTGAACTGGGGGTGGAAATCTGGGATACGGCCCGATTGCGTGATGTCCTGCGTAAGTATGCAGCTTTGGCATGACCACGGTCGGTACGAGCACGGTCAATGCATTGCGCGTGAAGTTGCAGCAACGAGCCGAATTGTACAGGCAGATACGTCGTTTTTTTGCAGCACGTCACGTATTGGAAGTTGAAACACCGATTCTTTCTGCAGCGGGTAACACCGATCCGAATATCGAAAGCTTCCGCTGCACTTTTGACGGTCATATCGATGCCGGTAGCCGGTCGCGCTGGTTGCGTACTTCGCCTGAGTATCCACTCAAGAGACTGCTGGCTGCAGGGGTGGGTGATTGTTTCGAGCTGGGTAAGGTATTTCGTAACGGAGAGGTCGGGCGCCGTCACAACCCGGAGTTCACCATGCTGGAATGGTATCGGGTGGGATGGGATCACTACCGGCTGATGGATGAAGTGGCGGAGCTGATCGGTCAGGTACTGGCAGTTTCCGGCCTGTCAATCACAATGCTGAAGAGTACTTATCGAGATCTGTTCCGCAATGCATTACAGCTCGATCCGTGGACGGCAACGATGTCGCAATTACAGGCCCCCTTATCCGATTATCGCCTTGAGGGAGAGGGGCTAAGCAAAGACGATTGGTTGGATCTGCTCTTCAGCCATCTTGTACAACCACGATTTCCTGCGGACCGACTGACGCTGGTTTATGACTACCCCACCAGCCAGTGTGCCTTAGCACAAATCCGGGACCAGCCCTATCCTTATGCGGAACGTTTCGAGGCGTACGTCGGGCCGCTGGAATTGGCTAACGGTTATCACGAGCTTCGGGATCCCGTCGAACAGCAACGGCGTTTTCAGCGTGATCTGAGCACCCGTCATCAACAGGGAAAGGTGCCGCCACCGATTGATACAAGTCTGCTCGCCGTCCTCGATCACTTACCGGATTGCGCCGGCGTGGCCATAGGCATTGACCGCTTGCTGCTGACCAGGTCCGGCGCCCTAGATTTGCGCGATCTGCTGGTGTTTCCGTTTGCTCAGGCCTGAATAGGGGTAGCGGCCGTCGCAATATCGACTCAAAACTCTAATCCCAGGGCCACGCAAAGATAATCGATCAACGGTGCCAAGGCCTTGCAGTTGCGTACCATGGTGTCCTGCAGTTGGGGGCTGCAGACTAGATCATCGGTGAGATTTTTACCCACCGCGAAGCTCTTGCGTTTCAGATCTTCGATCAGAGGGTGATCGGGATCATAGCCGCGAGGAGTGCGGAACAGGCTCTCACCCCAGAATTGGAAGCGGCGCTCGAAGGCCGGGTCATGCACAGTCTGCGTCCATGCCGCCGGATTGTCGACGATGAAGTCACGGAGTGTACGCAATGTCTTCGATTCAGGATGCCAGATGCCTCCACCGACAAAACTGTTACCGCGCTGGATGTGCAGGTAAAAGCTTGGTGCCGGGCGCTCGCGGCGGCGCTCGTGAAACAGCCGGGCTCCAGCCCAGGTTTTGTAGGGCTGTTTGTTGTTGGAAAAGCGCACATCGCGTTGGATGCGGAACAAAGAGCCACCCAGTTTGCGTGGATCAGCACGAAAATGTGGGCTGATGGTAACCAGTGGCTCGACAAGGCTGGCGATAAGCGCCAGAAAGGGTTCGCGTACCTGCGCTTCGTATTCGTCCTGATGGGCCTTGAACCAGGGACGCTCATTGTGGACGGCCAACCGTTCGAGAAAGCGGAAGGTTTGTGGAGTGAAATGGGGTTGAGACATGGATGGAAACGTTGGGGCGGCGCGGGATCGTGGTAGCGAGACGGGTGGAGTCAGCGGGGGAGGGATACGGCTTTACTCGATCACTCAGACGGGTCCTAGACATCATGTCTAGCAATCTATCAGGTAGGTAAGATATCACCGAGTTCACCCCCCAGATTACGGATCCAGACTTCCAGCTGGTCGAGTATCGGCGTGGCAGTCAAGGCCAGTCCGGATTGGACGCGTAGCTCTTCGATACGGGCAAGACAAGCCTCCATGGTCAGCGTGGTCAAGGGGGTTTCACGGGTCAGCCGATCCCGGCGAAATTGCCGCCAGCGATCCTGTTCAGAAGCGTTAAGTGTGGCGGGCCAGTAGCGTGCCCGGTAGCGGAACAGCAGCTCGGTATAGCGCGGGTCTCGAAAAGCGCGGGCCAGCTCTCCCAATTGTGCCGGAGCTGAGGCGCGCACTCTTGACATGACCGCCAGGTCGGCATTATTGGGCATGGCATCGTACAGGGCTAGTTCCGGGTCGACGGGGGCTTGCCGAGTGTCATTCGCGTACAGAGTACGTAGCCGTTCGGCCAAGCCCTCACATTGGCGCAATGGCTCCAGATGGTCGAGATTTTTCTGCAGATCGAGTTCAATCCGTTTTAGGTTCACTCCTTTGAGAACGCTCAACGGAGCTAGGGCCGGCGAGGCATTGGCCCGTATTAGTTTCAGCGGAGCCCGTTCGATGTCTTCGGGAAGATCGACGCGTGGCGTATACAGACGTTCAGCCAGTTCTTCGGGTGATCGATGCATCCAGCTCGTCGGGTCCAGGCCAAGATCCGCGACGATAATGGCATTGGCTTGGCTGGGATGTGCCGCCAGGGGAACGATGATGGCAAGACAGCCACGCTGGGCTGGATAGCGCTGTGACACATGCACCAGAGGCTTTAGATGGGCGACATCGAGCAGACCGAAGACTTCATTCTTGCGGCGTAGACGGTAGTACCAGTCCCACAGGCGCGGTTGTGCGGTACGTAGTTTGCGGGCTATGGCGAGCAGTGACTCCACATCAGACAGGGCATCGTGGGCATGGCGAGGTGCGGCACTATTGGCGTTGGCCAGATGTTCGAGTTTGAAACTGGGGGCACCATCGTTACGCAATGGCCAGCTCATGCCCGCAGGTCTTAGCGCATAGGCCATCCGTGCCAGATCGATCAGATCCCAGCGACTGTTACCGTGGCGCCACTCACGAGCATAAGGATCATGAAAGTTGCGGTACAGCAGATGGCGGGTGAAGGCATCATCAAAGTGCAGTGAATTCCAGCCGACCCCGCAGGTACCGGGTTTTCCCAGTTCACTTTGCACGATCGCGGCGAATTCGGGTTCGATCAGACCTTCCCGTTCGGTTTGTTGCGGAGTGATACCGGTGATCAGACAGGCATCGGGGTGGGGCAATACATCGGGTGCCGGCTTGCACAGCACGTTTACCGGTTCACCTAGGATCTGCAGATTGCTATCGGTGCGTAGGCCGGCGAACTGTGCCGGTCGATCCCGTTGTGGATCAATCCCGAAGGTTTCGTAGTCGTGCCAGAAAAAGGTGTGTTCTGCCATGTCCGGCCCAGTATTTCAGACTCATCACAGGCTAGCGCATTCCTGCTCAGACTGCGGGGGCTGCTAAACTCGGAGGCCGGCAATCTGGGCGCTGTTATTGTGCATGATGACAACTTGATCTGGATCGATCTGGAGATGACTGGGCTGGATACGGACACGGATTCGATTCTTGAAATCGCTTGCGTGGTGACTGACCGGGAACTCAAGGTGCTGGCCGAGGGGCCGGTCTTGGCCATTGCTCACCCACTGGAACGGTTGCAGAGCATGGATAGTTGGAATCGCAAACAGCACGGTAAGTCCGGTCTGTGGGACAGGGTGCTGGCGACAACGGTTGATCATGCTACCGCTGAGCAGGTTACTTTAGACTTTTTGCAGTCGTGGGTACCCACCGGAAAGTCACCCATGTGCGGAAATTCGATCTGCCAGGATCGTCGTTTCATGGCCCGTGAAATGCCCGCGCTGGAGGCCTTTTTTCATTATCGAAATCTGGACGTCAGCACGT
>ENA-ORDP01001661-ORDP01001661.1-marine-sediment-metagenome-genome-assembly--contig:-NODE-1661-length-11867-cov-10.973925_pt1 | contig 11867 bp, 9 predicted proteins | sample MGYA00248627_ERZ508539 | MGnify/ENA primary metagenome ERZ508539 (study PRJEB26208, sample SAMN05571518) | marine sediment metagenome | biome: deep sea; feature: Hydrothermal vent; material...
TCCAACTACAGGATAAGATCGTGGTTCGCTTCGCTCTCACGATCTATCCTTATTCGTTATAACATCACATAGTTGTGATTCAGTAAGTTTTACAGTTAATTGTATTACCAAACTGTTGGCACTCAGTCTGCTGAACAGATGGCATCGCAGGCATCGCCGGTTCTGAGCCTCTAAGTGGGAATGTTGGCATCAGACTATCTGAGGACCCGCAGACAATGCTCATTGTGTACCAAGTCACCGGACCGGGTAGAACATCCGCAAACAAGCCTCCTGCATTTCGATAGCTGTTGGTTACTCGATAACTACCTCCATTACAGACTTCAGATGCTTTTTCAAAACATGGAGAGGTTTCTCTTGTGCAGCGAACAGTGCTTACCTTTTCACCTGTTGGACCGGTATAAGACTTGACTTGCGGACCTGCATTACAACCAGCTAACAAAGCCATTGAAGCGATTAACATCACAAGTTTTTTCATATTCTTAATTCCTACAGGGTTATAACGCCTCGCATCACCGGCAGCAAAAAGCAGAGCGAGGAACGAGCGGCGCTTTTTGCTGTCCGAGTGCATGCGATTGTTATGCCTCATTTCGGAATATTCTTTACCATTTCCTGAATGGTTTTCAGAAAATCTACAACAATCTTATCTTCTAGGTCTGACTGTTTTTCGTAGTCATGCATAATCCGATTCGCCAGTTTGCGTTTTTTATGTAAATCAAGTTTTCTGAACTGCTTAAAACGACCCTCTGCGATCGTTATCATCTTGTCCAGTCCCTCTTCCTCTATTCTGTAGTGCTTCTGCAAAATATGCTCAAGAAGCGCTCTACACATTGAGATTGAGGCAACTTTATTGCCAAATACATATGTCTTTACTGCTTCATTATATAGTTCTTCTATAGGGCGCGGATTCACGCTCAACGCGTGCTTGGGAATTAATAGCTCCGGAACGCTCTTCCAGCGTTTATATATTGCTCGATGATCAAGGCCTATTGTCTTGTCGAAGAAATACCATGCCCCAATTGCTTTATCTGGCAAATCATCAGAGAAAAAATCGTTTGCAACCATATCGTGGTATGTGCAAAATATGTCGTCAATAAGTTCTGCGGGATCATCTTCCAATGGGTCAAAGGAGTCTCCCGGATTATTTCTGGCCCCAATTTCATCAAGAATTTCGTTAAGCACTGAATCAAAATCCTTGTTTTTTGCTTCTGCAATCTCTCGGATTTTTTGTAAAAACTCCTCTGTACTCTTTTCTCTTTCCGTTGCAACGATGAGATCAATTTCCGCCTTGTAACGATTTTCGTAATCTCGCCAAGCCGTGATGTACCCAGGAGGTACTACACTGTGCTTTTCCGATTTCGCCACATGATTCTTTTCAATTTTTCTTGCGGTTTCTCCTACGAGAAAAGCAAGCCTCCTAATATCGGACTTTTGCTCTGTCAGCCATGAAAGTTTGGTCGGGCTGTTCTTCACCCGATTCGTTAGCTGGTTAAAGAGCGCGGTAAAGGTTTCCTTTTCATCAAGCATACTTCCACCTTATGAGGCATAACGATTGTAGCTCAACAGCGCTATTTAACGCGTCTGTTGTGGCGCAATTGTTGAACGGCATTGGACTTTTAATGTCTTGCAAAGTAGGAAATTCGGGGGCACGATTTGTAAACTCCCTAAAGCGAAGTGACTGTTCTGTGTCGATGCAAACTTGTTGCCTCGCACAGCAACATCGCTTCGCTTAGTAGCATTTCTTTTATTAAAAAGTCCATCGAATACCCTAATTTGCTTGTCTTAGAGTTTCTATGTCCGCATCAACATTGAATGGACGTCTTTTGACGTATAGCATGAAACTGGCTGCTTTTGCGGTATAGCCAACCTGTTTGGGGGGCTATACGGCGTTTGGCGTCTATCCTCCTTTTTTCCATGACGGGTGATTCCACTTAAGTCTTTGATTGGTTTGCATTATGAACCCATACACGGGGTAGGGGCAATGCTCACCGGCCTTTGCTTGGATATTCCGGGATTTGGGAATATCCAAGCCTTTGCCGTATATCATGCAACAAATCCGTGAAAATACGGCACTAAAAACAATTTAAATTCAAAGAGATAGGTGCACTTCAGCCAATATCACCCTAATATCAGCGCATAAACACTGAGTGGTGACTTTGGTGGTTTTTCAACAGTCGCTTTTAACAGCCAGTATGACTGTTTAGGGGGGAGGCATTACGCAATTTTTATCTTGCGCTTACAAAGGGGTCTTTAACCCACCCACACCCTGGCATTACGAAACAGGCGCAACCACGGCCCGTCGTCACCGTTACTATCGGGATACCAGGAATGGTTGACGGTTCGCAATAAACGCTCGGGGTGGGGCATCATGATGGTGACCCGACCATCGCCGGTGGTCAATCCGGTGATACCCAGGCTTGAACCATTGGGATTACTGGGATAGGTGGTGGTGATGTCACCATGGTTGTCGATATAACGCATGACCACCCGTTGCTTATCCAACAGCCACTGATCATCTTGTGTCTCGTGAAATTCGGCCCGGCCTTCGCCATGGGCCACCACAATGGGAAGCTTGGAACCCACCATGCCGGCAAAAAACAGGGAGGGGCTCTCCGGTATGTCCACCATCACGTAGCGAGCCTCAAATTGTTCTGAGCGATTGCGCACAAAATGGGGCCAGTGGTCACTCTGAGGGATCAGTTCGCGCAGGTTGGACAACATCTGACAACCATTACACACCCCCAGGGCAAAACTATCGGCACGCTCAAAAAAAGCGGTAAACTCATCTCGAGCCTGATTATTAAATAGAATGGACTTGGCCCAACCCTCACCCGCTCCCAGGACATCGCCAAAGGAAAACCCACCGCAGGCCACTAATCCGGAAAACTGTTTAAGGGAAACGCGGCCATCGAGGATATCGCTCATGGTCACGTCGATGGACTTGAAACCGGCGCGGTCAAAACCCGCCGCCATCTCTACCTGACCATTAACGCCCTGCTCACGCAGGATGGCCACCGTCGGTTTTGCCTCAAGATTTAAAAATGGCGCGGCGATATCTTCATCGGGATCAAACGTGGGCTTGACCTGCAAACCGGGATCGCTGGCATCCAAAAGCCGGTCGAATGCCTCCTGGGCACAGTCGGCATTGTCGCGTAGAGACTGCATACGCCAACTGGTCTCAGACCAGGCGCGATGCAGATCCTGACGAGACTGTTCAAATATTGTTTCACCATTATTGTGGATGCGCACGAAATCGTCGTCAGACACGCTACCCAATCGATGTAATGCCTCCTCCAACCCGGCCGCAGCAAAGGTATCGACGATGTGTTGACGTTGATCTACGGGTGTTTGTATGACCGCGCCCAATTCTTCATTGAACAGGCATGCCAACACCTGTGCTGAAGAGCTTGGCGCAAAAACACTCAGATCGATGTTGATTCCACAGTGCCCCGCAAAGGCCATCTCACACAAGGTCACCAACAGTCCGCCATCGGAACGATCATGGTAGGCCCATAACACGCCTTCCTGGTTAAGCCGTTGGATCAGCCCAAAGAAGGCCTTGAATTGTTCAGGGTGATCGAGGTTGGGGGCGTCGTGACCGAGTTGTTTATAAACCTGGCACAGCGCCGATCCCCCCAAACGATTTAGACCTTGACCAAGATCAACAAGAAATAAATCACTGTCACCCCGATCGGTACGCAATTGTGGGGTGAGGGTTTGTCGCACATCCTGTACCGCACTGAACGCGGTGATGATCAAGGACAGGGGTGCGGTCACTGCCTGTTCTTTGCCCTGCTCATTTCGCCATACGGTCTTCATGGACATGGAATCCTTGCCCACGGGGATGCAGATGCCCAATGCCGGACACAGTTCCATGCCCACTGCATGAACTGCATCGTATAGGCCGGCATCTTCCCCGGGGTGTCCGGCGGCGGCCATCCAATTGGCGGATAATTTTACTTGCTCCAAGGCGCCGATCTGGGCCGCCGCCAAGTTGGTCAGGGCCTCCCCCACCGCCATGCGCGCGCTGGCTGCGGGGTTCAACAGTGCCACCGGGGTGCGTTCCCCCATGGCCATGGCTTCGCCGGTATAACCGTGATAACTCGACGCGGTCACCGCCACATCGGCCACCGGCACCTGCCAGGGTCCCACCATTTGATCTCGCACCACCAGACCGGTCACGCTGCGGTCACCGATGGTGATCAGAAAAGTCTTGTCCGCCACCGTAGGCAAATGCAGCACCCGTTGCACCGCATCGGCCAGGTCGATGGCTTCAACACGCAGGGGTGGCTGACTGCGATCAATATGCTCTACCACCCGCCGCATCTTGGGGGGCTTACCCAACAACACCGCCAGGTCCATGTCGATGGGACGGTCATAGCGTTCACAATGACCGCTCACCGGTTCATCTACAAATTGATGATCGTCCAAACGAAGTTGCCGCTCCGCAGTGGCCTTGCCCACCACCGCCACCAGACAACGCTCACGCGCACACAGGGCCATGAACCGGTCCATACTTTCGGGGGCAATGGCCATCACATAACGTTCCTGGGACTCGTTACACCAAATCTGCATGGGTGACATACCCAGGTCATCGTTCGGTATGCTGCGCAGATTAAAATGCCCGCCCCGCCCGGCGCCATCGACCAGCTCCGGCAGGCCGTTGGATAGGCCACCGGCGCCAATATCATGGATAGACAAGATAGGATTGGCATCGCCAAGAGCCCAACACTGATCGATGACTTCCTGGCAACGACGTTGCATCTCCGGATTGCTGCGCTGTACCGAGGCAAAATCCAGATCCTCGGCACTCGACCCACTGGACATACTTGATGCGGCGCCGCCACCCAAACCAATCAGCATGGCGGGGCCACCGATAACCACTAACTTGGCGCCCACCGGAATAGAAAGTTTTTCCACATGGGGGCCGCGAATATTACCCACACCCCCGGCTAGCATGATGGGTTTGTGATAACCCCGCACTTCATCGCCGCCGAGCCCGGAGATGGTCTCTTCGAAACAACGAAAATACCCTGCCAGATTGGGTCGGCCAAATTCATTGTTGAAGGACGCACTGCCAATCGGTCCCTGCAACATAATCTCCAGGGCGCTGCTGATGCGGGCCGGACGGCCATGGTCGGTTTCCCAAGGCTGAACGGCGTCAGGCAATCGAAGATTCGACACTGAAAAACCGCACACCCCGGCCTTGGGTTTGCCGCCCCGGCCGGTGGCGCCTTCGTCCCGAATCTCACCACCTGATCCGGTGGCGGCCCCAGGGAAAGGGGCAATGGCGGTGGGATGGTTATGGGTCTCCACCTTGATGACCAGATTGATTTCTTCGTCGTGATACGCGTAGCGGCCGGTTTCCGGGTCCGCAAAAAACCGCCGTCCCAGGGCACCACGGCTCACCGCAGCATTGTCGTCATAGGCCGACAAGGTATCGCCTGGATGTTGCTCGTGGGTATTGCGGATCATGGCAAACAAGGAACGCTCCTGGGACCGCCCATCGATCTCCCACTTGGCGTTAAATATCTTGTGGCGACAATGCTCGGAATTGACCTGGGCAAACATCATCAACTCCACGTCGGTAGGATTGCGACCGATATCAACAAAATGTTTGGCCAGGTAGTCCATCTCATCCGCCGATAGGGCCAGGCCCAGGCTTTGATTGGCGGCCTCCAGTGCCTCGTAGCCACCGCCGAGGACATCGACACACACAGGTGGAACGGGAGTGGCGTCCTGGAAAAGTTGCGTGGCCTGGTCGAAATCGTTTAACACCACTTCAACCATACGGTCATGCAAGCGATGGCTCAGGGCCTCACGTTGCCGGGTGGTAAACGGCTGATGTTTATCACCGCCAAGATACCAGGCAACGCCGCGTTCGAGACGTTTGAGCTGCGCCAGTCCACAGCGCCGGGCGATATCGGTGGCCTTGGATGACCAGGGCGACAGGGTACCGGGCCGGGGCACCACCAGAAACAATTGACCCTGGGATAATTCAGAGGGGGATTCGATTTGAATACCTGGACCGTAATGCAACAGACGTTCCAGTTTTTCATGGTCCAATGGGGACAGCACGTCACTTAGATCGGCAAAATGCACATACTCGGCGTATACGTGCTCTACACTTGCAACGCACTTTTTCAAATCCTGGAGATGGCGCTGACTGCGGAATGTGGATAAGGCCGGTGTACCCCGTAGTGTTAACACCCCGGTACCACTCACGTTTTCTGCTCCGGCCCAGCACCCTTGTGACGATAGGCAAAAAACCGATAAGACTTGGTGGCCTCGAAGGCCTGCTGGGTGTAGCCGCCCCCGCAATGACGGTCGTAAGCGCGATTAAAACGCCGCCCCCAAAGGGCCTTGGCCAAACGAGTGATGACGGGATGCTTGCCGCGTAAATAGTGGTGGGTACTGTCCAGGGCAGGTTTTACGCGGTTTTGCACCACGTCGCCGAGCAAGGCAATGGTGGGACTGACCCGCCGGGTAATATCTTCATCCACCACTTGTATAAAAGGGGTCTCACCGACGAGTCGAAAAAACTTTTCCAGGCCGTGGCCACTGCGTATGGGATCTTGCTTGGGACTCGCCAGACTAAAGACATCACAGATCAGGACCAGTCCATTGGGTTTTAACAGGCCACCCAGTTTTTCCAGTGCACGGTGGATCTTGATGAACTGAAAACTCTCGCTAAACAGAACAACATCATACCGACCCGCCAGGACCGACGCGTCCAGATCTTCAAACCGGCACGGAAAAAGTTGTGCCTCATGGTTTGTAGTGGCCATGCCCTTGAGCCGTTTTAGTATCACACGATTTAGGGTATGGGAAGGCGACACCCCATCGGCCCGATAACCCAGTTCGAGCAAACGGCATAGCAACTGCCCGGTACCACAGCCCACATCCAGCACACGCAAGGGCTCACCTCCATCTAATGATGGAATTTTGTCTATCAGGTAATCACTAAAGCGTTGTTGCGCAAGCGGGATATTGCCCAGCCTGACTTCCAGGCCGTGGTCCCACATGCCAAAGTGGAGGTCGTCCAGATTGAACAGTTGTCGCGCCAACAGCAGTCCCAGTTCGCGACTGTCCATCGGCACGGGTGTCAATCCAGCTCCACCCCAAGGCGATGCGCCACTTCTTCATAGGCCTCGACCACACCACCCATGCCCCGCCGAAACCGGTCTTTGTCCAGTTTCTCGCGGGTGTTGGCATCCCACAAACGGCAACCGTCCGGGGTAAACTCATCACCCAACAACAATTGGCCATTGAATCGGCCAAACTCTATCTTAAAATCCACCAGCAACAGGTTGGCATCAGCAAAAAGCTTTAGCAGAATCCGGTTAACCCTGGCCGTCAAGATTTTCATATCCTCAATTTCCTGCTCACTGGCCCAACCGAATCCCACGATATGGGATTCGTTGATCATCGGATCGTGCAAACTATCGTTTTTCAGAAAAAACTCAAATATGGGTGGGTCCAGATCAATCCCTTCTTTGATGCCCAGACGTTTGCAGATAGAACCTGCGGCAATATTGCGGATCACACACTCAATGGGCAACATATCAAGACGCCGAACAACGGACTCTTCGTTGGTCAGCAACTCGATAAAATGGGTATGTACCCCGGCGGCCTCCAATTTTTGCATGATGAAGGCATTGAACTTATTGTTGGTCGTCCCCTTCCTGGCGAGTTGCTCTATCTTCTCACCGTCAAAGGCCGAGGTGTCGTCCCGAAAATGAAGGATAATCTTGTCTGGGTCTTCAGTCAGGTAGGCCGATTTTGCCTTGCCCGTATACAGATGTTCGCCACGCTTCATTATTAGTTAACCCTTCTTTAACTTAAGCTCGCACCACGCCAAACCCGCATCCTGGTCGGCCACTTTTATCCACTGCTGTTCACATTCCATAGCCACACTGAGAGCATCACGCGCCAACTCCGGGCGATTGTTTTTCTGGCTTAAATGCATGGCCACCAAATGCTGTAACTTTGAACAATCTATTTTAGATAAAATCTGCCCAGCAGTAATGTTGTCCAAATGGCCATACTGACTACTGACGCGTTGTTTAAGCGCCAGCGGATAATCGCCCGCCATCAAAAGATCCATGTCGTGATTACACTCCAACAAAAGTGCATCACACCCACTCAATACTCGCTCGATGTGTTTGGTGCTGGAACCGGTATCCGTCAACAGTCCAACCCGAAATGAATCGTCACTAAACACGAATTGACTCGGCTCCCTGGCATCATGGGGAACAGGAAAGGATTCGATTTCCAGGCCATCAATGGCAAACGCCTCATTACTGTAAAATAGCTGCACATCTGACAGGCGCCCAATATTGGCCTGTTGGCATTCTTTTTGGGTGCCAACGGTCATCCAAACGGGCAGATCATAGGCCCGTGCCAACACACCGACGCCACTAATATGATCCCGGTGACCATGGGTCACCAACAGACCGCTAAGGTCTTCAGCATCCAACCCCAGGCGCGCCAGACGCTTGCGGGTCTCTTTCAGGGAGAAGCCACAATCGACCAATAGACACGCCCCAGCCCCCTTGATTAGCGTACCGTTTCCGCTGCTACCGCTGCCTATTGACGCAAACCGCATGGCCTGCCTTATCCAGACATACTGCCGACCACCTCAACGTAATTGCTCATAAAGGAGCTTAAGTATCGTGGCCCCCGTTTTCGACTTTTCAGGCGCGCCTTTTTTATCACGCACCGTTACCTGCGACGTATCGCCACTGGCTTCGAGTTTGACCTGGAACTCATCCTTGTCAATTCGCTTCTTGCCGCCACGGCTAAAGACCCGTTTCAAGAAACCCTTTTTCTTTTTTGTGCCCTCATCGGTATCGATGTAGCGCACATAGTAAATACCCTCGCTGCGGTTGCGATCTACCACGGTAAAACTTATCCGATCAAGGCTCAGGCCTAAGCGCCGCCAGGCATCGTCAAAACCACCATCAAGATGCAATACTCTGGCGCCATTCGTGCCGCTTTCGAGACGAGCGCGTTGCTGATGCTGTGCCGGCGAACCCGCCTTACCTGCAACGATGGTTTTTGCACGGCCTTTATCCACGCCAATATAGACCATCAATTCACGCAGCATTTCTGCTTCCAACTCCGGATCAACAGGACGGGCCTCCCATACGGTTTCAACCGCTTCTCCACCTGTCAGATCGGTGGCGCGTTCCACCATGCCACGATGGGTGAGATATAATTCGGTGGTCGCCTCTTCTTTGCCACGCTCCAGGCGCACCCGAAATTTGTCCCGTAATCCACTGGAGTAAAGCCCACCCAAAAATTTACTGAAAAAATTGGTAATAAAATCGTTTTTGACCCTGGCCCGGCTCTCGGCCCAATCTGTTTCCATAATACCGGTGCGTGCATTCTCCTTGGCAATCAGAAATCCATTTTTCAACCAAAATTCACGTACCCGTGGCCAAACTTGCTCCGGTGTCCCATCCAGCACTAACCAGCGCTGTCCACCACTACCTTCCAAGCGTATACCTTTTTGCTCAGGCAACAAACCACCGGACTGGGTCCCGGGGTGAGATTGCCTGCCCTGGTAATCCGAGTAACTGGCACTGCCCGTCCGGCCCGGTATCAGCATCTCGTCTTGAATCGAACTTGAACTCAGATCAGGTGGCACCTCCAAAGGTTGTACACTCCTCGTCACCTGATAATTAATATCCTTCTTCCCCACCTTTTTCTTGACGTAGCCACAGCCACCAACAATTGTAACGGCCAGCATCATCGTAATGACCACGCTGAGTTTGTGATTTGTTTTCATATTAATAGCAACCTTCTTTGTCTCACCTGGTGACGCTCGCCTGCTTCATGGCCTGGCGAACAGTGTCGTGAAACCTTGACGACAATGGCGTCAAGGGCAACCTGATACCCGAATCAATCATACCCATTTCTTGCAGCGCCCATTTCACGGGAATGGGGTTTGCTTCGACAAACAGTTTTTCGTGCAAACCCGCAAGACCAATATCTATTTCTCTGGCCGCGCTCCCCTGCCCTGCCGTGGCTGCGACGCACATCTTCGACATCGCCTGGGGGGCAATGTTCGCGGTAACTGAAATTACCCCTTTGCCACCCAGCAACATCAACTCTAATCCCGTCGCGTCATCACCCGAATAGAGTGAAAAGCGGTCATCACACTGGCCCATTATCTCCTGGGCGCGACGCATATCGCCAGTGGCATCTTTGATGCCGACAATATTGTCATGCTTACTCAGGCGCACCACGGTCTCGGTGAGCATGTCACAGGCAGTACGTCCGGGCACATTATATAGGATTTGTGGCACCGGCACGGCCTCGGCCACCGCAATATGGTGCTGATACAGGCCTTCCTGGGTGGGTTTATTATAGTACGGGGTCACCAATAGACAGGCATCGACGCCGACCTGGTGGGCGCAGCGGGTCAGCGCAATGGCTTCGCGAGTTGAGTTTGAGCCAGTTCCGCCAATGACGGCAATGCGCCCAGCGGCATATTCCACCGTGCGGGCCATGACCTGGCAGTGCTCATCAAAATCCAGGGTCGCCGACTCTCCCGTAGTCCCCACAGAGATGATGGCACGAGTGCCATTATCCACATGAAAATCAACGAGTTTTTTTAATCCGGTGTCATCCAGAGACCCATCTGCCAACATCGGGGTCACCAGCGCCACCATGCTGCCGTGAAACATGTTTTTATATCCGTGGGGCTCTCAGCGTGAGCAGGGATAGTACGTTTTCGTATACGGAATGACAAGATGGGCAACATCCCCTGTTTTATCTCTGCGGACTTTGCACCTTTGCGAGAGTATCATGACCCCAACACACGAACGCTAACCACCAAAGTGTCAAGGACGCCCAGATTTTTTCTGTTTCCTGGCGGTTAAAATTACTCAGGCAAAGAATACAAGCATGCCCACCATTGGCCTTAATGCGCTCAGCATCTTCATCGGCGATACCCGGGTGTGCGAACAATTACAGCTCACCATGGACAGTGGCCAGAACTGGGCCATCCTGGGACCGAACGGTAGCGGCAAGACCACCCTGCTCATGACCCTGGCGGGCCTGCTCCCGGCACAAAAGGGCTGCATATTGTTAGACAATCAACCGCTGAGTAGCCTGTCAGGGCGGGACCGGGCTCGCCGGCTGGGCATTCTCTTCCAGGGTAGCGATGATGCCTTCCCATCCACTGTCCTCAATTCGGTCATGATGGGCCGTCACCCCCATATCAATCCCTGGCGTTGGGAAAATCAAGACGATTTAGACCTCGCCACAGCCTCACTGGCCACAGTGGGCCTCACTGGATTTGAACAACGCCAACTCGACACCCTGTCCGGTGGTGAACGGCGCCGAGTTGCCATCGCCTGCCTGCTCACCCAGGACCCACCAGTCTGTCTATTAGATGAACCTACCAATCATCTGGACATGCGCCATCAACTGGATACCCTGGCCCATTTTGCTGTACGCAGCCAACAACCCGGACACCTCAACATCATGGTGCTGCACGATGTCAATCTGGCTCTGTGTTATTGCAGTCACGCCATGCTCCTGTATGGAGATGGTATCGTTGAACATGGACCCATTACCGAGGTCATCAACACAACACGCCTGGAAAAATTATATCAATGCCCGATACGGCGACTACAAGACAACAATGGAACTGCCTACTTGCCGATGTAAAACCCGATCATTGCATAAAGTCGTCTATGAATAAGCCCATTGTGCCTGAATTTTAGGTGACACTTCTTTCGTATTACGCTTATTCACCACAGAGGAAAAGATATTCACTCTGCGTCCTCTGCGTCCTCTGTGACCTCTGTGACCTCTGTGACCTCTGTGACCTCTGTGACCTCTGTGACCTCTGTGAC
>ENA-ORDP01001662-ORDP01001662.1-marine-sediment-metagenome-genome-assembly--contig:-NODE-1662-length-11865-cov-3.677053_pt1 | contig 11865 bp, 9 predicted proteins | sample MGYA00248627_ERZ508539 | MGnify/ENA primary metagenome ERZ508539 (study PRJEB26208, sample SAMN05571518) | marine sediment metagenome | biome: deep sea; feature: Hydrothermal vent; material...
TCATCCTGTCACCCCGGCCTCCAAGAGCCGGGGCCTCCACGCTTGAATGAGGCGCCGGATCACAACCCTTCTGGTAAATCGCAGGGGCGTGCTATGCCAAGATGACCCGGTATGCCGCGCCTCTACTTACGATGGCGGGTGTGTCCTCGTTTATCCAAGAACTTTACTCTATCGATATCTTTGAAATCGGCGTCCGAAGTCCAGATAATAGCGTTATTGGCTTGCGCGGTCGCAACGATTACGCTGTCGGCAAGTGGCAGGCCGTGGCTGGCCCCAAGCCGGGCCGCGTTCAAAGCTATGGCCGGATCAAGGTCAACAATACGTCCTTCGCGCATCGCGGAAATGGCGACAATTGCGCTTTCTTCCCCCTTTTGTTGAAGCGCCCGTTTAAAAACTTCCAGAAGGCAGATGGAGGGAACAACAAGCTTGTCTGTCTTCTCGATAGCCGACGCGAAAAAACCGGCGCCTGGGCCGTCAGCGAAATACTCAAGCCAACCGCAGGAGTCAACAACGTTCAATCGCAGTTTGCTCAAACCCGATCCTTTTCCCTATTGACAGTTGTATCTATTCCCTTTAAAAACCCGCGCAAACTCTTTATGGATTTAACCGGCACGAACTCTATCCGGTTCTCATACTGGAACACGTCCACCTTTTCTCCTGGCCTGATTCCCATAGCCTCGCGTACATCTTTTGGGATAACGACCTGGAACTTCGGCGACACAGTAACTCTGGACACGAATACCTCTATCGATAGTCTATGTGTAATACGATATCATTAACGATAAAACAGCGCAACTTTATCCGAGACTGGCTAACACAAACAGGAGTGTCAGGTTTAGTATTCCGGCATTTAACGTTGAGAGGTATATATTGCCCGTAAGCGCGCGTTAAAAGGATTTCTCACAGCATAGAGACCTGAGTCTCATCGAAAAACCGGACTTCGATCGACCCGCCCGCCGGTATTTCCTTTACGCCAACAGGGATGTTCATCAATCCGTTCGCCCTGGTCATCGAGGCGAAGTGACCGGAGCCGTGATAGGCCACCGCGCTTGCGGTAAAGCCTGAGCCATCCCACTTAAGCGCCACAGGAACATGCTCGTCCCGGCTGTCATTCTTGCGGTGAAAATCGCTTTCAAGCGTCGCCCGCGCCATCATGCCGTCGTAAGCGGGGAGCCTCATAAACCTGCGGATGGCGGGCTTTATGAAAAGCTCGAATATCACCATCGAAGAGACCGGGTTGCCCGGAACTCCGAAGATATAATGGTTGTCTTTTAAAACGCCGAACATCACCGGCTTGCCCGGCTTGATTTTCACTTTGTGAAACAACAGGTCGTAGCCTGTTTCTTTCACTATTTGCGGAACAAAATCGCGGTCGCCGGCCGAAATGCCGCCTGAGACAAAAAGAAAATCATATTTTGAGCCTTCTTCGATCTTTTCGCGTAAAGACTTTTCATTGTCTCTTGCGATACCTAACGCCACAGGCTCGACGCCCATTGCCACGACCTGGGAGAAAGTAGACAAACCGTTTGAATTTCTTATCTGCCCCCGCTCCGGTTTTTCAGCCGGTTCAACCAGCTCATCGCCAGTGGCGACAATTGCGATCGCAGGATGCGCGTATACCTCTACAGGATCATATCCAAGAGAGGCGAGGACGGCCACTTCCGGGGGCCTTATTACAATTCCCGGCGTAAGCGCAAGGTCGCCTTTCCTGATATCTTCTCCCTTCGGACAGAAGTTTTTACCCGCTCCCACACCTTCATTAATTTGCGCCATTTGTCCCACATCAACAAAACCGCCTGTTTTCTCCACCTGGACAACCGCGTCGGCTCCGGCAGGCAGAGGGGCGCCGGTCATTATCCTGGTTACATTGCCGTTTGTAAGCTTTACCTCCGGGAATTTACCTGCGGGAACGTCCTCGGCCACTTCATATTCGCCCGGCCCGTCAGAGGAGATTACCGCGTAACCGTCCATGGTGACTCTGTTAAAAGGAGGTATGTCTATATCCGAAACGACATCTTCGGCGAGAACTCTTCCGTAGCTTTTAGCAAGCCCGATTTTTTCTGTCCGGGATGTGGGCGAGACGGTTTCGTCTATAATTTTTCTGGCTTGTTGTTTCAGGATCATTTATCAGCTAAACAAGACGCGCTAACTCTTGCCGTGGCATTTCTTATATTTTTTCCCGGAGCCGCAGGGACAAGGCTCGTTTCGCCCGATTTTTTTCTTCGTTCGCCGGACGGTCTCCACCTTACCGTCTCCATCACCCCGGTGCTCTGTCATCCGCCGCTTTTCCATAGTCCTGCTCAACGAATACTTCTCTTTGCGCGCTTCTTCCTCCGACTGCACCCGAATGCGGAAAAGCGAGCTTATGCTGTCTTCGCGTATCGTATCGATCATGTCTACAAACATCTGGCTTCCTTCGCGTTTGTATTCGTTGAGCGGGTCCTTCTGGGCGTACCCGCGCATGCCGACGCCGTCGCGCAGCTGCTCCATCCCTTGGAGATGCTGGCGCCAATAGAGGCCGATCCCCTCTTTGAGATGATCCATGGAAAGAAGATGGTCTTTCCAGTTACTGTCCACGATGTTCAGGGTTATGTACTTTTCAATCTCATGCCACTGCTCGGAGCCGACGATCTCTTTTTTGCGCTCGATCCCCGCTTTTACCTCCTGCTCAAGCCTCTCTTGCAACTGGTCGAACATGACGGTGTCGAAGCCTAGCCTGTCGGAGCCGATTGTGATGTTATTATTTTCATCCACCTCCACATCCAAAAGAAAATGGCGCTTTAAAGCGTCATGCAGGCCGGGAATGTCCCATTCCTCCGGCGTCTTGCTTTCCGGCGTATATTCGTCCATATCGATGGCCAGCACCTCGACGGCCATATCGATAATTGTCTCGTGCAAATCGGCGCCGGCGAGGATCATCTTGCGTTGCTCATATATGACTTCGCGCTGCTTGTTCATAACGTCATCGTATTCGAGCAAGTGTTTGCGGATATCGAAGTTGTGCCCTTCAACCTTTTTCTGGGCGTTTTCTATGGCTTTGGTGACAAGCTTGGCCTCTATCGGCTCTCCCTCCTCCATCCCCAGTTTTTCCATGAGGCCCGATATCCTGTCAGAGCCGAAAATCCTTAGCAGGTCGTCTTCGAGCGAGAGGAAAAACCGCGAAGAGCCGGGGTCTCCCTGGCGGCCCGACCGGCCCCGAAGCTGGTTGTCGATACGGCGCGACTCGTGACGCTCGGTTCCTATAATATGCAGTCCACCAGCCTTTATGACCTCCTCTTTTTCACCCGCGCAGATCACTTTCAACTCTCCAAGAGTCTCCTCATACTCGTCGTCGTCCGTGTCTACGCCGCGCGAAAAAGCGAGCATCTCAGGATTACCACCCAGAATGATATCGGTGCCCCGCCCGGCCATATTGGTGGCGATTGTGACGGCGGCTTTACGCCCCGCCTGGGCGACTATCTCCGCCTCTTTTTCATGATGCTTCGCGTTTAATACGTTGTGCTTGACGCCCCGGCGCTTCAGAAGCCCCGACAACAGCTCTGACTTTTCAATCGAGATGGTTCCGACGAGCGTCGGCTGGCCTGTCGCGTGTTTTTCGCATACGTCGTCTATGATCGCGTTGAATTTTTCCTTTTGCGTCCGGTATATGACGTCAGAGTGATCTTTGCGGATCATCTCCATGTTGGGCGGGATGGCCAGAACCTCCATGTTGTAAGTATTGGAGAACTCGGCCGCTTCGGTATCCGCCGTTCCGGTCATTCCGGCCAGCTTGTCGTAAAGCCTGAAGTAGTTTTGGAAAGTAATGGTGGCGAGAGTCTGGTTTTCGTTCTCTATTTTTACGCCCTCTTTCGCCTCTATCGCCTGGTGCAAGCCGTCGGACCAGCGTCTGCCCGGCATAAGCCGCCCCGTAAACTCGTCCACGATGACCACCTGCTTGTCTTTTATCATGTAATCCACATCGAGGCCGAACAAGGTGTGCGCCCGCAACGCCTGTTGAACGTGATGCAGAATTTCAATATTCTCTGGATCGTACAGGTTGTCTACGCTGAGGGCTTTTTCGGCCACCGCGATCCCCTCTTCGGTGAGCATCACCGCTTTGGCTTTCTCGTCCACCGTGTAAAAAACGTCTTTTTTAAGAAGTTGCGGGGTTATGCGGTTTATGGTGTAGTACTTGTCGGTCGAGTCTTCGGCCTGCCCTGAAATAATTAAAGGCGTTCTGGCTTCATCGATCAGGATCGAGTCAACCTCGTCAACGATGGCGAAATTCATTTCACGCTGAACGCACTCGTCCAGCGAAAATTTCATATTATCGCGCAGGTAATCGAACCCGAATTCGTTGTTGGTGCCATAGGTGATATCGGAGTTATACGCCTCGGCGCGCTCTTGATCCGATATTCCGTGCTGGACCACACCGACGCTAAGTCCCAGAAACTGGAAGATAGCCCCCATCCATTCCGAGTCGCGGCGGGCGAGGTAGTCGTTTACTGTTACCAGGTGCGCGCCTCTGCCTGCAAGGGAGTTAAGGTAGAGGGGGAGCGTGGCCACAAGGGTTTTTCCCTCGCCGGTTTTCATCTCTGTTATCTTGCCTTCGTGAAGGGCCACGCCGCCTATGATCTGGACATCGAAATGCCTCATATTCAGCGTCCTTAGCGAGGCTTCCCGCGTTACCGCAAAAGCTTCCGGCAGAAGATCATCCAGCGACTCTCCATTTTCCACACGTTGCTTAAACTCGGCGGTTTTGCCGCGCAACCGGGCGTCATCTAGTTGCCGTATTTCCGTTTCAAGCGCATTGGTGGCTTCTACGTAGGCCTGGAGCCTTTTAAGCTCCCGGTCGTTTCTGGAGCCGAAAATGCCTCTTACTATGTAACCGAGCATTAATTACCTTTCATCAAACTTTCCATGATAAATTGAATTAGCCTGCGTATCAATCTGATTTTACCCGGTCACGGTTTAATGAGACAATAGACTCCTTTTAAAGTTTAAGCGAAAAGCCGCGATTTTATCTGGAGCTATGCTTTTGTTGTTGTTCCAAGACCTTGTTATCCTGCAGAGAGCCAGGCGCCGCTTATGGATAAACTCCATATTCGCGCTGGAGCGCCAGAATCTGTTTAAACTTACGTTCCTCGCTTCGCTGACTATTTTATTTGTGGCGGGGGACTACTGGTTTTTCCGGCGAATCCTGGTCTATTTCGACCAGATCCCAGGAAACGTCAGCGAGATACTGGTCATTCAACTGCTAAACCTGCTTTGTCTCACTTTTTTCTCCATGCTGGTGTTTTCAAATGTCATAACATCGATTTCCACCATGTATATGTCTCGCGATCTCGATCTTCTCGTCTCTTCGCCCATCCCCGCGCGCGACCTGTTTTTATCAAAATATATCCTCACATTAATAAACTCCTCGTGGATGGCTGTTCTTTTCAGCCTGCCGGTTTTTGTGGCTTATGGACAGGTGAACTACGCCCCGTGGGTTTACTACGCCCTGCTCCCTGTTTTGATAGCGCCGTTTTTGATAATACCCTCCGGTATGGGAATTTTGCTGACCATGTTTCTTATGCGCTTTTTCCCGGCCAAAAGAGCGCACCAGGTACTGTCGTTCGTCGGCCTTGTTTTCATAGCGGGGCTCGTTATGTATTTTCGCTTTCTGGAGCCGGAGAAGTTTCTGGGGCAAGATGTGCCTGAAGCGGTCATCATTCAATTTGTAGACAGGATGAAAGCGCCTGATTACGAATGGCTCCCCTCGTCGATGATGGCGCGGGCTTTGCAACTCGGCGCGTTCGGTGACTGGGAGCTGTTTTACGAAAAATTTTTCGCGTTATGGGCGGCGGCGCTCGGTGTCCTGGCTACCACCTTGATAATCGCGATGAAAATTTATTATCAGGGATGGTCATCGGCTTACGGGTCGGAGAAGCTTTCCGCCGTCACAAAAAAAGAACGGCGTGTATACAGGCTGACTCGCTGGGCGATTCAAGGTCTGAATATAGAGACGCGGGCTCTTATGATGAAAGATGTGAAACTTTTCTGGAGGGACACCGGGCAGTGGTCACAGCTTTTTATGCTTGGCGCTCTTGCGATCGTCTATATATTCAACATCAGAAACCTTCCACTCGACACCATCTATTTAAAAAACGTTGTGTCGGTGATAAATATAGGCCTGGCCGGGGTTGTGCTGGCGGCGGTTGCGGTCCGTTTTGTCTTCTCCACCACCAGCGTCGAGGGTCTGAGTTTCTGGGTGATAAAATCGTCTCCGATCAGCTTTAAGCGTTTTTTGTGGGAAAAGTTTTTCCTCTACCTGATCCCACTGCTTACTCTGGCGGAGATTCTGGTAATCGTATCGAACCTTTTCCTCGGAGTAGACGCTTTTGTAATGGCCATATCCGCAGGATCGATCGCGTTACTGACCATCGGGCTGACCGGACTGGGAGTGGGGATGGGGGCGATATACCCTAAATTCGACTATGAGAACGTGGCCGAGATCGGGATGACCTCCGGCGCGATTCTCTACATGATTATTTCTCTGGGATACGCGGGCCTGACGGTGATGCTCTGCGCAAGGCCTGTATACACTCATCTGTACAGCGTGTTTACCGGCCGTAATATCGCGGGAGTCGACACATGGCTTTCATATGTGGCGATGCTTGTCATAACGGCGGTGATCGTGTACGCGCCCATGAGAAAAGGTGTCGAATCGCTGGAGAAAATCGAAATTTAAAATCAGGAACGCATTGCCTCATATTAAATGTAACCGAAGGAAATTTGTATATTTCTGTAAAAAGATGGCGCGAACCATACTTCAGCCTTATGGTAATATAACCGCTCCATCCGGGAGATATGGGGTTTGAAAAATTAAAGATGAAATTCGAGGGCGCTGATAAAGAAAAATGGATCGCCCTTTTGAAGGGTGTCAAATTTTTTAGCGGTTTTGATATCAACGATCTGAACTACATCCTCGACGCAGGGAATGTCAGCCACTATAAATATAACGATTACGTTCTCAAAGAGGGCGAGGTGGATTTTTCGTTTTGCGTAATATTAAAAGGCAAGGTTAAAATCGTCAAATCCAACGTCCTCAAGCAGAAAAAAGAGGTGGGGCGTATCGAGGCTGGCGCCTGTTTCGGCGAGATGGGCCTCCTTTTAAAGCAGGCGCGCACCGCCAGTGTGCTCGCCGGGGAAGAGTGTTTTATATTCAAGCTCAGGACACACGAAATAGGATCAATGCCGGCCACAACAAAGGCGAAGCTATACCAGAAATTCGCAGAGGAGCTTGCCGTCAAGCTAGAGGAGACGACCAAGGCGATGGTCGATCCTGCTCTCTAGCCGCCTCTGGCGTACAACCTTTAATCCCACGAAAGCGCCATAAACTTGCGCGCGCCGGCCCCGGCTGAGATTGAAGACGAGAGGAAAAAACCGGGTATCCACAATATCTCCGAACCGCATGCCATAAGAGGCGTTGTGTCCCTCATGCCTGAAGGAATTTTTCGGTCTATAAAAAATGTTTTCAGTTTTTTTCTTCCAGACATGCCTTTGATACGCAGAAAATCCCCCGGCTTGCGCGTCCTGAACACAGCTCCGGGCGGCATTTTTTCCATATCGACAACCTGCCGCTCCGCTTTTTCTCCATTGACAGAACGCGCTCTAAGCGTATAGTCGCCTACCTGCATTTTGAGAGGGCAGATCACACCTGTTTGCTTGAGCGTTTCATATTCTGGTCTATACCCCAGAATCAGCCCCTCGTGGTCGAGCCGGGCGCAAAGTCCACCCGGAAGATCGAGGCTTCTGCCCAGCGTTCTTGAGCTCAACATCGACTCAATGGCGTCGAAGTGTTTAGATGACAGTTTCGAAGGGTCGGCCCCGGCTGATCGAAAGGCCATGCGATAAATCACGAGACGCACAGCTTCAGGCTCGCCGTCAAGGGCGGCAGGTTTGATGACCAGCCTTCGCGCGTACTTTTTTTCCGTTATCATTGCAAGTTTTTCGTTAGCCATAGACTCCAAAATGAGGTTCTGATCTTTCACAAGCCTGGCAAGTCTCGCGACCGCCTCCACCGCCTTGTGAGACTGGGTTTCAAGGGCGGGAATGACATGCCGGCGAATCCGGTTTCTGAGGTATTTGTCTGTATCGTTGGTAGGATCGATTACATATTTGATCTCGTTTTTTTTCAGCCAGCTTAAAAGAGCCGATCTACGTGTGTCAACAAGCGGCCTTACATATTTTTCCCTGACGCAGGGCACTCCGCCAAAAGCTCCTGGGCCTACGCCTCTCAACATCCACATGATCGAGGTTTCAACGGAGTCATCAAGGGTATGGCCGGTGGCGACAAGGTCGGCATAGCCGGAATCGAGCAGTTTTTTGAAAAATCCATACCTTCTCTCGCGCGCCAGGCTCTGTATCGATCCGCCGCCGGGAGAGCCGTCACGCTCCATCGCAAACTCCAGCCCCAATCTTTCGACCATCTTCTCTGCAAACCTGGCGTCGCCGGACGATCCAGAGCGTAAAGCATGGTCGAAGTGGCAAGCTTTGATTCTGAATCCGAATGTCTCTTTAAGCTCATTGAGAATAAACAAAAGAGCCGTTGAATCGGGGCCGCCGGAAATGGCCACGCACACGATCTGTCCGTGAGCGATCATTTTATGTTTACGAATGGTGGATGAGACGGCTTTTAAAAGGGGGTTCACGCCAGCGCAAAAATCAGGTTAAAGGTTTTTAATTTTAGTCGGTATACTGATCTTTAATACCAGCAAAAGAGTCCTCGATGTTACGAAACGCTTTTACAATATCTGGATCGAAATGCTCTCCTTCGCCGGCCAGAATAATATCCCTGGCATTTTCAAGGCTCATGGCTTCTTTGTAGACACGCTTGCTGACCAGAGCGTCAAAAACGTCGGCCAGCGCCATTATCCGGGCGGGAAGAGGGATTTGCTCGCCTTTAAGGCCGTTGGGATAGCCCTTGCCGTTCCATTTTTCATGGTGGTGATAGGCGATGTCGCGTCCCATTGAAAGGAAGCTGTCGTCACCGAACAGTTTACCCGTGGAGGCGAGCGAATCTCCGCCTATGGTTACATGGCTTTTCATTATTTTGAACTCTTCTCGTGTCAGACCGCCCGGCTTTAGCAGGATTTCATCAGGGATGCCCACTTTACCGATATCGTGCAGGGGGCTCGACTGGAAGATAGTGGTAACGAACTCATCGTCCACTTCTTCTTGAAACTGGGGGAAATTTTTCAGTTCGTCGGCGAGGATTTTTGTGTAATTGCGGATTCTCTCCAGGTGGCTACCGGTTTCCGGGTCGCGGTATTCCGCAAGTTTGGCGAATCCGAAAATCGCGGCGTTGCGGGTGAGCATGATCTCGATGGTCCGCTCTTCGACCAACTGCTCAAGCTGATCGTTCATTTGCGTAAGCTTGTCCTGCAATTTCTTGGTCTGTAACGATGAGCGGATCCTTGCGAGCAATTCCATGGAGTCGACCGGTTTGCTTAAATAGTCGTCGGCGCCCAGATCCAGCCCTTTCGCAACGTCTTTCCGGTCTTTTTGCTTGGCGGTCAGTAAGATGACCGGGATGTGGCGGGTCCGGCTGTTTGACTTAATCGACCTTGTTACCTCAAGCCCGTCGATTACGGGCATCATAACGTCGAGGATAATAATATCCAGCTCGGCGCGTTTCGATTTTATCAGGTCGAGCGCTTCCTGGCCGCCGCTTGCGGAGATTACGTTATATCCATGCGAAGTGATTATCGATTCGAGAAGAAATATGTTATCGTCGTTATCGTCCACGACAAGCACTGTATAATTTTTATTATCTTCCTTCCCGGAATCGCTTCCCGCAAAGTCTTGAGCGCCAGCTTCAACAGTATGTTTTTCCATCACCATTATAAATGTTCTGCTCCTGCAAAAAACCAGGCCATTAGACTAAATCATTCAGATTTAAGATTTTAGGCTATATTGTTTTATATTTCAATTGTTAAGAGCCATGCCGGACGGTAATTTATGTCATAGTTTTTTTATACTTTGATTTTAAATTACTCTTTTGTCGGTCAAATTTCCCTTTATTTTCGTGTTATTTTCGTTTAAACTTAGCAGTAGACGAATAAATAACGAAAATATGCTAGTTTTTTTTGGCGAGGATCGGAGGATCGGTACCCTAATGGCGGAGCGAAAGAAAATACTCCATGTCGATATGGACGCGTTTTTCGTCTCGGTGGAAGAAGCTTTGAATCCGGGGCTTCGCGGTAAGCCGGTGGTGGTGGGCGGGGATCCTGAAGGACGCTCCGTGGTAAGCTCCGCTTCTTACAAGGCCCGTGAATACGGGATTCGCTCTGCCATGCCGATGGCCCAGGCCAGGCGGCTTTGTCCCAAGGCTATTTTCCTGCGCGGCTCTATGCGTATTTACGCCGAATTTTCCAGCCGGATTATGACGATACTCGAAAGATATACACCCGCCGTAGAGCAAGTGAGCGTGGATGAGGCCTACCTCGATATTACCGGTTGCGAGCGTTTTCATAAATCGAACGACCCGCTCACCATCGCCCAGCGTATTTATCACTCCATACTTAAAGAGGTTAAAATTCCGGCGTCTATAGGCGCAGGCTCGAATAAGTTGATAGCGAAAATAGCCGCCAACTCGGCCAAGCCCAACGGGATCATGATGATCCTTCCCGGTTATGAAGCCAGCTTTCTGGCCCCTCTGCCTATCGACAGGATGCCGGGGATAGGCCCGGCCACAGTCAAGGCGTACAGGAAAATGGGAGTCCGCGTGATAGGTGACCTGGCCCGGTTCGAGCCGGAGCTTTTAGAGCGGGTTTTAGGTAAGTATGGCGGTCTCATGGCGCGCCGGGCCAGAGGAGAGGACACCAGGGAAATCATGTTTGGCTCTGAAACAGGGCAGTCTGGCAATGGCCGGAGCCGGGCCGCCAAAAGCATTAGCAGGGAAGTGACTTACTCCGAGGACACCGAAAACCCTCAGCGCCTTTTGGCGACCCTGTCGTATCTGTCTGAGAGTGTCGGCAGGCGTGTTCGAAGCGCGGGGCTCTATTTCAGGGGCGTTACGGTAAAACTTAGATATTCAGATTTTAAAACCTATACCCGCTCCCGCGCGCTTTTATCGCCCTCCGATGACTCCAGCGTGATTTTTCAGTCGGCCCGCGACCTGCTCGATCAGCTTAAAATCCGCCGGACGCGGGTTCGGCTTATCGGCGTATCAGTCACCACCGCCGATCCTGTCGTACAACTCGACCTGTTCAAAAAAAGCAGGAGAGCCGCCGGACTCGCCCTTGTCCATCGACGAATGGATGAAGTCAGAGACCGTTTCGGTTTTGAGTCTGTGCTTTTGGCCAGGTCATATCTTCATTCGTCCGGACGCGGCTAATGTAAAACCGCAGGTAAGGTAAGGCCGCCGCTTTCCCACAAAAACATTTCATTTTGTTAAACTTTCAGATTTATAGTTACTGCGGCTTTATTCGCAATGCTTAATAAGCCGTATGCTCTTGACTAACTAAATAATGAGAAACACAAAACTGTTTTTTGCCCTGTTCAGCTTTGTGCTGGCTGGCGTATTGATCAGGTCAGCCACATACTCGCAAGTATTTATCGACGGGCAGGTCATTTTTCCTGGTTTCGACCCTTACTACCATATGCGCCGAATTTTTCAGATAATGCAAGATTATCCTAACGCGCCCTATTTCGATCTATTCATGAACTATCCTTACGGCGCGGCTATTATTTGGCCACCCCTGTTCGATTTTTTTATAGCCACAGTCAACATGGTGTTGGGGTATGGCCCTTCGGACGTCCGGCAGGTCGAGACAGTGGCCGCGTTTATAACGCCTGTGTTGGGAGGTCTGACGGTGATACCGGTCTACTTTGCCGCCA
>ENA-ORDP01001663-ORDP01001663.1-marine-sediment-metagenome-genome-assembly--contig:-NODE-1663-length-11860-cov-2.594833_pt1 | contig 11860 bp, 9 predicted proteins | sample MGYA00248627_ERZ508539 | MGnify/ENA primary metagenome ERZ508539 (study PRJEB26208, sample SAMN05571518) | marine sediment metagenome | biome: deep sea; feature: Hydrothermal vent; material...
TAACAAATATTTAAATTGGAGCGGAAACAGGCAACTCCTGCGTTTAGCCCAGATCAGTCTCTCGATCTCCGGTTTCACACGCTATCGCGTGCACCATTCCCGCTAAATAAAAGGGGGTCGCATTGCTGCGATAACACATCAAACTTTGATGAGCGACCAGCCAAAGGTTTTAAAAGACCGATCGACCCCAGGTGTGTAATTACTTTCGCATTACACATATAAACACTTCCCAAATTGTTAAAGAGCACGCCGTCCTTCAAGTGAAGTGGGCTATTAAATCTGGGGCATAAAGCACCCCACTGAGGCGGCATAAGTACGCGTAATTTAAAAAACTAACGCGCATTAAAAAACCCCGTTTCGCAAATGCCAAACGGGGTTTTAAAGTACTTCCCGCGAAAGGCATTCATTTTTGCCTCTCGCGTATCTATGTCGACGAAAAGCTAGGTCATACCACGATCACTCGCATATGATTTATTCTGTTCACTAAATATGTGCGTGCAAATCACATTAATACCCACATGCATCTGATCCCGTGATGCAGAGATCGGATGGCCACCGATAATATTTGTGGCGCCATAATCTCTACAGCCAGTGAGGCGTTGTGGTGATTTTCGATTTGTAATTACAAAAAACGACATAGATGTCTCCATTAATTTGCGACAAGTATAGTTTCCAGAATCAAGAATGCAAGATATATTTTCAAGTTTCTTGTAAGTACGTTTTGTTCAGTTTTAATATAATCGTTTCAAAACGCAAAAAGGTTTAAACTAAGTAAAACAAAGAGACTATTTTATGCCCGATAAAAAAAATCCTACCGCTATCCAGATCGGCCAACGCATCAAACAGGCGCGTAAAATGGCCGGCTTTGACTCCGCCGCACAGCTGCTGGCTAAAATTCCTGACTGGGGTACCGGTAGACTGGGCAATTACGAAGCTGGGATTTCCATCCCCTCACCCGATGATATTAAGATAATCGCAAAGAAAACGAGCTCATCACCCTGCTGGATTATGTTTGGTTTGGGCCCGATACGCTCTACCGGCCGGGATCAACAAGCGATTCGGCATCAGAATTTTGATTACATCTTTGAAAATTGTAAAAATCAACGAGGCGTATTAACCAAATTTTTGAAAGCAATAGGCCTGTCCAGACAAAAAGTGGATGAGTATATTAGCAATCCCTTCCTAACCATTGCCGATCGCATTGCTCGAAAGTGTGAAAAGTTTTACAAAAAGCCATCCGGGTGGCTGGATGAACAGCATGTCGAATCCGATCCGGTATGTGCTGCGTTTCCAGAAGACATGCGTCAGGTTATGGAGATCTTTTCAAGCCTATCTGATGGCGAAAGAAAGCGTTTTTTACGAGTAGCCGAAGCGTTTAATCAATTTGATTAGAAAAATGGGGCATACACAATAAATAATCTATTCAGACCTTCATTATTCTCATTTCTGTAACCGACTCTCATCCTGCTCAGATTTTACACATCTATGATGTTCTACTGTCTATTGTAAAACTTGACAGGATTAAATATTATTTGCATTCATGCAAACTGACTTTTCAATATGTTACCTATTGACAACTATTTAACTTTGCTATCATCAGTCGATGATTTTTGTATATCTATAATCAGGAGTAAATAATGAATTTCCTATTAAACAAACTTCTTTCAGTCACCGTGTTAGTCAGCCTATCTATATCGCCCGTTTTTGCCGATGATGAATCCATGACCATACCCATTAAACGCCTGAAAATGGAAACCGCATTGCGCATCGCTCTGGCGACAATAAAGCAATGTCGTAAAGAGGGCGTGCAGATTGCCGTCACTGTTGTTGATCGAAGTGGCCATACTCAAGTCGTGTTACGCGATGTATTAGCAATGGACATCACCTTGCCCATCAGCAAACAAAAGGCCCATACCGCGATGGCGTTTAATACCCCACTATCGGCTTTGCAGGGTCGTTTCACCAATCCATTTCAGGTTCCGAAACTGGATGGTCTGATCATAAGCGCCGGTGGCATCCCAATCAACATTGGTGGCAGTATTCTGGGGGGAATCGGTGTTAGTGGTGCACCGTCAGGCGAAACAGATGAGAAATGTGCAAAGGCCGGTCTTGAGGCAGTCAGTGCGGATCTGGAAATGGAAGACTCTTAGATTAAAGGCTGGGGAATGAGTTTCCAACGTCAATCGCTTAAAACGATTGACGTTGGTTAAAAGATAAAAAACATATTATTTTCTGTACGTGCTAAACAACGTCGAGCTGGAGGTCATGCCCTGGCACCATTTTGATTCTGTCATTCAACGTTCAATACAACCAATAGCCTGTTTAAACAGGTTGCCATTGGGTTGCATCATCTTTTTCCAGATGTCAGCATCGATATGTGTAAATGCTATTGTCATAGTTAGCTGCATGCCCATGCTATAGCCAATTTATCCTTGTGGTGATCACATTGTGTTACATGTGAACAACCAACGTCTCCGAACATATACGGCAAGTTGTCCTCAGAATCTATCTGAAAAACTAGCTTCATCGGCTTGCCACATTCAGGGCAATCTGGGTACTCTACTCCCTGCACCCAATAGGGCCAGCCAAATAGCTTATCCTTAGGTCTCGGATATTCCATTTCGTACAATTGTTCTGATTGCTCATCCGATAATGTACATCCAAGACTTTCTAACTCATCACTGTTTGGGTAATCTTCTTTGGCATCCCAACCTACTATCTCTTTCTCAGGAAAAACATCTTTTACTGGATTGATCTCCAAGCTTAAAATATTATCGCTATCTGAATTTATTATCCGAACTAATGTGCTTTTCGAAAAAGGAAAATAAGCTTCACAAGCAACTTCACACTCTTTATCCAGGTTGGTGCAGTAGAATACCTGTAAAATACCGGATCCAAAGGCGCTACTTGCGGGTACAGGTAAATCTTTAGAATTTAGTTGTAAAAAAAGTTGCATAGGCTCATTACAGTTATTACAACAAGGCCAATTTTCTGTTTTTAGAAGGGCTGGAATACCAGAAAATTTCGATGAGACGTTACTAGATTTCCTCTTCAAAACATTTGGAACCCAGGCTTGTTTTTTAAAAGGCTCAATAATTTCTTTCATTTCTTCCCAATTGGTCGAAGACTTTGCACCCTTTTTTTTAAATATTTTGAATATATTTACCATTATCTCTGTTCCTTTTAAAAGCTAACATTAGAGTGAAGGCGAGCCAAAAGAAAGAAAATGGAGCTTTTTCTTGAGCCAGTACATTTCAACACACCCACACTATACTTGCATCATATATGTGTGGACATCTATTATATTCTTTAAAGGTCTCTTCCCACTATCAAAAATATCCGTCTAAACAACTAAAATCGATATTTTGAGTTCAATTGCTTGGGGTAAATTTTCCCGGTCTGCTCCTATTAGCACTCATAGTTAGTTTTGATTGAGGCCAAGTTCTTTTTGCTTTTTTTTGGTTAGTCCTAAAGAAACAATACGGTGAGATTCTTTAAGGTGATATAAAAGTTCATCATCCTGTGAATCCGTCACATCATATTGTTGTATCCATTTCATCCCACGAGAGGCGAAGTAAGGCGCAGGACGATAACCGGGCTCGTCACTCAGAAAAAGAAAATCAGACTCAGAGGTTTTAAATGTAAACGCAGGTTTATCCGCTTTTTCCCAGCCCCCAATGGCAAACACCTTCCCCCCGACTTTCCATACATGAGAATCACCCCATTGAATAACGTATGAAACAGCAGGGAGTGAGCGGCAAAAATCATTGAAGGCTTCATACGTCATACTGATAATCCTGTTGGCTCTTAAAAGTTCCAGGACACCTATAAATTTGTCAACTATCCAGTTTACTTTTTACTAAAATATGTCCGGGTATCCATGTTATTATTAAACACGCCATTTTGGTATCAAAAATACCCTTCTAAGCAACTAAATTCGATATTTTGAATTAATTTGTTTTTTGAATTCAATTGCCTGGGGTGAATTTGCTCGGTCTGACCCGAATGGCGCAAAATTGAGTAGCCGAGGAAATACGGATGCCCATTATTAAGAGCAATAGTGTCTGACCCGAATGGTTTTTGATTGATACTCATCGTAAAATAAGGTCTGTCGTTATTCTTTGTTCCACTTTAGTCCACCTATCCCATTTAAAATAAAAAAGCCCTGTCAATAGACAGGGCTCGGAAAAAGTATTAACGGCCTATGAGGTTCAATATATTTAGTGCTCTATATATTCTCACCTCAGGAGCATCAATACCTAAGCTTACAATTTACTGCATTGATACCCATTATCAATAATCGTGCTTTGCGGGTTGCCGGCATTCCCTGAAGTACTATTCGCATTGTTTGCATTATTACCAAACGCGTTTATCATGGTGTTAGTGCCATTGGCAAGATCATATAGGTTGCCTGTAACGGCTCCAGGTCGGATGCCTGAAAACAGATCGACACCTTGACCAATCTTCTGACCGGTAGGACCAAAAACAGCACCCACGGATTCAAACAAACCTTGGCTTTTGGTTTCGGTTAGTGCGTCGATAATGGCATTACCTGAGTTGTACACACCCACTAATCCATGCGCGGCAACAAGACCACCCCCGGTCACCGTAGCTGGCGCAAAAGGTCCGGTAAGTGGACTGCCAATTATGGCCATCGCACCCGCCTCAACTTCAAGCACGGACAAGCTAAAATCAACCACGGCAAAGCCCAAATCTCCGTATTTAATTAGACCAGATGGATCCATCGAATTAACAGGATTTCCACCAACATATCCATAAGTGTTCAAACCCGCAACTAACCCAATCGGATCGCTCTCAATATAACGTCCAGTTACTGGATCATAAGTTCGGTTTACGTTGTAATGCAAACCCGATTCAACATCGTAATACTGACCCGTGAAACGCAGATGGGTAACAAAGCGCTCACCGTCGCCATCCACATCTTCATTGGCCCGGGCGACGCCAAAGGGATCGGATTTCCATTGCCATACCACCTCGTTATTATCGTCAACAACCGCACGGGGTGTTCCCAGGTGGTCGGTATGAACATAGTACATATCGTCATCCTGGATCAACGCCACGGGCTGTCCGGCAAACCAAACAATTTCCTGAATGGGGTTGCCGTACTCGTCGTAGTCACCGACTAACTGTCCTTGTTGGTTATAGGCAAAGCGTACCCGTGCACTAAACGGCAGTTCCCGGCTATCGCCCGAGTCAACGACGTTTTGGACACAGGTTTCATCTGCCTCTGAGTCGCTGTCGTTATTATTACAATGCGTTACCGGCCCATCATTGGCGCTGCCTTCATTGATCTTTTGTATCGAAAACACGTCTTGTTGGTTAACAAAGCCATCGCCATTAACATCGCCTTCTTGTGAGTCTTCGCTGCCGTACTTACGAATACGCTGACCTAAACCATTGATGGCGTACGGCACACTCTGGCTATTTTGCGTCAAGGAGTATTGTTTGCCACTCATCAAAATTTTCAGACTCCAGCAGCGAACGATATTGCTTCGCCTTTTCCAGTACAGCAGGTATTGCACTGTCACTGATACGGTAAAATTCAAGATCAAACATGATGGGTTAGCTGTGTGTTCTTGTTTAACAAATATAGATTAATACCTCGGCTTTAAAATCCGTAGTTAATCAAGTAGTCTTTAATAACTCGGGTCATACATTAAATCAGCAATCGTTTGCTTAAGATCGGCAGGACGTTCTGCCTGCGCCAGGCCTTCTTTGTAGGCCTGTTCGGCCATGGCCACCGCAATCGCAAGTGATACCTCACGGATACTGGATAGCGGTGGATACACTGTGTGCGTTACCAGATCATCATCGCTAACCATTTCAGACAATACCCGTGCAGACTCAAGGAACATATCGTCACTGATGACGCGTGCACGACAGGCTATGGCACCGAGGCCGATGCCGGGGAACACATAAGCATTGTTGCCCTGCCCGGGGCGATATAATTTGTCCTTATAGGTCACCGGTGCAAATGGACTGCCGCTGGAAAATACCGCTCGGCCATCGGTCCATTGATAGGCTTGTTCAGCCGTACACTCTGCTCGTGAAGTCGGATTAGACAGCGCAAAGATAACCGGTTGCGGGTTAATTTCTGCAAGTAATCGAATAATCTCCTCGGTAAACACACCGGGCGCACCTGTGGCACCGATCAGCACATGCGGTTTTATCTTGCGGATGGCCTCATCAAATGCGATCGAATCAACATCATGCGCATAGGGAATATTATGCGGAGCCAATTTACCGCGTGACTTCACGACCAGGCCTAATTGATCAACAAACCAGAGACGTTCGCGTGCCGCTTTTTGATCCAGACCAGCCTGCATAAATGCCGCCTGCAACAGGTCAGCAATACCGGTTGCGGCAGAACCTGCACCGAGGAACATGATGCGCAGGTCGGCAAAGTCATTACCGGTAATTCGAGATGAGGCCAGCACACCGGCTAAGGCAACTGCCGCAGTACCCTGAATATCATCATTAAAACAAAGAACTTTATGCCGATAACGTTCCAGTAAAGCATAAGCATTCGGTGTCAGGAAATCTTCGAACTGAATTAACGCTAATGGAAATTTTTCCTGTATTGCCTGCACAAACTCTTCGATCAGATCATTGTATTCCGCGCCGCTAATGCGTGGTTTTTTGATGCCGAGATAGAGCGGATCATTTCGCAAGATTTCATTATTGGTACCAACGTCCAACATCACGGGCAAACATTGTTCTGGTGGAATTCCCGCACAGGCGATATACAGTGATAGCTTACCAATCGGTATGCCCATGCCGTTAGCACCCAGGTCACCGAGGCCAAGGATACGCTCGCCATCTGTGATCACGATCATACGTACATCGGATCCCGGCCAGTTGTTCAGGATATCGCTGATTTTTCCACGATCATCAGGCGTGATATAAAAACCTTTTGGCTGGCGAAAAATATGCGCAAATTCCTGACAGGCCTGCCCCACAGTCGGGGTGTAAATCAGTGGCATCATCTCTTCAATATGATCAATCACCAGACGATAAAACAAGCGCTGATTGCGCCCGACCAGCGCCTGCAGAAAAATATACCGTTCGATGTCATTGCCTTTACGTCGCAGATTTTCCAGCACGCGATTTAGCTGCTGCTCTGGTTTAGACACACCGGCAGGCAACAATCCACGTAAGCCATAACGCTCCCGCTCTTCTTCAGTAAAGGCGGTGCCTTTATTGTATTCCGCGTTAGCCAGGCGCTCAAAACCGCATAGTTCATCAGACTTATTCCTTGCCATTGCTATATCTCCTCTTCAATGAAAACTTCTTTTAGTTTGCCATACTGTAACCAAAGGCGTGAGCCGCGTGGATTTTTGGCGGCATTAATAATTCATCCGGGCGTATAACTGTCACACCGACAGCACCACAGGCCTCGGCAATTTTTGCGCTTGTAGCACGAAGATTTCACGCTTCGAGAAACTTTTAGGTACGTCTTGCGATAACATCAGTAGGATAGATAAATGTGCAACCCCTCTTTCGTCAACCCGGTCTGCACTGCCAGCGGTGCAACACGTAGCATCTGTGCGATGTGATTAATGAATTCGTTATATACCATGACATCGCGAAAAAGGTTACGAATATCGACTTCCTGAACGTAGCGGGCGCCCTGTTCGGTTAACGGTACCTGCCCGGTTATCAATTAAAATCAGGTGCCGCCAAATTGTTATCGCATTAACGTTACATCAAATATATTTTTACTAAAAAGTCGGTTTAGTGAATGATAGAACGTCGTTTAAAGTGACGGTGACTTAATCACCATCATTTTTTTAATTTGCATCTCTTCGAAGGTATAAGGTATGCCGCCGACACCATGACCGGATTGTTTTAAGCCGGCAAATGGCATCCAGTCAACACGGAAGGCGGTATGGTCGTTAACCATAACGGCGGCGGCATCAATCTGCTTAAAGACGTGCATGCAGGTATCGATATTTTTCGAAAACACAGCCGCCTGAAAGACAACCTCTAAACTATTGGCACGCGCAATCGCATCATCAATATCATCGTATTCATAAACACAGATAACCGGACCAAATATCTCATTGCCGGAAATCGTCGCATCGGCTGGTGCATTAAATAATACGGTTGCTTCATAGCAGCTAGCAGATATCTTGTGGCCGCCCGTAATGAGTTCGGCACCTTTAGCCAACGCATCCTGTACCCATTCATCAACACGATCGGTTTCTTTGTGACGAATTAGTGGGCCAATTTCAGTATCCGGCAGGGTCGGGTCACCCACTTTCATTTCATCACCGGCTTTTGCAATACGTTCGGCCAATTCACGGGCAATAGACTTATGCGCAAACACTCGCTGCACCGAGACGCAAACCTGACCGGCATGATAAAAACCGCCTTTAGCCAGTAAGGGGAGTACCTCTTTTAGATCAGAATCGGCTTCAACGATAACCGGCGCAACACCACCGTGTTCCAGTGCGCAGCGTGTTCCGGGGGCGAGTTTACTGCGTAGCATCCAGCCAACATTGGCACTGCCGATAAAACTAAAAAATGCGACCCGCTTGTCTGTGACCAGTTGCGTGGCCGTATCAAGTGTGGAAGTTACAATGCCCTGACACCAGCCTTTGGGTAAACCGGCTTCGTGCAATATGCTAATCAATCTAAAGCAGGAGAGTGGTGTATCGTCGGCCGGTTTAATAATAACCGGGCAACCCGTCGCAACCGCTGGGCAAATTTGATGAATAGCCAGATTAAGCGGATGATTAAAGGCACTTACCGCCACCACGACACCAATCGGTTCGAGTGTGGTAAAAGCAAGACGGTTCATGGATGATGCATTTTTTCCCATGGCAATCTCTTCACCATGTTCAGCACTTACAAGTTCGGCACAGTTTTTTATGCCATCAATAGCGCGTGCAACTTCAACTTTTGAATCAACAAGTGGTTTGCCACCTTCACGTGCGGCTTCAATTGCAATCTCATCAAAACGTGACTGCATAATCTCCGCTGTTTTTACCAGAATATTTATGCGCTGTTCTTTCGTTAACCAGTTTTTTTTATCTCGAAACAGTGCATGAGCCGTTGTTAATGCCTGTTCAGCGGCTTCACTGCCACCGGTATCAATAGTTGCAATCAAGGCACCATTATAAGGCGCGGTAACATCTATTGTTCCATCCGCTTTAGCGCCGGGTATTAAAATCTTAAAATGATCGGGCATGAATACTCACCTAAATTTTATTAATCCGTGTTTAATAAAGCTCACAATATTTTTTATATCGTACAGGTAAGCTCACCCAGCCTATTGGTTAGCTTCATGTTTTCAGCATAATCAATCGGGATCACAATCAGGCTAGGGCCGTCTTCATTTAACGCTGTATCCAGTGTAGCTTTAAGATCTTTGCTGTTCTTGACATGATGGCCATGCCAGCCAAAAGCCTTGGCGAGTTGCATCCAGTCAGGGTTGCCGAAAGACAGTTCGGTATGGTGACCAAAGTGCGCTTCCTGTTTCCATGCGATAAGACCATATTCTTTATCTTCCCAGACCATGGAGACCATATTCAGATTGAGACGTTTTGCGGTTTCCATTTCCTGCACATTCATCAGGAAACCAGCATCACCGGAGATGCTAAGCACTTTTTTCTCCGGATAGATCAAACTTGCTGCCATCGCGCCCGGCAGGGCGAAACCCATCGAGCAGAAACCGTTAGGGATTAAACAGGTATTCGGTTCATGACATTGATAATGGCGTGCGATCCACATCTTGTGCGCACCGACATCTGACAGCAAAATATCATTCGGACCCATCGCCTGCCTTACATCCCACAACACTTTCTGAGGTTTTATAATCCCTGTGGTGTCATCGTCTTTATGCGTTTCCAGATCGGCCTTCATGTTCTGACGAGCCTTCGCCTGGTGCGAGGTATCAAACTTGAGACCGCCCGCCGCATCAACACGTTCGTTCAGCATCCACAGCGCATGTGCCAGATCACCAACAACTTCAGTTTGAGGATGATAGAACTCATCGATTTCCGTCGGTAGAAAATCGATATGTATAATATGTTTGCCACCCGAGGTATTCCATAACTCTGGATGATACTCAACCATGTCATAACCAACGACGAGTACAACATCGGCCTCATCAATTGCACAACTAACAATATCTTTAGATGACAGGCCAACGGTATACAAACAGTAATCGGCATCCATATCAACACAGCCTTTTGCCATGAAGGTGCTGACCACCCCGATGCCGGTTTTTTCACAGAAATCGCGCAACTGTTTGCTGGCACGTTTACGGATACAGCCGTTGCCGGCAAGAATTATAGGGCTCTTTGCATTTTTTAGAACCTCGAAAGCCTGATCAACAATTTTGTCATCAGGAACCGGGCTACGAAAACGTTGTGGTACCATCGGCTTTGCATCGGTATCATTTTTTGCCAGATCTTCAGGCAGCTCGATAAGCACTGCGCCCGGTTTTTCAGTTCGCGCAATGCGAACAGCTTTGCGTATAATTTCCGGTATATTACTTTCGTGCAGAATAGTTGTCGCCCATTTGGTTACCGGCTCGAACATCTTCACTACATCCATGATCTGGTGCGACTCTTTGTGCAGGCGATCCGTTGAGCCTTGTCCGGTCAGCACCAGCATCGGCGCGCGGTCCATATTGGAATCAGCAACACCGGTAATCAAATTCGTTGCACCCGGACCCAGCGTGCCCAGACAACCTGCGGCATTTCCAGTCAAACGACCATAAATCTCAGCCATGAACGAGGCGCCCTGTTCGTGACGCGTAAGGATAAATTTTATTTTATCCGACTTTTCCAGTGATATCATAAAATCAGCATTTTCTTCACCGGGTACGCCAAAGATATATTCGATTCCTTCCGTCTCAAGACATTTCACAAACAGGTCAGATGCTTTCATAATTCGTTCCTTATACTCTTAATTTATAATACTCCAGTCGTTTTCTTAAATCCAAAACGACTAATAATCAGACATGTGTGGAATGTGGATTACACACTTGGTTTTCGCGGTTAACTAAACTTGCTTAACCAATACTAGCTTAACTAAAAAACCGCTGCTTAATCCAGGCAACGATAACCATATAATAAGTGAAACAGCTGTAAAGCACGTAGCTAACCCGACCACCAGCGCAAGTATCAAGCATCTCGGTTCAGCTTGAGATAAACCAGGATACCCACAAACTATGCTAGCATCCTACTATATAGTGATACTAATATGTATATATTCCAAGGTCACTTACGGCCATAAAAAGACGCTCATGTCCTCGACGCCAGATCATGCGGTGAAACAGAAAAATGTGTCATCGCACGACCTAGCCCTGACGACTTCAGCACTCTTTAACACCCTTTTTTTCTTTTTATAATTATTTCAACATCTTACTACCGTTTTTTTTGGTCTGACCCGATTAATCGGTTCGTCTACGACCTGAAGCCACAAGTCACTACTGGTAGAGAACCAGTCATCGTTGGTCACCCAACACAGCCCCGTCATTTCTGCTCCTGCAGCCGTAACGTTCACAAAAAAGACCCCCGGTGCCGGGTCAGTCTTCACTCGATTCTCTTTTGTCATTATTTCAACTAGGTATTGTTTGCATAACCCCAGGTCACAGCTGACGTCAACATGAAATTTAAGCTCGATACGTCGCACCGGGATCTGATGGTAGTTGATTATTTTACTTGCCATTAGCACTGCATTTGGAATATATACCGTTTTACCATCCAACGTTTTTAACTGCGTATAAATAGTAGAGATACTCTCTACGATTCCAAGCGTCCCACCAATCTCCACCATATTTCCGATTACAAAGGGGAGTTTGGGTAAAAAGGGCACCAGGAAAAAG
>ENA-ORDP01001665-ORDP01001665.1-marine-sediment-metagenome-genome-assembly--contig:-NODE-1665-length-11854-cov-2.493771_pt1 | contig 11854 bp, 4 predicted proteins | sample MGYA00248627_ERZ508539 | MGnify/ENA primary metagenome ERZ508539 (study PRJEB26208, sample SAMN05571518) | marine sediment metagenome | biome: deep sea; feature: Hydrothermal vent; material...
GTGCAATTAAACGGCAAGGTGAATTACTCGGTGCCGGGGCCGAATCCACCAGGGGCGTCAAGTACCCGACCCCCGATTAAGTTTGCCGGGATAACCAATCTGGTTGCGGGTGAGGCTGAACCCACTATACAAGATATCGATATCAATCTTATCGATGAGTTTGAAAACGATCTGCCTGAGCATCTGAAGGCCCTGGATGGTGTCCGTTACAGACTGACCACTGACCTTCAAGAAGTTCGAGAAGGTGAAGTGAAGGATGGGAAAATAAATGAGAAGCAGGTCAAGATCAAAGATGATTTTACGCTGGAATTTGACCAGCACTTTGTATTTGATATAGATGATGAAGAGAAAGAATCATGATTGTAAAACCCTTATTAGGCACACGACTGGTTGTTAATTTAGCAAAGCAGGCTAAAAATACAGGAAAAGGCACGATCATTGACCTGAATTTAAAAAATTCAGATATTGCCATACTGTATCCGTCGTTATGTTGTCCTCTCATCTACAAAAAAGGGGAACCCCTCTCCATCATTATCGGTGTCGATAAAACCTTCGACAAATTTTACAGTAAAAACTATTCTAACTGGGATGCAGTCCGATCCACCTTAAATTTTGAGGTTGATGACGATAAATCCGATTGGGTTACCCCGCTTGCGGTACGGCGCTACATCGGTAAATTTTTAAAGATTAAGCTTTGGAAAGATGCCCTGTATACAAAAAAAGTCGAAGAAATGGAACAGGATAAACCCTATTTTAATCCTGAAGAAGCACAGAAAAACATAGCCTGCATAAAACTCGAGTTAGACGAAGGCCGTCTGTATAAATATACCTGGGACAAAAAGAAAAAAGACCGTGACAACAAGGTTCATTTTGCCAACCTGCGTGAAGAAACCCTTTTGTTTTACCGCAGACGGGGCATTGAATATTTTTACCAAATTGATTTGCACGATATCGAACTTGACGAAAAGGCTATGTATGAAATCTCATGGATAAGTCGTGACGATAAGATTTACCATAACCAGAAACAATATCTCGAACGTCAGGATTATTACGTACGAAATGATTATTTAGCAAAAGACCCTTACATACCTGAAGACTGTCAGCAAGGCTTCGACCTGTCAAAGAAAACCATAGACTATAAACCTGACCCCGAATTACCGGTACAAAATTATCACCCGATATGGGTCGTGCCCGCGGGTAAAAAGAGACTCAACATCGGCCATCTAACGGATGTGCATGTCTCTTCACGTCAACACGCCTTTAAAACGAGCAAAGCCGCACTGATACCAGGCCAATCCAAAGAGATCGGGGGGATGTGTAATGTCAGCTTTGACGTCCTGAAAAATCTGATGGATGAATACGGCAAGGATCCAGAAATAGATGTGCTGTTTTTTACCGGGGATCTCATCGATTATGGCCGAAACTATAACCCAAAAGATTTCATGGCGGGCAATAAAACGACGGGCGATCTATGGAACGCCATGATCATCGATAATATGAATCTGCGAAATACGGATGGCACCGCAAAGATCAATAAAAAAACGGGGCTTATTGAACCCAATACCGAGTATTACCCTCGCGGCCTGGATCATGTGTCGGTCTACAGCTTGATGATTTATTATTACAAAAAATACAAGAAACCCATCATGTTGATATCCGGCAATCATGAGGCTTATACACTGCCCTACGGTATCTCGCCGCGTGCCAATATAATCCGTTCAGGTTTAGATGCCACCACCGGCTATATTGCAGACAATCCGAAAAAAACGGTGGTCGTTGGCGGCCCGGTGACCGGTGGCGGTGCGGTTATCGCCTCCAAAATATACCAGGCAAAGGGCAAGGATCAGGGCAAACATATCGAGCGCACCCGTGATGACCGGCAAAACGAATGGGCAACCCGCAATAAAGACGACTATAAGATAAACGATACGCGAGCCAACGAAGGCATTGCCGCCGATCACAACTTAACCATCCCCGAAGCCATTCTCATGTATGGCCCGGATTATAACCGCGTGACCATGGGCGGTGCGTTTGCAAATGATAACGCCCAAAACTTTAAAAACGCAAACTTTGACTGGTTTTACACGGTCTTTACCCCCTTTTCCGACTTTGTTATCCAGTTTGAAGATCAATGCCTGGTTGGCCTGCAATGGGGTGACGACGAGGCTTTTGTTGCCATCGCCGATGGTCATACGGGTATTGGCGGCTCCATGTTACCCCGAGCCACAAAATCCATTAACGAAAAGCAGAAACAACTCATCGAACAGGCCCTGGACTACGAGGCCCCCTGCACGATGCTGTTCACCCACTTCACGATTGTCAACTATCATCAGAACACCCCGGTCACCCAAAAGGGCGTGTTGCCCTATGATTACCCGTTCCGCGATTACGTGAAATACAATTACGGCACCTGTGAGAATAATCGCAATATCGTGTTTGAAAACCTGATCAACAAAAAACTGCACTATACGCTCTCCGGCCATTCGCATCGCAGTGCGCTCTATCATGTCGTCAATGATCGGTTCTTTACCGATCGGGCCGACATCACCGGCCAAAATGCCCAAGCGGATGCCACGGGACCATCCGGGCAATTTGATACTAAGAAATTAAACGGCGCCGGGCGCATTCTGGTGTCTGCCTGCGGTGGGCCAATTGCGATTAACAATATCAAAAATGAACTCGCCAGATGGGGGCTCGACGCACCGTCCGGCAGCTTTGTTAAATTCAATGGCACCACCGAATCGGAACTCGGCACCCAAATCGCGACCACGGATAATGCCCAACCGCGCCTGGCCGTGGCGCTGGATTACGCCGACATCGTCGGCGGCGAGGTCGAGAACCAAAAGGTCATCGGGGTGTTTAACGCCATCCGGGCCGAAACTCCCGCCGGCCCTTTTATCGCGAGGGTTAACCCGGCCATGAAGTTCCCGGATGTGAAGTGGATCAAAAGTGCGCGAATTGTGATTTATGAAGACAGCAAAGCACCCACGGCGATATTAGATTTACAGATAAAAAGGGACCGGACTAATTTGTTCCGTTTTGATTTTTCGAATTCAAAAAAAGATGCCAAACAATTCGATACCATCATCGATAAGGAAGGTGCTAAAACCCTGTTTATCGATATTACTTTGGACCGCGCCATCCAGACCGCCCAATTTAAAAACTATGACGTTTCAAAAAACTGGTGCTATCAGATTAACCTAAGCAAAAACAACATCCCGGTTAAAGTGGCCAAAGGCTACACCTACTCGAAACCCGTTTACAAACCCCAATGGGGTAGAGGCCTGCACAAGGTCGAAACCGATCCACGAAGGATGGCCGCTTACGCCTCCGCGTATTCACTGCAGGGTTGGGAAGAAACGATGATACCGGCCGGACAGGGATTTGAAATACAACGCCATGCTAAACATGGGGAGGTGCCTGATCACAAATGGTACAGTACCTATCATCCGAAGGAATATAATTTCCCGTGGGAAAAATATAAAAAAAATGAAAAGCGCAATAAATACAAAAAGAAAAGTTAAATGCAACAACACGAAAACTCAATTAAATGTATCGTTTTTTTTATATTCATTCTAATAAACTTAATTTTACTAACAGGTTGCGACATTAACATGGCCAAAAAACCTTTAACCGAAAAGCTGAAAACTCTTTTTGACAATCCTGAAAAATTATCGACTTTCAGCAAAACCGAACCTGTAATCGTCAAAAATCGTCTCGTAAAAGATTACAACATCAACAAACAATCCTATAGTAACTTTCAATTTACCGACACCGATGTCCATGGGTTGTTTATTGAAAATGCCACCATGACGAATGCGACCTTTAAAGGGGGTGATTATGCTGGATTGTTTTTCTCCGACTCCAGATTAACCAATGTAACCTTCGAGAACATTACTTTCTCAGATGCGGTCTTTAGCAGCGCAACTCTGGTCGATGTTACCTTCAAAAACTGCAACATTATTGACTCACTTTTTATGAAAACCAAAGGCAAAGTCACCTTCATCGACTCTGACCTCGACAGCGTGGACTTCCACGAAGCCCAGGCGGCTATCACCCTGATTAATTCCAAAGTACACAGTACCTTTAATCCCCGGATTCAAACCTTCACAAATCAACAACCCGGCGCCAGCATCGACATGACCGATACCACATTAAATGACGTCAAAGTCGGAGGCACCCTCACTCATTTCAAAGCTACCGGGGGTGAAATAATTGATACGGTTATTGGAAACAAAATTAAAACCGTTCAATTTGATAATGTTTCAATTGATTTAGCGATGGTGGGTAGCATCGGTGATTTGACCGTCTCAAATTCAACACTGACCCGATTCGCAATTGGTGAAATGAAAATCAACTCAATTACAATTGATGATTGTCAACCATCCGAATTACTCTCATTAACCGATGGTAATTATGCATCCTTGACGATTCAAAATTGTGCTATCACCACCTTTAAACCCTGGAGCATCACCGCGAACGAACTATATATCACCGATTCTGAATTTCAAAACACCATCATGAGCGACAGCAAGATCAATCAACTTACCTTGAAAAACGTCACCTTCGAAAACGGAAAATTCGATAACGCGATGGCCAAAGAGTCCGACCTGTCCGGCGTCAAACTCGGTGGCGGGGAATTTAATATGGCCGGGAGTAATATTCCGTTGCAATAAGATAAAATAAATTTATTTGCCCTCCCCCACAAAACAATTTAACCCATTAAGTCTTATGCGGAAACCGCGTAGGGCGGTAATCTCTAAGGTCGAAGTTAGTTTTTTGCTTGTCTTAATAGCTATTCCGAAAAGGTATCCACTTTATGCCATGTAGATCGCCGGACAGGTTTGTGTAGGAGCGGTCTGAGACCGCTCTTACAAAATCAAACCCAATGTTAATCTAAATGAATTAAGTGGATACCTTTTCAGAACAGTTATTTAGATAGTAACGCTATTGTCGCGGTGGCGGATTGTCGCTAAGAAAGTAATCGCCGATGGGCACGGGGATCTTGATCTGCCTGGCCTTCTTGTCCTCACCAACCTCGGTAACGACAAACAGGTTTACGTAAAGTCTTTTTTCGCTCGTCGGGATAACTTTGATTTTGCTTTTAATGACCTGTCGTGTTTTTAATGCCTGGTATTTTTCATCAATGTTATTACTGACCAACTCCAGACCATCCGTCGTCGTCACGGCAAAACGAAGTATCGGTAACGCTTCTTTGGTGATGAACTCAAACTCAACCAGCAGTTCCTCATCGATCATCGGTTTACGGGTAAAGGTGTAATTCACCCGCACCGGCAGCGTGACCTTTTTGGGGTCGCCGTGCTCATCCGTTTGATCTTTGAGCAGGCTCCTGGCGACGATCAGGACATCAACGTCATCATCGGATGAAAAGGAGAAGATGCCACAACCCGCCAAACTTAAGAACAGGGTGCCAATCACGATATGTGTGCTGAGCCGAATCATAAGGGGCATTATGCCCAAAAAAGGCTGTTTAAACAGTAGTTTGAAGTCGCAGAATGGTAAAAAAACCCCTATTTAACCTGAGTTTCGCATAAAAAGAAGCACGTCATTCCGGCGCGATTTTAGCCGGAATCTAGTGGCTCGAACTCTGGATACCCTCCAAATATATCATTGAGGGGCACGATGTTCCGGTTTCTTATATGGCGCGAGGGTAACTCGTTTCAGCGCAGCGAAACACTCTTGTTATTCCCGCAAGCGAGCACTATTGTCCAGAATAAATTCATAATACCCCCCCTTGTTGCTGAAGTGCTTACTGTTGAGTCTTTCACTGTCGTTTTCAATCAGATATTGTCCAATATTAGGTCGTTGAAACAAGGTGATGGTGACCAAAACCAAGCTCTCTTTTTAGCAAGAACGGTATTAATTTACAGAATGGCATATCGATTTCAGGGGCGAGTAAACCTCTATGATAATGCCGTGATGGAAAGTTTTTCCACAGCTCGAAGGTAAAACAAGTACACCATGATGATTACCGGACACGACAGGAAGCGCGATCAATTATATTTGCTTACATTTTACCAGTATTGGTTTTGTTGAAGATGGAAAACAATGATGAGACCTCGGTGTAAGATATTAACTATCAATAAGTTAAAGTCTATGAATCGTCGTATCAGCGCCCAAATTAGCAAAGTAGTACAAACATTGTGTTTATTATCAAAATCTGCGAGCATGTGTATAGGGAGCAACTAATAAAAACAATAATAATTGTGATGTAACTATAAATGAGATGGAGGGAAGCATCTTGTTAGTCACTTGTAACGCGAAGCTTATCGCAGGAAATAAGCACTTTTGGGTTTGGTTCATTTCATCATTGTTATTGCTGTTGTCGCCAGCAACGCAGGCATCTGTTGCCTGGCTGAATACGCAGGTTCAACTTGATGGCAGCTTTACCACCCCCACACCGTTAGCGACCCCCTACCAGGCAACGTCCGAAGTACTGCGCACCTTTGTGTTGATGGGCGATATCAATCAGCCTTCGATCCCGGCTGCCCTCCAGTTTATTAATAGTGAATCATTTCACAATACGGAGAATCTCTCTCGCAAGATCATCGTTAACAACCGTTTGCAACAAAATACCAGTGCACTGCTTGCGGAACTTCGCGGCATGCAAAACATCGATGGTGGTTATGGTGAATTGTATAGCTACGAAAGCACGTCTCTTGATACTGCCTATGCACTCCAGGCTTTTGCTGAACTTGGTGATACCAGCAGCCCTTCGGTACAAGGGGCTGTTAGTTTCTTACTTTTATCACAGGCGGGTGATGGTGGTTGGCAGGTGGGTAATAATAAGTCGAGTGTATTTATTACTGCCAATGTCGTTCAGGCACTTTTAGCGTACAAATCCAGATTGATTGGTGTTGCAGAAGCCGTTAATGCGGCGGTGACATTTTTGCTATCAAAAAAGACCGACGCAGTATCCTGGGCTGAGGAGTTTGAGTCTGCTTCGGCTTTAATCGCCCTGACGAACAGCGTTGCCGATACTTCCAGCATAGAAGCCAGCATTAATGCACTTCGAAATAGCCGGCTTGCCAATACCAGTTGGTCAGATGACGTGTTTACTACTGCCCTGGCTATGCATGCCCTGGCATTATTCGATGCGCGTTCAAATAATGCAGCAACAAATTCTGAAACAGCAACAATTATTGCACAGGTGGTGCGTGCGGGTTCCAGTGAGGCTATTTCCGGGGTAAGTGTTTCGGTTACGGGCAACCCGGGTCTCAGTGCAACGAGCAATAGCTCAGGTCAATTTACGCTTTCGAGCATCCCCGCAGGTGCTCATACCCTGATCATGCAAAAACCAGGTTTTGTTTCTGTTAGCAAAATTTTTACCGTGTTACCGGGACAGAGCCTGGATCTTGGGCAGATCACGCTAGCGCAAGACAATCAGTTTGGTATGCTGCGTGGTTTGATCGTGAAGTCAGCAGATGGTACGAGTTTGCAAGGAGTATTAATCGAACTAACTGGCGCTGTTACTATCAGTGCACAGACAGACGCGTTAGGTAATTTTGAAATCAACCACCTGCCCGGTGGTGCTTACAATATTATTGTCAGCAAGCAGGGTTTTTATAACTCTTTAGGTCAATTGCAGATTGTCTCGGGCGAAACAACACAATTGAATCATGCCTTAACGCAGGAAGGTGCGTTTCAGGACAGCAGCCCAGTCACATTGAGCGGACGCGTTATTAGCGGTGATAGTGGTTTATCTGTGCCAGGTGTACTTGTTGAGTTTAGCAATGGACAAACGGCAGTCACTGGCGTGGATGGCCGGTTTGCTATTCCAGGTGTGGCTCGCGGGAGTTATACGGCCAGTTTATCGGCCAGTGGTTTTGTAACCAAGCAGTTACAAATTTTAGTGCCAGCAGGTGCCCCGGGCGATATCGGCGATCTGGTCATGTATACACAGCAGGCTACCCAGGCACCTACGAGCCTGTCCTTGTTGGGTAAAGTGATCAGTGGGATCAATAACGCTCCGATCAGCAATGCCAGCGTCGAAGTGTTGGCTACAACACAGGTATTGGCAACGGATACTGCCGGTGCTTTTACCCTGAGCGGTATAACCAAGCAGGGATTTCAGTTACAGATCAGTGCAGCTGGTTTTGCGACACAGCTCTTTACGGTTAGTGTGGCTGGGTTTGGTGAAGCCAATGCAACGTTTGTATTGCCGCCGGCTGTAATACCTGATCCGGCCATCACCGCGTCCACGTTATCCGGTACAGTGACGGATCAAATTACGGGGTTACCTGTTACAAATGCCAGCTTGACCATTTTGGGCACAACCCAATCTGTGCAGACTGATGCCAATGGGCAATACCAGTTAACCGGTATTACTCAACTTGAGTTTGGTTTAAGCATCAGCGCAGCAAACTATGAGGCGATAGTCAGAAAAATTACCTTAAGTGCTTATGGCCTCTATCAATTTGCACCGACTCTGTTGCCCAAACCGATCGGTGCTGGCAATCCGGGTATATTCCAGGTGACGACTGTGAATGCGTTGGATGATCAGGTTGCGGCCAACGCGACGGCACGTATACAGGCAACGATTAGTAACTTAACCAATACATTACAGACCGCTCAGATAGTGGGTGAAGTGCTGACGCCACTAGGGGAGAGTGTTGCGACGCTGACCCCCTTTGCAGTGGGCACCAATGTACCGCAGTCTGAATTTGATTTTGCTCCCAATGCATCTTTAACCCTGACACTACCCTGGGCGGTCGCACAAGCCATGCCTGATACCTATACCGTTATCATCAGGGTGGTTCAATCAGGTTCAATCACTTCTAACTTGCCAACAGGTACTGTATTAGCACAAGGGCAAACATTTACGACAACGGTGAGTACGCCGACGATCAGTGGTGCACTGGCCGTAGATCCCCCGCTGGTACAGGCGGGGACAAGCTCACCGGTTACGTTGGATGTTTTGATCTTTAATGAAGGCAATGTGCCATTAGTAAATCAGGTGTTTGAGCTCACCATTACCGATCCACAAACTAGTAATGTCTCGTTGATGCGCCAGGCAACACTGGCACAGCTGGATATCAATCAGAACCGAACGTTGTCCTTTGGTGAGTATATCCCAGATGTATTTGGAAATTTACCAGTAACAGTAAGGCCAGTTGATAACAGTATAAGTGGGCAAATAACCGATACCTTGTTCGTTGGTGATAAAGCGACGGGTACGTTTACGGTCGACAGGAAATTTGTACCCGAAGGCACACATACTGTTCGAGGAACGATTACCTTATCAGGGGTGGATGCGCGCACAGGTAGCAGTATCGATCCGTTGTTCGTGGCAGTACGCAATGCCGTGCAAAAAGGCGGAGAGTATGTCGCACCCAATGCCATTGCCTGGCATAAACGCAGCCGTTGCTTAGGCTGCCATATCCAGACCCAGAGTGTACTGGGTTTGGCCTCTTCTATAGGTAAGGCACCGATTGATGAATTTGCAGCAAAAACACTGTTCAACTCGCTTGCGAGCAGTCAACAAGCCGATGGTGGTTTGCGTATCTCTCACCCACAGCATACCAAGGTACAAACAGCCCTGGGTATTTGGTCACTGGCTGAGTGGCAAAATAAGGACGAATCATTTATTACGATGCTGGAGGCGGCGCAACATTTATTTGATCGCCGTTCGCAATCAGGCAGCAATACCTGGATTGCAACGGATCATAATGGTGGATGGTGGCAAGCCAATGATCCCGTAACAGCGGTGACTGCCACCGGTTTTGCGGATGTTATTCGCACAAGTGGGACGGTTAATCTGGCTAATCTAACCGATTACGCACTCGGGGCACAATTCGGTTTACCGGCAGGGATACTGGATCCACGTGATATGGAAGTCGCAAGTGATGGCAAGATATACATCGCTACGTTAACTGGTTCCATTGTCGAGTTTGATCCACAAACAAATAGTATGGTGACACTGCTAACTGGACTTCCCTCGATTACTGGACTTGCCGTCGATGTCGATGGGTCTTTTTATATTGGACAGAATACGGGGACTATCCTGCATGTCCTACGTGACAGTACAACGTCCGTATTGGCCTCGGGTTTGGGATCGATTAGTGATATTGAACTCGGGCCAGATGATTATTTATATGTTGCGGAGACAAACCTTAACCGTATATCCAGGGTAAGCAAGGTAGGGCTAACCAGTGTGGTTGCCAGTGGTGGCCTTATCAATAACCCGGTGGGTCTGGCTTTTGATAACAATGGCGATCTATTCGTAACAAACCGCGCGGCATTTTATATCACCAGGATATCCACATCGGATGCCAGCAATATTGTGAGCGTGTTTGCGGACAATCTTGCGTATCCACCATCCTATATTACGGCTGATCCAAATGGTGGATTTTTTGTAACGCATGAAGCATATTCAAGTTCCGGGCAGAATACACCGACAGGTCTTTATCGGATATCTGCAACCGGGCTGGCGACACGTATTGCGAATGAGAATGTTATGCGTGGGGTTGCCGTCACTAATGGTGGCCGAATTTTTGTTACGAATGATTCAACCGATGCAATGCGTGAAATAGTGAAACAACCGGTGAATACCTCTCTGATACCCAGTTTACGTACACAACTCGATCAAATGGCAAACTACCTGATATCGAGAGGTTCAACCTCAAGTGAAAATATGTTACTGGCGTTTCGATTGATAGGTATCGCAGAGACGCGCAGTGTCACAATAGATCCGACCCGCATCCTGACACTTGATGCCGCCATTACTACGATTGCTACGACGTTACGGGCACGTCAAAATGCCGATGGTGGATGGGGACGTTTCGCTGGTAATGTCAGTGATCCGATGATGTCAGCCCTGGCCGGTATAGCGCTGGATTTCACCAACCCTTCAGCGGACGATCCGATGGTGCGAAATACGATCCAGTATTTATTAAATACCCAGAGCGCAGATAAGTCCTGGCCGGTCGTCAATGCACCAATGTCAACACGCCTGGCATCGACCAGTTTTGTTATGACGTATATGCCCAGGGCACTGGTGCGCCTGGGGGGCATTGATGTTGCTCTGAATGTGTCTGTGCCCGACAACATTCTATTGAGCAACCCAACTACACCGGCGACAAGTCAGCTTCCAAAAACCGGGGCAACCGATTTTTCCTGGTCGTTACAGGGGGTGACATCAAATAGTCGCATCATCGAATTTGATTTGACCCTGAATAACATGCTACTGGATGAAGCACGTGGCGCGGCCACGTCTGCGTTTATGACCTTCCAGAATTCCTTTAACCAGGATCAAATCCGCGTCGATCTGGATATACCAATAGTGACGGCGAAGAGTGAAATGGTATTGGGCGTGTCGACTGATCGGGCTGTTTATGGCGCAAATGAGACGGTCAATATCACCTCACTGGTCGATAACCTGGCGCCAGTCGGTGGTACGGGCACTCTACAGCTGAGTATCCGACCGACCGGTAGCGTGGATGCCCTTGCCAGCTTGCCCGTGATGGATATCGGTGTCATCCCCAGCGCCAGTCAACAGGCATTTAATGCCACCTTTGATACCGGCACCCTACTGGTCGGCGGCTATGAAGTATTTGCGCAATTGGTGGATAGTTTAAACCGTGTTGTCGGTGAGGTAACCGCACCCTTTTCCATCCTGCACCAGGGCTCCGCGGTCGGCGCCAGTGCAACCACCGACAAGCCGATTTACGCCGCCTGGGATAATGTGCAAATAACAGGACGGGTACGAAACATCAGCGCCAATGTGATCCAGCCCGCGACGTTTGTGGAGATAAAGGTACTCGATCCACAAGGCACGACTATCTTCTTTACAAGTCAAGCGATGGAAACAGGCCTGTATCGAAGGCCAGCGAAG
>ENA-ORDP01001666-ORDP01001666.1-marine-sediment-metagenome-genome-assembly--contig:-NODE-1666-length-11850-cov-2.645867_pt1 | contig 11850 bp, 8 predicted proteins | sample MGYA00248627_ERZ508539 | MGnify/ENA primary metagenome ERZ508539 (study PRJEB26208, sample SAMN05571518) | marine sediment metagenome | biome: deep sea; feature: Hydrothermal vent; material...
GGTTTTGTTTAAATCCATGACGGTAATCCAGCCCTCATGGCGCAAACGCCGGGCCGTTTCCTCGTCCGTTTCCGAAGGCAGGAAAAGACGGCGCCCGGTATTGTTCGGCGTGGGAAGGGCGCGCAGGACCGAGTCCATGAACAGACTGACGCCCGTCGCCGGTTCTCCGTTTCCGGCCAAATACCGTCCGCCCCGGCCCAATTCGCCGCGAACGCCCTTGGCGAAGAAGGCGAAAGTGACCCCGGTGTGATATTCGAACCCCCTGTTTTCCACCGGATCGACGGTGATAAGAAGGTCCGGCGCGTCGTCCCCGATCAGGTCTATAACGTCTTTTAAACGCGAGCAGGCCGCGCGGGCGTCCGCCGGCAGGTCGATGGCGGCGAGTTTTTCCAGGGCCTCGCCGGCCGTGCCCCCGGCGGTAAGCAAGGCTGAAAGCGGGGCAAAGGCCGGGCCCAGTTTTTCCTTCAACACAGAAAGGTCGGTGGCGTTTTTACGGTCGAGCGCCCGGCGCAGCATGTCTTGGGTTTCCTCGTCGAGCGGCAAAGGCGCGGTGATGGCGGGAACCAGCCTGGGCAGGCAAAGATCGACGCTCAAGCCGTTTATTCCAAGGGCTTTGAGGGCGATAGCGGCCATGACGATGACTTCGGCGTCGGCTTTCGGGCCACGCGCGCCGATCAATTCGGCCCCGGCCTGGCCGAACTGGCGTTCGGGGCTCAGTTGCGAGCCCTTAACGCGCAAGACTTGGCCCGTGTAGCTCAAACGCAGCGGGCGGGGCGCTTTTTCCAACCGGGTCGTGGCGATGCGGGAAACTTGCGGGGTCATGTCGGGCCTGATGCCGAGCATTTTTTCCGAAACCGGGTCCATCAGCCGGAAGGCGCGGCTGGCCATGGCGGCGCCGTTTCCCGAAAGCAGGCTGTCTTCGAATTCGATCAGGGGGGGCTTGACGCGCTCGTAGCCGCGCCGTGAAAACCCGGCCATAAGGGCTTCGCTCACATGGGCCTCGAACCCGGCGTAGGGCGGCAGCCCGTCGCTCATACCGGCGGGCAGCAGGTCTTTCTCTGCACGATTTTTGTTCATGGCTTTAATCTAATAATCCGGTGGACGGAGGGCATATTCGCTAAGGGAGTTTAAAGGACTCTTGCTTGACCGTTTTACCCAGGTTCTCGATCATTACCGGCACCATGGCGCGGGTCAGCTCCAGGCTGGCGTAAGTGCTGAGATCGGCGCTGGACCAGGCCTGCCAAAGGCGCTTGCCGTTGGTTTTATCATCGATGGTGGCGTCGATGCGGTATTGGCTGGGGGTGACGATCCGGGTGCCGCCGGAGCCTTTGTTGAACATGCCGCCTTTGTTGCTGTCGAAAAGGTTGAAGCGCGCTTGGGCGTCTTCCCCGCCTTCCTTTCCGCCGCGCGCGCGCAGTTCCAGAATATGACGCCTGCCGGTGGTCGACCAGGCGCCGATTTCATCGCGCACCTCGAAGCTGAGGACAAGCCTGGCCGTATCGGTTACTTTATATCCGGCGCGCTTAAGCTGCTTTTCGAATTCTCGTTGAAGGATCAGGTTGTTATCCGAATTGTCCAGGGGAAGGACGGTGATCGACGCGCCCTTTTCCACGGCCTTGTAAGAGACGGAATTGAACATGCCCTCGTTTGTTTGCGCGGCGGCGGTTTGGACCTGAACGAAGGCCAGGAACAGTCCAAAGCAGGCAATAATTGCGCCAAGTCGTTTCATCGACCCGATCCTTCCGGTCACTCAGATGGGGTTGGCAGGGTTCTCTTGTAAAACGGTTAACGGTTAGGGGCCCGCCTGTCAACAGAACGCAGACCCGGCGTGCCGTTCAATCGAGGCGAACGCGAAGGGGACCCGCTACCGCTACGCGAATTCCGGTCTCGATCGCTTTGCGCCCTTTAAAAATCAAATATCCCTTTCCCAGGTAATGGGGCAAGGGCCGAACAAGGGCGTCCAGGGCCTTTGCGGTGTCGGTAGAAACCACAAGGACGGCGGTCCCGTTTTTTCTTCTTTCCGTCCACACCCGCGCCGTACCGCGCCCGGCAAGATCCTGGGGTATGCCCGGAAGGCCCAGCCGGTCGAGCAGGGGGGCGACGTCCTTTTCCTCACCGATCACCAGCAACGGGGCCGATGGGGCGGCAAGGACCGATGGATCGATGAAATGGGCCGGGGTGTCGAGCAGGCGTGAGGCCAGGATGCGGGCCGTCTTCAGCGTTTTTTCCGAATTTCCGGGGACGAGGACGGCGACGTCCGGGGCCAGGGTCACGTCCCTTAAAATGGGTTGGGTTTCGCTGGGGTCGAGCCGGCGCAACAGATCGAAATCCCCATCGACGGCCAAGGCTTTCGGGGCGGATTTCAAGGGAAGGGTGTAGGTCTTGCTGGCCTCGTCGAGTTTGATTTTCGAGGTTTCCGTTCCGTCTTCGGTGGTGATGGAAACGGGAACCTCAAGGGCATAAAGGGGGCCGGTTTGGGCCAGGGTAAAGGTAACGCCATAGCCGTCGTTTTTCTTTTTCCCCCTCACGTCGCTCAGTTTAAGTTCGACGCCTCCCGTCCGCTTCAGCCATTGAGAGAAGAAGGTTCTAAGATCACGGTTCGAGGCCGCCTCGAAGGCCTTGCGAAGATCGTCCCACCCGGCCTCGGCAAAGCGCCATTTTCGCCAAAACAAGCCGATCCCCTTGGCAAAAACCGCCCTGCCGAGTTCATTTTCCAGCATATGGAAGATAAAAGCCGATTTGTCGTAGCCGACGACCTGGGATGCGTCGGGTCCTTTGCCTCGGAAACTCTCGACCGGGCGGTCCCGTTCAACGGGCAGGGCGGTGAAGTTGCGCAGCCAATTTAAGCGCAGGGACCGTTTTCCTTGCGGCCCTTTTATTCCGGCGAAGGCGTAATCGGCCATAAACGTGGTTAGGCCTTCGGCCCAGTTGCCGCTGTCAGGCGCGACGGAAACGCCGTTTCCCCACCAGTTGTGAAGGATTTCGTGACCGAGCGAGGTGCGGCGGATGAAAGGCAGGGCCAGCACGCGCGCCCCCATATAGGTAAGGCCGGGGAAACCGAGCCCCACCGTTAACGGACCGGAGACCACGCGAAAGGCCGAATAAGGATAAGGGCCGATGCCGTCTGAGAACATATCGATGTAATCGGCGCTCGATTGAAGATAACCGTCTTCCAATCCGGCCAGACTGGCGTTGAAATAAGTCCTGAGTCTCACCCCTTTGTGTATCCGTTCCTTGATGCGGTAAGGCCCGGCGAAAACGGCCAAGCCCCGGACGGCCCGCTCCGAGGCGAAGACGGCCCGGTAGAGCGCCTCGGTCTCGACTTCCTTTATCAATCGCCCGGCGGCGACGGCTTTGAAGGGCGCCGCCGTCTCGATGCTTATCCGGTAGGAAAAAGGCTCGCCTGCGATCCGTGGCAGCCAAGGGGTGTGTTCGGGCAGATAAACGCCCTCGGGTCCGGCCATGGGTTCTCCAAGGTCGGGGGGGCTTAAGGGGGGAAGCGTTCCTTCATAGCCGATCCCGATCTCGTGAACGCGCCCGCGCCCCAAATCGAGGCTTAGGGACGCGCCGTTTCGTTTAAACGGGGCCCCGCTTCCGTCAAGGCTCAGGGATGTGACCTTAAACCGGGCGGCAAGGGTGAAGGTTACGAGGCCTGAACCGGCCAGGCTAAGGGTGTCGGTGGCGGCTAAGGTCCTGCTGAGCGGATCGAGGCGAAGGACGATGTCGTGTTTCGACGTTCCGTTCGCCAAGACGGCGCCCGGATAGAAAAACAGCAATAAACCGAATAGCGTAAACCTCGCCTTCATGGAGATTACGGGGCTTTTCCGGGAGGGAAACGGGCGACGATGTCGAGGCTTTTGGCGTCACGCTTAACGGCGAGCGGCAGCCATGTTCCAGGGGCTTGTTTTTTGATGATTGCGATCAAGTTGGCGGTTTTCTTCGTTTCGACTCCTGCGGCCTTGAAAATCACGTCGCCCTTTTTCAAACCGGCCGCCATGGCGACGCTGCCCGGCGCGACGCGCCCGATACGGATGCCACCGGGCGCATCGTTGATGATAACGCCGAGCTTGGGCTTTTCCGGTTCGGGCTCGCGTTTCGGTTCCTTGATACCGAAAACGGCGTCGGCGACGGCGGCGCCGTTTTTCGAAACCAGATCGGAACACGGCCTGTTCACGGGCCAGGGAAGAAGGACGGCGGCCTTGGCGACGCCCAAATCGGCCAATTGCCGGGTGATGCCGTACCCGTATTCGAGATGGCCGCTGCCGACGATCCCGATGACGAGGGGATCTCCGCCGCCCAGTCTGGCCGCGGCCAATTTCTCGGCCATGGCCCGGTCCCAAAGCAATTGGGCGTCGACGAATTTCAAAAAGGCCGGATCGTCTCGTTTAATGGGCTTAGGCTCATCGTTATCCTTAGTTTTTCGGCCCGGCATTTTGGCGTGCAAGGCAAAAATTTCAGCCAATTCGTCGAGATAGGCCGTCGGGGCGGGGACGGGATCGGTGACGCCCTCGCGGTCTTTCCCGGGGATTTCCTTCCAGCCCTTTTTACGGACTTTCGAAACCAAGTCCCGCTCCACATTCAGGGCGATCATGGGAATTCGGTGCATGCGGGCGAAATGAAACAAAGGCATGTAAAGATTGGGATCGAACGTCCAGACATCATCCCACCGGCTGTCCTTAAGGAACTTTTTCTCGCTTAACTCCCCCCTCGTCCAACGGTCGAGAACCGGTTGCACGGAGCGGGGAAAGGATTCAAAGCCCAAGACCATATTGGCGTTCCGTCCGTAAAGGGCGGAAAGAACCTGTAGTTGCCAGCGATGGTTTTCGGCGCTGGTATGGGTTTCCCCAAGCAAGACGACCGGACGCCGGGCCATATCCGCCATGACGCCGCCATAGGGAAGGATTCGTCCGCTTGTTGGTTCCATCCACTGTCCCTGGGAAATGCAAGTGCCTTCGGCCCGGACCGCCGACGGTGTGAAAAACAAGGCGCAAAAGGAAAAAACAGCCAGGGCCTTGAAAAGGGTTCGGTCAATCATGGCGGAATGTTTCTGGGGCGGGGAATGGAATGGGCATGGGGGAAATAGCCTAACGGGGATGGGATAAGATGGAAACGCCGGGATAGTGGAGACGAAGCTTAATTTGCATAACTTACCGGAAATGAATACCATTGATGTAAATAAAAGAAGTACCGGTCCAGGTGCACATTATAGCGCAGGTACGAAAGGGAACCGGTTGGCATTGCCCGTAGGTCAGGTGTGGGGTTTCGGAGGCGGGGCATGATCCTTTCTTCGACGGGTCTCGCCACCTCCATATTGCTTCAGTTTACGGCCGCCGTATTGGCCTTGCGCCTTATCCGCACGACCGGTTGGCGGGTCGCCTGGACGCTGATCGCCGTCGCTATTTTCTTGATGGGAATAAGGCGTAGTTTCACCTTCTACCAGCTTGTGACATCGGGCTCACAAAAGGCTGATTTTTCGGCCGAGATGATCGCCCTGGCCGTTTCGGTCTTTATGGTCCTCGGCATCGCCCTGATAGGAGCCATGTTCGCCACCGGAAGGCGAACCGAGGACCGGTTTCGCAGTCTTGTGGAAAGTTCTTCGGATCTGGTCTGGGAAACGGACGCCCATGGCGTATACACCTATGTCAGCCCTAAGGTTAAAGAGATGCTGGGCTACGAGGCCGAAAATTTTTTAGGGAAAACGCCGTTTGATTTCATGGCCAAGAAGGATATCGCCAAGGCCGCGGAAACATTTGGCAAAATAGCCAAGTCCCATGCGCCCTTTTCCAGCCTTGTCTATACTTTTATCAGCAAAGACGGCAGGGAAGTCGTTCTTGAAAGCGGCGGCGGCCCCTTGTTTACGCCGGAAAAAAGATTTTCCGGTTATTTCGGTATCGACCGCGATATTTCCCGGCGCAGGAACGCAGAACGGAAAATACGGGATATGGCGAAGTTTCCCGAAGAAAGCCCCGAGCCTATCCTGCGTTTGGATAAGAACGCCGTCGTTCTCTATGCCAATCATTCCAGTTCGCGTCTTTTGTCTTGTTGGGAAACGGACGGTCGCTGTCTGGACAAGCAAGGACTGATTAAAAAGATTCTCGTTTCAGGGGAAGCGGAAAATATTGAAACCACGTGCTGCGGAACTTATTACGATTTGCTTTTCATGCCCTTTCCCGAAGACGGGTACGTGAATGTTTACGGTCGGGATATCACCGGGTTCAAACGGGCCTCGGAAGATCTGCAGAAGGCCCATGACGAATTGGAACTTCGGATCGATGAGCGGACCCACCAGCTTCAACAAGAAGTCGAAGAACGCAAGCGCACCCAGGAAGAACTTATTCGGGCTAACAGGGTCGCCGTAATAGCCAGTCAGGCAAAATCGGAGTTCCTTGCCGGGATGAGCCACGAACTGCGCACCCCGTTGAATGCCATAATCGGCTTTTCCGACGCCATCAAATCGAAATTGTTCGGCGACTTATGCAACGACCGTTACGAAGAATATGTAAATAACATTCATGAATCGGGCCATCACCTCCTTGAACTGGTCAACGACGTCCTCGATTTATCGAAGATAGAAGCCGGGGCGTTGGAATTGTCCGAGGGGCCGGTAGATATCAATGAAGTTGCCGAGTCTTCCGTTCGCTTAATCCGTCCGAGAGCCGAAAACGGCAAGGTTAAGATCAAGGTCGAGATTGCAAAAGGGATCCCCGACCTGCATGGGGACGAACGGCGTATCAAGCAAATCCTGCTTAACCTTTTGTCCAATGCGGTGAAATTTACGCCCAAAAAAGGCAAAGTCATACTGAAAGCTTTCCTCGTTAACGGGGGAGCCCTTAACATCATCGTTTCCGATAATGGGGTCGGCATGGCGGAAGAAGATATTCCAAAGGCCCTGGCCGAATTCGGCCAGGTGGACGACGCCACCGTGAAAGCCCATGAAGGAACGGGGCTCGGGCTGCCGCTGGTAAAATATCTCGTCGAAATGCATGACGGAACCTTCGACCTGCAAAGCAAAAAAGGGCTAGGCACCACCGTTACATTGGGATTCCCGGCGGAAAGGGTAATCGTCTGAGCGGCCTTCGCCAAACCAAAGGTGGAATCGCCGCCGGGCATCCCGAAACCGCGCGCGCCGCCGCGATTATCTTAGAGGAAGGGGGCAACGCCTTCGATGCCGCCTTGGCGGGGCTTTGCGCGGCGTCCGTGGCCGAACCGGTTCTGACATCGTTTGGCGGCGGCGGGTTTCTGCTTGCGCGAGAAGCCGGTGGCCGAACCGTTCTCTATGATTTTTTCGCCCAGACCCCGAAATGCCGGCCGCGGGAACAAGACTGCGATTTCTTCCCCATTCTCGCCGATTTCGGAACCACTCAGCAAGAATTCCATGTCGGCATGGGCTCGATCGCCACGCCGGGAACGGTCAAGGGCCTGTTCCGGGTGCAGGGCGACCTGGGATCCATGCCCATGACGCGGATCGTCGAACCCGCCATCGAACTGGCGCGACGCGGCGTGAGCGTTAATAAACTCCAGGCTTATATCTTTAGCGTCGTCGAAAAAATTTATTCCGCCAATGCCCCCTGCCGGGCCGTTTATGGAAGCGGTTCGAACCCGGGGACTTTGATCGGGGAAGGAGAGACCTTCCGCCTTCCCGAGTTCGCCGATACCCTCGAGACCCTGGCGCGCGAAGGACCGGACCTTTTTTACAAGGGCGACATCGGCAAGAAAATCCTGGCCGATTGCCGGGATGGTGGCGGGGCCTTGACGGCGCAGGATTTGGAAGACTATCGCGTTATCCTGCGCGACCCGTTGAAGTTCTCCTGCCGGGGCGCTCAAGTGTTCACCAATCCACCGCCGTCAATGGGTGGCCTCCTCATCGCTTTTGCCTTGGAACTGTTGAAAGGGGCGAATATTGAAAAGGCCGGTTTCGGATCGGCCGGGCACCTGAGCCTGCTGGCCCGGGTCATGGGACTGACCAACAAGGCGCGGATTGAAAGCGATCTGTGTGGGTTCCACGAAGGAAGAACGGACTTAAATTTGTTGGCCCCCGAATTTCTGGACACCTATCGAAAGCAGATCATGGACCGGCCCGCCGCCGTCCGTGGGACAACCCAGATCAGTGTCATCGACGCCAAGGGAAACGCTTGCGCCCTGACCCTTTCCAACGGCGAGGGCGCGGGGTACATGGTTCCCGGAACGGGGATCATGATGAACAATATGTTGGGGGAAGAAGACATTAATCCGCACGGGTTTCATCGATGGCGAGAAGACATGCGGATGAGTTCGATGATGGCCCCGATGGTGTTGGAAGGCGGGGATGGGCGATTGACGGCACTGGGGTCGGGCGGTTCGAATCGCATTCGAACGGCGATCCTTCAGGTTTTGCTCAACCTTCTTTATTTCGGAATGTCCATGGCTGAGGCCGTGGACAGCCCGCGTATCCATTTCGAGCACGACCTGTTGAGCGTCGAGGCTGGATTCCACGGGGACGCCGTCAGGTCGTTTGTCGCCGATTTTCCCAACCGGAAGTTATGGGATGAGAAGAACCTTTTTTTCGGAGGCGTTCATTCCGTCACCTTCGATGCCCGCGACGGGCGTTTTGAAGGGGCGGGAGACCCGCGCCGGGGCGGCGTCTCCCTAATTGTTTAAACCTTTCGAAGATCATGGCTTTTCAGGGGGGCTCGTGAAAAGTCCCCCTCGCAATGAAGCTCATTAGCTTGTAATATGCTTGACCACTTGGGCCCTGTGGAGAAAAGAATTTGCCGGAAACCGGTTTGCGAAGCCTGAAGGGGGTCGTGCTTCTTGAGGGGCTGACCCCCAAAGAACTATCCGTTATCGAGAAAAACTGCCGGTGGAGGCGCTATGACGCCCACCAGCAGGTTATCGATCGGGAGGCCGAATCCAAGGATGTCTTCTTCGTCGTTGAAGGACGGGTTCGCATCGTCAATTATTCCTTTTCCGGTCGTGGCATCATCCTCGATGAGTTATCGCCCGGCTCTTATTTTGGAGAACTGGCGGCCATTGACGACAGCCCGCGTTCGGCCAGGGTTGTCGCCCAGACCCATTGCCTGATCGCCGCCATGACCCAGGCGGATTTCCTGTTGCTGTTGAAAAAACGCCCGATTATCGCGACGCGGGTTCTGAAAAGGCTGGCCCGGATCGTGCGGGACGCCACGAACCGGATCATGGAATTGAGTACGCTCGGGGCCAACAACCGCGTTCACGCCGATCTTTTGCGCCAGGCCCGCGCCCATATGGACGGCGAGAATAAAGCCGTTCTCAAACCCATCCCCGTTCACGGAGACGTCGCCAGCCGCGTTAGCACAACGCGCGAAACCGTTGCCCGGGTTATGAGCGACTTAGCTCGGAAAGGCATTCTTGTACGCGGTAAGGACGCCATGGTTATCGCCGATGTGGGGAAGCTTCAGGACATGGTTGAAGAAGTCCGCGGCGGTTAAATTAATGGGGCCCGAAAGAAAGGCTTCTACCAAAAATTGATCGAAAAAAATGACCGCCCTGTTTGACTTGCAAAGGCTAATCATCCATCATTCATAAGCCCTCAATCATTCTGGAATTTGTTTAAAAGGGCCCAAAAAATTTAAGGATGAAAAATGTCGAAAACCATACTGATTGTTGAAGACAATGAATTGAACATGAAACTCTTCAACGATCTTCTGCAAGCGCATGGTTACAACACGGTGCAAACCAAAGATGGCCGTGAAGTGATCGACTTGGCCCGCAAGAGTAAACCCGACCTGATTCTCATGGATATCCAATTGCCGGAGATTTCCGGTCTTGAGGTCACGAAAATGATTAAGGCCGACGAAGATTTGCAAGCGATCCCCGTTATCGCCGTCACCGCTTTCGCCATGAAGGGTGACGAGGAGAAAATCCGCGAAGGAGGCTGCGAAGGTTATATCGCCAAGCCCATATCCGTTCCCAGTTTCCTGGAAACGGTCGAGAAATTCCTAAAATAAACTAAATGGGGTTTCGCCGTCACCGGCGGCGGCAAATCCGGCTATTTGATCTTGGATTCCTTGAACAGGACGTGCTTGCGCGCGACCGGATCGTATTTGCGGAATTGAAGCTTTTCGGTGGACGTGCGGGGGTTCTTCTTGGTGACGTAGAAAAACCCCGTGTCGGCCGTGCTGACCAGCTTGATGAGGATAGTGCTTGGCTTGGCCATCTTATGGTTCCGCTTGCTGAGAAAAGAAGGACTGTCTTGAGGGGGCGAAAAATACAGGGCCAGACGCGCCTGTCAAGGGGGGGTAATAAAACGCACGGCAATGACTTAAAACCGCAATATTGTTAACGGGCCGCCGTTGCCGGTACGGAAAGGTTGAGAATGCGGGCGTAAAGCGAGCGGTCGGCCAACAGCCGGCTCGCCACGTCGCTATCCATGGTTTTGTTGCGCCGTTCCGCCGGACAGGTGGCGCGCAGTTGACGGCGGCGTTCCTTTTGTTCGAGCCCGGCGGTTCTCCATGATTCCATGATTGCAGCCGTTTTCTGGCGATGTTTAAGGGCCGCCGAAATAACCTTGAAAGGATCACCGTCCTGACCGCTGGTGCAGATGGCGGGAGGGACGCCAATTCCATGCAGGATATAGCCGGTTGGGGTGATTAACCGGGACCATGTCAGCGTTATTTCGCCGTCGTTGGGAAGACGGATGACGGTTTGAACCGTGCCTTTGCCGAAAGATGATGTCCCGATGACGACGGCCCGTCCCCGGTCCTGGAGGGCGGCGGCGACCACTTCGGCGGCCGACGCGGATCGGCCGTCCAGCAGAACGGCCAAGGGATGACCGGAAGCCATGTCCCGTCCGCCCGCTTCGTAAAATTGAATGCTGTCGGGATGGCGGCCCCTTGTTTTGATGAGGCGTCCCTGGGTGATAAAAAGATCGGCGACTTTGATCGATTGCCTCAACAGTCCGCCGGGGTTTCCCCGCAAATCGAGGACGACGCCCAACATGTTCCGCCCGAGGGCCTTACGGGCCTGTTTCAGCTTTTCGCTTAGGTCGTGTGCCGTGCTTTGATTGAAGCTGGAAATTTTCAGGAAAATAATGCCGTTCTTTATGCTCTTCGTCACCGTCGGGGGAATGATATGGCTGCGTTTGATGACGAAGGATAGGGGCAGGGGAACGCCCGTCCTGATAACCGTCACCCGGATCTTGCTGCGGATGGGGCCGCGCAACATCTCACCGACTCGGCTTGTTTTAAAACCTTCAAGGGAAACGTTCCCCACATGGGTGATGATGTCGTTCTTTTTCAGCCCCGATCGGGCCGCGGGCGTTCCGGGCATAACCTGGGTGATCCGGGCTTGGCCTCGCTTTACCCGAAAACGGATGCCGATACCGCCGAATCCGTCCCGTTTGGCCCGGTTCCGCCTTGCCTCGCGGGCTCCGGCGTAACGCGAGAAGACATCCAGATTGGACAGCACCCCATCGAATACGGATTCATAAATTGTTTCGGCCTCGGCTTGCCGCAAATCGTGCGAGGCTTTCCGTCCGGCGGTCGAGACCTTAACGGTCATGGCCGCCCAGGCCCGAGCGTCGTCGTTCTGGGGCGCCGGGAAGCGGGCGATGGTCCGGTCGTTGGAAGACAGGATCACGGTTCCGTTCTTCCGGTTTACCCTAAGGGACGGGTCGATGGCTTCGAGGCCCTTCATGCCTTCAAGGGCCAGATCGCCGATGGAAACCTCGTTGATATATTTGGCTTGAATGTTGGCGTAACCGACCTCGAAGACCTCTACGGCCGCCGGTTGGGAAAAAACGGGGCCGTCGTCTCCGGGCGGCGGCGTCCGCGCACAGGCGGCCATCGCCAGAACCAACAGGACGGCTAAGCTTCGCATCCCTTTCCCGCGAAA
>ENA-ORDP01001667-ORDP01001667.1-marine-sediment-metagenome-genome-assembly--contig:-NODE-1667-length-11844-cov-2.850878_pt1 | contig 11844 bp, 13 predicted proteins | sample MGYA00248627_ERZ508539 | MGnify/ENA primary metagenome ERZ508539 (study PRJEB26208, sample SAMN05571518) | marine sediment metagenome | biome: deep sea; feature: Hydrothermal vent; material...
CATCTGGAACAGTTTTAGATTTTATACCATTATTAAGAACAGTGGCAAATTGTGAAAATGTAGCATCAAAATTAGAAGCGGCACTGAATCTAAATCCTGTCTTTCCAGCCCTTTTCCTTATTAATAGATCTACTAAACCTGATTTTCTACGATAGATTGAAATAGACCTTCCCATCTCATTTTACGTAAAACGATTAAAGATTGATTTAAATTAAGTAGATACGATACCGCCCTTCTTTTTTTCTTTATGGATCTGTTTGTTATATGTAGAAGCAGTTTTTAATGAATCTGGATTCCTATCAGAATCTTTCATTGCCAGATTTTGAGCCTCTCTCCAATCACCAGTTAATTCTCCTCTATAATTAGGAACACAGTCACGATTTAAATCACCATATCTATCTCTCTGTTTCCTTTTCATTTTTTCATTTTGATCTGATCTATATTTCTTAAATCTACCACCTTTAGATGGCCATGATCCTGACGGACCATCTTTTAAAGCAAACTGTATTACTGTAGGAGTGAATTTATACTTACATTCAGATTTACATATTATACATAATGGTTTTAAATCCTTAAACTCGCTCATCCTAGCTTCAAATTCATGAACATTTAAACAGTCAGGATTGGTACAAACATAATCATAGGTAGGAATGGTGAATCTCCTTATTCATTCTATATTTTCATCAATACTATACTCTTTTCTTGGATCATAAAATTCTTCATATCCATTCTCTTGTTCACCCAAATCGATCATTTCAAAATCTTCATCAACATTATGAATATCATCAGCATTAGGATCTTCCCATTTAAGATCTACATCATCATTATTTACGATATCAATCGGAATATTCACTATTGGCTCTAATTCATCCCAATTTTTATCAAGTACTTCAAGAATCTCTTCTCCGCTTTTCCCGTTATTATTATTTATAATATCACCAATAAAATAATCAAGTCTAGATAATACTGCATATGTATGTTTACATAACCAATATATGCGATCTGGATCCCTTACATCAGGACTACTAGCAGAACCGCTAGGTAATCCTAGAAGATATGAATTCTCTTTAGCATTGTATTCTGGTCCGTTCCATTCCCAGAATGGACATGTACAATTCATTGCTATATGTTTAAGATCTGTTAAAGCAGCACGAACTATATATGGTACAGTATCTCCTATAACAGTAAAAGTATATACACGACCTCGTTTATCATATGATATTAAATTAACATTACATGACTTAGATTTATCAATAATTTTATCTGGTGCCCTTACTTTTAAATTTTCAGGTCCAATCGATATTTTTTTTAAATTTCTTGAAACTATTATTATTGAAGAATGTCTTACCGGTGTTTCTTCTGTCCTATATGGGTATTGAAACCCGGATTCAGTAAAATCAACATCACTCATATAAGAAGTATCAGTAGGATCTTGATAATTCTTATCTTGATCTTCTTCTAGATTCTGATGTTTTGTTATATCATCTGGTAATACAGTATCGAATATTGATCCTGGTTCTGACGATGGAATTGTTGGTTCTATGTCTTTATCATATACAAATGTTCTTGAACCAAACCATCCTCCTTCTTCTGTTGTTCCTGATGGTATAGCACCATCTGCAATACGAGAAGCAATCGTCATAGCAGATTCTTCATCAGTAACTATTCTTATTGGTAAAAGAAAAAGCGAACGTAGATTATCAGGAATCGCACTACAAAAACTAATTAAATCAGGAAATACATCTTGATCTTTAAAAGCATATAATGCTGCCTCATTAAGAATAAATCCCTGAGGTGAATCATCGTTCATATCAACCATGATTAGTACCTACCCTTCTAGGGATCCTTATTCTAACATCTTCAAGGATTTGTTCTAATTCATCTACTTTATCAGGTCTTAATACCTGCCTTAATTCTTCATAATCAATTTTATCAACTGCAAGAGCAGTTGAATTTAGTGATCTTTCCAGATCCACTAATGCTTGCGGAGCTGCATATATTAAATCACCAGCCACTTCATAAAAATGGTCAACTTGTTTACTCGCATTTATTAAGCAAGTAGCCTTAACAATTATCCTCTTTAATGATTCACATTGACGCCTTGCGTTAGATAATTCTTCCTGAATATATATCGTAGCTCCACCTGCTGTCTTTGGATTACTCATGCCCCAAAGACAGGGCATCAAAGTTTTGACTAATCGGAAAAATGAGACGGAAAAGCTAATTTTAATGCTTTCTTCATTGCAGCACTATCAGCTACATATAAAGCATCAATCATGCTTCCATTATCACCTAGTTTCTTTAGGCGATCCATTTTATCTGATACTTTACCGAAAAAATTCCAATCATCAGGAAATTCATTAAAAATTTTCTTTGCAGAAAGTAACCTATCAGACATCTTGTGATCTCCATTAGCCTTGGGTGACATAATTGTGTTTTTCTCCATTTCTTTCACTGGTTTTCCGCTAGTATCACGAATTTCTAGCCCTTCCTGAGTCTTTCTAGACTCAGTATGGCGAACTTTACCTATAACAGTACCTTCATCTTCATCACCAATTTTAACATTGTGATTTACATTTCCAACATTTGTTTTAATAGTAACTCCTTCTCTCTCAATTATTGTACCTTCGTTCCTTTTACCTGCATATGCACCAAATCCATTTTCATGTCCAGACATTTCAAGATCACGAGCAAGATTGGCGTTCTTCGATTTTGTTATATCTATAACTCCAATATTCGCCTTAGATTTAATTTGTGATACTGTTGTGTGATCTTGCTGATCAATATCACTCTGAGTGACTCCTAAAACCCTGCGTCCTGCCGTTGAAGAAGTCCTTCTATTATTTTTGTTTGTAAGATATCCTCTACCAGTTACTTTATCCATAGCATCATTACGATCACTCACCTCCAATACGGTATCTTCATCCATACTATCTGTTTCAACAGACCCTAATCCTCGTCTCTGAACTTTAGATAAATCACGATTTATTGTTTGAGATTTAGCAACATTACGATCTGAAGTAAATGTGTCTGGAACATTTGCTTCATCAGGATTAGTAGTGGCCCATCCATCTCTTATTGCACCCCTCAATCCAGGCTGAGGAAATTCAGCACCAGCATATTTTACAATACTACCATCATATTCAAATTCATCTCCAGAAAGTATTACAATTGGTTCATTACCATTAATACCGCCAACCCTGATTTTCATCTGAGCATAGAAAATATTAAATTCACCCCTTTTCCAACGAATTTCTTGATTTTGCATGTTAATTAACTCCTTGATATAAAATACGTTACTCTAAAGATTCTTTTGTTGTAATTAAAAGATTAGCATTATTGTAATATACATTCAACAACATAGATAAATATAAATGCGCATAAAACGAAATTATAAATTAATCAGTATAGTAATTGGAATTACTTTAGTTATTTTAGCTTGTATTAAAATAGCACCCATATATATAAATAATAAACTAATAAACTTTGGTACTAGAAATGGGGTAATTTTAAAAATTTCAAAATTACATATATCACTACAGTCATTAAGACTAGACGGTGTTAAAATAAAATCGAAATATTTTCCAAAACAACATATTGAATTAGATCATATCATAATAGTATTTAACTGGAATAAAGTATCTAAAATACATATTAATGGTGGTAGTACGTATCTATCAGGAAGTATCATTAAACTAAAAAACATGTACGATAACTGGTTATCACGAAAAACAAATGTGCATTATTCAAATAATGTATCAAATAGTAGAAAAATAACTATTTCAGGAATAAATGTTGTATGGATTAATCCATACGGTAAAAAATCTAAACTTACTGCTAATAGTATATCTTTAATAAACCGAAAAATTTCAATAGGACTAATTAAAGCAAATAATTTAAGAAAAACAATGGTAGCAAGTAGACTAAATATCATAAAAAATAAAGATGATTATGACATATTAATTAATAATGTTACTATAAACTCGTTCAGTATAAAAACCAAAAAAAATTTCAGTATTGATTCATTAAATACTAGATACTTTAAATATCTGAAATATCTAGTATTTAATGAATCAATAAAATTATCTATAATTCATTTCAATACTAACATAGGTAATAAAAAAATATGCTCAAATAATCTTATAGTATATTTAAATAATTCACACGTTATTGCATCTGCAAATTATTTTGAAATTGTTAATATAATAAAATTAATTAAACCAAGGATAAATTTAGTAATTTCAAAAAATTTAATAAAAGTAAAATCATACTTTAATTCAATACATACTAGATATAAAGCAATTACTGATTCCATAATAAAAACTGGCAAAATCAAAGCAATTGGGAAAATTTCAGTTAAAATATCTAGTATAAACATCAATATTAATATTAATTTAAATAAAACAAATATGCATGTAATATTACATGTAGTACAAAATCAAATCAAGATAAAAGCTAACATTAATAAATCTAAATGCTCAGATATTTTTAATTCAATTCCTGATGCACTATTACATAGATTAATTCCAGGTACTAAACTTAATGGATTTTTATCATTAATGATAAAAATCCATTTTTCAATTAAAAAGCATAATGAAGCAGTGGTAAAATTAAAATTAGATAATTATTGTACTATTTCTTCATTACCGTCATCAATAAATATTAAATTATTAAGAAAACCATTTAAAAGAAAAACTTTCGGATACGATAGAAAATGGAGAACAATAAAAACTGGTCCTGGAACGATATCGTGGGTTCCAATACAATATATCTCAAAATTTGTACCAATAGCACTTGAAAAAATGGAAGATCCAGGATTTAAATTTAATAATGGATTTTCAATAGCTGCAATAGAGAATGCCATGGAAGCAGATATAGATGAAGGAAAATTTGCTCGCGGAGCAAGTACTATAACGATGCAATTGGCAAAAAATCTGTGGTTAAATAGAGAGAAAAATATATCTAGAAAGTTACAAGAAGCAATTCTAACTATGTATCTTGAACAGTCATTATCAAAAGAAAAAATTCTTGAATTATATATGAATATAATTGAATTTGGTCCAGGAATATATGGGATCAAAAATGCGGCTAACCATTACTTTAATACTACTCCTATTCAACTCACATTATCTCAATCATTGTTATTAGCATCAGTTCTACCAAAACCATCTGGTTTATATTTTGATAAAGATGGTAAAATCACAAAAGGTAGATTATCATTTATTAGAATAATAATGCTTGAATTATTAAAATCAAATAAAATATCCAAAAATGAATATTCTACTGGAATCAGAGAAATACCAATGATTGGATATTCATTTGTAAATATGAAAAACATGAATAATTTACATAAAGGTATACCATTAGCTGGGTGGAAAACTAATTAAATTTTATTATGTACAATCACATGTAAGCATTGGTCCAGGACCTAGTCCATTTTGTTCGCAATCCATTGATTTCATTATGAAGCATTGTTTTATACACTCATTCTGCTTTGATCCAACACGGTATTCAAATCTGCATTGATTTTGACATTGTACACAACGACGAAATACTTTATAACGACTATCACCATGTAATGGGTATGCTGTTAACAAAGTGAGACATATTAATAGATATTTCACAATATCTCATATGTATCATCACATAAAATTTACAAATCAACTACTACGGTATAGTTACTAAATTAAACCAGAACTCATGAATTATTTTCATTAATTCAATAAGTTTATCAAAGCCTACAGGTTTTCTTATATACGCATTACATCCAGCTCCATAAGCTGAATCAACATCGTATTGGTAAGTTGAATTAGTAATAACAATTATTGGAAGAGTCCTTAAAACTATGCTAGAACGTACATCCTTTATTACTTCTATGCCACTTTTTTTTGGGATGTTTAAATCAAGAAACAAAAGATCAGGTCTTTTTTTATATAATTCATTTATCCCTGATTCTCCATTACGTGATATTCGTAAATTCAAATCATGAAACGTACTGTTTAATGCGATAGATATTAATTTCGCATCAGATGAAACATCTTCAATTAATAATATGTCCGAAGTTATCATGTTGATTAACGGGGATTGTAAAAGAAAATGTTGACCCGAAATCTTCTTTAGATTCGGCCCAGATTGCACCCCCATGTTTAGTAACTATCTTTCTACAAATAGCTAATCCTATCCCTGTTCCTGAATACCTAGAATCTGACGTATGAAGTCTTTGAAAAGCTTGAAATATTCTATCAGATTGACGCGGATCAAATCCGATACCATTATCTGATATGGAAACTTTCACAAAATTTCCATATCTTTCAGTTATTAAAGATATTTTAAGTTTTCTACTTAAAGACTTATATTTAATTGCGTTACCTATAATATTTTGAATAACCTGTCCAACCATCACTCTACTACCTACTACTTCATCATTACAAAGTTTAAAATTACTATGTATCTCTATATCAGTCATATGACCATTTAACGATGCAATTGCATCGTTAAATGCATCAGATATTGTAAAATATTGATCTGTTTCTACCCTACCAGATCTAGACAATAATAATAGATCATCTATTTTTCTTTCCATTAATCTAGTACCGTTCAATGCTTCCTCAAGAAATTCTACTGCTTCTTTCTCTAATGATTTAGTATATCTTGATATGACAAGAGATATGAATCCGGCGGCTCCAACAAGAGGTTCACGAAGATCATGAGATGCTATAGATAGTAACTGTTCAAGATCCTCATTTAAATCTCTTAAATAACTTTCTCGTGAACTTTGTATTACATCTTCATTTGAATGTCTACTATTCTTATTAAAAATACATAAAAATAGTAATACAACGAAAAAAGAAAATACAATAATCAATACTGTAATTAAATCTATAGTCATGGTGTTTTAATATTATACCTTATTATAATATAAGACGTAATTAAAATTCCCAAAAAACTTAATATGGCAATAATTATCTTAGTTTTATTATCGATTCTACGAGCTCTGAGCTGTACTGTTTCGATGTTGTTGGATCTAACATCTATTCTATTATTAGTTTCAACTATATTAATTCTTTTCTTTAAATCAGTAAAATCAGAATTTATTTCTTTAAATTGCATACTTAAAACTTCAAGATCAGATCTCATAGATCTTCTTCCGCCTATACCTAAAACTTCATCTTTTAGTGATTTTACTTCATTAGCAGAGTATTCTTGATACACTGCGAGTTTTTCTTGCTTAATATTTACTTCTTGAACTCCAACAAATGTCTTTTTAATTAATTCAGTAATACTACTCAATACTTTTATACTATTTCCGTCAAGTATTTCGTGTTCACCACTTTCATGGGCATTCAACATGGAAGAATTATTTGACTCTAATGTATGAATACTATCGGCGTCTTCTGGAAGAATAGATACTGTACGACTATGACGCTTAATAGCAAAAGAAATTCTCCTAAATATCTCTTCTTTATTTGTAAAACTTTTTAGTATATAATCTTGTGCACCAAGGTCAATCATTTCTTCCGCTAAAGTCCTATTGTTAGTATTTGTCATCACTACAATAGGAATATCAGGATAAGATTTAAAAAGTTTTATGAAAGTATTACGACCTGATGAATCAGGAAGAGATAAATCAAGTATCACAATTGTTTTAAGTATTTTAATCCTTAATAATCTATTTTTTCTATCAATATTTCTCCATGTTTTTAAACAATTTAGTGCATTTTTTAAATCAGATACTCCTTCAAATATCACATCATTATCAAATCTTTCTTGCAAAATACACAGAAGTAATTTTCTAGTTCTATAATTATCTTCTACTATCAAAATCCTCATATATTAATCTAATATGAAATATTAAGTTTGATTTCTTTTAATTTCAAAATTATCAATCCAATTATTAAGATCATTAATGATTTTCACTAGCCTATCATAAAAATCATGTATATCATTATCAATAATATTGAATTCATCTCGTTCATCATTTGTAGCATGATCTGAAACTTTAAAAAATTCTAATTCTCTACTAAGAGCGTATTCAATTTGTTTTAATTCATCATTCATTGACATAGTAGTAAACAATGAATTTAAATAATTAGATGCAACATTAATTGCAATTTTATGACTATTCATTATTTATGGCTCATAATACTATAGATCAAATCATCTAATGATTCAGTTACATCAGCCATGCATTTATATGAAGATTTAATCTTATTTTTAATTGACATTATTTCTGATTTCTCATCAAACGTTAAATTACGCACATCATCATTTGAAAGAATTAATTTATCTAAACTTCTATGTGCATAACTTTGTGATTCCATAGTATCATGCATAGCACTATTAATTAATTTTATTATGTCTGATTTACTTGATTTCAAACTACGAAATGCTACTCTATTAATCAAACTATTCATAACACAAAATATTAATTAAAATTTAATATTGATCATAACCCATACACATATACTGCTTGTAATTTAGTACGCCCATATTTATGTTTTTTGATTTGCTTAAATCCTGAAGCTTTTAGTGCTGAATAATAAGCTGTAAATGTAGGTGCACCCTTTAAATCTTTTAGATGTAATGCTATATGGCCACCGTCTTTTAAATGTTTTTTACATTCTTCAATAAATGGAAATATGAATGAATCTATCCAATCTTCACGCATAGCATCAGATTCAACTCCATAATTTTCAATATCCATATATGGTGGACTAGAAAATATCAATCCGAACATTTCATCAGAATTTTTCAAATATGATATGCAGTCAATAGGATAAAATTCAGATTTTGTTTCAGATATTAATTTGAAATCAGATGCTATTTTATTACATCCTGCCAGTACTTCAGGCTGTAGGTCACATCCAACAATTTTATCAACTTCTGAACAAAATGCTCCTAATGTTCTACCTCCCCATCCAAGAAATGGATCAAAAACAGGAGATCCTTTAATGGCGTAATTTCTCCATATAGCACTAGCTGCTCCAGGGAAAAAATGCCCAGGAGTTCTTGTTATATATTTTAAATTAGAAAGTATTGAAGTAGTTGTTATATTAGATCCAGATAAAATTAAATGCGTAACTACTCGTAATATCAAGTGCTTATCACTAATTGCCTCAATAAGTGAAGAATTTCTGACTGTTCTTGATTTAAATCTATTTAAAAATATTCCATCCAGATATTTTAATCCATAATTAGTCATTGGACATTCTACTCCTAATTTCAAGTTATTCAGTCGTTCGTATATATTATTTATGGATTCACCTATTGGAGGATCAATTAAAGCACTCTTTAAATTATCGATTATTTCATTAAAACTTGTGAAATCACCTAGAATGTCTTTACGGTTTCCATCAGAAAAATTAGATCTACTTTCATATGGTCTTAAATTTAAAAGAGACCAGCATAATTTGAATTCTTCATCTTCCATTGAAGTGTAATTAAACATTGATTGAGGAATTATGTGATCAAGTTGCCACGATTTTCCACATGATTTTGATTCAATTCCATAACATGACCAGGTCATCCATGAATCATCCCAATCTTTATGTGTTTCAAGATGTTTTTTTAAGTCAACAATTGTATATGGTAGATTATTAAATACTGAGCACCCATTCTTAGGGTTACCTGATGATCTAAGAGCCTCGGACACTCTGGACCTTATATTTCCTATTAAACGTAACCACGGATTTCTTAATTGCTTTTCTCTTGATTTTCTTTGTATTTCTGACTTATTTTTTTGGTAATAACGACTAGCAGTCTTCGATTTTTTCTCAGGATTACAAAAACGCCAATCTCTAGCCTTCTCCTTCATATTTTCTCTAAATTCAATACTATCAGCGTATTTACGAATACCTAGTAGAGACATACGATCAATAACTTCAGGTTTATTCATATACTTACGATTTGATTTAAGAATACTATCGCGTCCTTCTTCAGTAGAATATCTAGCTTTTCTAGAATCTCTTGATTTTTTACGTTCACATGAACGGCAATCAAGTAGTCTATTCAATTTACCAGTTTTAGATTTAATGTATCTGAAACTGGTAACATTTAACTCACATGTACGACATATAAATGAATCCACAGTATTAAGTTACATTCAAACATTAAGAATCTGCATATGTGTTAGAAAGAATTATGAATATATTAAATACGCAGAAACCCTGGAAGATTTGTAAACCTTCCAGGGTTTCAGAAACCCGTAAGAAACGGATTTTAACGAGTAACAATAAGTCGGACTAAACCACGAGGGTTATAAGCGCCGATACCGATGTTCTCAAACATCGAGAATCCTATCGTACGCTCTTCCGGGTTATCTGCACTCAACACCGTAAGCTCTGTTCGAACCGGAATCCGTCCAAACATCTCAGGCTCACAGCAACAATAAACCACACCAGCCGGCACAAGACGAGACACGATGAACTGAGCATTCCAGCCGGTGCTCATCATGCCAGTCTTCCACAGTGTTGCCTGAGACTCAATATCTAAGACATCACGACCGAACTTCCTGATATCAGCGTAATCACGAGCATTCATGTAAACGCGCGCAACTCGCAAATCGTGGAACTCAATCTCAGCAAACGCGTCCGCAAGGACGGCCGGTGAGATAGGAGCAACCACTGGAATATCGGGGTTAGTTCCGCCCGGAAGTGAATCGAAGCCATTAACAGCGATTGCATCCATGATACTAAAGACGCGATCGTCCTCAGCAGCCTGGATCTGGGCCTTACCAAGGTCCTGCATACGCTTCAAGAGATCGTAACGACGTTCCTTGATCTGCGTAAGAGGCGCCTTAGGTAACGCTGCAACCTCGAATAGAGGGAAGATCACTCGACGCGGTTTCATAACCGCAGTGATATTCTCACCCTCTTCTCCGATCACGTACGCGATAATATCCGGATCCTTGTCATAGATCGGAATAGCGCCATCAGGAAGCTGCTCGACCAAGAAGGTCTTACGGCCAACTGATGAATAATCGCGACGCTCACGAAGAGGCTGAATCATTGAAGCAGCTAGACGTCTACGACCCGCCGGGCTGCCAATATAACGATCGACGATCTGCTCTTTTAAAGCATTATCAACGACCTGAACTCCAAAATTTCCTGATGGCATCTTTAAATCTCCTTATTTCTTGACAATTATGTGAAAGATGCCTCAAAAAACATCTCAGCACTGCTAGAATCAGGAGGTGATAAGAGCGTGCCCATTCGGGTAACGTCCGGTTCAGTTGCTGCTCCAGCGGCTCCGGAACCGGTAGCTGCAGTTGTGATCCACTGGGTCTCGTAAGAGTCCTGCCAGCGGTTAGTGACGTACCCATTTACAGAAGCGTAGAGCCGATCGCCCACTGCATAAGTTAATGGGTTTCCGACAGTGCCGCTACCAGTAGTCGTCTGCACCTGTGTCTCATAAACTTTAAGACCAACTGCGCCGCCACGAAGATGCGGACCCTTGCCAGAAGCCACGCCCGGTGTATTCTCGTATGAGTTCCCAAGCGAGTCATTGATGTAAAGACCAAGTGGACGCGTACCGACCACGTAAGCAGATGCGACCTGAACCGCACCACCAGTGGTATTCTGCCCTACATCTGGTCTAGTGAATGCTACAGAACCTCCAAGCACACCCTTCTTTACGTTAACAGGTAATGTTGTTGAAGCCGCTGAAGCAGTTGTAACTACATTTGGGTTATTCTGCGTAAATGCATCGCTTGCTAAAGTAGGAATACTATCTTTAATAAGCGAGTATAAAATGCGCAGCGCACCCTGGCTCAGGAGAAAATCGCCCGATGCCTGTCCGCTAATTGATCCCATAATAACTCCTTCAGTCTCGTAAATTGAAATAAAT
>ENA-ORDP01001668-ORDP01001668.1-marine-sediment-metagenome-genome-assembly--contig:-NODE-1668-length-11844-cov-2.699720_pt1 | contig 11844 bp, 8 predicted proteins | sample MGYA00248627_ERZ508539 | MGnify/ENA primary metagenome ERZ508539 (study PRJEB26208, sample SAMN05571518) | marine sediment metagenome | biome: deep sea; feature: Hydrothermal vent; material...
GCGACCTAAACCATACGTATAAAAATGAAGCTGCTTTATATACATATGAATTCGACTCCAAAGGCTTTGAATGGATAGACTGCCATGATGCTTCACAGTCAGTATTAAGCTATATTCGCAAGGCAGGAAACGAAATCATCGTGATCGCATTAAATTTCACCCCGATGGTACGAGAAAATTACCGATTAGGTGTACCTAACGCCGGAGATTACCAAGAAATACTTAACTCTGATTCAAAATATTATGGTGGCAGCAACAAAGGCAATCCGCCCATGATATCAAGTGAAGACAAACCCTGGATGAACAGAGCCTACTCCATCTCCATCACACTGCCTCCATTAGCCGGCATCCTATTATCTTATAAAAATCCATCGAGTGAGATAACAGCAGAAACTCAAACAACCGAAGAAAAAACATCCATTGCAACGCATACTTAAACTGCATTATCCACAAAAAAAGCGCCGCTAGCGGCGCTTTTTTTGTGGATAATGGTTAACACAGTCGTTCAAAAATGTTAGATCGAATTATTCAACCAAGTCTTCAAGCCGATCAACCAGCTCAACCAGAGCCATCGGGGCTGCATCGCCTTTACGGTATCCACATTTTAAAATACGAATATAACCACCAGGTCGCTCAGCGACCCGCTGCCCTAAGTCTTCAAACAACTTACCAACAATATCTTTATCTCTCAAAAGCGCAAAAATAATTCGTCGGTTAGCCACCGTATCAACCTTCGCTCGGGTAAGAATCGGCTCAACCACTCGCCGCAATTCTTTCGCTTTCGCAACGGTGGTTTTCATTGTCTCGTGTCGAAATAAGGACACCGCCATATTGCGCAACATCGCTTTTCTATGGCTACTATTCCGGCTTAATTGTCTACCTATATTTCTATGACGCATGTTGATAAACCCAATTTTTAAATAATGGGGATAAGCCTAATGGCTATCTGTAAATAATAGATTGTCAATGGCTTTACCCTGGCTTGCCGATTACAGTCTTACTTGAGAAAATAACCCCGACTAAGCGATTTCTCTCTTATTTTCTTTCAGTTGAGCAGGCGGCCAATTATCTAATCGCATCCCCAAAGACAAGCCTTTTGATGCTAATACATCTTTAATTTCAGTCAGTGATTTTTTACCAAGATTCGGCGTTTTTAATAATTCAACTTCAGTTCGCTGAATTAAATCACCAATATAATAAATATTTTCCGCCTTCAAGCAGTTCGCCGAACGCACCGTTAATTCCAAATCATCGACTGATCGCAAGAGTATTGGATCGACTTCAGGCTCTTCCTTGACTGGCTCTTCTTCAGTCTTACCTTTTAACTCAATAAAGTATGTTAATTGGCTTTGTAGAATCGTTGCCGCATGGCGGATCGATTCTTCAGGATCAATGGTGCCATTAGTTTCTACAAGAATAACCAGTTTATCCAAATCTGTCCGCTGGTCAACCCGCGCAAACCTTTTTCTATCAACTCGCGTCCTTTCAGCAGGTCCGTGCGGAAGTGGTCGCTACCCGGCACAGGCTCGCAGTAGAAAAGGTAGTAGGGGCGGATTCGCGTTCTCAGCAGTTTTATATGTAACTCCTGGAAGGTTTCTATGTCGTCGTTTATCCCTTTTAGCAGCACCGCCTGGTTGCCGACGTTAACGCCGCATGAAAGCAATTCGTAAACGGCTTTCTTTGTGTGCTCGGTAATTTCCTTTGGGTGGTTACAGTGCGTGTTTATCCAGATCGGCGCGCGCCGGTTTCCGGAAAGCACCTTCTTCAGCCCCGGCGTAATGCGGTGCGGAAGCGCAATTACCGAACGTGTGCCGAAGCGCATCGTTCCTACGTGCGGTATCTCCTGCACTTTACTTATTATGTACTCAAGCTTTTCGTCCGAGAGGTGGAAGGGATCTCCGCCCGTCACCAGGACGTCGCGTATTTCCTTATGTTCGCGTATCCAGCGCAAACCTTCGTCCACATTCATGTCTAGGGCTGTCTTATCGTCCAGCACCAGCTCGCGGCGGAAGCAGAAACGGCAGTATATTGTGCAAACCTGGGTTACCGTAAACGCGATGCGGTCGTGATATTGCCTGGCGATGCTGTCCGGCCTCTTTTCATCGGTGGCGCGATTTTCCTTGTGGATGAGGTAGTTTTCTATCCCGTGCTGTCTTAACTGCTCCGCCTTTGTCGGAACGAGTTGCCTGCGCACAGGGCACGATGGGTCGTCCCTGTCCATCAGCGATGCGTAGTATGGCGTAGCGCCCCACGTTCCCTTCGTGGATTTTACGGCTTCTTCTTCCTCGGGCGTGAGGTTTGCGAACTCACGCAACCGCTCAAGCGAGTTAACGCGGTTTTTTAATTGCCATTTCCATTCATCGTCAGTCCATTTCACGGCTTTTGAAGTTAAAATGAGTTATCTCCTGTTTTCGTCCGGAATTTTGCGGCTCTAACCAATTCTATTCTTTCGTAGCGCTTCATTTTAAATGCTAACCCTTGGAGCCGCTAATTACCGGCGCCGCCCCCGCCTGACGATGTGTTCCTGCTTCTCTCGATGGATTGAAGGACCAGATAGTTCTCTCCGAACTTCTCCATGTTCCCAAGTTCGTCGTCGAACCGGCCGAAATGCCGTTCCTCGTCGGCCACCAGTTCCTCGAACAGTTTTTTGGTGATCGAGTCGGCGTTGTTCCCGCATTCAATGGCCGACTGGTTATAGGCCTTGATGGCGTCCGTCTCCGAACGGACCGCCCAGTTCAGCATCTCCTTCACGTCGTGAATCTTTTCCGTTTCCGCCGCCGCATTCAGATCGACGTCGCCTTTCAGAAAAAGAATTCTCTCCGCGATCTTCTCAATGTGGAGCATTTCCTCCATGGCCGTACGCTTGTACAGGCCGGCAAGAAGATCGAGCCCCTGGTCGTCGCAGTGAAAGTGGAAATACATATATTGATGGACCGCGACCAGTTCGTCCGTGACCGCCTTGTTCAGCAACTCGACGCTATTTTCATACATGTCTCTCTCCACCATTGGCTCATAAAGATAATTTTTTAACTCATGTCGGTTCCGGTGACGCGGTTTCGTCCTTGCTCCTTGGCTTTGTAGAGGTTGTCGTCGGCCGCTTTGACGATTTTCTCGGGCGAAATGGAGGCGTCGCAGATCAATGTCGCCACGCCGAGGCTGACAGTGACGTGATTGGCGATGCTCGAGCCCTTGTTGGGGGCGCCTAACGCTTCGACGCCGTCCTTGATCCTGTTGGCGATCATCATGGCCCCCGCGTGTTTCGTCTCCGGCAGAACGCAAGCGAACTCCTCGCCGCCGTAGCGCGTTGCAAGATCCTGTGGACGATTAATGACTCGGTTAATGACCTCGCTCACCTTCTTCAGGCATGCGTCGCCGGCCGGATGGCCGTAGGCGTCGTTGTAATTCTTGAAATAGTCGATGTCGATCATGATCAAGGACAAGGGATCTTTATGACGCTGAAGACGCCTGCATTCCGTGTCTAAGAGATCGTCGAAATGGCGGCGGTTGGCGAGGCCGGTGAGGGCGTCGGTAATGGACAGCCTTTCGAGCAGGTCGCGGGCCTGCTTGAGTTCCAAGTGATTGCGCACCCTGGCTTGCACGATGGAAGGGCGGATAGGTTTCGTAATATAGTCAATGGCGCCGATTTCCAGGCCGCGCGCTTCATCATCGGCGTCGCTGAGAGCGGTGATGAAGATTACCGGAATTTTTTTGGTGAGGGGGTCTTTCTTCAAGGCCTCGCAAATTTGGTAGCCGTCCATCCCCGGCTTCATCACGTCGAGTATCACCAAATCAGGATTCTTATTGTGTATCTCCTCAAGCGCTCTCTCGCCGTTCTCGGCGAACAGGACCTCGTAGTCGGGTTCGAGAATGCTGCTAAGCACTTCGGTGTTGGACGGATCGTCATCGACGATCATGATCGTGCCTACGCCACTCATCAAACTTGCCCTCCCATAACGCCAAGTTCATCGGATAGAGTCTCTACTTGTCTCTTGTCGATTTCGCCTTTTGGCGTGCCGGGAACTAACGCCTCTGGGATTTACGCCAGCAACGGGGCGATGGCGTCCATAACGGAATCCATAGCAGATTCAAGGCCTACAATCAACTTGGGGAAATCTTCCGGGCGTTTTTTATTAAGGGCTTCCTCCAGCAGCCGGGCGCACTCAATAATTTCCTTCGCTTCAAGATTGCCGGCGCCGCGCTATTCGCCGGCGATGACGTTTCTGGCCCAGGCGGCCATGCCGGTCGCCCCGGCGTCGCCGCCAAGCTCCGCCACGGCCACCTTGAAGGATTTTTTAATGGATGGCATGACCCGCTTCTTGGTGGCGGCGTCCACCTCTTTTTTGAAAATTTCTGGCATATCCTCGACGAGACCGCCGCCAAGCAGAACCACGTCGGGAGCCAGCAGGTTGATGACGCCGGCCATGACCCATCCGATGCGCCGGGCGGCCTCGCGCACGATTAACTCGACGGCTTTGTCACCGGACTTGATGGCGTCGGCGATGGCGCCGCTGCGGATGTTTTCAAGGTTGGAGCCCGCGGCCTTGAGAAGGTTCGGGGCTTGGCCCCGGTAAGCGGCGGCGGCGCAGTTGGCGGCGATGGACAAGCGGCTGGCGTAGGTCTCAAGACAGCCGCGCTGTCCGCAGCCGCAAAGGGGACCGTCGACGGTCACCGGCATATGGCCGATCTCCATGCATGATCCCGTCCGGCCGCGCAGGATGGCGCCTTCGTAGACGCAACCGCCGCCGATCCCGGTTCCGGGGAAAACGCCGACCACGCAGTGGGCGCCCTTGGCGGCGCCGAAGCGGAATTCGCCGTAGACCCCGGCGTCGACGTCGTTGGCGATCACGGCGGGACAGCCGAAAGCCTTCTCCATGGCGTCCTTGACGTGGGCGTTCCGCCATCCCAGGTTCGGAGTCTCGATGATGACGCCCTTGTCCAAATCCAGAGGCCCCGGACAGCCGAGCCCGATCCCGGCTAGCCGGCCGGGAGAAATGGCGGCGTCCTCGAGCGCTTCATGGATGGTTTTGACCATGCGCGCGAGCCCCGCCTGCTTGCCGATCTGGGCCTTGGTTTTTTTGCGCTTGCGCCCCTTGACGTTGTAGGCGCCGTCATAGACGCAGGCCATCATCTTGGTGCCGCCAAGATCAAACCCCACCCAGTGGTCCCTTTTTCCTGACGCCGCCATGGGCCTGTCCTTGCATTATTTTATTGTGAAGATCCAAGAATATACTAAATGAACGGTCTGTCTTGAAAGGCATTGTTGCTTTCGCCTGAAAATAACGCCATCGGGACCCTGTGGGCTTTGTTGTGGAAAAAAATAGCTGTGGATAGTGGGAGTAAATGCCAAAATTCCGTACGCCTTCTCGTAGCGCGACGTCGATGAAGCTGAATAATTCTGGGGGGAAACATAATGAGAACTTTATTGATTTTTGCTACGATTGTCCTTAATATTCTACACATAGGCCTTCCAAACCCCTCTTTGTTATTGGGGTTTCGAAATGTTTTTATATTTTCCTCTCCTTTGGCGTGTTTACGGCGTTCGTGACGGAGGAAAACAGGTCCGGGGATATTAAATGACCGAAGTGGCGTCCATTTCACAGCGTATCTGGGACATGAAGTACCGTCTCAAGACGGTTGATTCCCAGCCTGTGGATAAAACCATTTCCGAGACATGGCTGAGGGTCGCCAAGGCTTTGGCGGCCAACGAGAAAAACCCGCAAGCCTGGGAGCAACGCTTCTACGAAGCCATGGAGGATTTCCGTTTTTTGCCGGCCGGCCGCATTCTGTCCGGCGCCGGTTCGTCGCGCAACGTGACTCTGTTCAACTGCTTCGTCATGGGCGACGTCCCCGACGACATGGGGGGGATTTTCGACAGCCTCAAGGAGGCGGCCCTGACCATGCAGCAGGGCGGCGGCGTCGGCTACGACTTCTCCACCCTCAGGCCCAAGGGAGCCCCGGTCAAGGGCGTCGGCGCCGACTCCTCGGGGCCGCTGTCGTTCATGGACGTGTGGGACGCCATGTGCCGCACCATCATGAGCGCCGGCTCAAGACGCGGCGCCATGATGGCGGTGATGCGCTGCGACCATCCCGACATCGAAGCCTTCATCGCCGCCAAGGAGGAGCCGGGGCGGCTTCGCATGTTCAATCTTTCGGTCCTGGTCACCGACGCCTTCATGCGGGCGGTGAAGGAGGACGCCGACTGGGAGCTGTCCTTTGAGGGAGCCACCTTTAAAAGCCTGAAGGCGCGCGATCTGTGGGACAAGATCATGCGCGCCACCTACGCCTACGCCGAACCCGGCGTCATCTTCATCGACCGCATCAACCGCATGAACCCCCTGAACTACTGCGAGACCATCCACGCGACCAATCCTTGCGTCACGGCTGACGTCTGGGTGCAGACGGTCGATGGCCCCAGGCAGGCGCGTGACTTGATAGGAAAGCCTTTCAACGCCGTGATCAACGGAGAGCGCCATCCTTCGGGCGCTCAGGGGTTTTTCAAGACAGGGACCAAGCCCGTGGTCCGCTTGGAAACCCGCGAGGGGTATAAACTGCGTCTGACGGCGGATCACCTTGTTCTCAGAGCGGCGTCGAAAACCCGTTACGCGATTTCCCGCGAATGGGTGAAGGCCGGGGACTTGGCTCCGGGCGATCTCATTGTCATTCAAGATCACAGGAGCCTTCCCGGATGGCGGGGCGCGCACACCGAGGACGAAGGCTATTTGATCGGCTTTTTAATCGGCGACGGGGTGCTGAAAAAAGATGCGGCCATTCTTAGCGTCTGGGCGCGGCAGGCGACGGTCAACGGCGAAGACCTTCCTCAAGCCGATTCAGGCGTCATGGAACGCGTGTCCGAGGCGTTGGCGGCGATGCCCCATAGAGCCGACTTTCAAGGCTGGTCCAAAGTCAGCGGCCGTAACGAGTTCCGCGTCAAATCCGCCGCCCTAAGGGACCTCGCCTTCAGCCTTGGCGTTGAACCCAATAGTAAATCGATCACGCCGGCCATTGAACAGTCCTCAAGCGAATTCCACCGTGGTTTCCTGAGAGGATTGTTCGATGCCGACGGCAGCGTCCAGGGAACACTGGAAAAGGGCGTCAGCATCCGTCTCGCCCAAAGCGATTCGCCAAGACTCGAGGCGGTTCAGCGCATGCTGTTGCGTCTTGGCGCCGCCTCGGCCATTTACCGCGGCAGGCGGCCCGAGGGCCTTCGCTGGCTTCCCGACGGCAAAGGCGGATACAAGGAATACCCGTGCGCCGCCGACCACGAACTGGTCATCAGCCGGGAAAACATTGCAAGGTTCTCCCATTTGATTGGTTTTTCCGACCGGATCAAACAGAGTCGTCTTGAGGCGTCGCTCGCCTCTTACAAGCGCCGGCCCAACCGGGAGCGCTTCCTGGCGTGCGTCGCATCCATCGAGGAAGACGGCGTTGAGGACGTTTTCGATGTCCAGGTGCCGGGCGTCAACGCCTTTGACGCCAACGGCCTCTATGTTCACAACTGCGGCGAACAGCCGTTGCCGCCCTACGGCGCCTGTCTGCTGGGGTCCATAAATCTGGCGCGGCTGGTCAACGATCCCTTCGCCGAGAACGCCCACATTGACGAACAGGCGCTGAAGGAGCTGGTGTCCGTCGCCGTGCGCATGATGGACAACGTCATCGACGTCTCGCGCTTTCCCCTGCCCAGCCAGGAGCACGAGGCCAAGTCAAAGCGCCGCATCGGCCTCGGCGTCACCGGTTTGGCCGACGCCCTCATCATGTGCCGGGCGCGCTACGGCGGCAACGCGGCGGTTAGGTTGACCAGAATTTGGATGAAGGCCATCCAAAACGCAGCCTACGTGGCCTCCGCCGAACTGGCGGCGGAGAAGGGGGCCTTTCCCCTCTATGACGCCGAGAAGTACCTGGGCTCCGAGGCCATCCGCAATCTCGACGAGGACGTGCGCGCGGCCATCGCCGACAACGGCGTCAGAAACGCCTTGCTGACTTCGGTGGCGCCGACGGGGACCATCTCGCTGTTCGCCGACAATGTTTCCTCGGGCCTGGAGCCGGTGTTCAGCTTCCAGTACTCCCGTTACGTCATGTCGTCCGACGGCGAGCGCCGCGAGGAAGAAGTCAGCGACTACGCCTACCGACTGTTCCGCCGCGTGTTCGGCGAGGAGGCGCCGCTGCCGAGCTACTTCGTCGACGCCCAGAACTTGAGCCCTAACGACCATCTGGTGATGCAGTCCGCCGTACAGAAATACGTGGACAGCTCCATCTCCAAGACCATCAACGTGCCCGAAGCCATCGCCTTCGAGGACTTCAAGGACATTTACGTCCAGGCCTACGAGCTGGGCTGCAAGGGCTGCGCCACCTACCGGCCCAACGACGTCACCGGCGCCGTGCTGGAAGTCAGGAAAAGCGCCAAGGACGAGAACCAGCCGGAATTGCCCCTGGCTCCGCCCCAATCGGCTCTCAGCAAGCCGCAAGAGGTCGGCGACACCAGTTCCATCGTTCATCTCACCCAGCCGCTCGACCGGCCCGAGGCGCTGCCCGGAGCCACCTACAAAATCCGCTGGCCGGAGAGCGACCACGCCATCTACATCACCCTCAACGACATCGTTCAGGACGGACGGCGCCGTCCTTTCGAGGTGTTCATCAACGACAAGAACATGGAGCACTACGCCTGGATGGTGGCCCTGACCCGCATGATTTCGGCGGTATTCAGGCGCGGCGGCGACGTCTCCTTCGTCGTCGAGGAGCTGAAGGCCGTGTTCGACCCCCGCGGCGGCCACTGGATAGGCGGCAAATACGTGCCCTCCCTGCTGGCCGCCATCGGCGGCGTCATCGAGGGCCACATGATCAATATCGGCTTCCTCAAGGCCCAGGGCGCCCTGGCCGAGGACGAGATCAACCAAAAACCCAAGATCATGACCATTGGCGCTGGCGAGACCGGCGGCGGGGGGGCGTCCTCCGGCGCTGCCGACGCCCGCTTCCGCAATTGTCCCAAGTGCTCCCTCCCCAGCTTCATCCGCCAGGAAGACTGCGACGTGTGTACAAGCTGTGGGTATTCGAAGTGTAGTTAGGGGACCTCCCCCTCAACCCTTTCCAACAATCGATGCAGCGGGCCGTCAGGGACGCCGAGTTCGTCCATGCGTTCGATGACGTTTTTCAGGTAGTCCAGGCTGGAGCCTTCCGGGCCGTGGCCTTGCATGATGACTTGGGCCATTTGTTTTTGAGACAGGCCGCGGGCGTATTGGCGGTGGCCGCGCCGCGCCACGAAAGCTTGGGCGGTCACCGCGCGTCCGTCGTCGAGGCGGGCCATCAAGGATTTTCGGATGTAGGCGTTATGGACCAGTTCGCGTTTGTCCAGCATGGCGAGGGTTTCGCCGGCGTCCTTCGCCGCCACAAGAAAAGCGAGGCCCTTGCATGAACCGCCCCGGTCCAGTCCCATCACCAGTCCCGGGCGCCCGGGTGCGCCGCGGTAGACGATGGAATAGATGCAAAGCGCGCGGTGATAGCCCTTGATCAAGGCGGGCCGGACCTCCCGGTAAGGAAAGCCGGGCCGCCACATCAGCGATCCGTAGCCGAAAACCCAAACGCCGTCCTTTTGCTCCGCCATTTCCCTCGCTCCTTAGGGGGCGCTCCATTATAAAGAAAGTCCGTCAATGTTAAGAGTTCGCCCGCGAGTACGCCATGGCCCTGCCGCGCAAACATCAAATCCACGGCGCCTACAAGGCGCACCCCGCCCTTTATTACAGACCGCCGTCGCCGTTGCGGAAGATCAGGCGCGGGCTGCTCGTCATTGTCGCCGTGCTCGCCTTCAGTATGGTTTACGTCATTTACTGGGTGGGCGCGGCCTATTATTTCAGCCAAACGGTCACCGGCTGGCTGGAGGCGCACCGCGATGCGGGCTACCAGGTGGACTTCGGGGACTACCGGTTCAGCGGCTTCCCCGTTCTCTTCCGCCTGGATTTCAAGAATCCCTCTTTCGCCGCGCCGAACGCCCCAAACGCCCAGCCGCCTTGGGCGTGGCGGGGCGTTCACGCCGTCGCCGAGTCTTCGCCCTGGAGTCCGTTGACTTTGTCGGTCCGCGCGCCGGGCGAGCACAGCCTGGACATAACCCAAGACGGTGAAACCGTGACCTACGCCGGCTCCATTGGCGAGTTGACCGCTGTGCTTCCCCTTGGCGGAAGTTGGCCGCCGCAAGGGAAGCTGACCATCCGCGATCTGGACATGCGCGCCGAGGGCGGCGTGCGGGTCGCCGTGCGCCGGGCCGTTGTCGATATCAAGAGGCTGGGCGGCTCCGGCGCCGATCCTCAGACTCCCACCGTCAGGTTCGCCCTCGACGCCGGCGGGGTGACGGCGCCGGCCGCGTTCGCTTTGCCCTTTGGCGATTCCATCGCTCAATTGTTTCTGGAGGGACAGATTCTCGGCTACATCGAGCCGGGGCCGGCGCCGGAGTCCTTGGCCCGTTGGCGGGACGCCGGCGGCGTACTTGAAATAAGCCGCCTTAACGTAAACTATGGCCCTCTGAATATGTGGTCGGCCGGCGCCATGGCCCTTGATCCTCAACTCCAGCCCATCGGCGCCTTCACCGCCAAGGTCAAAGGTTTTTTCGAGGCGGTGTCTCGATTGCGCAAGGCTGGCCTGATTAACGGCAAGGCCGCCCTGACCGCCACGGTGATGTTGGGAGCCATGGCCAGGAAGTCCAAGGAGGGCGGTCCGTCCACGTTGAATCTGGCCTTCACCATACAGGACCGCAAGATTTACGCGGGTCCCGCGCCCCTCGCCGAAGTTCCCGCCATTCCTTGGAAAAAGGAAGTTCCAGGCGTTCCCTTGAATGAAAATGCGCGGGTCGGACAATAATTGAGGTCCAAAACCGCATTTTTTGCTATTATCACCGATTATGAAACAGCGCTTGCTTGCCGTCTTTCTGTTGATTGGCGTGATCGCCATGCCTTCCAGCCTCGTCTTGGGCGGGGAGGAGGCCGCAACGCGCAGCCGCTATCTCGCCGGGCAATTCCTGGTGGCGGCGCCGAAAATGGCCGATCCGCGTTTTAAACGCACGGTCATATACATGATTGCCCATGACGCCGAGGGCGCCATGGGCTTGATCGTCAACCGCCCCTTCGGCTCCGGCCGCCTGAGCGCCCTGATGGAGGGATTCGGCGTCAAGGAGCCAATCGCCAAGGAGTTGGACGGCGATGTCCGCCTGCATTACGGCGGCCCTGTCCAGCAGGGGCGCGGCTTCATCCTGCACAGCAGCGACTACAAGGACGTGGGCACCACCATCGTTAGCGGCGACGTGTCCATGACGTCGCGCGTAGAGGTTCTTATGGCCATCGCCGAAGGAAAAGGCCCCAAGCACAGCCTCTTCATCCTCGGTTACGCCGGTTGGGGGGCGGGACAACTCGAAAACGAAATGGCCCGCCAGGATTGGACCACGGCCCCGGCGGAACTGGACATGATCTTCAGCGATGATCCCGAAAGCGTCTGGCGAAAAGTGAGCAAGGTGTCGGGGTTGGAGCTGTAGCTGTAGAAAACCATTAGAACGGAAGAAAATTTCCTGCATAAACAACTTGTTAAAACTCTTTATACAGTATGTTGTGTATAGAAATCCGCCAGTTTACTCTCCCTTCCCCACCAGTTTCATATTCTCAGGCTGGTCCTGTTTGGCCTTGATGACGTCGCGGCGGATTTCGCGGGTGCGGGCGAAGGTCTCGGCGAGGCTGTCGCCGTCGCCGTTGCGGATGGCGTCTTCCAGCGCCCTCAGATCCTCGCCGAAGCGGTCCAGCATATCGAGGATGGCGTCCTTGTTGGCGAGGCAGATGTCGCGCCACATGACCGGGTCCGAGGCGGCGATGCGCG
>ENA-ORDP01001669-ORDP01001669.1-marine-sediment-metagenome-genome-assembly--contig:-NODE-1669-length-11842-cov-3.059303_pt1 | contig 11842 bp, 6 predicted proteins | sample MGYA00248627_ERZ508539 | MGnify/ENA primary metagenome ERZ508539 (study PRJEB26208, sample SAMN05571518) | marine sediment metagenome | biome: deep sea; feature: Hydrothermal vent; material...
GCCTTGGATCCGTCTTCAATATTGTTTAGAAGCTCGTCGTAACGATTCAGAATGCCGAGCAACTGCTCGTTGCCGGCGAGGGACTGGAGATCCAGAAGATGGCGAGTGTCCGGGCGTTCAGGCCGTGGCGCTTCGCCGCCGGCGCCGCGCGTAAGTTCGCCCAGACGAGTCAGAAACTCTCCGGCGGCCACGGCCTCTTCGTTCGGTTTGCAGGCGACATTCGCCGTCTGGAAGAGCTTGCGCAGCTTCAGGCGCTGACGGGTGTCGATGGTTGCGCTTTCGACCCGAAAGTCGGCGCTCGATACCTTGGTTTGGTCAAGCTGACCGGGCTTGAGCGGTGTGCCGTTGACCGTCGCCCGCAGATGCCCGGTCCCCAACAGGCTGATAAGCGCAGCATCAACCGCATCACGCGACCAGCCGTAGGGCGGTGCCGAGAAGTGGGCACGCACGTCCTTACCCTTCTTTCCGGAACCGATGAAAGACAGCACCGCGGAGCAAACCGGGTGGTCCCCCGCCTTTCCGCTGTAATCCAGTGCTTCCAGGGGATGCTCGGCGCCTTTCCGGGCACGCTCGATCACCTTCGGCCAACGGTGGTCATCTGCATCCTTGAAGTCGTAAAAGAGCCGATCCAGAGAAGCGTTGGCGGCCTCCTTGACTTTGTCCAGCGCCGATGCCTCCAGCCGTTCACTACCGCCACCCTGATATACCTTCGCGCCGTCGACGATTTCGGAAACCAGACTCCGCAGGCTGTTGGCCGCCTCGGTTAGTCGGGTCTCCATACCCTGACGCGCCTCGATGCCTTCGGGGGTCGAAGGCACACCTTTGTAGTCGAGCGACTCTTTCGCCGCACTCTGGGCTGCGATAACCCGCGCTAGTGCGTCGGCACGGGATTTTGGCAAAAAGACATGGATGACTGAACTATCCGAGCCCGCGGCTCGAGCATCGGCGATGACATTTCTCTCGTCCGCACCCCAGCCGTCGCGGATCCAGACAGGTATCTCGTGGGCGGTGCCCTGCGGCGGTTCGGCACCGAAGTGCAGTGCAAGCTTCCGGGGCTCTTTGCACTTGCCATGCAGCAGTTTCATGGAACCGATAGCGTCCTGGACCGCGGAACCCAGGAGCTGGGCCCGCTTGCTGCTCATCCGGGCAGGATCGTTGACGAGCTTCGTTTGCCGGTTACGGAACTCGGCCTCCCACTCACTGCTCTCCCGCGTCTGCAGACTGTACTCGTCGTCGAGCTTCATCAGCGTGCCGGCAGCGACCAGCTCCTCCAATAGCTTTGGTATTTGACCGCGCAATGCAGGCCCATCTTTCACCAAATCCTCCACCAGCAGATCGGCCAACGCGCCGGCCGCCGCACGAAGACCGATATCGACACCGGCTTCTCGCGGCAGCTTGCGGATCAGGAACACAAGGGCACAAAGGCGCGATTTGAGACGCCCATCGGACGTGCCGTTATCCTGCCCCAGGATGCTCTCATTGGCTTCACGGAGCAGTACCCCGGACTGCAGCAAGTTGGCGGAAATCTCCTCGAACAGGAAGTCCGCCGGCACGACCGACCCGACCGGCTGCCCGGCGGTGCGACGGATGGCGTCGTAGACGATGCGTAGCTGCGTGCGCAGCTGGCCCGCGGTGCCCGCGCGGTCAACGGCGCGCAGAATGTGCTCCCAGAAGCGCCGGCGAACCGGCAACAACGGATAGTCTTCGATCAAAATCGATTTGTCCTCGTGACGGGGCCCGATCTTGGTACCCCGCAGATGGCGGTCAAGTTCCCCGGCATTAGCTTCTAACGCCGATTTGACATCATTGACGCGATCGGGACGCTTCGCCAACACGACTCTCCGTATGACCGTTTCGACATCGGTATCGGAAAGCTCGACATTAACCGTGAAGCGACCCTGGAGACGTTGCAGCGCCGGTGTACCGGAAAGCGCCGTTTGACCCGTGCCGAGGAAAAGCAAACGATCACCGAACCGTTTGCTACATGCTTCAACAACCTCCTGTACCACGTAAGAACGGCCGGTATCCTCTCCGATGTACTGCTGCACCTCGTCGAGGATGATGACGGTACACGGCGTATCGCCATTAGGCGCCAAGGTGTCCTGTAGCGCATTGACGAACTCGTCGGTGGTGATGTCTTTGGGTTTGGGAAACTGGGCACGCAATGCGGCCTTGGCCTCCTTCTCGTTGGCAGCAAAGTTCGAGTCCACCAAGAGCAGCGCCTTGGCGATCAGCGGGCTGACGTACAGGTCATTCAGCTCGCGGCGGAAGTCTCGCCCTTGGGCCTCGACTGCGGCACACACCGGGTCGTAAAGGTCATTTTTTTTGAGCCAGAGACAAAAACGGGCCTGCGGAAAACTTTCAGGAAGTTCTGCAGACTTGAAGGCGATACCAAGGAGTGCAAACCGGACGCTATCGCCGGCACCGGCGCCGAGTGTTTCCGCCGCGGCATGCAACCCATGCCCGCGTTTACCGAGGGTGGAGATCTCTTGCAGCAGGTCCCGTACGTCGTTCGGCAACCTCGCTAGGCCCCGGGCACTGGCACCATCCTCAGGAAAGGTGTAGTCCGTCCACAGGAATCGCAGCATCTTCGCTAGGTGGGATTTACCACTTCCAAAAAAACCGCTGACCCACGCCGCCGGCTGCTCGGGTTGACCCTGACTGCTGACGTAAGAATCGAGGATGCGCACGAGGCCGCGTCGGTACTCACCTTCGCATACAAAGTGTTCGATCTCAAAACGCAGCGTGCGGCGCTCATCAATAGTCAGAGCATCGGTCATGGTGGCAACACCATTGTTCAGCAAGGTGATCTTGCTAGGGTCTCTCTGATAGATATCCCGGTTTTTCATGCCTCGTACACTCCTCGGTCTTCCTGCAAGGTGATCGGGACCGCGAGGTAGTTCCATCCGTCTCGCGCATCCAACAGCCGATAGTTGCTGTTCTCGTATTCACCAGGAAAAAATACCACTACGCGGCCCCTGATATCCTGCTCAATTGCCTTGATTAACTCTGATACCCGGACAAATCCGAACAGGGAAGCGATGCCATAGATGCCAACGACTGAGTTGTCATTTGCTTCCGGAGCCGTCAATACTCCTCTAACACAACCGGCCACATGCTCCAGAAAATCATCCTCCAGTTTGATTTCAAGATCTTCCGGCGATTCAAAATAGCTGTCTCGATACTCCGTATCCGCCATCCATCGTGCAAACACGCTTGTCAAATCGCATTCGAGCCAGCCATGTCCTCTTTCCTCGGTCGCCAGCACAAACAGATCCTTGCGTGCGCGAAGTCGTCGCTCATCCGCTTTGTCATAGACGATGAATATGGCGCGCTCGGCACCGGCCAGATCCTGCTGCCACGGAAGCGCGATGTAATTCTTGTAGCGCTCAGCCAATCTGTCGATGCGTCCCATGGTTCAACTCCCGTTCTTTTTCTGTGAGTAACGCCGGAAATGACACATCGATGATCGTGCCAGATTGTTTAATATTAAGTAGCCCAAGCCGCTTGGCATCAACAGCGGAATCAATGAGTTCATGGGGACTTGCATCCAGGATCACGGCCCAAGGTGTATCGAACAGCAGACGACCCCGCCGCCCAACAGCAAAACCGAGCAGCAATGCGTAGGTAGTTACTGCCGGTGTCGTCTCAATGCATTGCCTAATCTTTCGGCTCCTTCCCCTCAGGTGACCGGACTGAGTCCATGATGACGAAGCGTTGCGTAGCACCTTATCGAGTGTCGCTTCGTTCAAGCGCCCCCCGACTGCATTGGAGAGGGCGTCCTTCATGGATTGTCGCGCAAACTCGTGGCCAAACGGTGTACTAACAACGGCTCGCGCGGTGGCCCGTAAGAGTGGGTCGCGAGCAAGGGCCAGCAGGAGCGCAAGAAGCGGTCGACTCATTTCGTGCCGACCCCAAAAATCTCTCAGGACCTGAAACAGGACAACACGAGTATCGAGACTATACAGCTCGATCAGACGCTGGAGCGAGAGTTTACGGGTTGCTGCTGTCCTCTTTCCCAAGCAATTCTCTTCCATGACAGCCTTCGCATAGTCCTTGCGAGAAGCCTCTCCCGGAACTGCACCCAGTAGATGCGACAGCTCGTCAAACATGATGGTACGACTGGTGTGGGTACCCCGCTCACCCGAACGGAAACCCCACAGCGTTGCTTGGCTAGGTTGAAGGTCAGCAATCCCGACATCAAAATTCATGTCACAAAATACGCCCATGACGCACCACTTTAGAGTACTTGAGATAAATATCATTATTCGCCGGCAAATTAGCCGGCGAATAATTAAAATCCGGAGGTATGGATTCGATTATTCGTACATAGCCAAGCGCTCCAAGGCAATTCAGGAATGTTCCCCTTCTTCTTATAGGGGAACTTGTGACGGAGGAACACATTACGGTGAGTCGCAAAGAAGTGGATCGGCTGAGGGTAATCCGAGCGGTGGTAGAGCAGCACTTAGGCCAAGGCACGGCGGTACGCCAGTTAGGGCAGAGCGCTCGTCATATCAAGCGCCTGGTGCGATGCTACCGGGATCAGAGCACCCAGATCCGATGTCACGGCACCACGGGCGGTGATCCAACAACACAATTCCATGGGAGAAGCGCAGCGCGGTTCTGGCCTTGGTACGGCGACCACGGGCGATCGCGCGTTACACTTCTCCTATGGCAGCGGACAGTAAATTAAGTACGAATCTGCGGCAGTGGGTCGACGCCCATCCGGAGACGGAGGAACCGCTGCGCTCGGCGCTCGACAAGGCGTTGCCAAAATTAAACGATGACGAGGTGTTGGTTGACACCTTGGTGTTGCTGGAATCTCTGCAATGCGACGCTGAAACGCTTGCCGCGACGGTGTGGTTCGCATTGCTGCAAACCGATACGCCTACCGACGTTGGCAAGGTTGCTCAGAACCCCGGTGTGCGCCGCCTAATCGAGGGCCAGCAGGCGGCGGAAAAGGTCTGGGTGCTGCACGACCAGCAGCGCGTCGGTGACAGTGCCGAAGGACTACGACGCCTGTTATTGGCAATCATTCGTGATTTGCGGGTGGTCTTTATCCTGCTGGCGCGACAGCTTGCACGGCTGCGCGCTGCGGTCCCGGCAGATGATATGACCCGCCGTAGCCTGGCCGCGTTGACGGCAGACCTACACGTACCGCTGGCCAATCGCCTGGGTATCTGGCAACTGAAATGGGAACTGGAAGACCTAGTTTTTCGTTTTTTGGAGCCGCAGGCCTACCAGCGCATCGCCGCCCTGCTCGATGAGCGCCGCAGCAATCGGGAGATATGGATACGTGATACCCGGGCCCATCTGGTTAGGACCCTCGATAAAGCCGGTATCAAAGCTGAAGTGGCGGGTCGGCCCAAGCACATCTATTCCATCTGGAAAAAGATGCAGCGTAAGCAGGTGGATTTTTCGGAGCTGTACGACATTCGCGCCTTGCGGGTGCTTACCGATAATGTAGCCGACTGTTATGCAGTACTCGGTATCGTGCATCAGCTCTGGGCACCGGTTCCCAGCGAGTTTGACGACTACATCGCCCGTCCCAAACCCAATGGCTACCGCTCCCTGCATACGGCGGTGCTTGGCCCGGAGGGACGCACCCTAGAAGTACAGATTCGGAGCCACGAGATGCACCGTCAATCCGAACTCGGCGTCGCCGCGCACTGGCGCTACAAGGAAGGCGCTCGGCTGGGACGGGGCTTTGAGGACAAGATCACCTGGATGCGGAAACTGCTGGAAATCCGCCATGAAGGTGAAGACGACCAAGCGTTACTCGCTGACTTTCGCAGTGACTTGCTTGAGGATCGGGTCTATCTGCTGACCCCGCACGGGGAGGTACTGGATCTGCCGCAGAATGCCACGGTGCTGGATTTTGCCTACCATGTCCATACCGAGGTCGGTCATCGCTGCCGTGGGGCCAAGGTCAATGGTCGTATCGTGCCTTTGTCACACGTCCCGCAAAGCGGTGACCGCATCGAAATTCTAACCAGCAAGATCTCTCAGCCCAGTCGTGACTGGCTGGCCCCGCATCAGGCGTATCTGACTACGGGGCGGGCGCGGGGCAAAGTACGGGCCTGGTTTCGACGGATCCAGCTGCAGGACAATCTGGATGCCGGTCGCAATCTTCTGGACCGGGAACTCAAGCGTCTCGGGGTGGAATCCGATACCGCCGCCGAACTACCGACCAAACTCAATCTACGCAACATGGATGACGTGTACCAGGCCCTGGCACTAGGTGAAATTGGCTCAGGACAGATTGGCCGGGCCTTGCAGGCACCCCCTTCAGCTGAGCCGACAGCTCTTCCCCCTACAAGCCTCCGCTCTGTACCCCATAAGGCCGGTGAGTTGGTTATCGAAGGGGTCGGTAATCTGTTGCTCAGCCTGGCCCGCTGCTGCCAGCCCTTACCGGGTGACCCGGTACGCGGCTATGTCACCCGCGGCCGCGGCGTATCGGTGCATCGGGCCGATTGCAGAAGCATGGCCCGACTGGCCCAGCGCGATCCGGATCGGGTGATCTCGGTCAACTGGGGACAGGCCAGCGCCCGCGCCTACGAGGCCGATATCACCCTGCGAGCCTACGAGCGCAAGGAACTGCTGAAAGATGTGACCAGTGTGCTGACCCAGTCCGGCGCGCAAATCATCGCCTCCCAGTCGCACCGCCTTCCAGACCGTGGTGAGGTAGATATGCGCTATACCCTGAGAGTGCGCGATTTCGCCCAACTCGCCCAATTGCTGGCCAAACTGGTGGCTTTGCCTAATGTTCTTGATGCCCGTCGGCTAGCCCGCCCCTGAACCGCTCCACCTCAGACTGTCTTACCCATCCCGGCCAGTGCTAGAGTTTGTGCGGTATCCCAGGTCAAGCTATGAGCACCCAACACCCTACTCAACCCCCACCGACTCGTCACGAGCCGCCTCGGCCAAGCGCTAAGGAAAGACCGCTTGCCAGTGAGGATGAACTGCCGCATTTCCACGCTGAGCCACGCCAGCTCAGCGCCCTGCCGAAACCATTGCGCAGCCCCGGTAAACGTTGGCGGATACTCGTTCTGCTGACACTTCTGCTGTTATCTGCCGGTACTTGGGTCTATACGCACCCGCAGTATCTGGCCCAAATGTTTCCCAATACCCGACTCAACCGTCTGCTCGACCAGGGTACCCAGGCCCTAGCTGCCGGGCGCCTCGGCGGCAACGGCCACAAGGGAGCTCTGGACGATTATCGTGCAGTATTGGCCATGGATCCCGACAACGAAGTAGCTCAGACCGGGCTGACCAAGGTGGGGCAAGCTGAACTAAAACGGGCCAGTGCGGACCTGGCAGCGGGCCATCTGGAGCAGGCCTCGGTGGCCCTGAACAGCGCCCGCAACCTACTCGGAGCAACCCCTAAACTAAACCGCGTCCAGTCTGCTATCCGTACCCAACGCGCCAAGCAACTGAAACTTACTGAACTGGTCAATCGGGCTAGCCAGGCCTTGGCTGATGGCCACCTTATGGGTCCGCATGGAGCGGCAGCACTCTACAACAAGATCCTCGCTGTCGACCCCGATAACGCCGTCGCCCGACACGGGCTGCATCAGGTAGGCAGCGCCATCGCTATACAGGCCGCAACCGCCCTCAGCCAGAAAAACGCGCCGCAAGCTACCGCCCATATTGATCAACTCGCTGCCTTGCTGCCGAATAATGCTCAACTACCGAATCTACGGGCTCAGCTGGCTAGTCTGCAACAGCAGAATCAGATGCAACGCACCCACAGCCTGCAACAGGCACACCAACTATTGACGCATGGCCACATTACCCGTCCGCTCGGTGGTAATGCACTGGCAATCTACCGGGCGGTCCTGCAGCAGGATCCCGGCAATAATGCGGCCATAGCCGGTCTGGCCCAAGTGGCCACCGCGCTCATCGTTCAGGCCCAGGCTAATCTGGAGACCGGCCACCTACACGCTGCCACAAATCTACTGGCCGAGGTTCAGGCCTTGACCCCGCGTTCAGCCATACTCGCCGCCACCCAGGCACAGCTTGAGCAGCGCCTCGCACAACGTAACCAGACCCGGCTTACGCCTGTCCAGAAAGCCAAGATTCGGCATCTGTTGAAACTGGCAAAAAAGGCCACAAGCCAGGGCCATTACCTGTTACCCCAGGGAACCAGCGCCTACGACCTATATCGGCAAATACTAGTGATGGATGGCTACAACACCACGGCACTGAGCAAACTGGCGGCACTGCCTGAGCGGGTTGCCCGGCAAGTGATCACGGCCCTGGATACAGGAAAGCTAAAGCAAGCCGGTAATCGGCTAAGTACACTGACTCAGCTTGCCCCTACCGATTTACGACTGGCGCCGCTACGCAACCGCTTGACCCAAGCCTGGCTGCAGCGAGCTACTCACGCGTTCAACCAGGGGCAGGTACGCCTCGCCCGTCTGGCCCTCAATCAGGCCCGCAAGCTACGCCCCGACAGCCCCGCGATTAAGGCGCTCAGCCAACGCTTACAAACCACTCCATCTACGCCCTGAAGCCATGCCCGGCTCTGGCCCGCTACAACTTAGCCGCCATCGTAATTTCGGACCCTCCCGGCCGTGCAGTGGGGGTAGGCTGATCTTTCCCAGCAACCAGAATGGCGGGTGGCTATTGCCCTACGACTGCCGTCTGGACCGTTATGCAGACACGCCGTACATCCGTATCCAGCTACGCTCAAAACCGAGCTATTGACGCTGGCATTTCCCTCGCAAGCTTGCCAGAGTGTCCACACAAGATCATCGCGACACAATGTTGACCGGCCTTCCAAGCCTTCATTTATCCAGGAATCCGTAGGTGCCCAAATCACACGCCTCTCTATTTCGACGCCTCTGGCCGTGGTTGCGCTGGCCTTTCTGGCTGGGATTGGGTTTTTCGGTCGGTTTTCTGGGGCCGTATGGGTACCTACTCAACCAGCGCGTGCAATCGCGGTTTGGTGATCTCGAGTTTTCCCAGCCTACCCGGGTCTATGCACGCCCGGTGGCACTGACTCCCGCTTTGCCTATGAATGCACGCACTCTGATCCAAGAGCTGAAATTCTCTGACTATCAGCGGGTTCCCTACACGGCTTACGAGCCCGGTACCTGGAGCCAGAATCAGGCGGCCAGCACCTTCGTGATTGCCTCACGCGGTTATCGTGATCCGCTAGGGGGTGAATTACCCCGCCGGGTCCGGGTCAAGTTGGCGGCCGGTAGGGTCCACAGTCTGACCGACTTGACCGCCCATCGATCTCTGAGCTGCTGGCACCTCGACCCCGCTCGCATCGCCACCCTATACGGTGCTGAACAGGAAGAGCGCCAAGTCGTAACCCTGCAGCAGGTCCCCCCCCTGCTAGTTACCGGACTGCAGGCCGTCGAAGACCGCGATTTCAAACACCATATCGGTATCGACTTCAAAGGCATCGCCCGCGCTTTGTATGTGGACCTACGCAGCGGACACATGGCCCAGGGGGGCTCCACCCTTACCCAGCAGCTGGTTCGCAACCTGTTTCTGGACAACAGCCGAACTTTGGTACGCAAACTTAATGAGGCCTTGATCTCGGTTTTAATTACCGCGCATTACCGCAAGGGCCGAATCCTCGACGCCTATATCAACGAAGTGTTTCTGGGCCAGCAGGGTGGCCAAGCCGTGCACGGCTTTGCTGCCGCCAGCAAGTTCTACTTCGGCCGCCCACTGCAGACTCTGCGACCGCCCGCCCTCGCCCTGCTGGTGGGAATGGTGCGCGGTCCCAGTTATTACAACCCGCGTCGCTACCCATCACGGGCCCTAGCACGACGCAATGCGGTACTGCGCATCTTCAACCAAACCGGCCTGATCTCCTCCAGCGTAATGGCCCGAGCCATGAGCGCCCCGCTGGGAGTCAATCCCAACGCCCGCCTGCCTCGTGACCGATTTCCTGATTTCATGGATCTGGTGCGTCGACAACTGCACGAAGATTTTGATAATCAACGCCTACGTGGCGGAGGCCTGGCCGTTTACACAACCCTCGACCCCGCCGCCCAACTCGATGCCGAACAGGCCCTCTCCAACACCCTGTACGGTTTTGGAGCCCAAGGGCGCGGTTTACAAGGCGCCGTGGTGGTGACCAATGCCCACAGTGGAGAGGTGCTGGCCCTAGTCGGCAGTCGTAACTCATCAGAAGTCGGCTTCAACCGGGCCCTCGATGCGCGCCGCCAGATCGGCTCCACCATCAAGCCTTTCGCTTATCTGGTAGCCCTTGCTCAGCCTTCACGCTGGTCGCTGGCAAGTATCCTCAATGATGCACCGGTGACCTGGCACCAACCCGATGGCCGCATCTGGTCACCACAAAACGACGATCACATCAGCCATGGCAAAGTGCTGCTGGTCGATGCGCTGGCTCACTCCTACAATCAGGCCACAGTGCAACTGGGGTTTGCTTTAGGGGTACGCCGGGTACAACAGCTACTCGAATCCTTTGGCCTGAAAAACGTCAATCCCAATCCATCGCTATTGCTGGGTGCCGAGGATTTGTCACCATTCCAGCTCACCCACATGTACCAGTTTCTGGCCTCGGGAGGCCGCGCCGAACCACTCACTGCGGTACGCGGGGTGCTCGATGCCCACGGCAAACTATTGCTGCGTTATACCGTAAAACCGGGCAAGGGGGAGTATCGTTCCGCCATTCATCTGCTTACCTGGGCTCTGCAGCAGGTCACCACCTACGGTACCGCTGCGGCATTGAGCCGTTCACCCCTGGCGGCGCTGCATGTAGCGGGGAAGACCGGCACCAGCGAAGGCCAGCGTGATGCCTGGTTTGCCGGTTATACCGGCGAACATCTGGCGGTGGTCTGGGTCGGCCGTGACAACAACCAGCCTACCCATTTGTGGGGCGCCAGCGCTGCCCTGCCGGTATGGATGCGGTTATTCTCACTACTGCCAACCCGGGCTTTGCCGGCAGCACCGGGATCTGGTTTACAAATGGCCTGGATCAATCCACAAACCGGGCATCAGACCCAGCAGACCTGTCAGGGGGCCCGGCAAATTCCCTTTATCCAGGGCTACCTACCCAAGGAGGAAGACCATTGTTACTGGCAAGAGTTGAAAAACTGGTTCAAGGGGGCATCCCCGGCAAACGCCTCATCCTCGTCGCGCTGAGCCTGGTGCTGGCGGCCTGTGCCAGCCCGGTGGCGGTACGCAAAACCGCCCCGGTGCCGCCTCCTACAGCGCCGCAAATGAACTCGATCCGCACTGCGCACATTCAAGCTCGCCCGGGTGGACTACGCATCCATCTGCTGCATTCTCCCGCCGTAGATACCCTACTGAGTCGGGCTGAAGAAGACCTCGAAATGGCCCATTACGCCTCGGCAGCAACAATCCTGGACCGTGCTCGCAAAGAAAATCCCGATGCCCCTGATTTGCTGCAAGCCCGCGCCGAAGCTGCCTTGGGGCTCGGTCACATGCAGGCTGCTGCCGGGTTCCTCAGCCAGGCTATGCAGAACGTTCCTGCCAATGGCGCCTTATGTGTGCGGATCTGGCAGACCGCCTGGGTGTTGCGCACCCAGCAACACCATCCGGCCGCAGCCGCCCAGGCCCTGATACGACGCCAGGCCTGCACCGGTCAACTCGTACCGGCTGTATCGTCACAGCCGGATCAGCATCCCTGAACCAACGTAATGGCCAAATTGTTGGGGTTTGTAACTCACCCCCAACTTACGGGAACCCTACCATCGCCTGCTGGCGAAGCAATAACGAATGGCAGGGTGGCGGCCGCTTGTCCACCGCCGTGGTTTACGGTGCCCTTGTCCGGTCATCCCGGACAGAGCGCAGCGCCCTAGTCTTGTCATCCCGGGCGTAGACCCGGGATCCA
>ENA-ORDP01001670-ORDP01001670.1-marine-sediment-metagenome-genome-assembly--contig:-NODE-1670-length-11841-cov-3.147887_pt1 | contig 11841 bp, 18 predicted proteins | sample MGYA00248627_ERZ508539 | MGnify/ENA primary metagenome ERZ508539 (study PRJEB26208, sample SAMN05571518) | marine sediment metagenome | biome: deep sea; feature: Hydrothermal vent; material...
ACAATACAAATCGTCAAATCAGCATTGATGGAATACTAGAGTCTCCCAGGCTTTCACTACTTTCTGAGAATAACTCTTTTGATATGTTCATAAACTCTTTAAGGGCGTTGGTCACAAAGGTGTTACGATTCCAGACGAAAAGAATAGGAAGCTTTGAGTATTTGTCTGGAATATCCTGGATGATAAGCTGCTCTCGATCTTCTCGCTTTTCCACAACGGCTTTTGGCACAAGGGATATTCCCATTCCAGCTATCACACAGCTAAAGACTAAATCAAGATTCCCCAAGACCATTATTTTTAAGGGAGTAACGCCTTCTTCGGTCAAAAGCGATTCAAGACGAGATCGCCACGTCAAAGACTCCTTACGCTGCCAGATCCACTGATAGTCCGTGAGTTTAGTTTAGACATGACCTTGAAAAAATCTCTCAAAACCTTGATTTTTTTAACGAATCCTGTTAACTTAGATGAATATAGAATAAGCATTATGGAGATTTTCAATGAACCCATCCATGAAACGATTTATCGGACTCTTGGCCCTTATAGCCCTACTCATAGCGTGTAATACGGGTAGTAAAAAGAATAACCCCTGTTCAGAACAAGGGAAGCATCATGTTTTCCATAAACTCCTTAAAGCCCATGTAAAAAAGGGCTTAGTCGATTATGCCCGTTTTAACAGGCCTGATCTTGATAAATATCTAGTCACTATTGCCAATGGGAAAGTAGATCAGATGGATCGTAAGGGGCAATTGGCTTTCTACATCAATGCCTATAACGCCATTCTTATCAAGCAAGTCTTAAGGGTCTATGACTCAGTCAAAGACAATCCAAAGGGAGTTTTAAGTATCCCCAAGTTTTTTGATCAGAAAAACTATTCTGTAGCGGGTCAAAAGATTTCGTTGAACCATCTGGAAAATAAAATCATTCGCCCTCGATTTAAAGAGCCTAGAGTCCATTTCGCCCTGGTGTGTGGCGCTCTAGGCTGTCCCATTCTATTTAGCGAGGCCCATACAAAGGATAATCTGGAAACTCTCCTCAATAAAGGAGCGTCCCGATATTTACGTTCTAAAGCAGGCTTACAGATAGATGATGCAAAAAAGATCCTAAGAATATCCCAAATCTTTGAGTGGTACAAGGATGACTTCGGTGAAAAAGATACAAAAGCTAAAAAAACCTATGTCAAAGGGGAGTTCACAGGTGTCCGAACCTTTATCAGTGGCTACAGAAAAGATATTAAAGATAAGGTCATTGGGTATGAGATCCAGTTTATTCCCTATAACTGGCGATTAAATAGGCAATAAGTGACGAGCTAATCCAACTGCTTGTAGGGGCAGGTTTAAAACCTGCCCCTACAAGCAGTTATTACACAAAAAGCCATGAAAAACAAGCCTTTGGTCGCTAAAGACATACAAAACCTGACTCCCCAAGAACTTGAGGACTTCTTATACGCAACGGATAAAGAAATCTATGAACCCTTTTTCGCCCTGAGCGGGAATAAAAATCTCGCGAGAGAAGTCATTGGCAAGATCACTCTCAGCAATGAATGTCGACTCAATTGCCACTATTGCTCCTATAGGAAAGATAATCCGACTCATACCTCCATCATTAGTCTGCCTGAACTGAGTTTACTCTGTGAGAAAGCAAGTCAATTACCTATCAGTGGGATTATCCTGGAAGCCGGTGTCCCCCATCCCCAAGCCTTCAATGCTCTATACGACCTTATACGTTTTGTTACATCCCAATATTCCTTTCAAGTCTATCTTGACATAGGGTCTGAAACGTTATTAGCTTATCCAGAGATCTATGACATTTCCAGGCATTTCTTTATCGACTACTCCCCCACGAATGAAAGCTTTCGGTCGACATTAAATGCCTTTAATAAACAGGATAGGCTCTGGGAACTCATAGAATCGTCAGCAGGAGCCACCTATTATGCTAACTATATAGTAGATTTACCCGGTCAGGACTTCAAAGATATGGTGGACGATCTACTAAATCTTGTTCAGTCTCCGGTTAAGGGGATCAAAATATCGCCTTTTATCCCTCAAAAAGGGACATCCTTCAGCATCTTCGGTGAAGCGTGTCTACTCACAACGTTTAAGGTCATTTCCCTGGCTCGTATACTGAAGCCGGAGTGGGATATTTTTATAGGGCCTGCCATTCTGGAATTAGAGTATGAGGATACCCTGAAAAAGTCTCTGGATAAAGGAGCCAATAAAGCCGTCCTGGACATTAGTCTGGGTGACACAAAGAAAGAGTGGAAGAACCATGATCTTTTGCGTCTAAACCATGGGAACAAATAAAAGTGAGTCTGTAGGGGCAGGTTTAAAACCTGCCCCCTACAGATAATTATTGCCATAGAAATACTATTGATCACCTTCCAGGGCTTTTTCAATCTGCTTTAAGTGACTCTCATTATGATAAGCTACTTTATCCATCTCGTCTTTTAATGTCCGAAGACCTGTGACGCTGTGTATAAACTCAAGATGGCCGTCTTGTTGATAGTGGTTTTTGGCTAACTCAATGACTGCGTCCCTACACGAAGAATAGACGTTTTTTGCAACACTCAAGGATAAATCCTTATATTGTAATTGCTTAGACCAGTCATCCGGGTTAAAGGCCCATAATACACTCTTTGGCTGGGTGATAATACGTCGGATTCGCTCGTAGAGGACAGTTTCAGCGTCTTTAAGATGGTGTAGAATCTCTTTGACCGTCCATTTTCCCGGACCATAGCGTGAGGATAATTTCGTATCATCCTCTATATCAAAGTATTTGAGGGTTTTGTCTTGAGTCACTTGCAATGAGTCAATAATTTCCATACTAGAAGGCTCCTATTGGATTGTTAAAGGTCGAAGAAGATACATTTGTGTACAGCCCTATTTTATCGGAGAGTTTGAAACATTCTGCCTTTTTTGAGCCAGGATTTTAAGCTTGTTCAAGAAGATGATATCCTTCTTGGAAGGGGGCTCCTTCAACTTATCACGTCGCGTCTCAATGCTTCTTGTGAAATACTTAAGAGCCATGACATAATTATTCAGTTTAATATAAACCATGGATAAGTGGATGCATCGGGTGGATAGGCCTCTAAAATCCTCGATCCGTTCAGCAATACCCAGAGCTTTTTGGAGTTCTCTGAGGGCTTCGTCATAGTTTTTCCTCAAGAAGTGGATCCTGCCAATGTTTCCCATCACCAAGCCCCAATAATAGATGGATCGAGTGGTCTTAAGGAGCTTTTCGCTTTCTTTGTAGTAGGTTAAAGCTTTCTTATAGGTCTTCTTCGATTCATAGACCAGGCCCAATTCATTGTAGGACAGGGCGGCACCAAAACGATCCTTCTCTTTGACCTTTAGCTCAATGGATTGCTGGAAATAGTTGATCGCTTTCTTAAGATTTCCTTGAGTCCTAAAGACTTTCCCCATGTTGTGATAGTTGATCGCTTCTCCCAAAAGGTTTTTACCACCTCTGTTGAGAGCTAAGGCTTTTTTATAAAGGCCTAAAGCTTTATCCAATTGTCCCTGAACCCGATGGATCTCTCCCATATTGTTGTAGTACAAGGCGTAGGTCATTGGATCTTTTGTTTTATTGGCCAGAACAAGGAGTTTCTTAAAGGTAAGTTGGCTTTCATTGTACTGCCTTAGAAGGAACTGACTTTGCCCTTTTAAGTTAATGAGACTCACAGAATTGCCTCGAATATCCATCCCTTTATCACAGAGGTTAATGACCTTTTTATACTTCCCTAAATTAAAGGAGTCGAGAGCGGCTTTTTCGTAGTCGTCATGGGTTTTAAGATCGCTGAAGCCCATAATGGGTAGAAGGAATAGACAAACCAGCAGAACCTTATTTAGCTGGTATTTTGAGCTTCTTATCATTAGCGTATTCCTCGTGGATCACTTTGCCTTTGGCGTTTTCGACACTCTTTCTATAGAACTTGCCTTTCTCATCGTAATACTTGATAATTGTATTGCTTTTTTTATAAAAATACTTCGCGGTGAAGTTTAGTTTTTTGGGGGCATCGCTTTTTTTATACCAGATCACTTTGGCTAATTGCTTAGCCTTTTGGAAGTACTCCACTCGATCGAGGTATATTTCGCCGTAATCGGAGGATTCCATGAGGGCAGAATCTCTGTTGAAGTAGGTCTTAGAGTATAATTTGGACTTTTTATATTTAAACTCAACGTATTCGATACGGTTTTTGTCATCCCCAAACTCTTCGGAGAGCTTCACACGACGGTGTTTGATGTCAAATGTTGTCTTATACTTTAACTGCCACTTTCCTGAAAGTCTTGCATAAGTATTTCGATAAACCTCGTTTCCCAAGGCGTTGTAGACGGATTCGACCTTGACTCGTCCTAGATCCTTGTATCTTGCGTATAACGTACTGGTTTTTACTTTCCCGCGATCGTTGTAGACAAACCGTTGGGTGAGGAGTTTTTTATGATGGTCGTATCGTCTGTATTGAATGACGTGTCCCGACTCATTGTAGCCTACTTGAATGTATGAGTCATATGTTTTCTTCTTTGAGGCAGGAAATGGTTTGACCGCCCTATTGTTTTTAATGTCCCATTCCTTGAAATAGCCATACTTTGAAGGCTTGATGATTTTGTTTTCAGACCTTTCAACGATGACAGGTTTTTCTTTAGGACCCAGCAACTCCGACGTCTTATGAGATTTTGAGTCATTATTACAGAAGCTTAAAGCCATTACGATAAGAGCTATGGGGAGTATTTTATTCATCAATAGACCTCTCGTGCTGATTTTAGGGATCTTCTAATGTATTAAGGTAGTGATAAACCTGTATTAATAACCGGAAGGCATTAATGAATCCTTCTAAATCAGCTTGATAATAAAATACTAATTTATAGGTAGATTGAGAAGTAGAATTCCCTCGCGATACGGGATGTTAAATCTATCCGATTAGAAATAAAAGGATCAAACAGTCTTAGGAAGTTTCTGCTTCAACGGCAGGAGTTTTGGTTTTAACTCCTCCGCTGGTCAGTTCAAACTTACGCCGTCCGGCCAGGATCTTATTTCTTTTCAACTTCTTTTTGAGTCTTTTTTTACGGAGTATTTCTTTTCTAATCAGGTTTCTAACATACTTTTTTCTATTGGCCATGATTTCCTCGAATTCGTCCCGTTTGGGCTTAAAATGATACCGTCATATAATGGACACTAAAAGTACTAATATTTCATAAGAAAGTCAAAAAGTCTTTTATTTTATCCGAAAAAAGCAATAATCCAAGGGATACAACCCATTAAATAAAAACTTGCCCGGCTGACGATTTCATAATATCTTTCTGAATAAAAGCGAATGTCTAAAAGGGAAAGCGGATAAAGATGGAGATAGTGTTCAGATCAGTGATTTAAAGAATTATGTGATCAAAAGAGTGATGGAGTTGTCTAAGGGAAAGCAGTTCCCTACGGTGAGGCGGGAGAATCTGGACCATGATTTTGTGACTAGTAAATAGAGTGCTAATGGCTCAGAAAAGAGAAAAGCCTGCTCCTTCAAGTCTGTTTTGAAGGCAAGAGCTTGTGTTAAAAGAGATTATCACATCGCAGACTCCTCGCAATGACGTGTGGAAGCGAATGAAGCAGAACGACATTAAATGAAGCCTTGATGAAGCGCCAAGAATGGGATAAATGCTTGTTAAAGATATAAAATGAAAACAGATAAAGAGTTTTACAGGTTATTTTCGGCTAATCCAAAATTGTTGTTTGAGTTGACTGGAATGAAAGTTAAAGGGAATTATACCATGGAATCCCTTACCCTAAAAGAGACTGAGCTCAGGGTGGATGGCTTTCTGGAGTCGGATCAAAAGAATGAGCCGGTGTATTTTGTGGAGTTTCAGGCTTATCAGGATGATACAATTTATCACAGAGTGATTAAAGGGATGGCTATTTATGGGGAACGTAATCCAAGACAGATTGTAAGAGGAATGATTTTATTTACCAAAGAATCTCTTGACCCCAAGACCGAGCCGTGGTATTATTTAAGCAGATCGAAGAGTCCAGATTTTAAAGTGTATTATTTTGATCGGATGCTCAGGACACTTGAAAAGAAAGAAAAGAATCACCCTTTGGTGCTGGTTTGCAAGCCTTATATGGTTGAAGACCAAGAAGTTTTGAAGAGTGAATCCAAGGAGTGGTACAAGGTTTTAGAGAGTGAAGACATGGATAAAAACCTTAAAGATGTTTATTGCACTGTCTTCATCCGCTGGATGCAAGAAAGATTTAAAACATCAAGTTATGAGGAGATATTTGATATGTTAGAAAGTTTAACACCTATTGAAGAGACAAAGTCCTATAAGGAATTAGTGGAAAAAGGGAAAAAAGAAGGGAAAAAAGAAGGTGAGATTGAAGGAGAGATCGCTATGCTGAAGAAATTGTATGACGAAAAGGTTCTTAAGAAAAAAGAGTATGAAACAAGGCTGAAACCTTTGGAGAAAAAATTGGATGGGTTGAAACTTGGTGATGAATAGGAATAAGGGGAGATTTGGATAAAGGAAAATAATTGATAAGGAAAATTATAATACAAGGATGAGGCAAAGTCAAGGGATTATTTTCATAGACATAATGAAGCTTATATATTAGACATCTTTCCAAATTAAACTTCTAATCAACCTATCTTAGGTTGATTAAAGCGGCAACGACATTCCATGTTTTTCCATAGTTCTTATGTTTACCCCGATAGGTTTCTTTAACAATTCTGAAAATCTTGCAGCGTCTATTGATATGTTCAATAAAGATTCGCTTCCTGGCTAATTCCCGGTTATATTTTTTATCTTCAGCACTCAGGGGTCTCTTTTTAGTTTTTTTGATCGGTATTCGACTGTTTTCGTAGATTTTTTGGATCCCTTGGTAACCAGCATCTCCCAATTTTTCGATGCCTCGGTGAATTGGCAAACAGCTTTCTTTTAAGATTCTAAAATCATGAACGGCCCCTTTTCGACAAATTATAGATAAAATCTCTAAGGTCATTAAACAAACAATGAGCTGCACTTTTATGGTATGGCTTTTTTTCCCCCGGAATAATAGGCTTTTTGTCCATGTTTCGGCCGTTCAATGGGTTGCTCAGTGACATCTATTAAAACCATCTCCAGGTCGCTGTTCATCAAATCCGTACGACTCTTCTTATCCAGGACTTTGAGAAGAATATCAAGGATTCTATGATAAATCTTATTGGCGTAGGATTCACTAATCCCAAACTCCTTGCCTAATCTGGCGAAGGTTGGATAATGGCGTAAATAGCGAAAAGTTAATAAAAGCCGATCTGCCAAAGGAAGACCCAACTTTCTCCCCCGCTTTTTCATCGGAGATATTTCCTGTTCAGCCACAATATAGGCAACTACTTTTTCTGAAATCATCAGAAAGGCATTCAAACTGATCCCCACATCTCGTAAAAAATGATCGGTTGATTGTTGTTGTGAGCGTTCAAAGAAAGTCAAGATTTATATCCTCCCCATTTATTTATCGTAAAAATAACGAAAAAAACAAACTATCACAAGGATTTAATTTGGAAAGATGTCTAATATACCATACGATGCAATAGCTGTCAACTGTTTTTTTCACACATAGTATAATTATCTTGATTTTCACCCCCATTTATGCTATCTTTAGGTATTATGAGAGATGATTTATGCATGTAAGCGAAAAAGTCAGACTTTTAAGAAAAGAGATTGCCATCTCACAAGCTGAGCTTGGCAGGCGTATCGGAGGAGATGCGAGGCAGATTAGCCTTTATGAGACCAGGAAAATCTTCCCATCCTCTGAGGCCGCTATCAAGTTAGCACGTGTTTTTGATGTGAATATTGACTATCTTTTGATTGAAGAGGCTGAACGCTGTCCTTTAAAAATTAAAAAGGATGAGTTTTCTGAGGACTACAGAAAGTTGAAGGACTTGGGCGAAGAGGATCGTAAATCCGTATTGACGATCATTGACAGCCTTTACACGAAGGCTAAAATTGCTGAGCTCACGGCTTAAGGCTAAAAGCTTGATTCACTTTGACTTTTATCAGGATGGGGATTCGGGAAAAAGGCATATTGCCAAGCACAATGTCACTTTGGAAGAGATTAACGAGTTTTTCAATGACTCTGTTTTCTTTGAAAAGCAAAGGCAAGATAAATCCTTCATTGCTTATTCAAGGCTTAAAAGCGGACGATATTTAAAAGTCATCTATCGAAAGCTTTCAAAGGCAAACTACTTCATCATCACGGCCTTTGATCTGGAGGATTTATATATGATTCAGCTCTTGGACAAGGAGATTCAATGAGAGTCATCAAAAAAGAAACCATACGTTTTAAAGACGTGGTCCCTGAAACCATAGAGGAAAAAGAAGACATCGAACGAATCATCAAGGAAGTCACTGAAAACGATCCCTTTGAACCCGATAAGCTCACTAAAGTTGATCATAGAAAGAAGGACTAAACGAGGTTCTATGACTCCCACAAAGGAAATCCTCACTCTCTTAAAGGACCTTCCCGACTCAGTAGGGGATCACCTAAAGGAATATCTCCTTTTCCTGAAACACAAAGCCTCTCTCATGAAGCTCGAAGAGGATCGTAAGGAAGAACTCATCTTAAGCAGTCATTCTCTAAAACACGTCTACAAGGATGATCCCGACAGCGACTGAGTCTATGACAAGCTATAGGCCGGGGGATATTCTCTTGATCGACCTCCCTTTCACCGATGACACCGCCTCCAAGCAAAGGCCCGTTCTTGTCCTGATCGATCAGGGCGACGACGACATTGTTCTATCCAGAATCACCACCGTCTACAGACCCAATATGCCCTACGACTACGAGATTAAAGACCTGAACTCAGCCAGATTCTCCACAAAGTCCTACATCCGACTCACCAAAGTCTTCACCATAGAAAAAACCAAGGTCAAAGCTACACTCGGACATCTAAGTGAACCTGACAAAATCGCCTTAAACGCACTCATCCATAAACTCTACACATTATGAATCCTTTAGCCAAGAATCCCGATTAAGCTAAAAACCACCCTCAAACCCAACTCATGGGAGAATGATGGGAAAAGCATGGGAAAAACTACGGACAAGCCACGGACAATCTCGCCATCAAAAAATCACCTTCCTCCTTTCTTTTTCTTTTCTTGCCTTCTCCTTCTTCTCTTCCGTAAACCGTTCCCCCTTCTTTTTTCCGTTTACCCTTCTTTCTTCCTCGACGATGAAAATAGAGAGTATTTCTCCTCTTATTTCCTCCCAAAGCAATTTTGACATAGGACGCCATCAAAAAAACTACCTCTTTCGTCTCTTTTCCCGTTCTCGGATTATCTCTAGTTTTTCAGCTACATATAGTAACTTTTCGTCTATTTGTGAATTGGGTATATCTGCTCCTTTAAGAGAAAGGTTAACGAGTATATAGCCGTTTTTAACTTTTTTTATATAAAAATAACCTGCTCCATAGGCATCTTCACCGTCATCGACTGAAAAAACATATAAGATATAAGGCTTAAGTTTTTTTGCCGTTGTAAATACACGAAAATTATTAGGCACTTCTCCATAAACGATTTTATACAGTTTTTCTTGACCATAAATGTTCCAGTATTTGGCACCATCAGGGTATGAATATACTTCTATGTTTAGTATTTCACTAGATTCATCCTCACTAATTAAAAATGTTGGTTTAGATGGATTTCCTTCAACCCTAACATCATATACATATAATCCATGACAATTGTTTAACAAAACCAAGATTGTGATTAGGTTTATAGTATAAAAAAAATATTTAATCATAGTCTTGCCTTTAAAATTGTATATTCTTAAAATCAGGTTTTTTCCGCTTACTCGCAGGCCCAGGATCCATTATTTCCACAGCTCTATTCATACTTTTAGATTTTTTGTCCGATCCACTTAAATGTTTAGCATAGAAAGTTATCGCTTTTCTAACACTTTTCGTTGTTTTTTTATGCTTTTATCCCGCCGAAATTAAGAATTAAGACAAAGAAATCCATTTCCCCCAAAAGAAATCTAATCTATAAACTCCATTATGTCCACTAAAAGATAATCCTTGACTTTGTCTCATTCTTATATTATAATTTTTCCTATCAATTAGTGGGTGAAATGATGCTTAAACTTAAAAGAATTGCTATCCAAAACTTTAAGAGCATTCAGGATATGGACTTTCCTGTTTCACCTGTTTCAATCCTTGTTGGACGGAATAATTGCGGTAAAAGCAATATACTTGAAGCCTGTCATTTGCTGAAGTTCGCAGAAAAGCCAGTTGAAATGGCTCATGTTGCTCTAAAAGACAAATGCCATGATCTGGACCACGACCGACAGTTGTTTGCTTTCACTTTTGAGCTTCCAGAAAGCATGTGGGAATCATTGTTTAAGGGAAAAAATTACAAAAAGCTGTTTATTGAATATCCCAACATAACATTTCTCTGGCCCTTTGGATGGCATAAATCTATCCATCATTGCCCTCTATTCATTACTGACATAAGCCTTGAAGATTTTAAACGATGGAGTTCTTCTCCTGAAAAGATTTTGCATACAAAAGAAATAGGTTTTTTTACAAGTGAAAAGGTCTCTGCATCTAGTACCCGTCATCAAATATTTGATAACAATATGATAGGAAACAAGTTTCAAGACATGCTACCACCCATCTACTTCAGTTCAGCCCATCGATTAAGTTTTAGTGATGACCTGATTCATCTTCCAGAAACCCTTGATGAAGAAGGAAGCGAACTAACCTCCTTTCTATTCAACAAATATAATAACTATAAACTGGATTATGATCGTTATCTTGAAACCGTAAAAGATATACTTCCTGAAATTAAGGATATTTACATGAACATCTCTAAAGAAAAGACGGCTCGTAAGTCATTCAAGGTTTCACTCAACGTTGTAGAGAAAGGTTCTTCTATTTCACGAGACTTTAAGGAGCTGGGTTCTGGTGTAGAGCAGGTTTTAATCCTCATTGCTCAGGTCTTATTCTCTAAAGACGGGTCAATCCATCTTATAGATGAACCGGGAGGCTTTCTTCATCCTACGGCTCAGCGTTATCTCCTTGATTTTTTTAAGGATCAAAGCGAACATCAAAATAAAACTTTCTTGATCACCTCACACTCAACAAGTTTTGTTCAGCACCCAGACATGAATTCTCTATTTCATGTCATCAAAGACGAACAGGGCACACGGGTTAATCCATGTTCCAAAGCAGAAACTGTACAAGATATTCTCGCTGATATTGATTCAAAGCAAATGAAACAGTTTGAAGGAGTTGAGAAACAATATGGTCTTGACACGATTAAATACTGAGATATTTTGATCTATGGAATTCATTGAAGATTGGGAAGTTGAAGAATTAGCCTTTCATATTTTGAAGCAACATGATGATCATATTCAAGAAAAGAATCCAAAAATCAAAATCCTCCAGCTTTCCCTTGAATCACAAACCCTGAAAAGCTTTCATTTTCATCTTGAACAGTGCGTCAACCTGATAATATTAAATGATTTGATTGATCCTTTTTTACCAGACTTTGTTATAAAAGTATTTGATGAAAAATATCTGTTTGGATCAGAGGAATACATGGGAAGAGGTGCTCTTTTAGTGGGCCACAACGTTTTTACTAAACTGGATGATTTCTATCAAAAGAATAGATCTAATTTAAAGATTGATAGAAATGATAAGCCTATAATTCTTGATTTCACAGATGAATGGAATAGAGACAATATTTTGAATTACTTTTTAACCTATTGGACTGCTGTCTCTCCATCAGCATCTGAGTCATTGTGATTTTCGAAATTAAGAATTAAGACAAAGCAAAGAAAAAGAATTCAATCTGCCCCAAAAGAAATCTAATAGATAAACTCCATTAT
>ENA-ORDP01001671-ORDP01001671.1-marine-sediment-metagenome-genome-assembly--contig:-NODE-1671-length-11833-cov-8.448124_pt1 | contig 11833 bp, 5 predicted proteins | sample MGYA00248627_ERZ508539 | MGnify/ENA primary metagenome ERZ508539 (study PRJEB26208, sample SAMN05571518) | marine sediment metagenome | biome: deep sea; feature: Hydrothermal vent; material...
AGAGAATATTTTCCTGTAGAAGAGCTGCCTTACGGCCAACAGGCACAGGTTGACTGGATATTCCGGTCATATTGTGCCAGTGATTCCGGGCATGTTGTGCCACTGAAAACAGATATAATTTCAAGGCCAAATTTACACATTAATTTATAAGTTTCATTTACATTAATTTGTTTCAAAAATCCATATTAATTTGTTTGGATAATCATGTTATGTTGAACTTGTTTTTTCTGAGCGATTCTCCTTTTAATTGTATCCTGTGTGAAGAATAAACAATTCTATCAAGAATAGCATCGGCAATGGTTCCTTCCCCGATTAGCTCGTGCCATCCGGAGACAGGTATTTGAGAAGAGATGATAATCGAAGTGCGGTTGTGCTTGCTTTCGACAATATCCATCAGTGCCTGACGCGACTGGTTGTCAAAAGAGACTAAACCAAAATCATCAAGAATCAATAGATTTACTTTTTCAATAGCCAAAATAGTTTTGGTATAGTTTCCTTCGAGTCTGGCAAGTTTTAAATGTTCCATAAGACGCGCTGTATTGTAATAAAGTGTTTTAAACATCATCATGCATGCCTGGTTGCCCAGCGCCTGAGCGAGGTAGCTTTTTCCTGTTCCGGTGGCACCTGTGATAATTATGTTCTCTTTGTTACGGATGAAATCAAGTAATGCCAGCCGTTGGAAAGTGTTTTTGTCTAATTGCCGGTTGGCAGTGTAATCAATATCATGCAGGGTAGCGGCAAAACGAAAATGGGCATTTTTTATCAGGCTCTTTATTTTTCTGTTTTGCTTGTCTTCCCATTCGTGGTCAACCAACATGCCTACATATTCGTCTATGGTATACTGCATGTTGATATTGTTTTGGGTATTGGTGTAATGCATTTGTGCCATGGCATTTAAACGCATCTGCTTTAGCTTTTCTATGGTGGTTTGATTGTTCATATTTTCTGTTTTTTTGATCTTTACTTTTTCCGGTTCATTTTAGCAATAGGTTTCTGCCCCCCTGATATTCACGTGTTTTGTAATATGAGGTTCCGGGCTTACATCAACAGGTTCCATATCTGTTTTATTTACAAGAATATTCTTGATGATACGGTATCCGTAACGAGGCTGGTCAAGAGCTATTTTACAGGCTTTGTCAACTCTTTGAACCGTGTATTCGGATTTCAGGTGAATGATACCAAGGCACTGTTTATAGGCAATCTCGGGATAAGTATCCTGCCCGAGAAGTTTACCAATGTAAGCTTCTATGTTTGGCCCTATTTTCTTTGCCCGGCTCAAAAAGAACTCAGGGCTCCAATCCTTATAAAACTTGTGTGAACTGCTTAAATGTTCCTCATTCGTTGTGTAGGCTCCCTTTCTATAACTTCTTTTATGCATGGCAATGCGCTGGGACTGGTAATAAATCTCAACAGTATTTGAATTGTATTGAACTTCTACGCTTTGACCTATATACCGAAATGGAACACTGTAATAATTCTTGCCATCGTGCAGATACACAAAACCCATTTTTTGAACCTTGGCTTTTCGGTATTCTTTCAGCTCATAAGCTTGTGAAGGAAGTTCGCTGAGATATGGTTTTTCAATATCTAAAAAATCTTTCCTGCGGCTGCTTTCCGAAACCTTCATTATATAATCATTGTACTGCGTAAGTTTTTCTCTGATAGCTTTATTTAATGCTTCAATGTTAAAAAAAGTCATTTTGCCAAGCGGATAAAAGATGCGTTGATAAACCAGCTTTACCGCACCTTCAACCAGGGCTTTGTCTTGAGGTGAATAAGCCCTGGTGGGATTGATGCTTGTCTTGTAATGAATGGCTAGCGCCCTTAGAGTTTTGTTTAGCACAGCTTCATACTTACTTGCTTTGCCCACTGCAGATTTTAAATTGTCGGTTACTATGGTTTTTGGTGTTCCTTCAAAAAATGACAGACAGTTATTTACTGACTTGATAAAATCTTCTTTCTTTTGGCTTCGGCTGGCTTCCACATAAGTGTACTGGCTTGCCGGAAGTATGGCAACAAAAACTTCCACTTCTGTAATCTCTCCGGTTTGCTTATCGGTAATGTGCAGCTTCTTTCCGGTGTAGTCAGCATACACTTTATCACCGGCTTTGTGTGTTAATTTGCCACTGCCTTTTACTTTGTCGCGCCAGCGGTTTATATGTTCGTTAAACTGACTGTAACCATATCCTGACGGATGTTTTTGTAAATACTCCCTCCAGAGTGTTTCACGAGTGCAGCCGGGCTTTTTCAGTTCTTTATCGAAATAAGTAAAGTAATCTGATAACCTAATGTAGCGCTCCTTGTCCAGAGTCTCCTTGTAAGGAAATAGTTCTTGTAATGACTTTTCATCAAGTGAACATAAACTTGAATAACTCAATCCTGATGCCCGAAATAATCGAATATAATGATTGATGGTGTTACGGTGAATGCCCAGTATCCTGTAGCATGAGCGGTTGCTCTCACCTTTCTCTTTTAACAATAATAATTGTTTTAATTCCATAATATCTACCGTTTTTGCAGCCATAATCTTTGTGTTTTTATTATTACAAAGATTAAAGGTAGAAATTACATCTGTTATCTGAATCAGTGGCACATTATCACCGGAACGAGTGGCACAACTTGCTCCGGAATCATTGGCACACTTTGCTCCGGAATAGGTGGCACAACTTGCTCCGGAATGACTTCCTAAAGTGCCCCCCTTTTCAGTGGCACAATATCACCGGAATGGGTGGCACAACTTGGAGCGGTTTATCCAAACATATTGTTGACGATTTAGAAAAGTTACTCAAAGGCAAAGTTGTTACTGCGATTGAGGATTTGGAGCTTTCTAACGGCAAAGCATTTGGAGCTATAGAAGCAGTCAAACAGATTGCTCAAAAGCTTGGTATTCTGCAAGCTTTAGGAAATTCAAAACAAGCCGCTCTTGCAATGGTACAAATAGCCGGGAGGATAATTACCCAACAATCAAGAAATTACATTGCAAATGAATGGGTAGTTAACCAAGATATCAAAGGCGTTTTCAATGTGGAAAATTTCAACGAAGACAGTTTGTATCATAACCTGGATTGGCTGACTGAGAACCAGCAAAAGATAGAAAAGAAAGTTTTCGCTCATCGTTATAAAGGCAAAACAGTAAAGAACATTTTTTTGTACGATGTAACCTCTTCGTATTTGGAGGGGACAAAAAACGAACTGGCGGCTTACGGCTATAATAGAGACAAGAAAAAGGGCAAAAAGCAAATAGTAGTTGGATTAATGCTTGACAGTTATGGTTATCCATTAACAATAGAAGTATTCAGAGGAAATACCAGTGACACAAAAACAGTTTCCTCTCAGCTTAAAAAACTCAAAGAAACATTTGGAGTAGAACGGGTTATTTTTGTAGGGGATAAAGGAATGATAAAGTCAGGACAGATTGATGCTATCATCTCTGATGAGTATAAATGGGATTACCTCACAACAATTACCAAACGGCAAATCAGAACATTAATTAAAAAAGGCATTATTCAATTATCTTTATTTGAGGATGAAATAATAGAGGTGGAAGGCGAAAATAAAGAGCGTTACATATTGCGCAGAAATAAAACGCGGGCAGAAGAACTGTCGCAAAACAGAGAAGCCAGAATAGAAAGAGTGATGGAATATGTTCGAACAAAAAATAAATATCTGAAAGAACATTCTAAAGCCAAAGCGAGTGTTGCTCAAAGAAATATAAATAACGAAATAACAAGATTAAAATTGAATCCTATTGTTAGGGCAGATATTAATGAAAGGAAATTTAAACTGAATATTGATGAAGCTGAAAAAAAGAAGCAGGGCGAATTGGATGGCTGTTATGTAGTTAAAACAGAAGCTGCCAAAGATGTTCTGGATACAAAGACAGCACACGAGAGATACAAAGATTTATCTTTGGTTGAATTTGCTTTTAGAACCATGAAAACAACTATCGAAGAGTTGAGGCCGATTTTTGTTAGAAAACAGGAAAGAACAAGAGGTCATGTATTTGTGGTAATGCTTGCGTATATGATAACAAAGTACATTTCAGACAGAGTATATGATCTTGGTTATACCCGTAAATTTGCTATTGAAAGCCTTGATAAGATACAATACATTGAATACGATTTTAAGGGGGCTAAAATACAAGCACCTCCCAAAAACTTACCCGGGCATCAGAAAAAAATTCTAAAGGCAATAGGCGTTGAGCTAAATGTAGCTAAGAAGAAATAAAGCTTGAAATATCTCCGCAGCCCTTGCCGGTAAATGCTTTCAGCAGATTTTTTTGTGTTAACTAAAAGGAAGTTCCGCTAACAAAGGTGTATGTAAAAGATTCTCCGGCAAGTTTTTTGCCGGAGGAATCTTTGTTGTAAGATGAAGCTTTGCCTATCTGCCTTTTACCTCGTTGGGTAGATACACCACCGGAACATTCAGGACTTTTACCAGCTCGTTAAACTTCTGCAGTTGATTAGTCAATAAAGGCTGAAGTATTTTCAACTGCGCATCCACCTGTCCCGACAGTTCGTCAAAAACTTCGTATTCCTGTTTGGTTGGTTGGTTGTAAGAGGAACCGGCAACAGAAGCCAGCGCAGCGAGTTTATTGTTCAGTTTCACCGGGTAGTTTGCCGGATCTTCCACAGCATGCGATTTCGTTTGCATCAACCTGTTTTCAATACCAGTGAGTTTTTTCAGCAAAGGCTTTGCTACCATCCTCAGCGTATCCAGCTTGTCATAACCTTTCAATCGTGATAAATAACCGTTAATCTCACTTTTGGCTTTTCGGATTTTTAAAATGGCTTTATCCGTTTCATTTAATTTTTTGTGGACTTTCATGAGGAAATCAAATTGCTTTTGCAAAGCCGCATGCGAAACTTTGTAGCGCGGATCTATGGCAACTATGAAAGACCGGGAAATGGTTTTTCCCCCAACCGAAAGTGTAGCTGTATAAGTTCCGGGTACTATTTGCGGTCCGGCCATGTTTCCGTCCCAGATAATCGCTCCGGGAACACGGGTGGCATCAGGATAACGTAAGTTCCATACGTATCGATTCAGCCCTTTTTTGGCCGGCAATGCACCCTGGAGGGTTTTATTTTTATTATAATAAAATTTGGTTGACACATGGACAGGCTTGCCACTCCTGTTTGTTTTATTGGAAAATGACGCAATGGTATCTCCCTTTGAAGTCAAAAGGTTCAGCTTGACGGTCTGATTTTTTGTCGGAGCTTTTTTCAAATAATAAAAAAGTACCAGCCCGTTTGAAGGATTCTCCCCTATTGTCATACCCGGACGGTAAAACCCATAACCTTTGGTCAGATAGGTTTTCTCAGGTTGAAAAAGAAAGGCACTGTCATCTTCAATTTTGGGTGTCAGCTGCCTTAGCACCTCTATGTTATCCAAAATCCAAAACGACCTGCCATGGGTTGCCAGCACCAGGTCGTTGGCATTTTTCTGAATAGCTATATCCCTCACCGGAACATGCGGAAGATTTAACTGAAGCGGTTGCCAGAACTTTCCACCATTAAACGAAACGTAAACTCCATCCAGCGTTCCCGAAAAAAGCAGATTACGGTCTTTTGGATCCTGACGTATAACAAATACCGATTCATTCGCAGGCATTCCTGCTGAAATTTTTTTCCAATGTTTTCCATAATCCGTAGTTTTATACAGATAGGGTTTAAAATCATCCAGTCGATATCTTCTTGCAGCCACATAGGCCGTGCCCGCATCAAAGTGCGAAGGCTCAATAGTACTGATGGTGGTCCACTTGGGCAATCCTTTGGGCGTTACGTTTTTCCATGTTTTGCCGTTATCCGTGCTCACGTGAATTAACCCATCGTCCGAGCCTGCCCAAAGCACACCTGCTGTTACCGGAGATTCGGCAAAAGCAAAAATGGTATTGTAATACTCTACTCCCGTATTATCTTTGGTAATGGGACCTCCCGAAGCCAGCTGTTTGGTTTTGTCGTTGCGGGTTAAGTCCGGGCTGATTCTCGTCCAGCTCATTCCTTGATTTGTACTTCGGTAAACATATTGTGACGTAACATAAAGTGCGTAGGGAGGGTACTGCGATTGGACTATGGGATAAGTCCACTGAAAACGGTTGCGCAGGCTGTCGGCACCATATCCCATGGGATTATCCGGCCAAACATCAATGCGCTGGCGCACACCTGTTTTGCGGTTATATTTTACCAAAACGCCATCGTAGCTACCGCCATAAGTAATATTCGGATTCTGCAAATCAGGAATAACATACCCGCTCTCGCCACCTGCAGAAGGCCACCAATCTTTGTCGGTTATCCCAAATCCGGAGGTACGACTTAAAATTTCAACGGAAGAATTATCCTGCTGGGCGCCATAAATATGATACGGAAACTGATTGTCAACGGACACATGATAAAACTGGGCGGTAGGCTGGTTATTTTCCGATGACCACGATTTCCCGCCATCATAAGTTACCGAAGCGCCGCCATCATTACCACCAATCATAATTTTAGGATTTTCCGGATTTATCCACAGCACATGATTATCACCGTGCGGCGTCCGGATTGGTTTGAAATGATTTCCGCCATCGTCGGAGCGGAAAAGGCCCGAAACCTGCGGAACATAGACAATGTTTTCATTTTCCGGGTCGGCGTAAACCCGGCTATAATACCAGGCCCGCTGGGTAAGCTCAGATTGGTGAAAGCGTCTCGACCAGGTTTTACCCCCATTGTCCGAACGGAAAATTCCTCCGCTTTTGGCTTCTATGAAAGCATAAATCCGGTTTGAATTGGCACCGGAAACAGAGATGCCGATTTTTCCCAGAATCCCTTTAGGAAGACCGGGAGACTTTGAAATATTCTTCCATGTATCACCTCCATCCGTCGATTTATACAGCCCGCTGCCAGGCCCACCGCTGGAAAGCAGCCACGGCTTGCGAAAGGCCTGCCACATTCCGGCAAAAAGAATGCGGGGATTATGCGGGTCCATGGCAATAGATGAAGCACCGGTTTCATCGTTCACATAGAGCACTTTTTTCCATGTTTTCCCGCCATCCGATGAGCGGTATATGCCTCGTTCGGTATTATTTCCAAACACATGCCCCAGAGCCGCCACAAAAACAACCTGCGGATTATCAGGATTCACTACAATCTGGCTAATGACATGCGTGTTTTTTAACCCGACGGAAAACCAGGTTTTACCGCCGTTATTTGACTTGTAAACACCGTCGCCGGTAGCCATATTTCCGCGAATAAAAGATTCTCCCATACCGGCATAAATCACATTCGGGTCAGAAGGAGCCACAGCAAGGGCACCCACAGCAGCCGTTTTAAAATATTTATCAGATACATTCCGCCAGGTGATGCCACCATCGGTAGTTTTCCACACGCCACCGCCGGCACCTCCAAAATAGAAAGTACGGGGTTGTGCAACATTTCCGGCTACCGCCACAGAACGCCCGCCACGAAAAGGGCCGATACTTCTGTACCGCAGCGCACTAAACATAGTTTTAGGCAACGGTACTGTTTTTAATTCTTTTTTGAAAGATTTTTTCTTTGCATACGCATTACCTTGTATGGCAAACGAAAAAACAAAAAGCAGGATAACGATGAACCAGGAAAAATAACCGGCCCTTTTCACTGTATTAACAAATATCAGTTTTTCTTTCATTATAAATATATTTTAGTTATAGACATGCCAAAGCTACGCTTTTTTACAAAATGCCCGACCAATAATACAAGCAAACTATTGCGGACACACATTCAGGCTTGCATAAGCTGAAAGATGCCATCCATTTATCCACAACAAAAAAAAGCCCGAACCTCAAGGCCCGGGCTTTTTTTATCATTGAAAAAGATAAAAGAAAATTACTTTTTCTTTTTTGTTTTCTTTTGGTTGAGTCTGGCAGCTTTCTCTTCAATCAACTTGTCCTCCCGTGTTCCATGCAGCAAATCGTAAGCTATGGGGCTGGCCGTAAAGACTGACGAATAAGTACCAACAGTAATACCAATCAGCAGGGCAAATACAAACCCGCGTATCACTTCACCACCAAAGATAAAGATTACCAGCAACACGACCAGTGTCGTACCGGAAGTATTCATGGTACGAGCCAGCGTTTGGTTCAGACCTTCGTTCATGTTTCGTATCAGCTTATGTTTCGGGAACAGATGTACATTTTCACGGATACGGTCAAAGATGATCACCGTATCGTTGATCGAATACCCGATAATAGTCAGAATAGCAGCCACAAATGACTGACCTACCTGCATCCCAAAAGGCATAAGGCCATGGAACAGAGAGAAAATACCGATGGTTATTAATGTATCATGGAACAGTGCAAGCACCCCTCCAACGCCATATTGCCAGTTTCTAAAACGAACGGCAATATAAATAAAGATAATAACCAGCGCAAAGAAGATAGCAAAATAGGCCTTTTCACGGATATCGTAAGCAATTGTTGGGCCGAATTTTTGCGAACTTAAGATTCCCAGCAACTTACTTGACCCCTCAACATCGGAAGTAAAGTGTTTATAGGATAGTGGCTTTCTATAGAAAGCTTTCAACCCTCCGTACAATTTATTTTGAATAATAGAATCAACATTATCGCGATTATCGCCAATAAGGTATTTTGTAACAATCTTTATCTGGTTGTCAGGGCCAAAAGTTTTCACAGTGGGAGGCTGTTTATTAAACGCGACAGTCAGTGATTTACGAATAGCTTCCGTATTCACATTCTGATCGAAGCGCACCACATAAGTACGACCACCTGTAAAGTCAACACCAAAGTCCATCCCACGGGTAAAAAGCGAAACCAAACCAATCAGGATGATACTACCTGAAAAGATATAGGCTTTCTTTCGCACACTGATAAAGTCAAAATGAGTATTTGAAAGCGTATCGGCAGTCCATTTATAAGCAAAAGAAATGGTTTTGTTTTTTCGCAGCATCCGGTCAAAAATGATACGCGAAACGAAAATTGCAGTAAACAGAGAAGAGAGCAGACCGATAATCAACGTAGTAGCAAATCCCTGGATAGGACCGGTTCCGAATACATAAAGTACAACACCGGTAAGCAGGGTGGTTACGTTACCATCAATAATAGCAGAGTATGCATTTTTATATCCATCGCTCAGGGCAAGACGCACACCTTTTCCCGCTCGCATCTCTTCTTTGATACGCTCATAGATAATTACGTTGGCATCCACCGCCATACCAAGTGTCAACACGATACCGGCCATTCCGGGAAGTGTCAGCACAGCGCCAAGAGAGGCCAAAACACCAAGCAGGAAGAAAACGTTGACAATCAGCGCGAGACTGGCTACCCATCCGGCTTTTTTGTAATAAACAATCATATAAGCCAGTACCAGAAAAAAAGCGAGAATAAAACTGTTCATACTGGCTTTTACAGCTTCACGTCCCAGCGAAGGTCCTACAACCGCTTCTTCAACAATTTTGGCAGGAGCAGGTAATTTACCGGCTTTCAAAATATTGGCAAGGTCTTTGGCTTCTGTCACCGACATTTGACCACCGGAAATAGAAGAACGACCATTTGGAATTTGATCATTTACCACCGGACTGGAATATACATAGCCATCCAAAACAATGGCTACCTGTTTTCCAATATTTTCGCCGGTAATTCGTTTCCAGATTTTAGCCCCCTGGCTGTTCATTTGCAGGTCAACTGTTACCAGACCGTTTTGGTCAAAATCCTGTCGGGCATCGGAAATAACATCGCCACCCAAGGCAGCACTTCCATCACGCGAGCTGGCTTTTAAAGCGATCAATGCCAGCATATTGGGTGTTCTGGGACTAGGTTTTACCGCCCAGGCAAGTTTCAAATCGCGTGGGAAAATATTTTTTACCAAAGCCAGCATTCGGTTTACCCTTGCGGTATCTTTAATGGCGGCAACACCAACGGTGGCAGTGTTAGCAGGATAATAACTGCCATTTTTTTTCTGATAATAAGAAGGATGCAAATAGGCGTACAGCGGATTCCGTTTAGTGTAAGCTTGCATGGAGGCGCTCTCATTTTGCCCGTGGGTAGTATCTTTTGCTATTTGTTTCAGCAATTTGTTGGTGGCAGTATCCGCAGCCAGTTGGCTTTTCGATTTCCTTAAACCGGCGGTTTGTACAGCTTTTTGTGTAGCCGTGTTGGTAGTATCAACTTTCAGTATGCCATCTTCAGCGCGCAGCCTGGCGTTAGCCTCATCAAAATAAGTATAAATATCCGAGAAATTATAGGTTTCCCAGAATTGCAGTTTGGCAGTTCCCTGCAAAAGCTTTCTTACACGCTCTGGATCCTTTATACCTGGTAGTTCAACCATAATTCTGCCACTGGAAACCAGTTTCCGTATATTAGGCTGTGCCACACCAAAACGGTCAATACGAGTACGCAAAATCTGGAACGTACGGTCTACAGCGCCTGCAGTTTCTTTTTTCAAGACGCTGAGCACCTCGGCATTACTTGAAGTTGTGGTAATTCCTTTGTCTTTAAATTCATAAAGAAAAATAGAGGCAAGACGGGCGTTGGGGTCTATTTTTTCAAAGGCTTCTCCAAAAAGAGTAACAAAATCTTTGTTACTGTGCTGTTGCATTTCAGTGGCCATTTTCATGGCCTTGCGATAGACAGGGTCTTTACTGTGACCAGCCAACGCATTCACAATATCCTGTACTTTAACCTGGAGTACAACATTCATACCTCCTTTTAGGTCAAGACCAAGATTCAGTTCTCTATCTTTAACCTCTTTGTAAGTATATTTGCCAATTCCCAAATTGTAAACCACTTCATTGTTCACACTGTCAAGATAATATTTCTCACGTGCTTTGGAAATTGAATCGAGATAGTAAACTTCTTTAGCATGATTCCCGTTTGCAAGTTGTTTCGCCAAGCGGGTTGCTTTGCCGTTCTCCGCATAAGCTTTTGCTTTTTTCTTTACCCTTGCAGCCACGTATGTAAAACTCAACTGGTAGAGGCAAACCAAGGCAAAGGCAATAGCAAAAAACTTAATAGCTCCTTTATTTTGCATTTGAAATTAGATGTTTATAATTTTACTTTCATTTTAAGAGGGTGCAAAAATAGAATAATATTTTATACTTAACAATATCGTTTACAACCATCGAAGTTGAATTGTTCAAAATTACCACTTTTCCACCAGTATTTTAACAGGAAAATATTTATTCATTAAGACCAATCAATTTCTCTTTTAATGTACAATACTAATTTTTAATATTTTAACCATTTCCACAAATCTGAATAACTTATCTTTTTACCATATATTAAAATACCGATACGGTAAATTTTCCCTGCTAAAAAAGTTGTAAATACAAAGGTCAGCAATAATAATCCTGCAGAAAGTCCTATTTGCCAGTAAGGTACACCAAAAGGAATACGCATCATCATAATTACCGGAGAGGTAAAGGGAATCATGGACATCCAAAAGGCCAGCACACCATCGGGCTGGTTGGCTATCACACTGGTCATTGCTACGGAAAAAATCAAAGGTATGGATACCGGTAACATGAATTGCTGGGCATCTGCATCGTGGTCGATAGCTCCGCCGATGGCTGCAAAAAGAGAAGAATACAGTAGATATCCGCCGAGAAAATAGAAGAGAAAACTAACAATCATCACTTTAAAATTGATAGAAGAAAGTAATCCGGAAATTTGCACCATGGCCATACTGCCGGTATTGTCAGCCATGGCGCCAGCCTGCCCCGAAGAAACACTTTGTTCCGTTAGTGTTTTAATACCAGCCGCAATGTCTCCACTCATAATTCCCGTCCGGAAAACACCCACTAGAGCAAGCGTAAGAACTACCCACAGCAAAAACTGGGTAAGGCCTACCAAACCGACGCCGAT
>ENA-ORDP01001672-ORDP01001672.1-marine-sediment-metagenome-genome-assembly--contig:-NODE-1672-length-11831-cov-3.868207_pt1 | contig 11831 bp, 10 predicted proteins | sample MGYA00248627_ERZ508539 | MGnify/ENA primary metagenome ERZ508539 (study PRJEB26208, sample SAMN05571518) | marine sediment metagenome | biome: deep sea; feature: Hydrothermal vent; material...
ACGGGTCTGGTATAAACTATCTGTTATCGGGCTTTTAAACTATACCGCTTCTATTGTAAAATGCAAAAATGAGAGCAGTATATCTCTGGCTATACTTGAAATTTATAATATAAATTCAAGTAATTTTTCTAACATCTTACCAGACCTAAATTTAAGTGCATCAGTGTTAGCAGAAATACAATCGGCAGTTAATTCAAATAAAACGGTTATAACGCACAGTGATAACGTAACGGTCAATGGGTGGTCAGGAGCTGGATACATTATATTTGATAACGAAACAGGCGATGGCGCATATAGGATTGATGGTGGTCTAAATGGTGCATTTTTTACGGCATTTGTCATCGTTGCATACACGATTACCATTACTATTACCGCTATAATTTCATTGTTTTCTAGCGGTGGTATAGGAGCGCTGCTAACATTTGAAGGGTACCTTCTTAGTCTTTCATTGGTATTTGAAATGATTAATATATATTCATGGCTTAAAGGAATGAATGAGGCAGAGACCACCGAGGATTTTCTTAAAGCAAATTTTGGAGCATCGGTAGGTGGTATATTGTCATTTTTTAAACCATTACTAGGTGGAGGCAGAGAAGCGCTTACACTTCTATGGGGGCAAATTATGGCCTTTTTATTAACTACAACTGTGAGATAAAATTGGCAAAAGTGATCTGGTTTATATTTGTTCTATTAGTAGTAGTATTTGTTGTAACTATCGAACAGATATCGAGTGGCAGCATATTTACTTCGGATGGAAATTATATTTATATTTTTATAAAGTTGGCGATTTCAATAATCCTATTTTTTTATTGGCTATATTATGTATATTTGCTGCAAGCGGTAAAATCAATACATACTAAAATTATATTTTTATTAACCTGTATTATTCTACCTATATGGCTTGTATTTTATGAGATTGAAAAAATTACATATAACTTAATGCTTTATATAACACTTGTTGTATTTTTAGTGTTTTTGGGAAATTTTTTGTCAAAAAGCTTCATTCAAAAAGCACGGGAGTATGAAAACAAACATAATAGAGAGTTTCCAAAGCATTATCCCGAAAGTTGGATTGATATAATACCTGCGCATTTTGCAGCTATATTATTTATGTTTGCACCGATCATCGTGAGAACAATCTGGGCAACGTTTGACTGAGAAGAAAGGGGTGTGCGAGGAGGAAAGGGGTGAGGTATTGAAATGGCATAGGTTATAGTATAGGGCGACAACCTCAATTTGAACGGATGTTGAACAATGCCACGGGCAGAAAGAATAGAATACGAGGAAGCCTATTACCATGTCATGAATCGGGGTCGTGGGAGGAAAACCATCTTTCACGGGAAGGTATATTACGATAAATTTCTTGAGGGAATGACGGAAGCCTACCAGCGGTTTGGCCTGGAAATCCATGCTTATTGCCTGATGGGAAATCACTATCACCTATTAGTCAAGACACCACGAGGCAATCTAAGTCGATGTATGCGGCACATCAACGGGCTCTATACGCAACGATATAACCGTTTACAAAAAACGGATGGCCCACTGTTCCGTGGTCGCTACAAAGCTATCCTGATAGAAAGTGATAGCTATTTAGCCGAGCTTAGCCGCTATATCCACCGAAACCCGATCGAGATGAAAAGGCCAATGGTCGCGCAACTTGAAAAATACACTTGGTCAAGTTATCCCGCCTATCTCAATAAAACACCGGCACAGGAGTGGCTAAAAAGAGAAGAAATTTATCAATTGCTTGGCTATCGGCAACAATACAAGGGGTATCGAACATTCGTCGAATACGGGGTCGATGAAGAAATAGCCACCCTCTATCGCAAAAAGAAATACCCTGCGATACTCGGTAGTAAAGCATTTAAAGAACGAGCGTATGCAAAACAAGAAAACGCAGAGTTGGTCACCCGGATGAGAAAAAAAGATACGGACAAACCAGGCAGTAAAATAATTGTCAAAGAAATGGCAACCCTGATGGGAGTGGATGAAGATTTGATCTATTATGGTCGGCGAGGCCAGCGGCAAACCGCGCGCTGGATGGCGATGCATTTATGTCAAACACCAGGAGGAATGTCATTGGGTGAAATTGCAGAAACCTTCAACATCAAACATATCAGTGGCGTATGCCATCAAGTCAGGCAGTTAAAAAATCTGCTTGAGGAGGACGCGGCAATAAGGACGCTTCATCAACTAGCAATTCAACACCTGACCCCATAAGACGACCCCATAAGACCCATAACTGCATAACATGCATAACATGACATCCGACCCCATGACATCCCCCATGACAGATATGGAAAAGTACAGCAAAGGTGTAGCCAGATCCGGTATTGCCAGGGGACAGGCTTATATCTTTCTGGTTGTCTGGGTTGTGTTGCTGAATACAGCACTGGCTGCACAGGGGCAACAGGGGGTTCCTCCCGCGCATGGTTTCGGTACCGATCCCTCTCGATATTATGTGCCCAAAAAAGCAATCGATACGACGGAGATACCCAATATTGTGCTCAAGGCAACAGACAGAGCCAATGCACCGCTGCCTTATTTTAAAATTGCGAAAGATACCTATTTCTTTTTCGGTAACATTGCAGAAGTGGATCAGTACAACCGGGGCTGGAATGGCAATGCCGGTTTTGTGGTGACTTCGGATGGGGTCGTGGTGATCGATTCACTGGGGACGCCCAAACTCGGCAAGCGCATGATCGCCACCATTCGTTCAGTTACCGACAAACCGATCAAATATCTTATTATTACCCACAACCATCCGGATCACTCTTACGGTGCCAGTGCTTTTCGCCAGCTGGGTGGTGTTAAGGTGATCGCTCATGCCGGGACGCTGGATTATATCCGCTCGGAAAAGATCGATGACTCGGTGGCTTTTCGGCGTACGTTTATCAAACAGGATATGATCGGCTTTGTTGGTGTTGCCCCCGATATCCCAATTAGTGGTAAACGGTTTTCCAGTTACAGATTAAAAACAGGCGATAAAACTTTTATCATTTATAACACCGGCCAGCATCATTCATTCGGTGATTTAGTTATACATCAGGTTGATCAACAGGTGGTCTGGATATCGGATCTGGCTTTTAATCAACGTACCACCTACATGGGTGATGGCAGTTCCCGTCAGGCCATTGAGGCACAGGACTGGTTACTGGCCAGATTTGGTAAGGCAAAATTAATGATCCCCGGCCACGGCAGTGCCCAGACCTCGCCGTTTCCAATGGTAAAGAGAACTCAGTCCTATATAAAAAGGCTACGTGCAACCATGCGCAGGGCGGTTATTGATGGTCTCGATCTGTTAAGTGCAGTAGACCGGGCAGATTTTGCAGACTGGCGCAGTACACGGTTGTATAAATTGAACCAGCGTGCCAATGCCAACTTTGTTTATCGTGAGGTGGAGCTGGAGGAATTCTGAAACAAACCAGCCGCGACAGGGAAAAACACCCTGTCGGGGGCGATCAGCATGTGGTGGGTTAAACCGATTTTAATCTATGAAGGTTTAATTCCCCACCGTTTGCGGCGACCAGATATTCCGGCCACACAATGTGTGAACCGGAATCTAGAGCTTACTATTAATATAGTGCATTGGTTTTCGCGCATGTTTTTAATGGATCTATTATCGACTATTTTGACTTTTCACACAGCCGCTTTTGCGAGAATGATGTGAGTGTAACTCGTTTCAGCGAAGCGAAACAAAATTACAACGTCGCAAAGACCTTTGCCGCCGCTGCGATCGTATTCTCAATATCTTCACGGCTATGCATACTGGAAACAAACCCCGTTTCGTAGGCAGACGGGGCCATGTAAATACCCTTCTCTAACATGCCGTGATAGAACGTTTTAAAACGCGCTACGTTGCAGGCACTGACCTGTGCGAAGTTGCTAACCTTTTCTTCGGTAGTGAAAAATACCCCAAACATACCGCCGACGGTGTTGGTGCTCAGGGGGATGCCGGCCTTATCGGCTTTTTCTTTTAAACCTTGGGTGAGTTGCTGGGTTTTATCTGACAGGTGGTTATAAAAATCCGGTTCGCTGATCAATTCTAGCGTTTTTAAGCCTGCGGCCATGGCGACGGGGTTACCCGATAATGTACCCGCCTGATAGATAGGACCGGTCGGTGCGATCTTTTCCATGATTTCTCGTTTGCCGCCGAAGGCACCCACTGGCATACCGCCACCGATGACTTTGCCGAGGGTGGTTAAGTCTGGTTTCACATCATAGCGTTGTTGTGCGCCACCGAGGGCAACACGAAAGCCGGTCATGACTTCGTCGAAGATCAGCACGCTGCCGTGTTGGTCGCAGACTTCGCGCAAGGCTTGCAGAAATCCAGGTACTGGCGGTATGCAGTTCATGTTGCCGGCAACGGGTTCAACGATGATGCAGGCGATTTCATCACCGATACGGTTAAACGTATCGCGTACCATGTCGGCGTCGTTGTATTGCAGGGTCAGGGTATGTTTTGCCAGATCGGCGGGTACGCCGGGGGAGGTGGGAACGCCCATGGTTAAGGCACCCGAGCCTGCTTTTACTAATAATGAGTCGGCATGGCCGTGATAACAGCCTTCGAATTTGACGATTTTGTCGCGGCCGGTGTGACCGCGGGCAAGGCGGATGGCACTCATGGTGGCCTCGGTGCCGGAGCTGACCATACGCACCTGATCCATGGAGGGCACGAGCTCGCAGACTTTTTCCGCCATTTTAGTTTCGAGTTCGGTCGGGGCACCAAAACTCAAACCGTTTTGCATGACGTCGGTCACAGCGGCAATCACCTCGGGATGAACGTGGCCGACGATCAGCGGCCCCCATGAGGCGACATAGTCGATGTACTGCTTGTCATCCACATCATATAAATAGGCACCCTGGCCACGCTTGAAGAAAACAGGATCACCCCCGACACCATTGAAGGCACGAACGGGTGAATTGACGCCACCAGGGATCCTGATTTTGGCTTGCTGAAATAATTTTTTGGATCTGCTCGTTCGGCTCATCGTGTCTACCTGATGTTTTTGGTGGGTATAATAATAATTTTCTGAAGTCGTAAGTTAACCGATCATAAACGATCTGGCATCGCGATGGTACAGGGCAAACTTATTGAGTATCTGCTTAAACGATTAGGGCTAGAATAATTTCACGTAGCTTTTTGCGGCCTGCGTTATTTCCCAGGCACCAAACACGCCATGGACGACGGCCAACATATGCGCACCGTTACTGATGAGTTCGGGGGCGTTGTCAGTTGTGATGCCGCCAATCGCACAGACCGGGATCGAAAGTTCTTTGATGGCCTGTTGTAATATTTCCAGTGTGGCCGCGGGTGCCGAGGGTTTGGACGCCGAAGCAAAAAAACGTCCAAAAGCGACGTAATCAGCGCCCGCTTGTTCAGCCTGTTGAGCTAGCTGCAAATCGTTGTGGCAGGTAATGCCGATGATCTTGTCAGGGCCCAGGTGTAGGCGTGCTTGACGTATATTCATGTCATCCTGGCCAAGGTGAGCCCCATCGGCACCGACCTCAACGGCAAGCTCAACATCGTCGTTGATTAATAATATTGCGCCGAGTTTCCTGCATAGTTTGGCGAGAATGTCGGCCTCGTACAGACACACCGCGGGTGACGATTGTTTGTTGCGATATTGAATGATTTGGGCGCCTCCCGCAATAGCCAGCGCGCCGATCCTGTCTACCGACATAGAGCGTTCAAGGCACAGGGGGCGGTCGGTGACGACGTACAAACCCTTTAGAAGATCACTCTTGTTCGTCATCACGGGCCCAGAAATAACGGTTAGGAATCCATTGCCCTTTGCCTATTGGGTAAGCCGCTGCCAGTGACTGCCAGGTATAATTTTGTGCCTCGTTAATCGCGGTGAAGGGCTCGAGGCCGTGTGCGAGCAGTCCCGCGATGCTCGCCGCGAGGGTGCAACCCGAGCCATGGTAGTCGTGTTCGAGACGTTCCCAGTGAAACGTTTCCATAATGCGGTGGTTACCATAAAGCGTGTTTACCACGTCCTCATTTTTTTCATGTGTGCCGGTGATCAACACAAAGTCGCAACCGTCATCCTGCAAGGCACTGGCACAGGCATTCAGAGTATCCGCTGCCGGTGCGAGTCGGCGTGCCTCAATACTATTTGGCGTCAGGACGGTCGTCAGGGGCAGGATTAAACTGCGCATCACCCTGATACTGTCCGCGTCGGCGAATTCATTTCCACCCCCTGCGGCAAGCACCGGGTCAAACAGCACGGGTCGATCCGGGTAGTCAACCAGAATACTGTGAATGGCTTCGATGATGCTGATGTCACCTAACATGCCCAGTTTGAAAGCACTAACATCCATATCATCCAACACGGTGCGTGCCTGTTCGACCAGCAACATGGGATCGGTGCTTTCAAAACGAAGTACATCCTGGGTATTTTGCACTGTCTGTGCCGTAATGATCGGGGCAGGGTGGGAACCCATGCTGGTGATGGCTTCAATGTCGGCCTGGATACCGGCACCGCCTGTTGGGTCCAGCCCGGAAAAACACATTACGACAGGAAGGGTTTGTGCCATCAACAATTACTCTGGTTAAACAAAAATAAACGAACGTTACGATGATTATAGCGCTAAATTATTATAGTCCAGGGAAATAAATTACCGGACGTTTAAAACCAGGAAAATCAATTTCAGGCAAATAAAAATTAACGAAGATATTGCGCGGTTTCCTCTTCGCCTAAAACCCGCTGCTGGGTCAGACGCCAGACCCCGTTTTCTTCGGTCTCAAGCAGGCATTCGATGCCCTGTTGATTTTGGGTACCGTCACTGGCAACGATGGTCTCCTGGGTGACAAACATGATGCGTGAATCGGTTGCAGCACGAATTTTAAGACCCTGATACTGGATGTTATCAATCAACTCATTCTCGAACTCATGCTGGCACTGATTGGACCAGTCATCGAAACTGATATTCTCAAATCCCGGGACACCGGACAGACTAACTTTTTTCGATATCAGGTTCATATGAGCCAGATGGTTTCGCTCACTGGCGGTATCGACGATGTCCGTGAGCCAGATTTTGACTATAGATTCTGCTGAAGTTGTGTCAGACATATCGGTGTTTAAAACTCGTATGGTGATAATAGTGGGATTGTACTTTTCTTTTGTCCGGAAGCCACTAAACTTTAATAGATATATATGATAATAATTCAGATGATTTTTAAAACAACACTATAGCGATGCCTTTATCTATTCCCCAACTGGTGGCCCACCGTGGCTACCCCCATCGATATCCCGAGAACACCCTGCTGGCGATCCAGGCGGCGGTTGAGGCCGGTGCCCGGTTTGTTGAGTTTGATGTCCTGTTATCGTCAGATCAGGTGCCGGTACTGTTTCATGATCGCGATCTGCAACGGATGTGTGGTGTGCCAGGGACCATCCATGAACATACATTATCTCAGTTACAGGCATTCAATGTTTCCGAGCCGGAAACGTTCGGTGATCGCTTTGCAACGAATAGCATCACCACGCTCGAAGAGCTGGTGTCCTACCTGGCGACGGTCCCGGCGGTGACGGCCTTCGTTGAACTCAAACGTCAGGGACTGGAAGCTCACGGGATCGACAGCTTCCTGGACAAGGTGCTGCCGTTGTTAGAGCCCATCGACGAGCAGGCGGTGGTGATTTCTTATTCGTTTGAGGCCTTACTCGCAACCCAACAGCGTTCAAATTATCCGCTGGCTGCGGTGTTTGATTATTGGCAGGAAAGAAAGGATCCGCGTATTCAGCAACTCAGGCCAGACTATCTGTTTACCGATATCAATGAGCTACCGGCAACCGGTACACTGACCTGTCCGGGCGATGCAGACTGTCGGCTGGCGGTGTATGAATGTGTGGACCCGGTAAAGGCCATCGACGTGCACCAGCGTGGTGTTGACCTGATCGAGACCTTTCAAATTAAAGAGATGCTGCAAGCGCTAAATAATGTTAATGAAGTCTAATCAGATTAAAGCAAAGCAATGACGAAACACTATGACATCTGCGTGATCGGTGGTGGCATACAAGGCGTGGGTGTGGCACAGGCGGCCGCAGCTGGCGGTTACTCGGTGGTGCTGCTGGAAAAATCGGGGTTGGCCAGTGCCACCTCGAGTCGGTCGTCAAAATTAATTCACGGTGGTTTGCGTTATCTTGAATCTGCACAATTTAGTTTGGTCGCAGAGTCTCTTTACGAGCGTGAGTTGCTGATAAAAAATGCCCCCGAATTAGTAAAGCGTGTGCCGTTTTATATTCCAATATACAAACACACCAGTCGAAGTGCCTGGCAGGTGTTTATCGGTCTAAGTTTTTATGCTTTATTAGGGCGTCTGAAAGCCATGGCCTGTTTTCGGCGTATACCTGAAAAGGACTGGCCGACACTGAATGGTCTCTCGGAAACCAACCTGAAAAGTGTTTATCAATATACCGATGCACAGACCGATGATGTGAAACTGACCCGTGCCGTGATGCACTCTGCCTGTGAATTGGGTGCAGAGTTAATTTGTCCGGCAAAATTTATTAGTGCGAATTATAAAAACAAACGTTATACCGTTATTTACGAAAAAGACAATCAGGTAGCGGAACTTGAATGTACTGTTTTGGTGAATGCTGCTGGCCCGTGGGTCAATGATATTCAACAAAAAATTACGCCTGATGTAGAGGAAACCCCTATCGAACTGGTACAAGGTGCACACCTGATCATAAGACAACCGGCGCCAAGGGGTGTGTACTATGTAGAGTCACCCACTGATCGCCGCGCGGTATTTATCATGCCCTGGTATGAACACACGCTGGTGGGTACCACCGAGACACACTACGAAGGTGATCCTGACAAGATCGCACCGACCGAACATGAGATCGATTACCTGCAAAATATCGTGCGCTACTATTTCCCGCATTACGACACCGAGATCCTGCATTCCTTTGCCGGTGCACGGGTTTTACCAAAAGGTGATGAGAGCATGTTTAATAGACCGAGGGAGACAGTATATTTTAGCGACGCGCAATTGCCAGGTTATATCGCGCTAATGGGTGGTAAGCTCACCGGCTATCGTGCTACGGCACAAAAGACGATGAAAAAAATAAAATCATACTTGCCAGAGAAAACAATGATTGCAGATACACGTGAAATTAAACTGAAGGTTGTTGCAGATAAGTAGGCGCGGTCTCAGACCGCGATAGAAAAATGAATCGCGGTTGGAGATCGCTCCTACAAGGCCATAAACAAAGGAGTCGTTGTCGCTGTGGGAGCGGTAAGGATTATGTTCAGACATATTTGGTTGAGTCAGGCTAATGTTACCAAAACAAATACCTCCGCAGATGATTTTTCTTGGCATACTGCTGGTCATTGTTATCGTTTTTATCCAGGTTGAGGTTTTCTCTCTGGTTCTTTCCCGGTTGGGTTTATCACCCGCCAGTGCCAGTTTGTTACTTGTCACCACTCTGGTCGGTAGTGTGTTGAATTTGCCGGTGTTAAAAGTGGCATCGACGTTTCACTATGATGAGCACAATCCATTGCACCGTACTTTATCCCCTTTTAAGTTTACTGAAGGACATACCCTGATCGCTGTCAACGTCGGGGGTGGTTTGATTCCGGTATTGTTTTCTATCTACCTGATCATGACATCGGGTATCAGCGTAACGATGGTGGTGTTGGCGGTCGGTGCGGTCACCGCCATCAGCTATTTGTTTAGTCGTCCGATAGAAAGTTTGGGTATCGGTATGCCACTTTTTGTTGCGCCGGTTGGTGCTGCATTCACCGCGATGATCCTGTCACAGGACAATGCGTCGGCACTGGCTTATATCTGTGGCAGCCTTGGTGTAGTGATTGGTGCCGACCTGATGCGTATAAAAGATATCCGACAGTTGAATACGCCGGTTGCCTCTATTGGCGGTGCCGGGACCTTTGACGGGATATTTATGACGGGGCTTATTGCTGTGTTACTTACGTATTAGCAAATAATGTTTACTTCGATATTTTTTCAGGATGATTTTTCAGAATGGAAATGCAGTTAGTATTTTGCTCTTCCTCATCGTCGAATTTATAGGTTAACAACTCCTGACCATCTTCCAACATTGGCTGCAACTTAGAGGGGGGCAGGGGACGGCTGAAATAAAACCCCTGTGTTTCATCGCAATTTTGTTCGCGCAAGAACTGTATCTGGTCGGCGGTTTCACTACCTTCGGCGATAACATTGAGGTTTAATGTATGTGCCATCGCGATAATGGCTTGCACCACGGCCGCATCGTTGGCGTTGGTGGTGATATCTTTGACAAATGAGCGATCGATCTTGAGTGTGCCGATGGGCATGCGTTTCAGATAGGCGAGTGACGAATAACCAGTTCCGAAATCATCAATGGAGAGGTGCACGCCCATGTCATAAACCTGTTGCAGAATTTTGGTAGTGTGATCGGTATCTTCCATGATCATGCTTTCTGTTATCTCAAGCTCCAGGCGTTGTGTATCCAGTTCGGTTTCATCAAGTACGTTTGCGACTAACTCTGAAAGATTCTCATCCTTAAACTGTCGGGCCGACAGATTGACGGCCATTTTTACATCACCATGAAGAAGGTGCTGCCACGCTTTTACCTGCTGACAGGCCGTGCGCAATACCCATTCACCCACCGGTACGATAAGGCCCGTGTCCTCAAGGATAGGGATAAATTTTGCGGGGGATACCATTTCAGATTCGGAAGGACACCAGCGTAGCAAGGCTTCAAAACCTGAGAGCTTTCCGGTCATTAGATTGACCTTGGGTTGATAAAACAGGACAAATTCATTTCTCTTCAGGGCGCGTCGTAGTCTTGCCTCGAGTTTTAAGCGTTCAATAGATTCGCTGTTAATGTTGTGTTCGTAATATTGGTAATGGTTGCCACCGTGATCTTTGGCCCTGTACATTGTGGATTCGGCATTTTTGATCAACTTATCCGCCGAGTCGCTATCCGTTGGGCAAACAGTGATACCAATGCTGGTTGTGACAAACACCTCGAGTCCATCCAGTTCGAACGGTTGAGCGAACTCCTCGATGATCTTGTTGGCAACGCGTGCGGCGTCACGCGGGTCTTTCATATTTGTTAATACGATAGCAAAGGTGTCGCCACTGTAGCGAGAGATCGTATCATTTTCACGTAAGGCCTTGCCCACGCGAATAGACACATCTATCAGTAACTGATCACCGGTGTGATGGCCAAAGGTATCATTGATTTTGTTAAACCGATCCAGGCCAACAAACATGACGCAGCTCAGTGTCTCGCGTCGTTTTGAATCGTTAATCGATTGTTGCACCCGATCATAGAATAGATCGCGGTTGGGTAAGTTCGTTAAGCTATCATGGTAGGTGAGTTCATGCAGACGTTGTTTTGTCTTGTTATCCATTCGGACGGTACTGATTCTCGATTCCCAGAATTCACGGCTGATGTGATGGCACTGGATTAAGCAATAAAGCAGATAGGCGAAAAAGTAGATCGCCATACCATAGCCACCGACAAGCATAGCCGCGACAATATTGGGTAATAGTATGGCGGCTACATGCAACCGGGATACCGATGCCATTATACTCAGATTCAATAGACCACCTGCACAGAGCGCCGCCGTTGCCGCAGTCGCCAACAAGGGTGTCCAGGAGGTCTGATAAAAATAAATAGCCAGGCTACTGACCAGCCCCCAGGTGATCGAGGTCAGGGCAATGGTGCTTATTTTCAGTATTTTCCAGAGGCGGGGGTTTTTATCGTATATCGCATCAAAGCGGACGAATAATATGACCCGAAAGATAAAGCCAAGCAGGAAAATCGCCAATGAAGACAGCAGGATATAAGGGTGATCGTCTATGTAGGGTG
>ENA-ORDP01001673-ORDP01001673.1-marine-sediment-metagenome-genome-assembly--contig:-NODE-1673-length-11823-cov-4.918678_pt1 | contig 11823 bp, 13 predicted proteins | sample MGYA00248627_ERZ508539 | MGnify/ENA primary metagenome ERZ508539 (study PRJEB26208, sample SAMN05571518) | marine sediment metagenome | biome: deep sea; feature: Hydrothermal vent; material...
GCATTTGACCCCGTTATAAAAACTTCGTAATCTTTAACCGGATGTTGTGCAAATGATACAATTATTTTTTCCCAGTCAGCAATGTTTTGAACTTCATCAATAAAAAGGTAAACCTTTCCTGCAGGTGTTATTTCCTTCTCATATAACCGCACCATTTCAGCCAGCCTTGCTGCTGTGTTTATTGACTCAAATTCATACATTTCCTTGTTCAAATAAAAAATGCTCCGTGGGTCAACGCTTTTTTCTTCAATTAGATAATTAATTATTTGCCTGATTATGTAGCTCTTACCAGCACGACGCTGCCCAACAATGACCTTTATAAGCTTATTGTTTAAGGACTTTGTTATTTTGTTGAGATAAGCTTTCCGGATAAAGCCTGGAGTAATCATGGGCTTTGTATTCCAATTATTAATACTATCTAACGCCTTTAATATGTCATTCATTTTATTTGGTTATAATCAATTATTCGACAAACATATAACTTATATTTGATTATATTCCAATATTTATTGTTTTATTCAAAATGTTAGATTGTATTCTAATATTTAACCGGGCTAAATACTATTTTGAAGTGCCGGCAATAAAATTTCACCCGGCGCTAGAATGTTTTGCATACATGAAAACAAATCTTTGCTTATCTATATGCTGCCGAAACCAACTGCCGGCAACTTTATGCATGCACTACAAATGTGTGCCTGTTTTGGACAGGAGCGTCTTCCCCGGCTTCCTGACGTCTTTCTCAATCATCCTTAAAAAAGTAGGCAATGCAATGAGCAGCACGGGAAGCGCCATCAGCAGTCCCCCGATGACGGCGACAGCCAAAGGCTGATTCATTTGCGCACCTGTTCCAATACCCATGGCAAGAGGCAAAAGGGCAAAAATAGCACCCAGCGCAGTCATGAGTTTAGGTCACAGCCGAATGGAAATAGAATAGATGATGGAATCGTCAACCGATAGTCCTTTCTTTCTTTCTTCGTTGTATTGCAGATAGGTAAAAATGGAAGCTTCTCCCACAATTCCCACTATCATGATAATGCCAACATAACTCCCCACATTCAACGGGATATGTAAAAAGTAAAGCAGGAGGGCGCTGCCGGTAGGGCCGAGCAACGTTAAAAAGATAATGAGGAGCGCCACGCGCAATTTCCCGAAAAGAAATAAAATAACGGTAAACACCAGCAAAGCAGCGAGAAACAGGATAAGCTCCAGTTCATGAAAAGCCTGTTGCTGCTTCTGATAAGCGCCTCCGTATTCAATGGAGTAGCCCGGTGGCAGATGAATATGTTCACGGATAGTTTTCTGAATAGCTTTCAACGTACTGCCTAAATCGCGGTTGTTTTATCACGGCAATAAGGGGCACATTTTTTCCGTTGGCTTTGATGCGCACATATTGCCGCTGCTCGCCAATTTGTACTTTGGCAAAATCTTTCACCCGGATAATGCCTTTTGAAGTACTTTTTATCACCGTATTTTCAAGCGCCCTAAGGTTTTTAATGTTGGCATTGGTTAAACTTAAATATAGCCTCCGGTAGTCGTCCACGTACCCGTTGGAGCGAACAAAATTCGTTTGCATGAGTACATTTTTAACCATTTGCGGGGTAATTCCCAGCCGGCTCATTTTTTCAACATTTAGCAGCAGCTGGTACTCTTTAAATTTCCCACCCATGATACCGACTTCTCTGATTCCGGTGATTTGCTCCAGAAAAGGCTTTACGGTATAAAGTGCCAGTAATCTCAACTTAACCGGACTTTTGTCTCCTTCGAGTGAGTAGCCTTCCACCGGTAATATGGAAGGATTCATTTTTTCAATATGGATTTGTGTTCCGCGAGGAAGCAGATTTCTGATCTCTGCAATACGTGCATTTATCTGCTGTTTGGCAAGGTTGATGTTGGCGCTCCAATTGTAAAAAGCGGATATTTCGCAGCTTCCCCTTGAGGTGATACTTTTGAGCAAAGTCAGGTTTTCACTTTTTTTAATGGCTTCTTCGAGGGGACGGGTAACCGCAATCAGCATTTTGCCCACCGGGCGCTGTCGAGATATTCTGTCAACCGGGTCTGACCCTGAAGAAGCTGAAAAGGCCAGGAAAGTAATAGAATAAAAAGTGAGACGAAGAACAAATCTGGTAAGAAAGACAGCCCTTTCTTTATTAAGATTTTGTGTACCTTTTTTACCATGGGTAATATTTCTTTGATAAGAAACAGGCACTCACAGCCTGACTAATGAGACAAAAATAGTGCTTTAAATTTTTTGATGAAAATAATCTGTCAATTTTTCGTTCTCGCAAAGCCGCAGAGACGCAAAAGGTTTGAGTAACAATAATTCACAATTATTATTTTATCTATTTGATACGCAGCTGAATAGAGTTTTTACCGTACTATTATGATTAGAAGTTCCCCTTTAATCCTTCTCTTCGTCGCCATTTTCCGTATTCAGTATTTTCCCTGTTTTGTCGATGGTGATCTCTTTTTTACTTTCACCTCTTTTTATGACAATTTCGTAAGCACTGAATTTTGGCGTTTCGGTAAAAGCGGCATCTTTTACTTTATAACCGGGATATTGGGCATTCAAAACATTCATTACGGTGGAAGGAACCTCATCTTTTTCCAAATCGGTTTCGGTTTCTTTCCAGTTTCCCTGCACGTCAAAATTGGCGGACATATCTTTTTCATTGAGTTCAAATTCGGCTTCCCACTGGGCTTTGCCCTCTATGCTCCAGTCTGCTTTCTTAGCCGTCGGAAACTTTTTGCCGAAAGCGGTTTTTACTGCAGCAGGGACGTTGGTTTGACTAAAAGCAGTAAAGCTGATGGCCATGAGCATAGCCGACAAAATCATTGCATACTTTTTCATTTTTAAAGTTTTTTGATGAATAATATGACGAAATTATATTGGAAATCTAAAGGAAAATTGAAGTTGACAAAACCATCATGGATTAGAATTTACCAATGGTAGTTTTAATGATGTTTAGCGGGAAATTTTAGCACTTAATCAAAAAAACCGGATAGTTGCAGGGATATGTCTCCTTTGTTCTATGGGAAACCATCTACGACAATCGTTTTACGGCATCGGCAATTTTCAACGAAAGGTCGTCAAGCATACTATATCGTTTACGATAGAGTGAGCGTTTATTCGTTTTGATATGATCAATACTTCTGCGAATTGGTGTCAGTGGTAGTTCATACCATCCATCGCTATCCGGTTGACCGCCACACTCTCTCCAGATTGCATTGTAATCAAATTGTATTGCATGCCACCTGGAAAGATGAATGGTATGTTTGCGTCGGTACGCCTGGATGGCATCTCCCGCACCATAAACAGCAGTAAAATTCAATTGCCTGGAGAACTCCTGTAAAGCAAAGACAATGAATGATTTTGGCCGGAGACCATGCATCAGTTTCTGGGCTGTTTTTGAGAAGTGTCCACTGTCTATCCTATGCCCCTGAATACAACCAATCCTGCAGACAAGGCACCCCTCTTCCACCTCATCAAATGAAAACGATGCAGCTACAATCCTTCCACCAAGCTGATTACATTCAAAAGATAAAACCAGTTCACCTTCTTTCCGGTACCTGTAATCATACCCCAAAGTCAAAATACCTTCGATGGTATCATTGAGCTTAAAACGTGTAATTTCTATACCACCGTTTCGGGTGATCACCTGCGTGAATGTTTCTCCTTTGCTTAGGATAAACCGATAGGTATCGAGGATGACTTTTACTCTTTGTTTTTTCGTCCATCTAATCGACATATAGACCCTGAATGGCTTGAAATAAATCCAAGGCCGGTGTGTGTCCACCAGAAGAAGATCGGGCGATTTGAGAATTTTAAACCACTCAGAGGCAAATCGTGGATTGATGAGAGCAGCAAAAAAACTCTTCCATTGTTGCTTTTTACGATACTTTTTGTGCTCATCGGCAAATGCTCGTGATGCAAGTTGCCAGCCTTTAACGGCGACCGAAAGAAGAGGAATGTGTACTATAACATTCTCAAAGTGAGTATATAATATTCTGAAATAAATTGCCGCCCCAAAGAAGGCTGACTTTCTCTTACGTGTCATGTTTTTCCTCTATTCTTTAGCCTCGTCAGCGCAAACCTGTTTTCAATGGTAACTGAGTGAAAATGGATTACAATGGCCTGTAAATGCCATTTTTTAATTTTTGGGTTTCTTCATGGTTTAATTGTACTGCTCCGCTTATGTATTGCATGTTTTTCTGATTACAAATATAATAATTTATCAAATTATAGCTTTGGGTGTTCCTTTTGTCTCCGACTAATTGTTGCTGCCAAAGAGGAATGAGAAATAAAGTTGGCATCTTGTGTTTCTGCCCAAAGGATGAATTGTTCCAGCTCGTTCAGCATCCATAGAGATGACCGCATCCCCTGCGGCAAAATCAATGTCGGCTTTAAGAGCAGCCTGGTGGCCAAAATTTCTTGACAGTGATGAGGTACTTAATTCGAGGGTCTTGTTGGTTCAATTGAACCATGTTACCCAGCGTGTTATCAGTGGATCCATCATCCACAAAAAGAATTTCATAAGGATGTCCGTAACCGGAAAGTATTTTCGTTATTAAATCCGCTACTTCCACGACATTACTTTCTTCATTATATGCCGGGATAACAACAGATATTCCTATGTTTTTCCGGTCAGGCATATTCTTTTGTTGTGTCATAAAACAGTAACTGATAGATGACCTTAAACCAAATCAGAACAACAGGAAGGGCTTTTAGCGCATGAGCCTGTATAATTTCATACCGTACATAATGCGGGAAAATGTCAGTGGGAGACAAACTGGTCAGAATAAAAGCAAAAACCAGAAGTCCAATATTTAAAGCGTTTTTTTCGCTCACCACAAACCAGATAGCAACACCGGTCATCGCAATAATGTAAGTGGGAGATTCTGCTCCGGGACTGAAAATAACGCTCCAGATGAGTACCGAGGCAAGAAATAACAGTTTAAAAGTTTTTTGTTTAAAAGCTTGCTTTCGAAGGTAAACGCTGATGAATATTATTACTCCGATTCCCATGATGTAATAAGATGAAATCTCAGGATAGAAATTGAATTTTATCAAACCTGTTAAAGAAATCTGGTGATTGGTCGCAACTTTTAATACCAACGAAGAATAAAACTGCTCGTAGTCAAGAATTAATTGGTGGGGTGAAACAAACAGCATGGGAAGGGCAAACATTATTACAGACCAAAAAACCATAGAAAGTAAAAACTTCCCCTTTTTGGGATAAAGCAGGAAAAAAGCAACACCTAGAAACAGGTACAATTTGATAAAACCTCCCAAAGCAATAAAAAACGCCGCCCAAAAGGGTTTTTCCTCTTCGAACATCAGGAAAGTAAACAGGAATAATGCTGTGATGAAAGGATTTGACTGAAGATTTTGTTCTGAGGTCATAAATTCAATAAGAACAAACCAATAGATAAAAGCCCTGTTCTTATCAGAAACAGGAAGCTTGCTGATGGCATAGAACAGCATCACCGTATTGAACAGGTTCCAAAAAAGGACCCCCAGCCAGTCAGGCAACAGAGCAAAAGGAGCGATAACCAGCCCGAAAAAGGGACCATAGTAGTTGCTATCAATATATTCGGCCGGATAATGACTGTAAAGATCTTTATATTCGATCAGATGATAATAAACATATTTAAAAATATAGTAGTTGTTCAGTTGTCCCAGGAGAAGCTGTTGAACTACTGCAATGGTAGAAAAGAGAATAAAAACAAAAAGTATAAAGCGTTTGTCTTGAAAAATTGGCTTATTGATAAACTTTATTAAAGAATTTTCTTTCATAAAAAAGGTATCTTCATTTTAATCTGTAAAAATAACAATATTTGTTCTATTCTTGTCTTATGGCTATTCATTCATCAGCCCTGCCTATGGTCACAATTTAATAATCTGGTTTTCAAAAACTTCCTGTCTCATAACAAATTATTTTTTATTCCAATTTAATTGATATCCCAGGCTCCACTCAATGAAATCTGAAACATGAAGGTTGTAAGCTCTTAAACTGATACCAACTGTAACATGATGAGAAAAAGTATATTTTAATCCAATTCGCTGATAAGAAACGGGAACCTGATGAGGAAATTGTTTACGGAAAATATAAAATCCGGGCTGAACAAGCAGCGAATAAGGTCCCATCACTAACTCGTAAGATGGGTAAATGCTCACTCTAAGCTGTTCCGTAAAAGGAAGGGCCATTGGTTCCAATTCTCCCTCTCCTTTCTCAACCGCTACTCTTGCGTTGACAGAGCCATCATAGCTGACAGCCATTCCTACTCCAAATTTTGATTTGTGGCTGATTTGATAGCTATATGTTGCCTTAAAACCGAAAACCGGAAAATAAACACCTTTATATTTTGTTGTTATATTTATCCGGGCAGAATCAAACAATACATTTTTTAAACCTGTAAAAGCAGTAAACTCCAGGCTACTGAACTTTTTAAACGGAGCTGTTTCCTGTTTCTTTAAGACCGGATTTCCATGCACTTTATATCTTATTTCAATCCGTGGAGAAAAAGTGTTCAGTCCAAAGTTAGGTAATTTCAATGCTCCGTTGGAGAAATGTGCCAGGCCGATGCCTAATTCTGCTTCCCAACGGGTTGAAACAGCATAAGACAATCCTGCCCCAACATGGATATACACCGTTTCCCCTGCCCCGATGGCCACATTATACGGGTTGTTGACAGGATTGAAATGTTTCCAGTTGCCGGTAATTCCAAAATCTATTTCGTAGTTGAGGGACAATTTGTTCCACCGGTGAAAGGGAGCATTTAAAAAAGCATAAAGGGCAATGGGGACACCCATTTCTTCAGGGTTGTAAAAGTCCGAAACATGAATACCAAAGCCCCAGTAAGGATAATCATACAACTGATGCCACAGTTTTTTCCCGGTGGTTTGAAACATTATTCTGCCTGAAAATGCCTGGTAATTTTTTATGGGGACATGCTCGGTATTATCCCCATTTACAAACGGATTGGTCTGAAAGACATGGCCATTCTCATAAAGAAAGCCTAATACATATTTCTTTGGCGACTTTTTTTGCTGTAATGCTGTAGTATCCTGAGCCCGAATAACGCTGGGAGCCAGCAATGTTGAAAAAAAGAATAGCATATACATTATTATTAACCGACCGGCTTGCTGTTCTTTGGTTTTATACATAAAAAACTAATTTCCTTTTCCTTATTATTCATGTTTTTACAGTCCATATCGCTGGTACATACAAAAACCGGCATTAATCCGATAGACTTTTATCGTGCCGGACGAGTTGAAATCTTTTAATTAAGTACTGACAACCAGTTTGATATAGTAATTAATACCTTTCAGTGGTTTTTGTTTATACCAAACTTCGAAATTAAAGCTAAGGTTGGATTAAACCCAATAAAATTTCATTTTTAAAAAAAAGTAATGTGGCAAGATTATATTGGAAATCTAAAGGAAATTTGAAGAAGACGTTTCCGTAAAAGCAGATAAATGTTATAAAGAAATAGATAAATTCCCAAAAACTCAATTATTTTATGGAGTGACACTCCCAAAAATTCAATGATTATTTGGATTTTACATCCAAATAATTTACATTTGCACTAAAAAAGATGAAACTGTACCGCAGATACAGGGATCTTGTCCCATATTTAAAACCAAACAAAGCACTGATCATCCTCGGCCCTCGTCAGGTGGGGAAGACCACCCTGATGGAAGATTTCCTTTCAACTACCCGGCTGAAAACTAAAAAAGTAACCGGAGATAACATCACCATTCATCAGTCACTTGGCTCCCGGTCACTAAAAGAAATAACCTCTTTTTGTGAAGGCTATGACTTGATAGCCATTGACGAGGCGCAGAAGATTCCTCATATTGGAATTGGGATGAAGTTAATGGTTGATCATATTCCTGGTATTCAGATTATTGCAACCGGCTCCTCCTCTTTTGAGCTTACAGGTCAGGTGGGCGAACCGTTAACAGGGCGAAAAACCACTTTAATGCTCTATCCTGTTGCACAAATGGAAATGCTCCATCACTTTAACCGTTATGAACTAAAAGAAAAATTAGATGAGTTTTTAGTCTATGGTAGTTATCCTGCTGTGATAACGGCAGAAACCATTACAGAAAAAAAGAATATACTGAAGGAGCTGACAGGTTCCTATTTGCTTAAAGACATTCTTGAATTTGAGAGGATTAAAAGTCCGCAACTCTTAATTGATCTCCTCAGGCTGTTGGCTTTTCAGGTAGGCAGCGAAGTATCCATCAATGAATTAGCACAAAACCTGAAAATTGATAACAAAACAGTGAAACGTTACATCGAACTACTCGAAAAATCTTTCATTATCTCTACACTAAGAGGTTACAGTAGCAACCTGAGAAAGGAAATTTCAAAAAAGGCAAAGTATTATTTTTACGATAATGGCATCAGAAATACCATTATTGCCAACTTCAATCCTTTAAATTTGCGGAATGATAAGGGGCAGTTATGGGAAAACTTTCTTGTGATGGAACGAATAAAAAAACAAGCTTATACATCCCTTTATGCCAACAATTTTTTCTGGAGGACATGGTCGGGTAAAGAAGTTGACTTTGTAGAAGAACGTGATGGAAAACTTTTCGGTTTTGAATTCAAATGGAACGCCAAAAACAAGAAGCCCCCCCAAATGTGGCACGTCACTTATCCGGAAGCTTCGTGGAAGGTGATTGACAGATTAAATTACCTGGATTTTATAACAGGCTAAAACTATTTCTTTATCGTGAAACAATGCATCCCTCCCGAAAACGCATAATTTATCTCCAGCTTATGGGTATCGCAAATACGTTTTACAATGGCCAGTCCGAGGCCCAGTCCCTGAGATTCTTTTTTAACAAAACGGTTAAAAATTTCATTTCCGGAGAGCGGCTCTTCCCTGCCCGTATTGCAAATTTCAAGACCGTTACCGGAAATTTTTATCCTGATGTCCCCTCCTTCGATGTTGTGCTTTATAGCATTGGAAAGCAGATTGTTAACCAACACTTCTGCCAGTGCTTCATGCATTTTAACCGGAAAATCTTCCTGCATTTCAAACCGGACCCGGAGGTTTGCGCTGTCAATAAGCGGGCCGAACACCTCCAGCCTGTTTTGAATAACCTTATTAAGAAAGAGCTTTTCAGCAGCAAATTGTCCGTTTTCAATTTTGGTGAGCAAAAGCAGATGCTGGTTTAGTACCGAAAGACGTTTGGCAGCCTCGTAGGTGTGATAAATTTTTGTCAGCTCCGTTTCGGGAAGGTTTTTCTGAAGAACTTCTTCAAGGTTTAGTAAAATAACCGACAACGGCGTTTGAATTTCATGGGAAGCATTCTCGGTAAACTCTTTCAGGTTTTTGTAATCCGATACCACTTTCTCCGTAAGCCTGGTGATGCCGGCATTGAGTTCATCAAATTCTGTGATGCCGGTATTACGGAGAGTGATTTTGTGATTTTCTTTCAGCGAGAAATTCATAAGTATTTCCAGATTCTGGTAAAATGGCTTCCAGACAGTGGTAGCGGTACTTTTGTTGATGAAATAAAGCACGCCGATAAGCAGCAAAAAAATGGCCGTGATACTGAGGAAAATGCTCATGACAATATCCTCTTTTTCCACTGCCAGTGCCCGAATGGTAATGTGGTACAGCTTGCCATTGACACTCCGGAAGGTGTTCAGTTCTTTGAAAACTTCATTTTCCCCCTCAATAGGATCAAAAATAACAGTGTCTTTCACAAATTCATGGCCCGTTTTTTGAGTTTCTTCCACCTCAATTAAAGGGTAAAGGCGAAGAACCGTCTCATGCTGCCCAAGCTCGTGAACAATACGGGCTTCGCTGGCATGCAGCCCCTCAATAATCTCCAGCGAAGCAATGTGGTTGATAAGAAAATAAAATGCCAGCAAACCGATGATAAGCACTACGGCAGAGCTAATAAGATAACTCCGGTTTATTTTCTTCAGTAACCTCATTCCACCTCCATTTTGTAGCCGATACCGTAAACGGTTTTTATGTAATCGTTGCCGCCGGCCTGCTTAACTTTTTTACGCAAGTTATTCAAATGGGTATATACGAAATCAAAATGATCGGACATATCTATATAGTCGCCCCACAAATGTTCAGCAATGGATTGCCTTGTAAGTACCCTGTTTTTGTTAATAATAAAATAAAGCAGTAACTCATACTCTTTGGGGGTTAGATTCAGCATTTTATCACAAACAAAGACCTCTCTTTGTTCGGGCAACAAACGAAATTCCCTCAACAAAAGTTCATTGGTACCGTTGAATTTTCTTCTCCGCAAAACCGCACGGATACGTGAGTTGAGTTCAGAAAGATGAAAAGGTTTGGTCATGTAGTCATCGGCACCGATATCAAGGCCTTTTAATCTGTCGTCCAGCGAATTGCGGGCAGAAACAATAATAACCCCTGTTTCGGTATAAATTTTTTTTATTTTTTTGAGCAGGTCAAGGCCGTTGCCATCAGGCAGGGTAATATCAAGAATTATTACATCATAGTCGAAAACAGCCAGCTTGTCTTCTGCAGCAAAATAGCTGTCTGCTTTCTCACACACAAATCCTTCCGTTTTCAGGTAGGAAGCCATAGCTTCAAGCAGGTTTAATTCGTCTTCTACAATCAGTAATTTCATTTTTGGCAACTATCTGACAAAGATAACGGATTAAATCTAAAGGAAATTTCAAGAAGCAGCCTGATTCCCGGCTGGCGAAGGACAGCCGGAAGTTTTAAATCTCTATCATAAAAAGCTCCGGATTACAAATCCGGAGCAGCGCAGGTAGCACAACTCTTGTATGAATAGAGCGGGATAATTTATAAACAAATAATTTACTTCTTCAAAAATCTCCCTACTTTTACCCCCAAAAAAAATAGTTATGGAAAAGCAGATAATCTGGCGGGGAAAACAGGTAAACTATCTTGTTGAAGGCGAAGGGAATCCCATTGTTCTGCTACATGGTTTTTTGGAAAATATTCATATCTGGGATTCTTTTGTCGACTATCTGAAACCAAAGTTTAAGGTGCTGGCTGTTGATTTGCCCGGTTTTGGGAAAACAGCAGTTTTTAGTGAAAATCATAGTATGCCGTTCATGGGTGACGCAGTGAAAGCAGCCATGGAAGCCGAAAACATTACAAAAGCCATACTTATCGGCCACTCCATGGGCGGTAGTGTATCACTGGCTTTCGCCAAAAAATTTCCGAAATCTCTCCGGGGCCTGGTGCTTTTTCATTCGCAGGCTGCTGCGGATAATGCCGGGGATAAAGAAAACCGTACCCGCACCATAGAAATCGTAAAGAAAAACCATAAGGATTTTATTGCAAAATTTATTCCCCTGCTTTTTGCGGAAGAAAATGTAGCCCGTTTTGCCCGGGAAATCGACCATCTCAGGCAAATGTCATTTCAAACCCCGGCACAAGGCGTAACGGCTGCACTGGCAGGCATGCGCGACCGGGAGGATAGCCTTGAGCTGTTGAAAAAAGCAGCTTTTCCGGTCTTTTTCGTGGTAGGGAAACAGGATTCCCGTATTCCGTTGAAAAAAGTCTTGCCTCAGTTGCATCTTCCTGCGCATGCAGAAACGATCATTCTTGACAAAACAGGCCACATAGGCTTTGTGGAAATGCCTGAAAAGATTTTTCCTGCTGTGGGAGACTTTCTAAAAAGATGTTTTAAAAATTAAAACAGAACCTATTGAAAAACAAATATTTCCATTTCATTTTTTTGTCACAAGTCATTTGGAATTTTATCGTTAAACACTTATTTTAGCTTTTTTTAAAATCAAATCATGAATTACTCCCAAAGCCAAGTAGAGATTTACCGGCAGAAAC
>ENA-ORDP01001674-ORDP01001674.1-marine-sediment-metagenome-genome-assembly--contig:-NODE-1674-length-11820-cov-8.084658_pt1 | contig 11820 bp, 11 predicted proteins | sample MGYA00248627_ERZ508539 | MGnify/ENA primary metagenome ERZ508539 (study PRJEB26208, sample SAMN05571518) | marine sediment metagenome | biome: deep sea; feature: Hydrothermal vent; material...
CGATATTAACAGCAATAATAATACAAATAAGAATAAAAAATTCAACTAAGAAAAGCCGATTCGTGGTCTGAAAGATGGGGAGTACTTTAAAAATCATAAAAAGCTTTATTCAGCAGTTTTTTGAATATTCGGCTTTTCGAGACCATATCCTTTTTTCTTGTCTTCGGCTTTCAAAAGGAAAGAAAAGATAACAGACAAGAAACCTAACACAACGAAAATAAGAATATCATTTTCATAATTGTAGCGAATGTCGAGCTTTGCATTCTTAACAATAGTGAAGGTAGCATCTTCAAAGCTTTTCTTAAGCTCCTTAATTGCTATTTTAGAATTTGAATTTAATGAAAGCCTACCTGATAAGGAAAGGTTGCTGTCAATTATGTTACTTTTTATATTTTCAATATTAACCTCCTTTTGAGGGGTAGGTATATAGGTTGTGGTTTGTACGATTGAATCAACAACACTTTCTGTGGTTTTGTCAATTGCTACGGTTAATTTGTTCTTACTAATTTTGATATTGTTGTCGGCAAGCACCCTATGAAAACTTTGTTCAATAGAAGATCTAATGATGGCTTTATTGGGTGAAACATTTGGGTTAGATGAATTAAGAATAATACCTAGTATAAGGGGAATCGCCAACAAGCCAATGTTTTGAACATAAAAAATAACAGCATACGCTGTTCCCAACTGCTTTTCAGGGATGAATTTTGGCACGGAAGCCCACATGGCCGAAGGCACCAATGAGAAGGCAATTCCAAGAAAAACAACCAGGATAGCTGCAAAGACCCAATTATTGAGTGCCGGGATGGCCAAAAATCCGTGAACAATGATCAGCAATACAGAGCCGATAATCATAATGGTGGCCCCTTTCCCTTTTTTATCATAAATACTGCCAAATAAAGGAGTTAAAAATATTGTACCTATGGGAAGTAACATGGGAATTAAACCGGCCAGTTTAGGCGCAACATGGTATTTGTTGATCATGAAGTCGGGAGCATAAATCAGGAATGGGAAAATTGCACTGTAAAATAAAACACAAAGGATAGCAGTATACCAAAAGGCCTTGTTTTTAATAACTAAAAGGATATCCCTCAAACGGAAAGAATCTTCTTCTTTAACTACGATATTCTTTTCAGAAGCATCTAGTCTTTTGTCTAATACCATGTAAATGATAAAGGCACCCAAGCCGACAAGCATAAGGGCAAAGGACATCAAAATAGGTGTTTTGTATGTAAATTTAATGGCGAGAGGCAGTGAAACAGCCAGGGTCAAAGCCGTTCCCAAACGGGCAATGGACAATTGCAAACCCAAGGCCAGAGCAAGCTCTTTTCCTTTAAACCATTTTACAATAGCCTTTACAACGGTAATTCCCGCTGCTTCACTTCCAGTGCCAAAAACAGCAAAACCAATGCTAGAATAGAGTACCTGGGTTTTAATAGGTCCATATAAGGGTACCGTTGACATGGCGTCAGGAGACAATGAGATCATAGCCCAATAATTGATTGCTGTACCGATAACCATTAATGCCGTAGCAACCAAACCGGTTTTTCTAATTCCAAGTTTATCCAGAACAATCCCACTGAGTATCAGCATAAAAAGGCCTACATTAAACCAGGCATAAGCTGAGGTATAAACGCCGATATCCTTACTTGTCCACCCTATGGAGCTTTCGAGTATTGGCTTTATTGATGACTCTGCATAACTAAAATAATAGGCTCCAAACATTGCCATGGAAACGACAAACATAGCCAACCAGCGCGCTTTTGGTGATTCTCTAAGTGATTTACGAATTGTTTCCGTCATAATAATTTATTTAAAAAAATGTTTTTGTAAAGTACAATGGGCAAAAATAAGAATTATTGGATGCCATTACAAAAAGTTTAATGTAATTAAAATCGCATATCGTACCAACCCCCTTATTATTGAAATGGAACTTGTGAAGAAACTTGGCGTCCGATAAACTGATCATATCTGTTTTCTTAAAAGATTAACTGCTTCCGTTTCCATTTCTCATTACTATTATGGAAGCCGCTAACGCAAGGATAGAAAAATAAGATTTAGATACCTAAATATTGATAAAAGTAAATCCTTACATCCGCAACCAAGTTATTAACAAAACAGGTCAAATAACTGTGTAAAAGTAATTTACACAGCATTTGACCGCATAATTTTATCACTTATTTTAGTGGTGTAAAACAAATTAAGGATAAAATTATGAGCATAAAAGTACAAAAATTAGTTGGCGACGTCAGTCCTTTTTCAGGAATTTCTTTTGTGAATAAAATGTTTGACAATTCAGGGTTTAGTGAATTGATAGATAATGAATTAGGAATGAGGGGCAGGTTAGTTGGTTATAGTTACAGCGACAATATTAAGAATTTGGCTTGTGTCTTTCTGTCCGGCGGGAGCTATATAGAAGACATCAACACTCACCTTGGCGAATATTTATCCTCTATTCCCGGCAATAATGTCCCAAGTGCAGATACGGTATTACGGGCATTAAAGGAACTCAAAACAAGCAATACAGAATATATCTCAGATTCAGACATTGCTTACAATTTCAATATCAACAAGAAGCTTAATCGATTAAATATAAAGTCATTAAAACTAACAAAAGAATTAGTGTCAGGTAAGAGCTACGACTTTTATTACGACAATCAAATAACTGCCAACAATAAATATGATGCTAAAAGGACTTATAAAAAGAACAAAGGGTATTTTCCCGGGGTTGCCACCATTGACGACAAAATTGTATATGTTGAAAACCGTGATGGCAATGCCAATGTAAAGTTCAAACAAGAAGAAACACTCAGCCGTGCTTATGGATTATTGACCGAAGAAAACATCTTAATCAATCGTTCCATTATGGATGCCGGTTCATACTCAAAAAACATAATTAATGTGGTGGCACAAAACAGTAAACTTTTTTACATAAGGGCAAACAAAAGTGGTAATTTATTTGAGCAGATAGAACAAATATCTGATTGGCAGAGTGTTGAGATAAACTATAAGAACTATGAAGTAGCATCAATTTCATTCACACAGTTTTTTGCCGACCGGGAATATCGTCTAATAATAATGAGAGAGAAACGAGAGGATAATCAGACAGATATATTTACAAGTGATGCATATAATTATCGTTCAATACTTACCAACGATTGGCAAAATTCTGAAAAAGAAGTTATTGAGTTATACAACCACAGAGGTGCCAGCGAAAAGGTTTTTGATGAGATGAATAATGACTTTGGGTGGAAACATTTGCCATTTTCGTTTTTGGATGAAAATGCAGTATTTATGATTGTTATGGCCATGATAAGAAATTTTTACATTTTCATGGTTAAAAAAGTTTCCTTGATATTTGACGGTATTACACCCCGGACACGACTTAGAAGATTCATATTCAGGTTTATAGCGGTCGCTGGAAAGTGGGTATATCAAGGTCGGCAATGGATTCTGAAATTATATACCCGACAGCCTTACGAGCAGCTCATACTCTAAAAAGACTTCCGAATATTACAAAATACAAGATAGCTATGCATAATAAAAAACGACCTTCCTTTCGTTAATTAACTGTATTGCAGGTATATAAAATACATACCTACCGTTTTTCATGCTCAGGACAGTATTTTGTAGCAAAAGATGATTTCGATAAATGAACAAAGTGCATTCCGAAAACCAAAAGCATCATAGAAAATCGTATTTCGACAAAATATTACTGCTTTTTATTCAAAATTTTGCAAAATATTACCACTATCCTCCATAAAAAAGTTTTTTCTTATTTAAGTGCGGATATGAGGTAATCTATTAATTATCAGCAAAATGAAAGATGTATTCTCAATAATCTTGATTACATTGCTTGTGCTATTTGTTATCTATCTAATCCTAAGAGAGTTGAATACTTGGTATTGGAAAATCAATGAAAGAATTACCCTACAATACAAGGTAATTAATAATCTTAGGCAAATACTGGTTGAATTAAAAAAACTTTCCCAACATGATCATAACTCATCCCACAATGATAGTTTAGATGATTCTCCCTCATTAGAAAAAAATAAAATCAAAAATGATGAAAATCAAAAAAATAATGAATTCGAATTTACAAACGTTGAGAAAGAATTAATTCGACAATATATAAAATCTGGCCTTAAAAAAAATGAGAGGTTGATTATTAATAAGAATACTCGACAAATCAAAAAAATTGATAATAATGAATGGGCAGAGTTCAATAAAAATGATTGGATATTTATTGATATTAAGTGAGGTTCCCAGCCCATGATAAACTCTTATATTGTAATTAGTTGTAAACTTCAATACTATATCTATTTACTGGCGCACGAATGTTCCGCGTACCTGCTTATGCGGCGATAGCACTTCCAAAAACCAATGGAAGGGTGTTTGTCAACCTGTTTTAGCCCGCTAAAAATGGGACAAGTTGTGCTCAATGTTGCACTTATCCCGAGAGAGGATTGCGCCCCCATTTACCTTAATTATATACTGTCCATAAAGTTAGTAGTTTAGTTCAGAATGTTCTCGTTCAAGGCTTGCGATGTATTTAGAATCAGGAGTTCATTTTTTATTTGATATTTGTTTTTTGTGGTTTGCTATTTGTTATTTCAATTCGTTATTTTTTGAATTTTATCCACAGAAAACGACACAGGATTTTTTCTTAAAACTTTCAGCGCAAGCATAATAATTTCAGCCATTTTTATTTTCCAAAGAAATCATTGCTTATCTTTGACCAACAATTCGCTATGCCTCATGCAGAAACATATTTTTATTAATGACCGGATTTACCGTGTGGCCACATTCTCCGCTGCAACTGTCATTATTATTGCGGGAATGATGTTGGCAGAGTCATTTATCACACTTATGCTCCTTGCTCTTTTTGTAAGCATTATCGGTGTTCACCCGGTTAATTGGTTAGACAATAAGAGAGTACCACATGTTCTTTCTGTCGTTATCGTTTTACTGGGTATTTTGCTGATTATATCCGGGTTAAGTGGTATTATAGGTAGTTCTGTCAGTAGCTTTACTTCCCATCTTGGGAAATACGAAAACCGGCTGAATGGGATCCTGCTATCAATAAATCAGGAGTTTAATCACTTTGGAATTAACCTTTCTACCGACCGGCTAACAAGAATGTTTGACCCTGCCAAAGTGCTGGATTTTACCGCTTCCACGTTGGGACAGCTGGGAAACCTGATGAGCAATACTGCTTTAATCTTTTTTATTGTTCTTTTCATCTTACTTGAAATGAACAGTATAGCCTTAAAAGCCAAAGCTTTCGGCGCCACATCCTCCGGAAAAACCATGATGAATCTCTCCAGAATTGAGAAAAGTGTCCGGCATTATCTCGTTATCAAAACTATTGTGAGTTTGTTGACTGGTGTCTTAATAACTTTTTTTCTCTGGATTATTGGCGTGGAATATGCCGTGTTGTGGGGATTAATCGCTTTTATGCTGAATTACATTCCCAATATTGGTTCCATTATTGCTGCCATACCCGCTGTACTTTTTGCCTGGATTCAGTTGGGGTTTGTCCCTGCCATTTGGGCTTTGATTGCTTTTGCTGTGGTTAATCTGTTTGTGGGATACCTTGTGGAGCCCCGCGTGATGGGAAAAGGCATGGGCCTTTCGACGCTGGTGGTTTTCCTTTCGTTGATTGTCTGGGGGTACGTGCTTGGTATTGCAGGTATGTTTCTCTCAGTTCCTTTGACTATGACATTGAAAATTATTCTGGAATACAACGAAAGCACACGTCCTATTGCTGCCATTCTCGGGACAGACGAAGATGCACTGGAACTGATTAACAAAAAGGAAGATGAAATTATTTGATTCCTTGTCGGTTTGGCTATGAAAATGTAGGCGGTTTCGAAGCATAATTTTTCAACTTACAAGAGAGTTTAAACGAGCTACAAGCCTTGATACTACTACTGAACCGCCTATTTTTTATAGCCTTTGTTTACAAGCTGGCTTTCTTCAATCTTTCGATTTCTGCTTTTATTTCATCTACAACTTCTTTGTTTTTAATTATCTTTTTATCACCGGTACGAGTTGAAAAAATTACAAAAACTTTTCCTCCATATTTCTTTTCAAAATCTTGAAAACTTGCACTCATTCTTTCAGTTATCTTGTAATTCCCAAAGTTTGCATTTGCAGTAATTGGCTTTATTTGTATCCCAAAATACTTGTCTCCAACTTTACCAAGATAATCAATATCACCAGCGTGGTCTAATTCAGGGTCGCTCTCTTCAAATTCAATTTCAGGAAATATTTTTGCAAGTCCATCATTTATAACAGATTTTTCAAGCAAGAAACCGTCATAAGTGCGAACAATTGTAACTTCATAGATATAATCCTTGCAGTCTTGTAAAGTTAAGTCTTCAAATGCTGCTGTCCATTCAGGAATAACTACTTCCGTTATTTTTGCATATAATCTTTCTCCAAGTTCGTCCAATGTTTCTTTGGTTATTTTAACACTATCTTTTTTCTTGGTATACGCTTTTTTAAAATAGAATTTTTCCCATTCATCAAGTGCTTTAGGTTGACATTCTCTTATCAATGCCATAACTGCATCAACTTTATTAGGTCTTGTAAGTTGGTATGTATTACTTGTGTAGTTTAATACTTTTTCTTTTTTGCCAAACGGTTTCGCATATTTTTTTATTTCTTTTTTTGCCATTACACAGTTTCCTTGTTTAAATACATAAATTTTTCTTTGTTCTTATAATTGTATGCTAAATCAGCGTCAGCAAAACCATTTTTTATCAAGTGAGCATTAATAAAGGTTTTATTTTTTAAATATAAATAAACCATTAAATGATTTTTTTCATCGTGTTTGGTTTCATCATATTTTAGGAAAACTTTTTGTCCTTTTGTTTTGAGTTGCAAAAACTCAATAGCTTTCCCATTTGCTTCTTTTTTTTCTTTTACTCCGATAAGTCTTACTATTAAATCGTTATTTAGCTTAATCAATTCAGGACTAATTATTTCTTTTATCGAATAATACTCTTCTCTTTTTACTGAACCATTTTGGTCTATTCGTGAACCGAATTGAAGTTTTTTTGGGTCTGTCTTTTTATCAAAATGATGGAAATCTTTAAAAATATAGGGCAGTTTTTTTATTTCATTCTTAAAATCAATGTTTGTTTTTTCTTGCTTTATAAAGCTATATTCTGAATTAAAAATGTCCCCTTGATTTATTTCTAATTTTCTTTCAATGTATGGTATAAATTCAGGGTTCATTTCGTAACCGATAGAATTCCTGTTTAACTTCTTTGCAGCAAGTGAAGTTGTTCCACTTCCAAGAAAAGGGTCAAGAACAGTATCGCCAACAAATGAAAACATCTTTATCAATCTTTTTGGCAGTTCTTCAGGAAACATTGCTATATGTCCATCTTGTCTTGCCCCGCCAAAATTCCAATGTCCATCAAAAAATGTTTTCCATTCTTCTTTGGTCATTTTTGACTGTTCTTTTATTTCTTTACTTGGTTTTACAGGTGTTCCAAGTTTTTTAAATAATAAAATAAATTCATAATCAATGGAAATAATCCCATTTCTCGGTGTTGGATAACTTCCCATTAAAGAAGCTCCGCCAGTTGTGTTTGATGTGGTTTTTTTCTGCCATATTATTGCCCCCATATAATCAAATCCAATAGCTTCGCAGAATTTTATTATTTCTGTTCGGATTGGTATAACTTTATACCTTCCATAATAAACCGCTCTTGCAAATTGGTCGCCAATATTAACACATAAACGACACCCGTTATTTAGAACTCTGTAACTCTCTTTCCAAACAAGATTTAAGTTGTTTATATAGTCTTCATAGCTGTCATTATATCCTATTTGGTTTTCTGTTCCATAATCTTTTAATTGCCAGTATGGTGGTGAAGTAATAACCAAATCAACGGATTTATCTTTCAGTTCAGCCATTTTACGGCTGTCTCCATTTATAATTTTATGTTCCGTTTTAAAACTCATTTTCTATCCTTTATTAAAATACAAAGATACCTAATTTTAATCCTTGCTATGAAATTTGTGTTTTGCAGTTCTCCCAGCTTGCTTGTAACGTGAGAATAAAAACCTCTTGATTCTATTCTATTTCTCAGTACTTTTGCTTTTTCATTTGAATTTAATTTTATTACCGTTATGGAATCGGCTGAAAACAACCCCCGGTCACTAAACTTTATTGAAACCATCATTGAGGACGACCTTCGAAACAATAAAAACAACGGGAAAGTACATTTTCGTTTTCCTCCCGAACCCAACGGATATCTGCATATTGGTCATGCCAAATCCATTTGCCTGAATTTTGGTCTGGCTGAAAAATATCACGGTTTGTGCAACCTGCGTTTTGATGATACCAATCCCACAAAAGAGGATGTGGAATATGTCGATTCTATCAAAGAAGATATTCAGTGGCTGGGATTTCAGTGGAATGATGAACCGCTGTTTACTTCCGATTACTTTGCGCAGCTATATGCCTGGGCTGTGCTGCTTATAAAACAGGGAAGTGCGTATGTGGATGAGCAATCGCAGGAGGAAATAAGCCGGCAAAAAGGCATTCCTACCCATCCCGGTACAGAAAGTCCTTACCGCAACCGGCCGGTGGAAGAGAGTCTGGTACTTTTTGAGAAGATGAAAAACGGCGAAGTGGCAGATGGCGCTATGGTTTTGCGCACCAAAATTGATATGAGTTTGCCTAACATGCACATGCGCGACCCGATAATGTACAGGGTTTTACACGCCGAACATCATCGTACCGGAAACAAATGGAGCATTTATCCCATGTACGATTTTGCCCACGGACAGTCCGATTATATCGAAGGCATTACCCACTCGCTGTGTACACTGGAATTTGAAATTCACCGGCCTCTTTACGACTGGTTTCTTGATCAGATTGCTGTAGAAGGCCGGCCACGTCCGCGGCAGATTGAATTTGCCCGCCTGAACCTGAGTTACACGGTCATGAGCAAGCGCAAGCTGCTGGAAATGGTGGAGAAAAATCTGGTTTCCGGCTGGGACGATCCGCGTATGCCTACCATTTCGGGCTTGCGCCGCAGAGGTTATACGCCTGAGGCTATTCGCGAATTTGCCGACCGTATCGGCATTGCCAAGCGCGACAATGTAATTGATGTGGGTCTTTTGGAATTCAGTGTACGCGAACACCTGAACAAAATTACACCGCGCGTTTTTGGTGTTTTAGACCCGGTGAAACTGATTATTTCCAACCATCCGGAAGACAAAGTGGAAATGCTGGAACTTATTAATAACCCGGAAGATGAAACGGCCGGAACGCGTCAGGTTCCTTTCTCCCGCGAACTTTACATTGAGCGCAATGATTTTATGGAAGAGCCACCACGAAAGTTCTTTCGCCTTGGCCCCGGTCGCGAAGTGCGCCTGAAAGGAGCTTACATTGTCAAATGTGAGGATTACAAGAAGGATGAGAACGGGTTAATCACCGAGATTTATTGCACCTACGACCCGGAAACAAAAAGTGGCAGTGGTTCTCCACGGAAAGTAAAAGGGACGCTACACTGGGTTTCGGTGCCTCATGCCGTAGAGGCGGAGGTGCGGCTTTACGACCGCCTTTTTCTTGACGAAGATCCGGCAGGACACAAAGACCGCGATTTCAAGGATTTCCTGAATCCTGATTCATTAAAGGTTCTGCAAAACTGTAAGCTGGAGCCTTCGCTGAAAAGCACTCACCCCGGGGATAAATTTCAGTTTCAGCGTCTCGGTTATTTCTGTGTTGACAAAGACAGCCTGCCTGAGCATTTGGTTTTTAACCGCACAGTGCCTTTGCGGGACAGCTGGAAAAGGAAATAAATTATGGTTACCCTGTTTTAGTGGGTAGATTGTTTTGGAGATAAGATACTAAGGGTAAATAATCGCCATCACCAGAAACAATTACCAAGACATCTAGTTTGTCGGCCAGTTTAATAGCATCAATGGCAATGCCAACATCCCAGTCCGCTTTTTTAGCTCCACCAGCAAAAATCTGTAAGTCTTTCATTTTCACTTCAAATCCTTGTTGTTCTAAAGCTTCAATAAATGGAGATTCTTCTTGGTTTTCGGTGCGGATCGCATAAGCGGTAGCGCGAATAAGTTTTCGTCCCGCTATTCCTTTCACTAAGATTTCTTGAAAGTTAGTTTTCTTATTATATAGATTCTTAGCGGAGTGATACATATTAGAAACATCAACTAATAAGCCCACTCGTTGTTCTTTATGTTTTATCATTTTATTATTTTTTAGTTTTTTGCTCGGCGTTTTCTTTAAGATCTCCCGATTTGTCCGAGCTTTCTTCTTCGGGGTCAATATAGTCTTTTTCTTCTTTTCTCCTTTCATCCTCTTCTTCTTGTAATTTCTTAGCAATTTTTAATTTCAATTTTTCCGCTAAGATTTTAAACTGTTCAGCATTTTCTCTTTGTAGGTATTTCAATAGTTTTCGTCTTTCACTCACTTTTTTCAATAATCCTCGACGAGAAGAGAAGTCATGTTTATGAATTTTGAGATGTTCGGTTAATTCTTTAATCTCTTCGGTGAGAATAGCGATTTGAACCTGAGAAGAACCAGTATCAGTTTCATGAACCCGATATTTTTTAATAATTCTTTCTTTTGCTTTTTTGTCTAACATAATTTTAACGCTCAATCCGAGAAGCGGTTAAGCCCTCCGCATCCAAGATGAGTACTTTATTAATATAAATTAAAAACTTTATTTTAGAGTATTGATTTTTTGAGCCAGACGAGATTTCTTCCGTGAAGCAGTATTCTTTTTAATTACCCCTTTCTTAACGGCTTTATCTAGCGCTTGGACTGTTTTTTTAAAGTCTTCTTTCACCTGCTGATCATCCGCTTTTATCTTTTTTAGGTTATCTTTTATTAAAGATTTAAACCTTTGAGACACTTTTTTATTAGCAGTATTTCTTTTTACCGCCTTGCGTAGTTCCTTGGCGGCCGATTTCTTATTGGGCATAGGAAATTATCTTTTTATTAAATTAAAAGTATTGTGAGCTTAACATAATAATAAATAAAAATCAAGCTTGCCTAATAAGCAGAAAATTTGCTATACTTTAAGAGTAAATTATCTCAATCTTTATTTTTAAAAATCTATGAAAAAAGCTGTTTTAAAAACTATTCTTCGGGACTTTTTCAAACTTCGCTATCCGCTGGCCTTCATTATTGTTATTATTCTTATTGGGGCGGGGATAATTTTGGCTGGAGGTTTAGGTAGTAAGCTTCTTGGCTATAGATTAAGCCATAATACCCTTCCTTATGGGATAAACAGTATCAAGGGAGCGGTGATTGTTAGTAATAGCAGTGCTGTCAGTGATTATTTTGTGCCTACCAAACTTACTCCGGGCTGGGGCTCTTTTGTACAATATTGTCCGACTACTGTGACCGTAATTCCGGCATCTACTCCAGCAGGAAAATATTATAATCATAGTTTACGTTGTACTGATGCTAATATAACTTGCCCGGCTAATTATTACTGTGTTGGCAATGGCGATAAGGTAGCGTGTCCTAGCGGAGAAACATCTCCCGCTGGTTCTACTTCTTTTTCGGCTTGTACTCCTTCAGTAAATAATCCACCTGCTTCCTGTGTTCCATCTCCAGCTTGCTTACCAAAAGATGAATGTGGTACTGATAACTGTGGTAATCCTTGTGGACCAACTTGTAACTCTGGTTATTTTTGCAATAATCATCATATATGTCAAACCAATCCTTAATAAGTTTTTTTAGTCCTTGCTAAACATAAATTTATAAAAAAAGAGGCATCTGTTAATTAAAACAGATGCCTTTTAGCTAGTCCTTTAACTAAC
>ENA-ORDP01001675-ORDP01001675.1-marine-sediment-metagenome-genome-assembly--contig:-NODE-1675-length-11817-cov-2.888199_pt1 | contig 11817 bp, 11 predicted proteins | sample MGYA00248627_ERZ508539 | MGnify/ENA primary metagenome ERZ508539 (study PRJEB26208, sample SAMN05571518) | marine sediment metagenome | biome: deep sea; feature: Hydrothermal vent; material...
CGGCAATGCCGGTGGCGGTTCGGGTGTCGGTGCCGACGGCGGTTCGGGTGCATCTGCCGATACCGGCACCGGTACGGACACCGGAACCGGTACGGATACCGGCGCAACGACCGGTACGACAGGTACCGCAACCGGCACCGATACCGGAACCGGCGGCACCGGAACCGGAACCGATACCGGAACCGGCGGCGGCGCAGACGCCGGCGGCGGCACCGGAAACGGCAGCGCCGATGGCGACGTTGGCACGGCGGCCGCGATTTAGCCGGTCTAATTCAAACCGGTCGCCGGAATATTTGGCGACCGGTCCTTGGCCCAGGGAGAAAAACCAAGGCAATGAAGAAACGATCCAAATATTTGTCCTTTGCGAATCTGAATGGACCGGTGGTGCTGACCGGGTGTGCCGACCTGAGACCCGTTATCGAGCAGGTCTTGCGCGGCTGGAATGTGTCGCCATATGAAGGCCCGCATCAGGCGGAGCCCCTGATCACCATCGAAAAATCGGGAAATTTCTATATCCGGCGATCTCGCTGGCTGTCTCAACCGGCCGGCTTTGAAGATCCCCTTGATGCGGTTTGTGATTTCCTCGTCGATTTGTCCAAGGCGTACCTGGAATCCAACGCCAACATGATGTGTCTGCACGGGGCGGCGGCCCATTTCGATCACGGCCTTGTTGTTTTCCCGAGCACCTACCGGGCTGGAAAAAGCATCTTGTCCGTGGAGTTGGCCCGTCGCGGCATTCGGCTTTTTTCCGATGATGTCCTGCCCATCGAACATGACCGGAATTTCGCCCTCGCCCCCGGCATTCTGCCGCGTCTGCGCCTGCCCTTGCCGACTGACATGGGCGGCGGATTTAAAAGTTTCGTCAAATCCCGTCCAGGTGCCGCCAGTGACCGGTTTCAATACGTCGGCCTGCATCACCACGAACTGGCCGCCCTTGGCGAAGCGGCCCCCATTTCCGGCATTGTCCTGCTCGACCGTGACGACGCCCATGGCCCCGAGCTGCTGCCGGCCAGGGCCAGCGATGTCCTGAAAAATATTATCTTGCGGAATTTCTCCAGGACCATTGCCGCGACCGAAGTGCTGGATCGTCTGATCACCATATCCGGGCAAGCCGACATCGGCTTGTTGAAGTACGCAACGGTGGGTCAGGCCGCCGATTTGCTGTGCGAGCGCTTCGGTGCGAGAAAATCTGCCTGAAAAAAAGCGGCTTAAATCCATGTGCTACATGCAGAACCAGGAAACGGTTATCCGGCGGGTCGATGACAGCGTCTTCCTGGTCAATCCGGCAACCGATGCCATGTTTTTGCTTGATGGCGCGGGTTCTGTCCTGTGGCTGGCCCTGGCCGAACCGCTGGCCGCCGAAGATGCCGTCCGGTTGCTGTTGATCGCCTTCCCCGAAGCCGATTCTGGTACCGTCAGCCATGACGTTGATGCCTTGATCAGAGAGCTTCTCGATCATCAATTGATCGTCGAGGTGCAATAGTCTGGCAATGATCGTCCGTGCCCTGCAAATGATTGGATTTACCGCCCTGACCGCCGTGTTGGGAGCCTTGCTGTCGGCCAAAGTGCTGGCCGATACCAATTTGATTCGCCAGGCCGAGCAGGCCGGTTACGTGACGCCCCTGGCCGAACTTCTCGATACCATGAAAGATACCTTCCCCGGACGGGTATTGAAGGTCGACCTGGCCCCGGAAAACGAAGAAGGCGATTTACCCGCCAGTTGGATATACGAGCTGAAAGTGCTTCAATCGGACGGGTTGGTGCTGAAAATACTGTTTGACGCCAAAACGCTGGTGCCGCTGGAGGTCAACGGAGAGCCCTATGGGGCGCTTGATGTGGACGAAAAAAATTAGAACCTGGGAATTCTAGACGATGCGCGTCCTGGTCGTTGAAGACGAAACGGAAATCGCCCGGCAGGTGGCCGATGCACTGGCGCGCGCCGGGTACGTGGTTGATGTCGCCCATGATGGTGAACAGGGCCACTTTCTGGGCGATACGGAAACCTATGATGTCATCGTGCTGGATTTGGGCTTGCCCGCAATGAGCGGCCTGACCGTTTTGAAAAACTGGCGCGGCGCCAGTCTGAAAACGCCGGTGCTGATTTTGTCGGCGCGTTCATCGTGGCAGGAGAAAGTTTCGGGCCTGCGGGCCGGGGCCGATGACTACCTGGCCAAACCTTTTGAAATGGAAGAACTGATCGCCCGGGTCGATGTGCTGATCCGTCGCCAGAGCGGTAATGCGGCGGCCTTGATCATCTGCGGTGCCGCCACCCTTGATACCGCTGCGTTGCAAATCACCATGAACGGAAACGCCGTTACCCTGACCGCCATGGAATACCGCATCGCCGCCTACATGATGATGAACGGGGACCGGGTTTTATCGAAAACAGAATTGATGGATCACATATACGGCCTCGACGAAGACAAGGATTCCAACACCATCGAAGTCCTGATCAACAGGTTGCGGAAAAAGTTCGGCGCCGATTTTATTGTCACCCAGCGCGGTCACGGCTATCGCATCAGGCCAACCAACGGTGAGCGGCCATGAATCTGGACCATAATTCCCTCAAACTTCGCCTGCTCGTTACCTCCATGCTGTGGGTGGTGTTCGCCCTGATCATCGCCTGGTATCTGCTGATCTGGCTTTTCCAGGACCATATCGAGGCCCGTTTTGATGCCCGCCTGAATGATCAGGTGGCCGAGATGGTAGCGGCCAGCGAAAGCGATGGCCAGGGCGGCGTGCGCCTGACCTGGGAACCCACCGATCCCCGTTATGCCCTGCCCCATTCCGGCTGGTATTGGCAAATCAGCGAAGGATCCCAAGTGATCGTAGCATCCCGTTCGATGTGGACGGATCGGCTCAATCTGTCCGGGGCGCTGCCGGCCGACAAGTCCGAGGCCCTGCTGATTACCGGACCCAACAAGGAACCCTTGCGCGCACTCGGTCGCGCCATTCGCCTGCCGGGCAGCGAAAATCCGCTGTCGTTTATCGTTGCCGGACCGGTTGCCGATATCGATAGCGATGTGGCGGAATTTTCCGGCGATGCACGCCTGGTGCTGACCGCGCTGGGCATGTTGCTGCTGATCATTATCGCCCTGCAAATCAGCTACGGCCTGAAACCTCTGGGCAATTTGCATTTGGCCCTGTCGGAAATCAGGGCCGGGAAATCCCGGCTTATGCGCGGCGAATTTCCGGGCGAGGTGGAACCCATCGTGCGCGAACTGAACGCCCTGCTGGAACACAATTCCGGATTGCTGGAACGGGCCCGGACCCAGGCCGGTAACCTGGCCCACGCCCTCAAAAATCCGCTGCTGATTATCCAGAATGAAACCACCAATGTGCAAGGCCCGCGCGGTCAACTGGTGCATCAGCAATTGAAAACCGTCAATTCAATCATCGACCACCAGCTTTCGAAAGCCCGGCTGGCCGGATCGACAAACCTGATCGGGGCGCAGACATCGGTGCAGTCGGTGATCGGTGATTTGATCTATACGCTGGAAATTCTATACCAGGATCGCAATATATCCCTGACCCAGGCGGGCCTGGAAAATCTGCTCTTCCGGGGCGACCGGCAGGATCTGGAAGAATTGCTTGGTAACCTGATCGACAACGCCTGCAAATGGGCCAATGGCACCATAAAAATAGCCGGTGAAAGCCTCGATTACCCCGACAGTGGACGGCTTTTCAGATTGACCATCGAAGACGACGGGCCGGGTATTCCGGCCGCCGAAATGCTCGCCGTTTTACAGCGCGGCCACCGCCTCGACGAACAGACACCAGGGTCGGGCATCGGCCTGAACGTGGCCCGCGACATTGTCAAACTGTATAGCGGCAAGCTGGATCTGGATACGTCTTCTATCGGTGGTCTTCGGGTCCGTCTGATTTTGCCGGCGGCCTGATTTTCTGAACATCGCCCTAATCCGTAATATTTGCGGTCGCCAGCTCGATCGCCTGCAGCAACGACGGGACCCTGTGATTCGCAGGCAGTTTATCCAGCGCACCAAGTGATTCCAGAGTCTGTTCGGCGCTCCCCGACAGGCCGACAATATAACATGCTATTCCTTCGTCCCGAACCGTGGCCAATAATTCATCGATGGCCAGGGCGGCGCTGGTGTCCACATGGGCGGCCTCGGAAAAATCATAGATCACCGCCTGATAACCGAAATTGGCTGCATACCCCTGCGTGACCATTTGCCGGGCCGAGGCGTAGGAAAAACGCCCGCGCAGAACGATCATGCCGATCTTGTCACCGTGTCGACGCAGGGCTCGGCGTTCTTCCTCGCTGAGCAGATGATCGTGATCGGACAAGGCCAGCGCGGTAATGCCTTTCAACTCTTCTTTCTCCATCCATTTAGCGGTCATGAAACCGGCCAGTATGAGGCCGACGGCGACCGCCGTTATCAAATCGACGAACACGGTCAACAGCAGGGTAATCACCATCACCATGACCTTGTTCCGAGGAGCCCGGTGGCATCGTTTGATATAGCCCCAGTCGATAATATCCCAGCCGACTTTGATCAGAATTCCGGCCAGCACCGCATGGGGGATTTTTTCCGCCAACGGACCCAGGCCGAGCACCAGGCCGAGCAGGATAAGTGCGTGCAAAGCCCCCGATACGGGCGTCCGGCCCCCGGCCCGTACGTTGACCACCGTGCGCATGGTCGCCCCGGCCCCGGGCAGGCCGCCGATCAGGCCGGCGATCATGTTGCCGATGCCCTGGCCGATCAGTTCCCGGTCGGAATTATGGCGCGTGCGGGTGATGCTGTCGGCAACCAGGGAAGTCAGCAGGCTGTCGATGGACCCCAACAAGGCCAGAATGAGCGCCGGTTGCAAGATGCCGGGAATTTTGGAAAACGGAATGATCGGCAGATACAAGTGCGGTAATCCGGTCGGCACTTCACCAATCACCGGTACGCCGGTTAGCACCAGCAGGCCGACCAGAGTGCCGATCACCAGGGTCGCTAAGGGGGGTGGCATATAGGCGCGCAACCGGCGTGGCCAGAAAATCATCACCGCCAGAGACAAGACGCCAAGGCCCAGCGCCTGGGTATTGAAATTTGTCAGCACCGATGGCCACTGGCCAATCGTTTGCAGGGGCCCGCCCGATACGGTCTGCATACCGACAAAAGGCAGGGTCTGGATTAAAATAATGATCACCCCGATGCCCGACATGAACCCGGAAACCACGGAATACGGTGTGTAAGAAACGTACCGTCCTACTTTTAGAAAGCCGAACAGCAATTGCAGCAATCCACCCAGGAAGACGATGGCGAAAGCCTCGCCCAAAGACCCGGCATGTTCGGCGACGATCGCCCCCATGGCCACGGTCATGGGCCCGGTCGGCCCGGAAACCTGGGCCTTGGTGCCACCGAAGACGGCGGCAAAAAAGCCAACCGCAATGGCGCCGTAAAGCCCGGCTATGGCCCCCACACCGGAGGCCACGCCAAAGGCCAGGGCGAGGGGCAGGGCGACCACGGCAGCCGTGATGCCGCCGAAAATATCACCCTTGATATTGCTCACGTCAATTCCGATAGTTTGTCTCGCACGCTTAGCAAATCGGACCAGGCTTCCCGCTTGTGGGCCGGGGACCGCAACAGGTAAGCCGGATGGAACAGGGCCGTGGCCTGCACCGGGCGCGACAGGCGGGGTGTTGAATAGGTATACCATTTGCCCCGCAACCGCCCGACACCGGCGGTCTGGGCCAGCATGGCCTTGGCCGCCGGGCCGCCGAGCGTGACCAGAATATCCGGATCGATCAGTTCCATCAGCCGCTCGACAAAGGGCATACACAGGGCCGTTTCCCCGGCCGTCGGGGTGCGGTTGCCCGGCGGTCGCCAGAATACCGTATTGGAAATATAGACGTTGCTGTGGTCGAGCCCGATGGCGCCGATCATTTTATCCAGCAACTTGCCGCTGGGGCCGACAAAAGGCAGACCCTGGCGATCTTCTTCGGCCCCCGGACCCTCGCCGATGAAGACAATGCGGGCTTCCGGGTTGCCGTCACCAAAGACCGTGTTGGTGGCGGTTTTCTTTAACGGGCAACCGTCGAAACCCTCGACCGCCTGACGCAATTCAGCGACCGTTTTGGCGGCTTCTGCCAGGGCCCAGGCATCGCCCAGCAATTGATCGGCAACCACCGGCACCGCCGCTTTGGCGCTCGCCAGGTTGCTCGCTAAGGGCCTCTCTTTTACGGCCGTCGATGGCGTTTCAACGACGGTGAAATGATCCATAGGATCATCGCCAATGGTTTCATCCACACCGGCATCCAGATGCCAGCGCAAATTCTCAGCCGTTGTCAGTTTTTCGATCATGGCGGCAGATTATCATTGGCCGCGCTGCCGATCATTAATTTTCTTGCACAATCTGATTGAGTTTGTTGTTGTGTGGCAGAGAGACTGATTTGCTGGAGGATGCGCCTGTGGAACGGGAATCGATGGAATTTGATGTGGTCATCGTCGGCGGTGGACCATCGGGCCTGGCGGCCGCCATCCGGCTTAAACAACTGGCCGCATCCGAAAGCCGCGATTTGAGCGTTTGCGTGGTCGAAAAGGGCTCTGAAATCGGCGCTCATATCTTGTCGGGCGCGGTGCTGGAAACCCGCGCCCTGGACGAGTTGATCCCCGACTGGAAAGAACAGGGTGCCCCCCTGAAGACCCCGGTGACGGTCGAAAAAATGATGTTTCTGAGCGCCACCGGGGCCATTTCCACGCCCGCCATGTTGCTGCCCCCGGCGATGAAAAACCACGGCAATTACATCATCAGCCTGGGCAATTTCTGCCGCTGGCTGGGCCAGCAGGCGGAGGCCCTGGAGGTCGAGGTTTACCCAGGCTTTGCGGCCGCCGAAATCCTGTACCACAGTGATGGTTCGGTCAAAGGCATCGCCACCGGCGACATGGGCCTGAACGCCGATGGCAGCCCCGGTGCCAATCATCAAGTGGGCATGGAACTGCACGCCCGCTACACCTTTTTCGCCGAAGGCTGTCGCGGCCATCTGGGCAAGGAGTTGCGCCGGAAATTCGGCCTTGATCAGAACGTGGAACCGCAGACCTACGGCATCGGCATCAAGGAATTATGGGAAATCGACCCGGCTCGGCATCAACCGGGACTGGTCGTTCATACCGCCGGCTGGCCGCTCGATTCGAAAACCTATGGCGGCTCGTTCCTGTATCATCTGGAAGACAATCAGGTCGCCGTTGGTTTCGTCATCGGCCTGGATTACCAGAATCCCTACCTGAGCCCGTTTGACGAATTCCAGCGCTACAAAACCCATCCGAAAATTCGCGATACCTTCAAGGGCGGACGGCGCATATCCTATGGCGCACGGGCCTTAAACGAAGGCGGCATCCAGTGCCTGGGGGATCTGTCCTTCCCCGGCGGTGTGCTGATCGGCGACGAGGCCGGGACCCTGAACATGCCGAAAATCAAGGGCACCCACACGGCCATGAAGTCGGGCATGTTGGCCGCCGAAGCGGCGTTCAAGGCCCTGGCAGAAGAAACTCCGGCCCGGACTCTGGAAACCTATGACACAACCATGAAGGCCTCCTGGCTGCACCGGGAACTGCATATTGCCCGCAACGTGCGCCCGTCCTTCAAGTGGGGCCTGTTGCTGGGCACCATCTACACCGGCATCGACCAGTTGCTGCTGCGCGGCCAGGCCCCGTGGACCCTGAAACACGGCCATGTGGATCATCTGTCCCTGGTGAAAAAAGACCACGCCAAGCCGATCGATTACGCCAGGCCCGATGGCCAACTGACGTTCGACAAATTGAGTTCGGTGTTTATTTCCAATACCAATCACCGGGAAGATGAACCCTGCCATTTGACGCTCAAGGACCCGGCCCTGCCGGTGACCCTGAACCTGGCCGAATATGACGGGCCGGAGCAGCGGTTCTGCCCCGCCGGGGTTTATGAATTTATCGACGAGAACGGCCAACCGACCCTGCAAATCAATGCCCAGAACTGCGTCCACTGCAAGACCTGCGACATCAAGGACCCGAGCCAGAATATCCACTGGGTAGTGCCGGAAGGCGGCGGCGGCCCCAATTATCCCAATATGTGAGCAAGACTTGATGCGAGCGAGACTTGGCTTCACGCTCGGGCTAAACTACGGTCAAACAGTACAAACTCTAGAGAAAGAATCCCACCAGGTATGCGCTCCTTAATCCTTTCCCTGCCGCGACGATACTACCATCTGATCGCCGCCCTGTTGCTGGTTCTACTGCTGCCTGCGGCCTGCGCGTCCAGTGATCTGGATAGCCAGGCCCCAACCGCTGGCGGACCGGCAACCCTGTCGGGGACCTATCTATCCGGTCGTCATGCCCAGGCCGAACGGGATATGTCCAGCGCCACCCGCTTTTTTGCCAAAGCGCTGGATATGGACCCGGACGCACCGGGCTTGCTGCGCCGGACCTTCACCATCCTGATTTCCGAAGGCCGCATGAAACAAGCGGCCAAAATGACCAGCCAGGTGCTGCAAAAAAATCCGGATGCCCCCATCGCCAGCCTGATGGCCATTGTCGACGACCTGAAAATGGATCGCCTGAAAAAGGCCGGGCAAAAAATATCGACTTTGGGCGATGGTGGCCTGAATGGCATCATGGCCCCTTTGCTCGGTGCCTGGACCGCGCTCGGTTCGGGTCAGACATCGGCCCAGGCGATTGAGCTGCTGCGACCGCTCGACAAGGAGGGTTCGCGCCCCTTGTTCAACCAGCATGTCGGCCTGATCAACGACCTGGCCGGTGACCCGGTTGCCGCCGAAACCGCCTTCCTGGCAAATACCGATAAGAATGGTGGCCCGTCTCTGCGGCTGGTTCAACTGCTCGGCAATCTGTACGAACGGCAGGGCGAAAAGGCCAAGGCGGAAACCCTTTATGGCGATCATTTGAGCCATAACCCGATATCGCCCATTGCTGGCCCGGCCCTGAAACGACTGGCCGCTGGCCGTGTGCCTTCGCCCCTGATCAACTCCGCCAACGAAGGGGTCGCCGAGGCCCTGTTCGGTGTCGCCTCTTCTTTGGTGCAGCAAAACGCCGCCGAAACGGCGTTGGTTTTTGGTCGAATGGCGCTCTATCTGAAACCGGATTTTCCGGTCATGCAAATTCTGCTGGGCAGTATTCTACAGCGCCAAAACCGCCTGGCCGATGCCAACGCCATCTATCAGCAGATCAATCCGGCCTCACCCTATGGGGCCACCGGTCGCCTGCGCACGGCCGACAACCTGGACGATCTGAAGCAGACCGAACAGGCGATCGCGTTGCTGCGCACCATCGCCGCTGAAAACCCGACCCAGGCCGACCCGTTGATTCGCCTGGGTGATCTGTTGCGCCGCCATGATCGTTTCGAAGAAGCGGTCGTGGTTTACGATCAGGCGGTAGAACGAATAGGTCAGCTAACGGCCCGGCACTGGTCGTTGTTGTACTCCAGGGGCATCGTGCTGGAACGGTCGGGCAATTGGCAGCGGGCCGAGGCCGATTTGCTGAAAGCCCTGGAATTCAAACCCGATCAGCCCTTCGTGCTCAACTACCTGGGTTATTCCTGGGTCGATCAGGGCATCAATCTGGACCGGGGCAAGGCCATGATCCGCAAGGCGGTCAACCTGCGGCCCCGTGACGGCTACATCGTCGACAGCCTGGGATGGGCCCATTACCGCCTGGGCGATTACGTGGAATCGGTCAAGGAAATGGAACGGGCGACCGGACTCAAGCCGGAAGACCCGGTCATCAACGACCATCTGGGCGATGCCTACTGGCGGGTCGGGCGCAAAATCGAGGCCCGGTTCCAGTGGCGACGGGTGCTGACCCTGAACCCGAAGGATAAAGACGTGCGCGACCGGGCCGTGGACAAACTGAAAAACGGCCTGCCCGAGGTTCCGTGAGTTCATGGTCAGCCCGCCACCTGTCCGCATTGCCGCCCCGGCCAAAATTAATTTGTACTTACATGTGACGGGTCGCCGTGATGATGGCTATCACCGGCTCGATAGCCTGATCGCCTTTGCCGGGGTGCACGACGCCCTGACCTTTGCCGCCGCCGATCATCTGACCCTGCAAATCAAGGGGCCGTGTGCCAGTGCGCTCAAAAACGAGCGCGATAATCTGGTGCTGGCCGCCGCCCGTGGCCTGGCCCGGCTCGCCGGCATCGAGGCCAAGGCCACCATCGGTTTGACCAAGCGACTGCCCGTGGCCGCCGGCATGGGCGGCGGCTCGGCCGATGCGGCGGCGGCGATCAAGGGACTGTGCCAGCTATGGACTCTCGATCCGGCCGCCGTTGAGGTCAAAAGCCTGGCCCTGGAACTGGGTGCCGACGTGCCCGTTTGCCTGCTCGGCAAGGCCGCTTTTGTCGGCGGCATCGGCGATGAAATCGCCCCGGCACCGGCCCTGCCGGCCTGCTCCATTGTGCTGGTCAATGGCGGGCGCAAACTGGCTACCCCGGCGGTTTTCGCCGCCCGTTGCGGCGATTACAGCGCTTCCGCCCGGTTCGACTACGCCCCCGCAGATGCCCCGGAACTGGCCGCCATTCTGGCCACTCGCCGCAACGATCTGTGCGCCCCGGCGCTCCGCCTGATGCCCGCAATCCAGCCCATCCTGGATGCCATTGCGGCCACCGACAAGGTGCTGCTGGCCCGTATGAGCGGCAGCGGCGCGACCTGCTTCGGCCTTTACGGTGACCCCGGTGCGGCGGCGGCGGCGGCGCTGAAACTGGGTCGGGCCAACCCGACCTGGTGGATTAAGGCGGCCTCCCTTGAAAGCGATATCACGCAGATGACAAAAAGCCGCTAAAGGTGACCTAAGCGGCCTTGCGGTGGGCACCAATAGGCACTATGTTTCGCGCCGCAGATCAAGATGGGGCGTAGCCAAGTGGTAAGGCAGCGGCTTTTGATGCCGTCATTCGCAGGTTCGATCCCTGCCGCCCCAGCCAATAATTTTCGAAGTCCGCACTATTTTGGGGACAGTTTACTTTATAGGTTTTGGCCCTCTTTTTTGTGGCCTGAAATTGCGTCCGGTTATTCGTTCCATCGTGTCCAACCAATCAGAATGACCAATAGGTCGTCCGACCGTTTCGGCTTTTCTGAGCGCCATGTCCATTATTTCGTTTTCGCCACTTTCGAGCAAGACTGCAAAATCTGGACAGCGTTCAAGCACAGGATGAACCTTAACCAATTTGTCGTCTTTTCCTGATAGATGCGCATTGACGCTCGACCAAGGCCAATCAGAAGCGCGTTTTACAAGCCCGGCTCGAACTGGGTTGAGGGAGACATAACGCACGGCATTCAAAAGATGTTTTTCATCCATGGCAACGGAACCGAATCGACCTTGCCAAAGGTGTCCTGTCCACTTATTGCGAGAATTTATTAGTCCTGTATAGCGTCGGTGAACCTCTCCCAGGACGGCGCGAAGACCATCTTCATGGCGGGGAACCAGAATAAGATGGACATGGTTCGGCATCAGGCAATAAGCCCAAACGTCGGTTCCTGCTTTTCGGGCGGCCTCAGCCAGAAGGTCACTGTAGGCCCGGTAATCATTATCTTCAAAAAAAACAGTTTCACGTCTGTTACCCCGCTGGGTAACATGATGAGGAATGTTGGGAATAACGATACGCGCAATTCGTGCCATCTGTTTCAGTACAAGATTTATGGCATTTAGTAAACTGTCCCGGTAATTTCAAACTGTCCCGGTAATTTCGGTAATTTTGTCCCGGTAATTTGTCCCGGTAATTTCCGGTAATTTTAGTAAACTGATGGGGTGGACGGCCCCACCTTCGGCATTTATGTGCCAGAATGGAGTTCGTTGAAACTTCCAGACAACAGGGGACCGTCCAATG
>ENA-ORDP01001676-ORDP01001676.1-marine-sediment-metagenome-genome-assembly--contig:-NODE-1676-length-11811-cov-10.958659_pt1 | contig 11811 bp, 13 predicted proteins | sample MGYA00248627_ERZ508539 | MGnify/ENA primary metagenome ERZ508539 (study PRJEB26208, sample SAMN05571518) | marine sediment metagenome | biome: deep sea; feature: Hydrothermal vent; material...
TGTAATGCCATATGCAGAATTTTCAGTAGATCCACCCATTGCAAATTCATCCATATTAGTTCTACCTAGAAATACAGCGCCATGATCTTTGAGTTTATTTATAACTGTCGCATCATATACAGCTTTATATTTTTCAAGGATTTTTGATGCAGAACTGGCTGTCCTCCCTTTTATTAAAATATTATCTTTTATAGCGATTGGAATACCCGTAAGAAGCCTCGGTTCGCTTCCATCTTTTAGTATTTTATCTGCTTTTTTTGCCTGCTCTGTACAATCATCAAACACTTCAAGATATGCATTCATCTCCGGGTTATTCTTACCAATCTCCACTAAATACGATTCCGTAAGTTCACTTGCAGAAAAATCACCATTATGCAGGTGTTCATGTGCAGATTTAATTGTAAGCTTTTTTAAATCAATCATCGTATCTTAAAGATAGATTGCCCTTAGTATAATTACCACAATTTTAAAGTATCTTTTTTACTTTAATGTAACCATCTTTTGTACTAGGCGATTCTTCCATAATCTCCTTACTAAATTCTCCAGATTTGTGTGGTTTTTCGTCTTCTCTCATCACATTATGAAGTCTACCAACTTCAGGCTCTACACCTCCCACAACCACTTCTTGTACCTCTGACACATAACCCAAAATCGCCTCAAGATCCTTAATGAGTACATCTTTTTCATCTTCTGCAATACCCGTGCGGAAATCTCTGGCGCAGCAATATGCTTGCCGTTGATGTCTATCCAGGCGTCACCGTTCTTGGCCTTGGCAATCTTATAGGGCATCAATTTGATATCCCGTTGCACCACGTCTTCCTCAAAGCGGCGGCCAATCAAACGCTTGGCTGCAAACACGGTGTTATGCGGGTTGGTCACCGCCTGACGCTTGGCGGCCTGGCCCACCAGTACTTCATTGTCTTCAGTAAACGCCACCGTAGACGGCGTGGTGCGATCACCCTCGCTGTTTTCAATAACGCGGGGTTTACCCCCTTCCATTACCGCGACGCAGGAGTTGGTCGTTCCCAAATCTATGCCGATGATCTTAGCCATCACTATTTCCTCGTTAGTCCAATCGTATTAAATGGTCTGTCGACAACCTATGCCGACAAGTTAAACCTGGTGTGTCAGCATATATAGCGCTTCATTGCTGACCCTCCTAGTAGTGAAAATATGGGGGCTTAATTAAGCCGATTCAAGCGTTTTTCGCCCCCTCATCTTCATCTTCTTGAGACTTGGCGTCCGTCTTGGCCTTGGCCACCATCACCATGGCCGGCCGCAGCAGACGTTCGTTGAGCAAATATCCCTTTTGCATGACGCTCACCACCCGGTTGGGCGCCACCTCGTCAGATTCCAGCATGCTCATGGCCTGATGCCTTTCAGGATCAAACTTTTCCCCAGCCTGGGGATTGAGTTCCTGTACAGAAAATTTCTCAAAAATCGTGCCCAAAAGCTTGAGAGTCAGATCCACACCCTCGAACATCTTTTCCACCGCCACCTTGTTGTCCTGTACCAGATCAACCGTCTTGGCCAGTTCCAGACTGTCCTTAACCGCCAGCACCTCGGTGGCGAACCGCTCGATGGCATACTTATGGGCATTGGCGACATCAATCTCGGCACGACGGCGGGTGTTCTCGATTTCGGCCTTGGCGCGGATAAACCGATCCTCAGCCTCACTGAGTTTGTCCTGTAATTCCCCTACATCGACAGTCTCCTGGGCCTCGGTTTCAACATCTTTATCGGGGGGTTGACCCGAGGACTGATCAGAGTCAGAGGGGCTGCTTTGGTTGGCGCTTTCGTCCACCTGTTCTTGCTCGTTATTCATACTCATGTCGCAAAAAATCCTGCCTGGTTAGAGAGTTTCCGCAGCCACGGCAAAACATGCCAAAGACCGGCCACAGCACAGCAAGCTAAATGGGGTCTATAAACCCGGTTTCAAGGGGTTATTGAAGGTTTTTGTAACATCTCAAAGGCCGTGCGAAGTGGTTGCTTGGCGGCCTTAAGCCCGCAAGGCGGCGCCCAACAAACGGGCAGTGATGTCCACCACGGGGATAACCTGTTCATAGGGCATGCGGGTGGGGCCTACCACCCCCAAAGTGCCCACCACTTCCCCATCGATCTCATAGGGGGCGGTCACCACGGTACAATCGCACAAGGCGTCATAACCCGACTCCTGGCCGATGAAGATCTGGACACCGTTGGCCTTCATGCTGGTATCCAGCAAATGCAATAGATCCTGTTTGGCGCGGAAGGCCTCAAACAGGTTGCGCAGAGTGGCAATGTCACTCAGCTCAGGCACCGTAAACAGGTTCGACTCCCCCCGCACCAGCAAATCATCTGGGTTACCGGCCTCGGCCAGCATGTCGCCGGCCATGGCCACCGCCGTTTGCATGAGGCGGTGCATTTCGTCACTGTCCGCCTTCAATTCCAACAATAAGGATTGCTTGACCTTTTGCATGGACATGCCCGCAAATTGTGCATTAAAGTAGTTGGCCGCTGCCACCAATTCACTGGGGCCAATTTCCCGGTCAGAGGCAATAACACGATTTTGCACCTGACCATCGTTGGTCACCAAAATGGTCAGAATCCTGCCATCCCCCAAGGCCACAAATTCCAACTGCTTCAGGGTCACCTGCTGGCGCCTGGGCAACATGACGATACCGGCAAAATGGGTCAATTCGCAGAGCAGATCTGAGGCGGATGTCAGTAATTCATGGGGATCACCCTTAACCGGCAACTTGTTGCCCATCTCCTGGAGGGCGCTTGCGTTCAAAGACCTGATCTTGATCAAGCTATCCACAAACACTCGATAACCCAGCGCAGTAGGCACACGCCCGGCAGAGGTATGGGGTGAGGTAATCAAACCCATGTCTTCCAGGTCCGCCATCACATTACGCACCGATGCCGGGCTCAACTCCAGCTGTGCCTCTTTGGCCAGAGTGCGTGACCCGACCGGTTGACCGTCGTCGATGTAACGTTTAATGAGCGCCTTTAGGAGAACTTCAGCGCGGCTGGTCAGTGCCATGTTTTGCCTGCAAATACCAAATTTACGCCCTCAGGAATGGGGACGCCGTGCCTCACGCTAGCAATGCACCCAAATTGTGTCAAGAATTCTCGTTTTGACCATTGTCCTCGGTTCATGGCCAATGGTAGGTTACGCCTGAATAAGGGAGCTTAAATGACACAGCGTTTCCAAACCGTCGGCCTGTTCGGCAAATACAAAGACCCGAGTATCGGCGATATAATCAATGCCCTCACCGAGTTTCTCCGCGGCCGGGGTCACCACGTGCTATTGGTGGAGAGCACCGCCGCCCACATCGACAATCCCCTGGCCGAGACCCGCCCCCTGGAGAACATCGGCAAGGAGATCAATCTTGCCATTGTGGTCGGTGGTGATGGCACCATGCTCAATGTGGCCCGTGTACTGGTTAGCCACAGGGTGCCCCTGCTAGGGGTCAATTTAGGCCGACTCGGTTTTCTCACCGATATTCCTGGCGACGATATGACCGAAGCCCTGACCACCATACTCGATGGTGACTTTGAACTTGAGGAGCGCGACCTGCTTGATACCGAGATCATGCGCGGCGGCAAGATTATATACAGTTCCAATGCCTTTAATGACACCATCATCAGTAAGGCCGAGCTGTCCCGTTTGATCGAATTTGAGATCTACATCGACGGGGAGTTTGTCAATAGTATGCGCGCCGACGGCGTGATTGTGGCCACCCCCACTGGATCCACTGCCTATGCCCTCTCCGCAGGTGGACCCATACTGGATCCGACCCTATCGGCCATGGTCATTGTCCCCATTTGTCCCCACACCCTGAGTGATCGCCCCATCGTCGTCGGCAGCGACAGCGTGGTTGAGGTGCTCATGACCAGCAACGGTCATCAGGCCGCACAGGTAACACTCGATGGACAATCCAATATGGTCCTGGATGACAATGACCGAATCTATATCCGCCGTTCGGAAGTCCCCATACAACTGATACACCAGAGCAGCCGCAACCACTATGATGTCTTGCGGGCCAAACTGCACTGGGGTTAGAGACTCTGAGTTCTGATCATGTTGAGTTCGATATATATCAAAGATTTCGCCATCGTGCACAAGCTGGAGCTATCTTTGAGTAAGGGCCTCACCGTGCTCACCGGCGAGACCGGTGCCGGCAAATCCATCATGATTGATGCCCTGGCGCTACTACTCGGCGAGCGGGTGGACGGTGATGTCATCCGTCACGGCTGCAACCAGGCCGAGATATCGGCGTCCTTTGAGCTCGACCCAAACCAGGATCCCGGCCAATGGCTGGCCGAACAAGACCTATTTGACGACCGGGAGTGTGTGCTGCGACGTTTGATCTACAGCGATAAACCTACCAAAGGCTTTATCAATGGCCGACCGGTGCCCATGCAGATGCTGCGTGAATTAGGTGAAATCCTGGTAGACATCCACGGTCAGCACGAGCACCAATCGCTGTTAAAACGGGATATCCAGCGCCGTACCCTGGACGACTACGCCGGTCACAGCGATACGGTGCAAAAGTTGGCCGCGACCTATGACAAGCTATCGTCACTGAAGTCCAGATTGGAAACCTTGCAACAACAATCTACGGATCGCGAGGCCCGGATCGGATTATTACGTTACCAGGTGGATGAGCTGGATGCCTTGCAGTTGGAAGAAGGCGAACTGCCCAAACTCGAAGAAGAACATGACCGCCTGGCCCACGCCAGCGAGTTGCTCGACGGTGTGCAGGGCATTGCCCAGCGCTTAAGCGACAATGATGATGCCAACATTGCCCAGTTGCTCAACCAGTCCATGGTCACCCTGGAACCGCTTACGGACTATGACCCGGCCCTGGCAGAAATCTCTGTATTGCTCAACGAGGCCCATATCCGTGTGGACGAGGCCGTGGCCCAACTCCACCAATATCTCGGCCGCCTGGAGCTGGATCCACAACGCCTACAGTGGCTCAACGACCGCTTGGCGCTGATGCACGATTTGGCACGCAAACACCAGGTCAAACCAGATACACTGGGCGCGGTACTAACTCGCCAGCGGGTGGAGCTTGGCGACATAGAAGATGCTAAAACTAGTCTGTCCAAGCTGGAACAAGACATTGGCGAGCTTAGTCGTGTCTATTTCAACCTCGCAGATTTGGTCCGGGAAAACCGCCAACAGGCGGCAACGAGCTTATCCACCCAGGTGACAGACAGCATGCAGGCACTGGGCATGCCCGGCGGCCACTTTGAGGTCAGTGTCACCGCCCTGGAAAGCGGTCAATGCACTGTCTACGGCACCGAGCGCATCGAGTTTATGGTCAGCGCCAACCCCGGCCAGCCGGCCAGGCCCCTGGCCAAGGTCGCTTCCGGTGGCGAACTGTCGCGTATCAGCTTGGCCCTACAGGTAGTCACCGCCCGCATTGGACGCATCCCGACCTTGATATTTGACGAAGTCGACGTGGGCATCGGTGGCCGGGTGGCGGAGATCGTCGGCCAGCAATTGCGTGGCCTGGGCGATCTGCGCCAAGTCTTGTGCATCACCCACCTCGCCCAGGTTGCCGCCCAGGGCCATGCCCACTTGCAAGTCAGCAAACAGTCCGAACCGCCAGTGAGCGTCGCCATCGACACCCTCGACCCACGAAAACGTATAGATGAAATCGCACGCATGATCGGCGGTGTCACCATCACCGACCAAACCCTGGCCCACGCGGAAGATATGCTATCGAGGGTATAAAAAAACAGGTACGAGGGACGAGAATTTATTACTTTTAGCACCTTGTTCCCACGCGGGAGCGTGGGGACCAGAGAACAATAAATCCTCGTGTCTCGCCCTTCGTATCTGTTATTTAGAACACTTCCCCTTGGTCTTCATCCCCTCGCATAACCCGTACATATAGAGGGAGTGGTCATCGACCACAAAACCCTCCGATGCCGCTACCTTGCGCTGGCGCTCCTCGATGGTCTTGTCATAGAACTCAAATACCCGGCCGCACTCCACACATACCATATGGTCGTGGTGGCCACCCTGATTGAGTTCGAAGATGGCTCGGTCACCCTCAAAGTTGTGGCGGATCACGATTCCGGCGGCCTCAAACTGGGTTAGCACCCGATAGACCGTGGCTAACCCGATTTCCTCATCCGCTCCAAGCAATTGCTTATAGACCTCCTCGGCGGTAAGGTGGTGCTGACCGCTGGTCTCCAAAATACCCAGGATCATGAGCCGTGGGTGGGTGGTTTTAAGCCCCGCCTTTTTAAGATTTACGCTCGAATCAGTCATAATTTTGCTGTTTCGGGCTTAATACGCCCCAATGCTCCGGCCCTATAGCCGATCAGGCCATAGCGGGTGTACGAAACAGGCCCGGTGGTTTATCATTCTCGCAGTTTAAACCACTAACCCGTATACGCCCAAATGCAAAAAACCTTATTCCTTCTAGCGTTAATCGCCACCAGTCTACTCGCCGGTTGCTATTATAAAATGGACATCCAGCAGGGGAACATAGTCACCCCGGAAATGGTCGAACAACTCAAACCAGGGATGACCAAACGGCAAATACGCTACCTGCTCGGAACACCGCTGGTACACGATCCCTTCCACCAACAACGCTGGGATTATGTCTATTCGCTGCGTAAAAATGGCAAGAAAATCCTCGAAAAGAACTCCTTATCCTTGTATTTCACTGAGGATATCCTGAGTCGTATTGATCACCACGGGGACGACCCCACCCAGGCAGTAAAAACCACAGAGAAGGCCAAAACCTTGTCGGCAGAAGACACTATCGTGGTCAAAGGTGACGCCAAAGAAGTGCAAGCCGCAACCGGACAAAAGAAAAAGGGAATCATTGGCCGCACCTGGGATAAGATTAACCCGTTCTAACTCTGGCCAAGCTCCTGGATAGACGATCCAAGAAGGCGCCACAAGAGAATGTAAGCGATGATGCAAAAACCAAACCTGATGCAAAGCACTATTACCCTGCTCATCAGCATTTTCTGTGCCCTGCCCCTGGCTGTATCGGCAGCTAACGGATCAAAGGGGGAATTTTTTGGCGCCAAGCCAACCAAACACCCGGAATGGTTTAAAGACAGTTTCCTCGATTTTCGTGATGATATAAAAATGGCCGCCAGCCAAAGCAAGCGTGTGCTGCTCTACGTCTACCAGGATGGCTGCCCCTATTGCAATAAGTTTGTCGACTATAATTTCGCCCAAAAGGACATCCTGGATAAAACCCAGAAACACTTTGACCTGATTGCGGTAAATCTGTGGGGCGACCGTGAAGTTATCAACACCCAGGGCACCGTCACCACTGAAAAAGAATTTACCAAATCCATCGGTGTAAAATACACCCCCACACTGGTATTTTTTGACGAGCAAGGCGGAGTCGCACTACGTGTTAATGGTTACTACCCACCCCACAATTTCAGAATTGCCCTGGACTACGTAGCAGAAAAAAAAGAAAAGACCCAAAGCTTTCGTGACTACTATGCCGCCCACACACCCATACCCTCCGAGGGCAGTCTCAATAAGGAGAATTTTTTCTTACCCGCCCCTCACAATCTGGCCCGCGCATCCAAACGACCACTAGCGGTGTTTTTTGAACAAAAGCAGTGTGACAACTGCGACGCGCTGCATAAAAAGACACTCAAATACCCCGGCACCAAAGATCTGATCGCCAAGGTCGACAATGTCCAGCTTGACATGTGGGACGATAAAACCGAAATCACTACACCGGATAACAAAAAAACAACTCCACGGAAATGGGCCAAATCTCTTAATATCGCGTTCGCGCCTTCAATTGTCTTCTTCGATACAGATGGCAAAGAGGTGGCCCGCACTGACGCATTCTTAAGAGGTTTTCACACCCAGACCCTGTATGACTATGTGATCAACAAGGGTTACAAAAGCCAACCCGAGTTTCAGCGTTACTTACAACATCGTTCCGAAGCGCTACAGGCAAAAGGCAGCAATGTGGATATCTGGAAATAGGGCCTAAGATTTTTTCACCTTGGTCTTAGCTTCGGCGGCGCGCTGACGACGCACCTCACGAGGGTCGGCAATCAGGGGCCGGTAGATCTCGACCCGGTCATGGTCCCACAAGGGGTCTTGCAAACGGGACAACTTACCGAATATCCCAACCTTGTTGGCGTCAAGGGATATCTCAGGGAAACGTTTCAAAACCCCGGAAACCTCAATGGCATCCCCCACCGTCGACCCACTGACAAGGCTCAACTCCAGGATGACCTGTTCATCCTCTGTGGCATAGGCCACCTCGACTCTAATCCGGTCAGCGTTTTCCATATCGATCCACTGCCCGTTGGCAAAAAGCCTCCAGCAATCCGTCCGCAATCTTGGTAAATGCCGGTGCCGCTACCATGTCCAGCACGCGTGATGAGAACTGGAAGTCCATATCCAAAGAGATTCGACTGCCCGTTTCACCCAAAGCCTGAAACTGCCAAACACCGTGGAGATGACTGAAGGGGCCATCAAGCAAATCCATTTCAAGTTTTTCATCTGGATGCAGGGTATTACGGGTGCTAAAGGACTTGTTCAAGGCGCCGTAACGAATATGTAAAGAGGCCGTGACCTCGTTGGCGTCACGCGTCAAGACCTCACTGCCATCACACCATGGCAAGAATTCCTGATAGGCATTGATGTCGGTTACCAATGCATACATCTCACTAGCCTGATATGGCACCAGAGCCGAATGACTTATACGATGCACTTGGACTATAAACCCAGAAACTGGCCCAGATGTTGAAAAACCCCAAACAGATGCAATAACACAATAAACACCAGAGTCGGTGATATGTAGCGGATCAAAAACAACCACAACACATAAGCACCCGGTGTACGTACCCCGAGCTCCTGCTCGGTAAGCTTATTGGACATGATCCAACCAGCAAAGATGGCGATGAGCATGCCGCCAATAGGCAACATGATGTTCGCAGTCAGAATATCCAACACATCAAACATGCCGCTGGTTTTGGGTTCGTCAGATCCAAAAAAATCAAAGCTAAATGCCCAGTCGCTAAACGACATGATAGTCACAATACCCAGCAACCAGGTGAGCAGGCCCAATATAGATGCCGCTATGACACGGTCCACATTGTGATTTTCCACTACCCAGGCCACCGCAGGCTCTAGCAAAGATATGGCCGAGGTCCAGGCTGCGAATAACAACAATATAAAAAACAGGGTGCCAAAGAAAACCCCTCCCGGCATTTGTCCAAATGCCAATGGTAGGGTTTGAAAAATAAGACTGGGACCCGCCCCCGGTTCCAACCCGTTGGCAAAGACAATGGGGAAAATGGCAAGCCCCGCGAGTAGCGCTACTACCGTGTCGGCCATACTAATCGTTATCGACGTAACGGCGATAGATGTACCTTTGGGAAGATAGGAACCGTAAACCATGATAGCGCCCATCCCCAAGCTCAAAGTAAAAAAGGCATGGCCCAATGCGGTCAACACACCCGCAGCCGATAACGCGGAAAAATCAGGTGTAAACAAGAAACGCACACCCACCATAAAATAATCCGTATTCATAGCATAACCTACCAGAATCACTAGCAACACAAATAGTGCCGGCATCAACACACGCACCGCCTGCTCTAACCCACCACGCACTCCCCGAGCAATCACCACTACGGTCATCACCATAAAAATGGTATGCCAGGCAAGTAACCTTTCAGGATCACTGACCAGGTCGGTAAACATGCTACGCACTCCGTCTGCAGTGGCCAACGTAAAGGCGCCACTGGCGGATCGAAACACATAGGCCAAGGCCCATCCGGCGATTACACTGTAGTAAGACAAGATGATAAAACCGGCGGTGACACCCATCCAGCCGAGCAAACGCCACAGCTTCGATGCACCGGCCTGCTTAGCCAAGGTGGTAAGCGCGTTGATGGGGCTCTGCCGTGCTGCCCGGCCCAACATAACCTCTGCCATCATGATGGGAACACCAATGGCGGCAACGCAAAACAGATAGACCAGCACAAACGCACCGCCACCATTTGCCCCGGTAATATAGGGAAATTTCCAGATATTACCCAGACCTACCGCCGATCCGGTGGCGGCGAGCACGAATGTCCAACGGGATGACCACTGTCCATGAATATATTTTTTCTTTGTTTTGGCTACCATATTCGATCTCCAGGCCGTTTGGACTGCCAGGGACACGCCCTGACCGGGCGCCATTTGTCGTCTGGGGGGGTAGTGTGTTTGAATTCGGCGTTCAGCTCAACCACTGGCTCCCTGCGTAGTTATGGTCAAAAAGAAGAAAAAGAAGGCCTCCGGTAGCACCATCGCCCTCAACAAGAAGGCGCGCCACGATTATCACATCGAGGAACGCTTTGAGTCAGGCGTGGTCCTTCAGGGCTGGGAGGCCAAAAGCATGCGCGCTGGACGAGTTCAGCTCAAAGAAAGTTATGTCATTATCCGCAATGGAGAGATATATCTGTTCGGTGCCCACATCTCACCCCTGTCCACCGCGTCCACCCACGTCGTCGCCGACCCGACGCGGCTCCGCAAACTGCTCCTGCACCGGCGGGAGATCAGCAAACTGATCGGCGCAGTGGAGCGCAAAGGCTACACCCTGGTACCCCTGGCCCTATACTGGAAACGGGGCCGAGCCAAACTGGAAATCGCACTGGCCAAGGGCAAAAAGGAACACGATAAACGAGCCGCCATCAAGGAACGGGAATGGAATCGGGATCAACATCGTTTATTAAAAAACCGCTAAATAATTTTTGCGTTATACCCTCACCGTTGCCAAGGAACCACCTGATAGGCTAGGATGTCTCATATAGACCGATTAGGGGGTGACCTGGCTTCGACGTGGGTCGCGAAACCTTCGGGGCATGCCGAGGTGCAGAGTTCCTCGCAAATCCAACTGCATTTTATAGTTGCCAACAACGACAACTACGCCCTAGCAGCTTAATCCCTGCTAGCCTCTCACCCGGTTTTTCTATGGGTTGGGATTCGAGGGGTCGACTCACATAGAATCGCGAAAGGGTGCGTCCGTTACCCGATCGTTAAAACTCAAGCGGGCTCGCCGTCTGTTTCGCCTGTCTGTTGGCGTGCAGCCGGTCAAACTAAAGACAGACTAAGCATGTAGAACCGGATGGCAGAGGGCTTGCGGACGCGGGTTCGACTCCCGCCACCTCCACCAACTTAGCATCCAAAGCCGTCCTAGGACGGCTTTTTTATTATTTAAAACATAGAGTTATATATTTTTGGCTCCCAATACAAACCACTAAGATTCATTGACATCCGGGGGCAACATAAGGGGCAAGTGAGTTTTCTAACATGGAGTTGCCCCCAATGTCACTAACAGACACCGCGGTCCGTAACGCCAAACCCACTGATAAAGCCAGGAAACTATTTGATGGCGGCGGCCTTTATATGGAGGTTGCTCCCAGAGGGGGTAAATGGTGGCAACACACCCTCAATCTGTTTATCCAGCTTGTAGCCGCTGTCTTCGGCCTCATCTTCTTTCCATTTTAGAAAGAGCTTCTCCGGCGTGCCGATAGTGCCGTATTGCAGGCCTTCGGAATCGTTACCGGCAAAGATGAATTGCACGGTGGTGAAGAACGAAGCAATAAATTCCGGTTTCTGATTCACCAGACTCTGACGGATACCGTCACCAATGGAAACACGGCTGTTTTTCAACTCCAGCACCGCGACGGCGATACCGTTCACATACAACACAATGTCCGGGCGTTTTTCTTTGTTACCGAATACCGTCACTTCTTCGGCAATATAAAAATCGGCTCTTCGGAAAAATTTGTGGGTAATGACGGGACTTATGTATTCGTAAC
>ENA-ORDP01001677-ORDP01001677.1-marine-sediment-metagenome-genome-assembly--contig:-NODE-1677-length-11809-cov-3.716012_pt1 | contig 11809 bp, 10 predicted proteins | sample MGYA00248627_ERZ508539 | MGnify/ENA primary metagenome ERZ508539 (study PRJEB26208, sample SAMN05571518) | marine sediment metagenome | biome: deep sea; feature: Hydrothermal vent; material...
TCACCGAGGCCGTCAATCAGTCCGGGATTTATATTGGTGCAGTAAGGCAGGATCCGGCCTGGCCACAGGTAATCAATCTTTGGGCGGTGGCGGATAATGTGCACCAGGGAGCGGCAATTAATGGTGTTCAACTGGCCGAAATTTTGGTAAAAGACTATTTATAAACTATAGTTAGTCCATTAACATGAAGTAAATTCAACATTTAATTCATGCCTGCTGGAGATCGCAGGCAGATATAATAAAAGAGAAGGGAGCATAGACAGTGCGTAGAGTTGCACTTGCAGTAGCTATAATCATTGCCTGGTTACCCGGGCTGGCTCTAGCTCTGGGTCTTGGTGATATCGAAATTGACTCGTACCTGAACCAACCCCTTAGCGCAAAGATCGGATTAGTGTCTAGCGCTGGCGAAGATCTGCTTGATATGAAGGTCCAGCTGGCATCCAGAAAATCCTTCGAAAGGTCGGGCGTCGAATTTCAGCATGTGTTGCGTAGTTTACGCTTCAGCGTAGAAACGGATGCGAAGGGTGAGTCGTATATCAGGGTGACTACGCACAAGCGCATGCGCGCACCTTTCCTGAATTTTCTTGTAGAAGTCAACTGGAGCCGTGGTCGTATTCAGCGTGAGTACACTCTGTTAATCGATCCGCCAACGTTCACCAAGGTTGCGCGGCAGCCTACACGTGCACCGGTAGCAGCCCGACCGGCTGCTCAGCCACGACAGTCTGTGGCGCCAGCCAGAACGGGTCGGCTCACAGCGGCACAAGCCTCTTTTCCTGCCGAGTCCTATAATGGCGACAGTTATACCACCGGTCGTAATGACACGCTCTGGAAGATCGCGAATGATGTTCGTCCGGCTGAAGATGTCAGCACCGAGCAGATGATGCTGGCTTTGCTTAATGAAAACCCGAATGCCTTTATCGGCCAGAATATTAACCGGCTCAAGGCCGGTCACACTCTTAATATTCCCGGTTACGACAGCATTACCAGCATCTCGCGGCGTGAAGCACGTGCTGAAGTAGGTCGCCAGTATCGTGACTGGAAACAGGGGAGGATTGGCAATGCTGACGCGGCCGCCTCTTCAACTGCAGGCGATAGTGGTCGTCTTGAATTACTGGCATCCGATACGGCCGGTGTGTCATCTGGCGGACAGTCAGGTGAGAGTGGAGATCAGACCACAACACAAAAAGATCTCTCGCTGGCAAACGAAGCGGTTGAAGCATCACGTCAGGAAAATGCCGAACTACGTTCCCGAATTTCCACACTTGAGGAACAAATAGATAACGTTACCCGTATTGCGAGCCTGAAAGATGAGCAGCTGGCAGCACTGCAAAAAACACTGGCTGATCTAAGGGCAAAGGACTCAGAAGCTGCAATGCCTGTATCTTCCCCTGATGAAGACCAGGGTGAGACAGATATAGCCGGGGAAAAAGTGGCTGAAGCTGCCACAGATGAAATGGCCAGCGGGCAGGAGCCGGGAATAGCAGAAGAGCAGCCTGACTATGGTCCACAGATCGAGGCAAAACCGGCTGCACCGGGAGCGCCAGTTAATCAAAATGCCGTAGAAGGGTATAAACCTGTCGATCTTGATGCGTTGCCAAAGTCAGAATTGCCACCACATCCATTCAAGGCCCCGGCCGCAATACCTGCTGAGACGGTACCTGCATCTACACCTGGTCAGGAACCTTCGCTGACTTCATACACAGATGAAGTACTGGCCTATTTTGATGAACAGCCAGTGGTTGCGAGTATTGTGGCAGTTGTACTCGGCTTTATCGTTATCGTTGTGTTTATGTCTTTGGTACGCCGGCGCCGTGAAAGTGATGATTTCCAGGAAAGTATATTGACTGATTCCGGGGAATTATCGATACCGCTGTCTGATTCAGCCATAGATGTCGAGGAAACTTTGTCGACAGATGAAACGCGAACAGATGACGAGCTAACTGATCTGGAGATATCCAGCGTTTCACAGATGAGCGGTTTTGATCTTAGTGAAATTGATTCAGTTGATGTTGAAACGGCAGTGGCTGAAGCAGATCCACTTACCGAAGCTGATGTGCTGATGGCCTATGGCCGTTTTAAGCCAGCTGAAACGATGATTCAGGAAGCCATTGAGCTGGAGCCCGAGCGCAATGAGCTTAGGCTGAAACTACTGGAAATTTATCATGCCGCTCGCAATCAGGATGATTTTGAAAGAGAGGCCAGTGCATTCCAGGTAATGTTGGGTGGTCAGGACGATTCTGTCTGGAGTAAGGTCAAAGAGATGGGTATGGATTTGTGCCCTGAGTCGGATTTATTTGATGAAGATACAGCGGCCACATCCGAAATAGATGGTCTGGAAGAAACCATACTTGATATGGCCCCACTGTCTGATCTGAAGGCGGATGCAGAAGTGGAACCGAAAACCAGTGACGGACTAGTTGCCGATGATCTGGACTTCGACCTGACCAGCTTCGAGAAAGAAAGTGCAGGGGATGATGATGAAACCATCGTTTCAGCTGACGTCGATGACATGGATCTGGATCTGGATCTGGGTAGTGGTTCTGCGGCTTCAGATGGTGATGAAGCCGAAGAAAAGATGGCTAGTGATCTGGCTGCAGAACTTGAAGATATTGCAGATTCCATGGCTACCGGTGAATTTGATCTGGATGCTACCGCTGGTACCGGTAACGATGAGGACTCGGCTGAATTCGAGTTGGGTGGTGCATTCGAACCGACTGTCGAAGTCCATTCGTCGGATATTTTCGATGCGGGGGTCAGCGAGCTGGATGAAATAACAACTAAACTGGATCTGGCCAAAGCCTATATTGATATGGGCGACCCGGATGGTGCGCGCAGTATACTTGATGAGGTTATGGAAGAAGGCAACGACGACCAGAAGAAAGATGCTCAGGGTTTGCTTGATCAGATATAGGAAAGCCCATAACGTAACCAAAACCAGTCGGACTGCGCACTCCTAGTGGCAGTCCGATTGCTTTTTAGACCCCGCTATTTTTTCTGATGCGCATTGTTCTTGGGATTGAATATGATGGTGCCGGCTATAGCGGCTGGCAACTACAGCATGGCACCCGTACCGTGCAGGGAGAAGTGGAAGCTGCCCTGGCGCAGGTTGCTGATCACCCGCTGCGCGTGAGTTGTGCCGGGCGCACCGATACCGGTGTGCATGCGCTGCAGCAGGTGGTGCATTTCGACAGTGACGCAGTGCGTAGTGAGCGTTCCTGGGTGCTGGGCGGTAATGCCAACCTGGCGGATGAAATAAGCATACGCTGGGCGCAGTCGATTGATGATGGTTTTCATGCGCGCTTTTCTGCTATCGCCCGTAGTTACCGTTACGTGATCTATAATGCCTTCGCGCGACCGGCGCTGCTACGCAAACAGGTTTGCTGGCGCCATGGGCCACTTGATGAGCAGCGTATGAATCAGGCCTGCGAGCACCTGCTCGGTGAGCATGATTTTACCTCTTACCGGGCATTGGCCTGCCAGGCCAGTCACGCGGTGCGAACGATCGAACATCTGTCTGTTTCACGCAAGGGCGAGTATGTCTATATCGACATTCGTGCCAATGCCTTTTTGTACCACATGGTGCGCAATATCGCCGGGGTGCTGATCAGTATCGGGCAGGGGGAGCAATCAACGTCGTGGTCGGCTGAGTTACTTGCGGCCAGGGACAGAAGTGTGGGAGGGGTAACGGCCCGGGCTGCGGGTCTGTATTTTCTGAGTGCACATTATCCTGAGCGATATAAATTACCTGCAGCGCCTGAGGCCCCCTTTTTTTCCTGACATATCAGTAGTGTATCTGGTATTCTTGTAAGCTTCTCTCGCGTTAACAATAGCGTGAACCCGGTACAGGCAGTAACATGCATATACGTGTTAAAATATGTGGAATAACCCGACTACAGGATGGCCTGCATGCCGCTGCGGCGGGTGCCGATGCGATAGGCCTGGTGTTTTACCCGCCCAGCCCGCGGGCAGTTACTCAGCCATTGGCGCGAGAAATCTGTCTGGCCATGCCGCCTTTTGTGACCACGGTGGCCTTGTTTGTGGATCCGACAGCTGAGCAGGTTGAATCGGTGCTGTCTTTCGTACCGGTGGACATGTTGCAGTTTCATGGCAAAGAGGCCCCGGCATTTTGTGCGCAGTTTGGGCACCCGTTTTTAAAGGCGCTGAAAATGAGCGCCGATATGGATTTGATAGCCGAGGCGGGGCGTTACCAGCAGGCCAGCGGCATACTGGTTGATAGCTACCATGCAGATATCGCAGGTGGCTCAGGTGAGGCCTTTGACTGGTCACGGTTGCCGACTGGTACACAATGGCCTTTGATTCTGGCTGGCGGGCTGGATGCAGGCAATGTCGCGCAGGCGATCAAGCAGGTTCGGCCGTATGCGGTGGATATCAGTAGTGGCGTGGAATCAGATAAAGGTATCAAGGATGCCATAAAAGTGACAGCATTTATTAACGAGGTACAAGGTGTCCAGTAACATTCAATCCGGTTCAAAATCTTTTACGTCACTGCCAGATTCGAGTGGTCATTTCGGTGAGTACGGCGGTATGTTTGTGGCCGAAACCCTGATGGCCCCTTTAGCGGAATTACGGTTTGCGTATGAACGCTATCGGGATGATGCCCGTTTTCAGGCAGAGCTGGATGCAGACCTGGCCAATTATGTTGGCCGGCCATCCCCCTTGTATTTTGCGGAACACCTGACAGAGAAAGTGGGTGGCGCACGTATTTACCTGAAACGTGAAGACCTTAACCACACCGGTGCGCATAAAATAAACAATACCGTTGGCCAGATACTGCTGGCCAGAAATATGGGTAAAAAACGCATTATTGCCGAGACTGGCGCAGGTCAGCATGGAGTTGCTACAGCCACCGTGGCGGCACGTCTGGGTATGGAATGTGTGGTTTACATGGGCTCTGAAGATATTAAACGCCAGGCACTGAATGTTTACCGTATGCGTTTACTGGGTGCCGAGGTGGTTGCGGTTGAATCCGGCTCCAAAACCCTTAAGGATGCATTGAACGAGGCCATGCGTGACTGGGTCACGAATATTGATACCACTTTTTATATTATTGGCACAGTGGCAGGGCCGCACCCTTATCCGGCTATGGTCAGAGACTTTCAGACCATCATCGGCCGCGAGGCCCGCCAGCAGATACAGGAGCAGGCCGGGCGTTTACCGGATGCACTGGTTGCCTGTGTGGGGGGTGGTTCAAACGCGATCGGCCTGTTTTATCCGTTCCTGGAAGACAAAGACGTTGCCATTTATGGCGTTGAAGCAGCCGGCAATGGTTTGCAGACCGGTCGCCATGCGGCGCCGCTATGTGCCGGTCGCCCCGGTGTATTACATGGCAACCGTACCTATTTAATGGAAGACAGTGACGGCCAGATCATCGAAACCCATTCGATATCAGCCGGGCTGGATTATCCTGGCGTTGGGCCTGAACACGCCTGGCTCAAGGATGTCGGCCGTGCCGAGTATGTCGCCATAGCCGATGATGAAGCGCTGGACGCATTCCATAGCCTGACCCGCGTCGAAGGTATTATTCCGGCACTGGAGTCCAGCCATGCGGTGGCTTATGCCAGTAAACTTGCAGCCGGTATGTCTCCGGACGAAATTGTGCTGGTTAATCTTTCCGGCCGTGGTGACAAGGATATTCACACGGTCGCAGAACGCGATGGCATTAAAGTATGAGTCGTATTACTGCGTGTTTTGAAAAGCTGAAAAAATCCGGCCGCAAGGTGCTGATTCCCTATGTAACAGCCGGTGACCCGACTCCCGCCGTGACCTTGCCCTTGATGCATGAAATGGTCCGGGCCGGTGCCGACATCATTGAATTGGGGGTGCCATTTTCTGACCCGATGGCCGATGGCCCGGTGATACAGGCGGCCAGTGAACGTGCATTGAGTTACCAGATCAGTCTGCGTGATGTGATGGATATGGTGCAGCGTTTCAGACTAACAGACAAGGCCACACCAGTGATCCTGATGGGTTACCTGAATCCGATTGAGGTCATGGGCTATGACACCTTTGCACGCTCGGCAGCCCAGGCCGGTGTCGATGGCGTGTTAACTGTTGACTTGCCACCGGAAGAAGGACACGATTTTCTTGCAGCGCTGAACGAGCAGCTGCTGGACCCGATTTTTTTGATTGCGCCGACCAGCACTGAAGAGCGCATCAAACTGATTACCGACAACGCCAGCGGTTTTGTTTATTATGTTGCGATCAAGGGGGTCACAGGAGCTTCCGATCTGGATGTAGATGATGTCGCGGCACACCTTGAAAAAATTCGCAAACAGACTGATCTGCCTATCGGTGTTGGTTTTGGTATCAAGGATGCAGACAGCGCGGCGCGGGTGGCTCAAGTGGCCGATGCGGTAGTGGTTGGTAGTGCGATTGTGAAACGGGTAGCCGAGCACATCGACGCGCCGGAAAAGATTAATGATGCAGTCACTGGCTTGCTGGGTGTATTACGTCATGCTATCGATACGGCTGAAGATTGATAGAAATCATTCGTCAATGGCTAGCAGCTGCTACACTGTAAAAGTATATTATATTCTTGCCCGCTCTCCCCCGGGGACGACTCCATGGATGGAGGAGGTAGGACGAAGTCTGGAACCCGAGTCGAGAAGGGGTAAAAGGAAATCACTGAAATAAGAAAGTAAAAAGCAACAGAGAATGATATGAACTGGTTTACCAAATTAATGCCATCCCGTATCAGTACGGAAAGTAATGCCTCCAAGCGTAATGTACCGGAAGGTATCTGGACCAAATGTGAGGCATGCAATGCCATACTCTATCGCGCTGAACTGGAGCGTAATCTGGATGTTTGCCCCAAGTGCAGTCATCATTTACGTATTAGTGCGCGTACGCGGCTTGACGGTTTTCTTGATAAGGACGACAGGGAAGAGATAGCTGAAACACTGGAGCCTGTCGACCATCTGAAATTTCGTGACAGTAAAAAATACCGCGACCGGATAATTCAGGCCCAGAAAAAAACCGGCGAGAAAGATGCACTGGTTGCAATCAAGGGTTCGCTCAAGGGACAGCCACTGGTTGCATGCGCATTTGAGTTTGGTTTTATGGGTGGCTCGATGGCCTCGGTTGTGGGCGAGCGCTTTGTGCGTGCCGCCAATATCAGCCTGAGCGAAAATATCCCGTTGATCTGTTTTTCAGCCAGCGGCGGCGCACGCATGCAGGAGGCGCTGGTGTCGTTGATGCAAATGGCCAAGACCAGTGCAGTACTGGCGCGGCTGGCTAGACAGGGCATTCCGTTTATCTCCGTGATGACGGACCCGACTATGGGGGGTGTGTCGGCCAGTCTCGCCATGCTGGGTGATGTGAACGTTGCCGAACCGAACGCCCTGATCGGCTTTGCCGGCCCGCGTGTGATAGAACAGACGGTACGCGAAACCTTGCCGGAAGGTTTTCAGCGCAGTGAATTCCTGCTTGATCACGGTGTGCTGGACATGATTGTTGATCGCCGTGAAATGCGCGACCGCATGGCCGGTATTCTATCCATGTTGACCTGGAAGGCTGCCTGAGCCGGATAGTTTTCTGACCGGGATGATTTTCCGCACCGGTATTCGTCTTCCCCGCAGGGTCTCTGACCAATGAGCCGAACGCTGGAACAATGGTTGAGTTGGCAGAGCCAGCTGCACCCGGCCGAGATTGAGCTGGGGCTGGATAGACTCCGACTAGTCTGGTCACGCCTGACTAGCTCCTCTTTTGATTGCCCGGTCATTACGGTGGCAGGTAGCAACGGCAAGGGTTCAACCGTTGCACTACTGGAATCAATATTGACAGCCGCCGGTTACCGCTGCGGTTGTTATACCTCACCCCACATTCTGCGCTACAACGAACGGGTGTGTATTAATCAGGCAGCCGTATCGGATGATCAGCTGTGCAGTGCGTTTGAGCAGGTAGAACAGGCACGTGCAGATATAACGCTGACTTATTTTGAATTCGGAACACTGGCGGCATTGTGGCTGTTTCAGCAACAGCCACTGGATGCAGTGATACTGGAAGTGGGTCTCGGTGGACGTCTGGATGCGGTCAATATCATTGATGCGGATGTGGCGGTGCTGACCTCGCTCAGTCTCGAACACTGTGACTGGCTTGGTGACAGCCTGGAGCAAATAGGTTTCGAAAAGGCAGGTATATTTCGTGCCGGACGGCCTGCTGTATGCGGTATCAGGCAACCCCCGGATAGCGTGGTACGCGCAGCAGAGGAAACAGGTGCCAGACTGTTATGTCTGGCGCGTGACTTTGATTATCGGCTGATGCCTGATCATCGGTCAGCACAGGGCCTCGATCTGTGCGCAGAGCAGTTACCTGACCATTGGCACTGGCAGGGCAATCAGTCGCAGCGTAACGGCTTGCCATTACCTGCCTTGCGCGGTGAGGTACAGGTTCAGAATGCGGCACTGGCACTGGCTGCGCTGGAACAGCTGGATGCGCGTATCCCGGTTGACCAGCAGTCGGTTCGCAACGGGCTGCTAGGCGTGCAACTGGCCGGGCGTTTTCAACTGATACCTGGGGAAACCGGGATTATTCTGGATGTTGCCCATAATCCCGAGAGTGTGACTGTATTGATGGAAAATCTGCGAACTCACCCGGTTCCGGGTCGTACACGGCTGGTTTTTTCACTATTGTCCGATAAAGATGTCAGCGTTATGGTAAAGCTGATGGTCGACCGGGTAGACGACTGGTATATCGCCTCGCTGGATGTTGCGCGTGCGATGCCTTGCTCCAGGTTGTACGATGAGCTGAAAAAGGCAGGTGCCAGCCATATTACTACCGCTGAGTCAGTGACCCTGGCTTGCCGGATCGCGCGGGCAGAGGCGCAGAGCGGGGATCGAATTGTGGTATGTGGCTCGTTTTATACAGTAGCCGATGCATGGGCGGCATGCGTATAATAGAGCCTGTTGGTTATGGCTGTTAACCTGTTGCCTAAAATGTGGATATTCAATTGAAACAACGACTGATTGGCGCTGCTGTATTACTTGCACTGGGAGTGATATTTATTCCGATGATACTGGATGGCACCGGCAACCCGGTGTTACGTGAAATTCCGCCCATACCACAGGCGCTGGATGCAGTAGACCCGCGTACCCTGGTTATACCAAAAGCTCCACCGATGCAGGAGCATCGGCCCCATGTTGTACAAAAGTCAGCCAGGCCGTATAACGTGCAACCAGCTACGCCAGCAACCACAACGGCGAGCAACAAGCCTGTAATCAGTGAGGAGGAGCCAACAAAAAAGCCACCAGTCAAGACTCAGCAGGCAACAAAGCCGAAAAAACAGCCTTCGTCAGCACAGGCAACCGCCGCGAGCCCGGAAACAATCAGGGCCTGGGCGGTACAGGTTGGTAGTTTCAATACCAGCGACAAGGCATTAAAACTGCGTAGTACCCTGCGTAGCAAAGGCTTCAAGGCCTATGTCGAAAAAATTCGCAAGCAGAAGAAGATCTACTATCGGGTACGTATCGGGCCCGTGCTAAACCGCAATGATGCTGACAACTCGCTGAAAAAACTGAAGAAGGCAGGGCAAAAAAACGCCTATGTTGTGCGCCACCCGTGATAAAAAGATCCATACATATCGCCGGGTATTTGTTACTATCAAGTCCGCATTTTCTATTACCCGGGAGACTCCAGTGAACTGGCTTGATTTTCTGATTGTGGTGATTATTTTACTATCGGCCGGAATCAGCCTGATGCGTGGTTTTGTAAAGGAGGCCCTGTCTCTGACCACCTGGCTGGCAGCGTTGTGGGTGGCGATGACCTTTGCCTATCGGCTTGATGCGTTACTGCTAGACACTATTGATTCACCGTCTATACGGTTTATCACCTCTTTTTCTGCGCTGTTCCTGTTAACACTGGTCGCCGGCGCATTACTGAACCACCTGGCGTCTACATTGGTTAAAAAGACCGGCCTGAGCGGGACTGATCGCATGTTCGGGGTTATATTTGGCGCGGCAAGAGGTATCGCTATTGTTGCTGTCATTGTGATGGGTGCTGGCTTGACCAGCTTGCCACAGGAAAGCGGTTGGGACAGCTCGATGCTGATACCACAATTCCAGGAAATGGCTATCTGGTTGCGCAGTTATTTGCCTCCGGATATTGCCAGTAACATTAAGTTCTGATTCGAGGTGGCTTGATTCATGTGCGGCATAGTCGGCATTGTTGGTAAAAAGGCAGTTAATGAGTCTATCTACGAGGCGCTGACTGTGTTGCAGCATCGTGGGCAGGATGCTGCCGGTATTATGACCAGTAGCAAGGATGGTCGCCTGCATCTGCGCAAGGGCAATGGCCTGGTCAGAGATGTGTTCCGAACAAGAGACATGATTGAACTCAAGGGTAAAATGGGTATTGGTCATGTGCGTTATCCTACGGCCGGTTGTGCCAGTTCGGCAGAGGCGCAACCTTTTTATGTCAACTCTCCCTACGGTATTTCGCTGGCGCATAACGGCAACCTGACCAACTTCGAGCAGCTCAAGCAGGATCTGTTTCGTGAAGATTTACGCCACATCAATACCCAGTCCGATTCCGAGGTGCTGTTGAATGTGTTTGCCCATGAGCTGCAAAGCCAGGGCAAGCTGAGCATTAATCATGAAGATGTTTTCAAGGCCGTTACCAACGTACATAAACGCTGCCGTGGAGCCTATGCCGTCGTCGCGATGATTACCGGTTACGGCATTGTAGGATTTCGCGATCCGTACGGGATACGCCCTGTTATTGTAGGCAAGCGTGAGACAAAAAAAGGCACGGAGTACATGATCGCATCCGAAAGCGTCGCGCTGGATGTACTGGGCTTTGAACTGATACGGGATATCCTGCCGGGTGAGGCCGTATTCATAGATCGTGACGGAAATTTCTTCAGTCAACAGTGTGCTGATAACCCGGTACGTTCAACCTGCCTGTTTGAATTTGTTTATCTGGCTCGACCGGATTCGATTATTGATGACGTGTCTGTATACAAGGCACGATTGCGCATGGGTGATCACCTGGCAGCGAAAATTCAAAGAGTATACCCGGACAATGATATTGATGTGGTGATACCGATACCGGATACCAGTCGTACCTCGGCCTTGCAACTGGCCAATGAGCTGGGTATTAAATACCGCGAAGGTTTTATTAAAAATCGATATATTGGTCGTACCTTTATCATGCCGGGTCAAAAAGAACGTAAAAAATCAGTGCGCCAGAAACTAAATGCGATTGATCTGGAATTCAGTGGTAAAAATGTTTTACTGGTTGACGACTCCATAGTTCGTGGTACAACTTCTATGCAGATTATTCAGATGGCGCGTGAAGCAGGAGCCAACAAGGTGTATTTTGCATCGGCTGCACCGGCAGTGCGTTACCCGAATGTGTACGGTATCGATATGCCCAGCGCCAGTGAACTGGTTGCACATGATCGCAGTGTGGAAGAGATAGCCGAAGTCATTGGTGCCGACTGGCTGGTGTACCAGGATCTGGATGACCTGAAAGACTGTGTCGGCAAAGGCAACCCGGATTTAACAGCCTACGATGCATCGGTCTTCAATGGCGAGTACCTGACCGGTGATATCGATAAACGCTATCTGGATTATGTAGAGTCCAGGCGCAATGATAATGCCAAGCAGGAGGGTTCGGATGTCAGTAGCGCTGAAGCGAACAATTCCGAACTGATTGGTCTGCATAATAACGGCTGAGTTATGCACTGGTAAACAATGTGTACGCTACTTACCCGCCATATCGTTTACAGACACGCTATCAATACATCCCTGTACGCTCGGCGGCAGCATCCCTGCTGCCGACGGTCTGTAAA
>ENA-ORDP01001679-ORDP01001679.1-marine-sediment-metagenome-genome-assembly--contig:-NODE-1679-length-11796-cov-6.712546_pt1 | contig 11796 bp, 9 predicted proteins | sample MGYA00248627_ERZ508539 | MGnify/ENA primary metagenome ERZ508539 (study PRJEB26208, sample SAMN05571518) | marine sediment metagenome | biome: deep sea; feature: Hydrothermal vent; material...
CAAGGCGGCGGTTCATTCCCTGACCCAGGCGGTCCGCGCCGAACTGGCGGCGCAAGCGACCCAGGTGACGGGTGTTTACCCAGGCCCCGTGGATACCGACATGGCGGAAAACTTCCCCATGGACAAGACGCCGCCGTGGAAAGTCGCCGAAGCCGTTCTGGCCGCCGTCGAGGCCGGAGAAGAAGACGTTTATCCCGACGCCATGTCGGTGGAACTTCATGCCGGGTTGCTCACCGATCCGAAAGCGGTGGAAAAGCAGGCCGGCGAAATGCTGCCTTGAATTTACCCTTTGGGCGCCTGGCGAACGCTCCGGGTTCCTGGTTCGGCCTGACGACCGGCGCGGGGTTTTTCTTGTTCCGGGAGAAATGCTAAAATCAAATCCTGAGCGGAATCCGCCGGGCCTGAGGATTTTTTTTAATGCTTTCCCCTGAAGAAATGCAAACGCTGGAAGGAACCGTCAGGCAGCTTATGGCTGAGCGGAAATTTTCGGTCATGGCCGAACTGATCGAACATTATCGGAAAGACGAGCCGGATAACCCGGTTCTCGCTATCTGGCTGGTTGATGTTTATCTTCTTGGCAAGCGGCGCGACGACGCCGAAAAAGTCCTGTCGGATATCAAAGACAGACACCCCGATCATCCTCTCGCTTATTGGGGTCTGGCGCGTATCGCCATAAAACTCGGAGACCATGAAAAGGTGGAGGCCATGCTTGCCGACGCCGAACAAAAGCTGGCCGCCTATCCCGGCGCGGTTTCCACAAGATGGTTCACGGATTCCTATCTCGGTCTGGCGCGGATTTACAACGAACGTGGCGAACACAGCCGGGCGCGTGACGTGTGCCGCCGGCATTTATCCCTGAATCCGGGTTTTTTTAATGCCTACCGGTTCATCTTTTCCAGTTGGCTTGCCGATGGGCGTCTGGACAAGGCCGGGGACGCGGCCCGCGAGGCCATGCGTACCGTTCGCGACGCCGGAGAACGCCTGGAAGCGGCTGTCTGCGAACGGCTCTGCCGGTGGGCCGAAGGGGCGCTTCCCGAGATCGTCGCCAGGGCGCGGACCGCCGCCTGGCCGGCGGCGGGGCGGCCCGGCATTGTGCTGGCGCAGGTGGTCTGGGGCGAAAAGTACATAAACACCTTCATCTATCACCTCCGCTCCCTGCTGGCGCCGGGCAACCTGCCGGAAATGGCCCGCGATATGGATGTCCTGATGGTGCTGGTGACCACGGAACAAGACCTTGCCAGTCTTCGCGAGCGCGGAATCCTCGATGCTTTCGAGGGCATCATGAAATTCGAATTCGTGATCATCCCGCCGGATATCCACACCACCGGCGACCGGTCGTTGCCGGGCGAGACCCCCTATTATCTTTACGCCATCGGGCAGCATTTCGGCATTGCCTTCGCCCGCCAGGCAAAGGCCGGCGTTTGCCTTCTGACCGCCGACCTGATCAACGCCGACGGCCTGTTCGGCCATGTGGCGCGGCTGGCGAAGGAAGGCCGCAAAGGCGTGGTGGGTACGGGCATGATCTGCAACCGCGATGCTTTCATGAAAAAGCTTGAAGGTCCGGGCGAGGAGCGGACCGCCCCCCTGATCCTGTCGCCACGCAAGCTGACGGAGCTTGCCGTTGGAAACCTGCATGAATTCATCGAGCGGGCCATAGTCAGCCCGGACAACGGGGATTTCGACAATCCGCCGGCCGTGCTCTATTGGCGATCGGACGAAGGGCTGATCGGTCACGGCTTCAATCTGCACCCTGTTTATGTGGCCCCCGAAGTGCTGGCGGCCTATGAGACCCATTGCTACGAGCGGGTGGACGGCATGCTGCTCCAGAAGCTATTCGGCGACCGCGCCCTTTGGGAAGACCTGGCGGTGATGACGGATTCGGATACTTTCTGTCTCGTGACCCTGGCCGACGAGGATAAATATCCCTGTTCCACCGGCTACCCTTTCGATATCGAACTTGAAAGGAATTACGTTCGCGACCGTCACTTAGTCCACGACCTCAATATCTGGTTGTTCCGGCACAAACTGATCTTCCGCTGGCCGGAGGAACAGCGGCGGAAAAACGAATACGATCCGCTCACCGTTGAAAATATTCTGGCCGCCAGATGATTTGTTCCGTCTTATGAATAAAGCCCGCAACCCATATAAATATGACGGGTCAGGGGGATCAGGGTTCCGTAAGCCCCGCCTCCCTTTAACGCTGATGTTCAGGCCTTCACCCCGATGCGTCCGGTATAGTCCAGCCGGTTGAGAAGAATACGCACGTCGTTCTCGGCCACGTATTCATCTACCGCCTGCCTGGCGCCGGCCCAATGGCCGTAGTCGTCGATAATCAAGACCCCACCGGGAACCAGGCGAGGGAAGAGATTTTCGAGTTCCCATTTCGTCGATTCGTACCAGTCGGTGTCGAGGCGCAGGATCGCTACCGATTTTTGCTCCGGATCGGGAAGCGTATCTTCTACCTTGCCAATTCGATAATGAACTAGGCGTTCCGGATAACCGGTACGCGACATGCTCGTCTTAACTTCGTCAAGAGAGGCGTAACACCAATTGACATTCCCTTCTTTTCCTTCTTTTTTATAGTTCTTCCATCGTGCAAACGCCGGTTGTCCCGTCTCGGCGTCACGGTCTTTCTCGGTCGGCTCGCTCATTCCGGAAAACGTATCGTAAAGAAAAAAGTCCGGCGAATTGCCGCGAGACAGGAAGGTCAAGGCGGCGAGCATACTTGATCCCCCGCGCCATACGCCACATTCCACAAATCCGCCGTCGATGCCGTTATGACATACATAATCAATCGCTTTGTATAAGCCATATCCGCGCTCAATATTCGTCAAGGTGTATGGCTCCACCATTTCCCAGAAGCGATGAAACTCATCTTCCATCTCGTGATGCCTGGGCTTGTTATCGGCGGTATCCTCGGTAACGGCGTTGTCCATTGGCCTGCTCCCCAACTTGTCCTCATTCATAAGAAATGTTTGTTCCGGTTATGGTTCTGTTTGGACCGAGTTGCAAATTCAAATCGGCGTAAGCCCATCGAGGCTCGAATGAGATCGTGTCGTGTTGTCGTCGGTGCGTCTGTCTTCTATGTTCAGGTGGACAGGTCGATGGTGTTTCGTCGCCTCGCACCACGATTCCGATGAAATGAGCGTCAGGGCCTTTTCTATCTCACCGTCATTCATTATCGAAGAAGCTCCAGCGCCGCGTTCATGCTCGCCACGGCGTCGCGGGGGGTGAACAGGCTGATGAAGCGCGGTCGCCCGCCGAGCCTGGAGACGACCTTCCTGCGCACCTTGTGTTCGTTCTCGCTGCCGACCCCCATGAGCAACAAGGTGTCTCGGTCATCCAGGCTATCCAAAGTCGTTATGGGGATTTTCGTTCCCGGCATGTAAAGGCCCTGAATCTCCTCGCGGTCATCGACGACCATGTCCAGAAGTCCCGCCGCCCGGGCGAAGTTGATGACGGTCGAGGATCTGGGGGCGGCGCCGTAAAGGGCGATCCGCCATTCCGCCGTCCGGTAGGCATTGATCACTTTTCTCAGGGTCTTGGCGTATTCGGCGATCCGCCCGGCGAAACGGCTGAAGAAGTCCCGGTCGTATGGTCCGGGGCTCCATTGCGGCGTTTTCGGTTCGCCCCTCCGGGACAGGAAACCAATGGTTCCGCCGCCGAAGGCGTAAGTGCGCCGCTGAATGATATCGAAGCCGTTGCGCGCCAGAAGTGCGCGGATCAGCGGCTCGGTGAAATAGCTTAGGTGTTCTTCCCAAAGGACGGAAGGATTGCCGGTCTCGAATCCCGGCTCAACCCACGGCAGTTCCATATAGAACAGGCCGTCGGCGCTAAGCAGTTCGCGAACGGCGGCGAAGAAAGCCGCCAGATCATCGACGTGCTCCACCACATGGCGGGCGACGACGATGGGAAAGGCGCCCTGGCCATCGGCGGCAACCAGCCGCTTGGCGGTTTTTAGGGTCAGGTAGCCGGTTTCCACGCTGATCCCTATTTCCCTGGCCCGCCCGGCGGCCACCGGGTTGGGTTCGATGGCGGCCACTTCGCCGATCCCCCCGTCATGGAGCATTTGCAGAAAGAGGCCGTCGTTGCAGGCGATCTCGACGGCTCTGTCGGCGTCGGTATGGGCCAGAATGGTCGCCCGGACGTCGGCCAGATGAGGCGGGTTTTGAAACGAGGTCGTATAAGTTTCCGCCGCTTCGTAAAGAATTCCGGCGGCGATGGGAGATGAAATCTGAAGCAGGCCGCACCCGGCGCAATAATCGAAGGCGAGATGATAAAGGGCGTCCACCCCATCCGGGTCTTTTCGCAAGTGATGGCCGATGGGCATTTCGCCCAGCTCAAGCACCCGCGAAAGCCGGTCCGAGCGGCAGAGCCGGCAAACGGCCCCCGGTTTTTTTTTGTCGGCGGTCATGGATCAATCACCGCCTTTCGGGCCGGGGCGCAATTTTATCATAGGTTTTTATAAGCCGCGAAATTTCCTTGTCCATGCCGTGGGCCTGGTTATAGCGCCGTATATTTTCGACCGCCCGGTCCCGGTCGTATCCGGAAAGTATTTCGGCGAGCCGGGATATGTCCTTGGACGGCACGCCCAGGCCGACGCCGTTGTCTTCCAGAAAGCTGGTCATGTCCTGGTATTCGGCGATGACAATTCCCGGCAGTCCCGCTTCCAGGTAGGAAAAGAAGCGGGTCGGCATACAGCCCCGCATCCACATAGCGCCGAGCCGGGCAATATCGGGGTCGTAGTCAAAAAGCAGGATGCCATAGTCATAGGAGGAAATGGCTTCGGCGAAATTGTCCGGCGAAACACCCGGCAGAAAACGGAAAGTATCGAAGTTGTTCGCCAGATCGCGATAGGAATCAAACTGCGGTCCCAGCTTTTCCGGATCAATCTGAGGCGGCATGAAGACGTCCAGGGCGAAGCCCTGTTTGAGGAGGTTTGAGAACACGTCCGGCATGGAGACTTCGGGAAAGAGCGTTGATGGATGGTCGTCGTCGGGCGGTACGAAGGAGCCGGCGTGAACCAGCCGGATAACGCCGTCTTTCTGCGATGGCCGGTCTTTTGAATAATGGATGAACTCGGGGCAGGGGTAAGGCTGAAGTTCCAGGTATTTAGGCTTTGCATCATGGCTTTTCGCCCAGGCCTCGCCGATGTCCGGCGCATAGCGCGAAACGATGGCGTCCGCATGGTGCATGATGAACCGTTCCATATCATGATCGAGGTCGATAAGCAGGGGATCCCATTTGGCGGCCATGTCCAGGCGGTCGGCAAAAAGGGAGGTCGCGTCGTAGAACTCGCAGACCACTGCCTTATCCGGACAGGTCTCAATGGCCAGGCGGCCGAGTATATACATCCACATCCAGCACTGGACGTGAACGATATCCGGGTTCAGATTTTGCAGCGCCGCGCGCATGAGCCGGAAACTGTTCTCTGTATGGGCCAGGCCGTCGAAGTGGACTTCAAACATTGCCAGAAGATTGTCGGCAATCGGCGAAATGGAAATAAGAAAGACCCGGTGGCCGTTTCGTTTCAGGTACATGGCCTCTTTGAGGATAACGAAATAAGGGCTGGTGGCGACGAAAAGAACGGTTCTCCGTCCATTACCGTCCCGGTTAACCGCCTCGGAAAAATCCTTCAGGAAGCTTTTCACGACGCGTTTGTCGTGGCGTTTGAAGGGTTCCCAAAGACCATTATCAAGGGCCGCCGTCGCGACCTGGGTGACGATTTCATTCTGAACTGCCTGGGGGGTGAGGTCGTTCAAGGCCGGCAGGAAGTTTTGCTCAATCAGGCTGCCTTGGGCGAATGGCGAACACTCGGCGACATCGGACAGAAAGGACCGCGCCAATTCACGGTCACAGTAAGGCAGGATGCTTTCCTCGAAGAAGGCATCGTAAAGCCGGTCGGTTCGGCTGGCGTCGGCAATGTCCTTGTTCACGCAGGGATCTCATGATTCCGGAGCGGCGAATCGCCAATGCTATCATAGTTTTTCAAGCGGTTGACACTTTCCAATGGACCTTATAAGGCATGGATTACAATGTTCCTTAATCTTTAGTCCGGGTTTTTCATGGCCGAGATAGACTTTATCCAATCCCTGCACAAAAGCACCAGCCGGAACTATCTTGAGCGCGTAAACGCCCATGATAAAGCCGAATGCGCGGAAGTGGCCTGCCGGTTCGGCGAGGAATATTGGGACGGTGAGCGGCAGTACGGCTATGGCGGCTACCGTTATGACGGGCGTTGGCGCACCGTCGCCGAGGCGATGGTTAAACATTACGGCCTGACCGCGGACAGCAACATACTGGATGTGGGCTGCGGCAAGGGGTATCTGCTTTACGAATTTACTCAAGTATTGCCAGGCTGCGGCGTGACGGGCATTGATCTTTCCACTTACGCCATCGAACACGCCAAGGATGAAATACGCCCGCACATATTGCGCGGCAGCGCGTCCGGGCTCCCCTGGCCCGACGACAGTTTCGATTTCGTCGTCAGCCTGAATGCCCTGCACAATCTTTTGATCCGGGATCTGTGGTCGGCGATCGGCGAAATTGAACGGGTCGGCCGTGAGGCCAAGTATATAGCCCTGGAATCCTATCGGAATGACCGGGAAAAAGTGAACCTGCTTTATTGGCAACTCACCTGCCGGGCGTTCCACAGCACCGACGAATGGGAGTGGATCTACGAAACCGTGGGATATACGGGCGATTGGGGCTATATTTTCTTTGAATAACCTTTCGCCCGTCCGGCCCCGCCGGGTGCTTTATACCAAGGAGCGACGAAACAATGGGAATCCTGGAAGATGATTAAGACTTCTTCCGGTTCGGCGCCGGTTTACAGCAACCTGAAGGCGCTGGCTTTTCACGACCGGCTTGAAGCCCTCAGAGAGCGGCGTCTGGTTGCCCCGGTCAATATAAGAATCAAGCCGATCAACCATTGCAATCATGATTGCTGGTACTGCGCCTACCGGGTCGGCCATTTGCAACTCGGCAATAAAATCGACCTCAAGGACGCAATCCCCCCGGACAAGATGATGGAGATCGCCGACGACATCGTCGCCATGGGCGTCAGGGCGGTAACTTTTACCGGCGGCGGCGAGCCGCTTCTCTACAAGACCTTGCCGGAATGCATCGAACGCCTGACCGATGGCGACGTGCGGGTCGGTGCGCTGACCAATGGATCGAATCTCAAGGGGCGGGTCGCGGACGTTTTCGCGGAGCGCGCGACATGGGTCCGGGTGTCGATCGACGCCTGGGACGCCAAAAGCTACGCCGAAGCCCGGCATATCAAGGAAGACGCTTTCGCCAAGCTCATCGTCAACATGGAAAACTTCAGCAAACGCGATACCGATTGCGTTCTCAGCGCCTCGGTCATCATCGGCAGGGAAAACCATGATCATCTTTATGATTTATGCAAAGTCCTGAAGGATGCCGGACTCAAGCATATCAAGCTCGCCGGTGTCATCATCAGCAATGAAGGAGCCGAAAACAATGTCTACCACCGGCAACTGAAACCCCGGGTCACGGAAGAAATAAAGCGCGCGATGACCCTAAGTGACGATCAATGCCGGATCGTCGATCATTATCATGAACTCGATGAGCGTTTCGAACGCCACTACGAGATTTGTCCGACCATCCAGTTCACGCCGGTGATCGGCGCCGATTGCGTGGTCTACACCTGCCAGGACAAGGCCTTTACCGAAGCGGGCGCCCTGGGTTCGATCAAGGACCGTTCATTCAAGGAATTCTGGCTCTCGGATGAATGCCGGGAAAAGGCTTACGCCGTAAACCCGTCAATTCACTGCACGCACAACTGCGCCAGCCATCAGAAGAATCTCCTGGTTACGGATTTTATCGCCACCGACAAGGATCACCTGATGTTTGTCTGATGGTCTTGTTTGATGGTCTGGGGGGGTTGTAACAGATATGGGTACTTTTGATTCCAAGGACTGCCTCGGTCGTTATCGGCGGCTGATGGCGGAACGCCCTGAGCTGTTCGCATCCCGGCCCGCCGGCGGTATCCGGATTCTGAGCGCCCCGGAGGATATCGCCTCGGCGCAGGCCGAGGCCGGGCGGACCTACCGGGAAAACGGCATGGCCGATGACGATCTCCGGGTCGGGGTGCTGACGGCTGGTCCATTCACCACGTTCGTCCGCGACGCGGTCCGCTTTCCGGACGGCAAGAAGGGCCTATATCAGCGGGTTTTCGTTCCCAACGGCGTGGTGATCGTGCCGTTTTGCGGCGGCGGAATCGTGCTCGTGCGTATTTTCCGCCACAGCCTCGGCGACTGGGTTCTGGAAATGCCGCGCGGCATGGTCGATGACGGCGTGCCCATGGAAAAGGTGGCCCGCCTGGAACTCAAGGAAGAGGTGGGTTCTGAATTCCTCTCTTTTCACGATCTCGGAATCATTCACACAACATCCGGCATAACGCCCGAAGTGATGCATATAGTGGCCGGGGAAATTACGCCGCCCGGCGAGGTCGGGCATGGGGAAGGGATCGCTCAGGCGATCGGCTTTCCGGTGGCCGAGATCGAAAAAATGATCGGCGACGGCCGGATCGCCGACGCCCCGACCATCGCCGCCTACACGCGCGCCCGGCTGGCCGGACTGCTGCCGGACTGACATAGCCTCGGAGATTGAGGCCTTTAGCGATCACGTCACGAATACCGGCATGTCCTTTTGTTTGTTGAAGTGAACGACGTAATCGTCGATGACGGCGCGCAGGTCGCGCTCTTCTTCGATGCCGCGGCTATCGGGAATATGGAAATCCTTTACCGGGTCTTCACAGAATTCAGTCCAATAATCCCGGTCGATCTCGCCGCTTTTGAGAAGCTCGTGGTAGTACGGCGTCTCGGCCAGGGGCGTGAGCAGGTTAAAGAACGGCAGGCTGATACCTATATCCTCGATCATCTTCGGCAGATTCCGGCGGTACTCTTCGCTCTCGCCCGGCGCGCCGATGATGAAGTAGCCGAGAATTGTAATCCCGTACTTGCCGCATAGCTCGGCAAAGCGCCCGATGTGTTTTAAGCGGCATGATTTCTTGAAATATTTCAAAATCCCGTCGTCCAGGCTCTCTATGCCCACATGGAGCCTCCTGCAGCCGGCGGCGGCCAAGTCCGAGATGATGCTTTCGCGGACCTCGACGGTGCCGCGCGCCGACCAATCCACGTCGACGCCGCTTTCAGCCAAGGCCCGGCAAATGTCGCGGACCCTGTCTTTTCGGATATTGAAGGCGTCATCGAGGATGTGAATGGACGTCGCCCCTAAATCGGCCAAGGCCGTGAACTCCCCGACACACTTTTCCGGCGACTTGAAATTAAAGTCCTTTTGTTGGACGTCACAGTAGATACAGGCGAAAGGGCATCCTTTCGAGCTGTACATGGGGAGGCGCAATTCGCCGACATCGAACATCAAATCCTCGTTCCTGTCGATCCGGTAATCGTCCAGATTAACCAGATGCCGGGCCGGAAGCGGAATGGTGTTGAGGTCAACCGAACCGCCGTGGAATACGCCTTTTGGACAACCGTCTTTTAGCCATTCGGGGAAGGTGACTTCCGCGTCGCCGACAAAAATCGCATGCGCGCCCTGGCGCATGATTTTCCCATGATTGTATTTTGCGTGAGGGCCGCCGACTACTTTGATGGGGGCGCTGGTCCGCCGCAGAATTTCAACCATCGCCCAGGCCCGGTAGGTGACAACGGAAAGGCCCAGAATGTCAGGATTGAACTCCTCGATCTCGGCTATGGTTTGATCCAGAGTCAAGCCCCGGCTGGCGGCGTCGAGAAGGGCGAATTCATGATTATCGGGAACGCAGGCGGCGACGCTCAACACGCCCAGTGGCATGTATTTTACGGCGCTGTTTTTATAGAACTTCGCGGTGACCCGGTCCTGGACCTCACCCTCATAGGGCATGACCGTGAATAGTATCCGCTTGGAGTTTCGACTAGGCATTCTGCTGCCTCCCGAGCCGTGCATTCCGCACCGCGGCGGTAGTCGTGCAAGGAGTTTGGTTTTTCAACATGAGTTATAATTGTGCGTTATAATTGCCATTTCCTTAATGAATTTGTGATGTAATATTCTGGGCCTTCCCACGTATATTCAGGATATAGCTTTGTCGATGTGTCAGCCCCCCTCCTTGCCCATCTCTAATAGCAGCCCTTTGAAGCCCATTCCATGGAGAGCGGAATCGACCGTTTGATCGAACTTTACGATAAGATTGCTTCAGGCCGGAGTAAAACCGAATGACGGCGCGAAACGACAAAGCCATGGTTACCCTTGCCGTCGGCGACGGTTACGTGGCCAATTTCATGGCTAATGTCCGGCCGACCTGGGAGCCCTATTGCGAAAAGCACGGCTACGACCTGATCCTTTTAACCGAGCCCATCGACCGGGACTGTGATTTTTCCGTGAAATCCGTCCATTGGCAGAAACTGCTGATCGGGCTTCTACCCCAGTTGAAGGAATACGGGCACATCGTCTGGATGGACGGTGATATCATCATCAACCACGCCATTGCGCCCTGCATCGTTTCGGAGATGAACACGGACAAAATCGGCGTGGTCGACATTTCCGATGTTTTTCACCGTGCCGACGGCCAATTCAACCTTTACGCCCGTTTTCTCATCCTTAACTATCTTTTTGTCCGCACAATCGATAAGGCCACGCCGAAGGCAATCATTACCGACGGCAATCTTCCGGCCTATTACCGGTCGATGGGCTTCGAGGGGGAAACGAAGCGTTTCATCAATACCGGTGTTCTGGTCTTCGATCCCAACCTGCACGCAGATTTTCTAGCCGAGGTATATACTAAATATCCAAGCGATTTCATGGACTTGGAAAACACTCCACTTTCCTATGAGTTGCAGGCCAATGATCGGGCGGAGTACCTGGACCGTCGTTTCAACCTGATCTGGGCGCAGGTGGCGGCGGAACATTATCCGTTCTTGTTCAATCCCGAATTTGCCGCCCGGCACCGGGAAATCGCCCGGCTGTGCGTCAATGTTGCTTACCGCAATTCATGGTTTCTGCATTTCGCCGGGGGACGGAAAAACCCGGTCATCAAGGGAGCTTTCGATCTGATCGACGGAGAATCCGCCGGGGTGCCGGAAATTATATTTCCAGACGTCTGGCCCGGCATTGCCGAGTTCGTCGAATTCTGCCGGCTGGAAGACCTGGGTAAGGTGCGCCGGAAGCTTGGCGACGACGCCGGTAAATACATGGATCTTTTCTAGCGGCTTTCACATATGAAATTTTCCGAGAAAGAAACCATTGACGTGCTTCTGGAAAATGTGCGCCGGGAACCGGATTCCTATGAATGGAACCTGAAAGTCGGCTTGTTGCTGTCCGGTATCCGCAAATCCCTTTTGCATGGAGAGCCATATCTGGTGAAGGCGCTATCCCACGGAATCAAGGATGAATTCACCCGCGAAATGCTGGACCGTCTGGGCCTGATTTATTCGGCCAAGGGTCTTTATGACAAGGTGGTCGACATTTACCGCATCGCCTGCGATGTCGTTCCCGAAACACCCGCTCTTCGGTTCCGTCTGGGCGACGCCTTGTTCCGCATCGGCCGGGTGGATGAAGCATCGGCCATCTATTCCGATGCGGTGAACAGGATATACAAGACGGCGGAGTTCTTTTCGCGGAAGCGCGGCGAACCGGTCACCCACCTTCTTGCCCCCTATCAGGTCGTCTGCCGCTATTTCGGCGAAATGGCGGCCAAGCTGGACCTCTATCTCAAGGCTCATCAACTGGGCTATTTCGCCGTCGACAGGCCGGTCCTGTTCGCGCCGCCAAAAG
>ENA-ORDP01001680-ORDP01001680.1-marine-sediment-metagenome-genome-assembly--contig:-NODE-1680-length-11794-cov-2.555840_pt1 | contig 11794 bp, 10 predicted proteins | sample MGYA00248627_ERZ508539 | MGnify/ENA primary metagenome ERZ508539 (study PRJEB26208, sample SAMN05571518) | marine sediment metagenome | biome: deep sea; feature: Hydrothermal vent; material...
GGGTGCTGGTTTTCTCGGCTCTCGTCTATGTGAACTTTTACTGGAGCAGGGTCATGATGTAATCTGCCTTGATAATTATTTCACTGGCACACGAAACAATATTGTACACCTGCTAGACAATCCCCATTTTGAACTGGTGCGACATGATGTCACCTTTCCTGTCTATATTGAAGTTAACGAGATCTATAACCTTGCCTGCCCTGCCTCGCCGGTCCATTACCAACACGATCCTGTACAGACAACTAAAACCAGTGTCCACGGAGCGATCAACATGCTTGGGCTTGCCAAACGCACCGGCGCCAAAATTCTCCAGGCCTCGACCAGTGAAGTCTATGGTGATCCTAAGGTTCACCCGCAGACAGAAGATTATTGGGGACACGTCAACCCTATCGGTGTTCGCTCCTGCTATGACGAAGGTAAACGTTGTGCAGAAACACTATTTTTTGATTACTGGCGACAACATCAGCTGCGCATCAAGGTAGCCCGAATCTTTAATACTTACGGACCACGGATGCACCCAAACGATGGTCGAGTTGTCTCTAATTTCATTATTCAGGCATTAAAAGGGGAAGACATTACTATTTACGGCGACGGTTCCCAAAGCCGCTCATTCTGTTATATCGATGAACTGGTTGATGGTTTCATACGATTCATGAATAGCGACGATGACGTTACTGGCCCGATAAACATGGGAAACCCTGTCGAGTTCACCATCAAAGAATTGGCCGAAAAAGTAGTATCGATGATTGGAAGTAAATCGAAGCTTATTTATAAAGATCTGCCTCACGATGATCCAACTCAACGTCAACCGGATATTACCAAAGCAAAAAAATTACTAGGCTGGGAACCGGTAATCACTCTTGAAGAAGGTTTGAAAAAAACCATTCCTTATTTTGATAAAATTTTAAAAGACGGTCGTTCTTAACTTCCTAATTTAAATTATCCTTCAAGACTCGTTCATTTTTCTATTTAAGAGATATTCATGAGTGAATCATCTTGTTAATTACGGGTATTACTTATGACAAAATCGGATGATATTTTACTGTCAGTCGTTATTCCTGTGTACAACGAAATGGATGTACTGACAGAATTTCAGAATCGTCTTATCAGCGTCATTTGCAACTTGCCTATGTCCTGCGAAATTATCTACGTGAATGACGGCAGCACGGATAAGACCCTTGATATGCTCCAACAGTTACACGATTCCAATGATCAGGTTGCTATAGTTGACTTAAGCCGAAATTTTGGTAAAGAGATTGCGTTAAGCGCTGGCTTACATCATGTACAGGGGGATGCGGCCATCGTTATTGACGCCGACCTGCAGGATCCACCCGAACTGATCCCGGAACTCATTAATGAATGGCAAAATGGATACGATGTCGTATATGCCAAACGTAATCGTCGCACCGGTGAGTCTATGATTAAAAAGGCTACGGCACATGTTTTTTATCGCATTATGCGACGTTTCGGGCCAGTTAAACTTCCAGAAGATACAGGTGATTTTAGAATCTTGAGTCGGCGTGCAGTCGATGCACTGAATACCCTGGGAGAACAACATCGCTTTATGAAGGGTTTATTTACCTGGATAGGTTTTTCTCAAAAAGCGGTTTTCTATGATCGTGACCCGCGCCAGGCAGGTGAATCCAAATGGAATTACTGGCATCTGGTCAATCTTGCTATCGAAGGCATCACTTCATTTACAACGGCCCCCCTTAAGTTTGCCAGTTTTTTAGGGTTCGTAACGGCTTTTGGAGCCTTCGCATATGGAATATTTATGCTGATAAAAACACTGCTATACAGTAATCCGGTCGAAGGTTATCCTTCTCTGATAGTCATTATCCTGATACTAGGTGGGACTCAATTAATGGCGATCGGCATTCTTGGTGAATATATTGGCCGTATTTTTACTGAAACAAAACGTCGCCCTTTATATTTCCTGAATAACTACTTACCTCCACGCCAGCAGCATAAATCTGAAACTAAAACCGACACATAAAACGAAGAAATGTTTAAACAATTTATTTTCTTTGCAAGCATAGGATTGATCGGAACAGCTGGCCACTATCTAACCCTGATTACATTAGTTGAATGGATGACCGTTATCCCTGCTTACGCAACTACGTTCGGATTTATTGTTGGAGCACTCATTAACTATATTCTCAATTACCATATTACCTTTCGCAGCAACAAACGCCATCGCGAAGCATTAAGCAAATTTTTACTGATTGCTCTGATTGGCGCCCTGTTTAATTACACTATCATGTATTTAGGTACCAGCTATAGCCAATTCCATTATATAATAATACAACTAGTTGCCACTGCTACTGTTCTTCTATGGAATTTCCTCATGAGTCGATTATGGGCCTTTTCTCATAATTAAGTTAAACAGATATAAATATGCCAACTTCAATACAACAATACATCGAGCAATTACACGATACTAAATCAAGAGCTAGCCTCATTAGTCTCGTCATTATCGTACTTGCTGGATTCTTATTACGATACTACTTGTTCGACGTAGGCCATGCCTATCACTACCTGGCCATCAATGACGAGATTTCTGCGTACGAATTTGCTATGCGCTTTCTCGCTGGCGACAGCACTACTTACTATCTCGGCCAACCTGATTTCGCTGGCGGCAAAGCACCCGGGCCCTATTTTACGTTATTCTGGATCGCATTCTATGAGCTAGGCGGACAATCACCCCAGGGTGCATTGTTTGTAATATTGATATTGAATTCGGCTCTTATTCTTCTAATTTACTGGCTGGCTCGATGTTTTCTCGATAACCGTTATGCTTTATTAACAGCCCTGTTATTTGCAACGGCACCATGGACTATTTATTACGCCGTCGGACTGTGGAACCCTATGCCACTGGCCATACTTGGCGCTTTTCTTTTCATCAGTTTATGGAAAACCGTTACCACACCTGATTCCAAAGCCATTTTCTGGGTCTGGATCATACTCGCCTTAATTCCACAGTTTCATATGATCGGTATATTTTATGCACCCGCCGTTTTTCTGGTGTTGTATACACTGTCTGAGAAATTGAACAGACCTTGGTTTGTCCTTGGCTTACTCACAGGGATTGGACTTTACTTACCTTATTTAATCGGAGATGGTTTAAATAACTGGCAAAATACCCGGGCCATCCTGGCAGGGCAGGAAGGAGATGGATTTTCATTTAGTGTCCTTAAAATATTAACTGCCCCGGCTACAGTACTGTCAAATCTCCCATCGCGTTGGTCGGGCCCTGAATTTTCTTCTTATATTGTTTACGGTGATCGCTATTTTGGCTCGTATATAGTCCTGATTATCGTTAACCTGTTATCCATATTATTTTCTCTGTATATTGTTTACTCCTTTTTAACTGATTTCGTAAGACTATTAAAGGTGAATAAATTCTCCTTGAGACAGTCATTTAATGAAGACAAATGTACTGTCTTTATAGGCATGATGGGATTTGTTCCTTTAATATTATTTTTGTTTACGGGGCATAATTATGCAACCCGCTACACTATAATCATCTTTCCCTTATTATTTATCCTTTTTTCTATTCGTCTTCGCACATTAAATCTAAAATTCACAAATAATCTAATTAACATATTTGTGGTATTAACAATCACAGTCAACATTTTTATCAGCGTCACATTCTTCAACCACACAGCCGGTCAATTTGAAGCTAAACAGCAATTCATGCCCAGTTTCAAAATACTAGAGGAAATAAATTTCGCCCTGGAGGAAAAACTAACAGGTACTCCTTCGATTACCCTGGCAGAAACGCCAAAATCGCTATCTGAACTTAACAGAACGTTACTTACCGCATTACCATCGTACATTAATATTCAACAAAAATATCAAAAGCGCGATACAAACCAGAAAATAATACCCCTGAAACTTTTTCGCGACCTGGGTGAAAATCCTGAAATTCTACAGAAAGATATTGTTTATCGTGATAATGGGATTATTTTGTCGTACGAGTAGATTTAGTTTTCGTTTCCCGAAACGAGCCCATTTAAAATATTTTGCAGCCTGTCAAAATGCTGCTCTTCAGAAAATCGAACGTCGGCATCAAGTTTACCCGCATTGGTTAAACGCATTCGATAATCTTTATCTTCAATCAACAACTGAAGTTTTTTAGCTAAATCATCAGCATCATCTGGCTTAAATAACAGGCCGGTCTCACCATGCTTGATTATTTCTGGTACTCCACCACAGTCCGTGCCCACTACGCAGGTTCCAGAACGCATAGCTTCGGGAAGAACAAGACCAAAAGTCTCGCAACGTGTGGCAAGGACAACCACATCAAAACAAGACATTATACTAACGGGATCATTATGAAAACCTAAATACTTTATTCTTTCTTCTAAATTACTCTCTTTAATTTTATTCTGTAACTGAGAAAAATATTTTTTATCCATTACATGTCCAATAATAGCTACTTGAGTCTCATGCCCTTTTTTAGTTAATTGTATGACTGCATCGATGAGTAAATGCTGCCCCTTTAGTTCTTCAACTCTGCCAAATATGGCAATTGTAATCGAGCCTGTACTCAGACCATTATCATTAAAATAACGGGGACAATCCGTTTTATCAGTAGATGGTTTCGGCACACCATAATAAAGAAGATGGATATTTTGCTTTTCTATTGGTAAATATTTAATAGCATCATCATAAAGAACCTGGGTTATAACCACGTAAGCATCGACGTTCCGGTATAAAAATTTATGATATAAATCATGCTTGTATCGGGTCAGGCTCATTTGCCGGGTATAAATTACTTTACCTCGTCGAGCAAAAACCCTCGCTAATACACATAAAAATAAATCCTTGCCATGGTGCACATGGATTATATCAATTTGGTTTTTCCGAATATATTTTGCAAGTAGCAACGACGCTATAATGGGGAAGTGATGCGTAACAACATTAAGATTATCGTACTTAAAGCCCTGCTCTGAGAAGCTTTTTTCCAGAAAACTACCTTTAGATACCATTAATTTGGCAGGCTTCACATGGCCCGCAAGAAACCTGGCCACTTTGACCATATACAGTTCCAGGCCGCCGATTCCGGGTGATAAGCATATTTCTAGTATTTTCATGTCATTACATCTAATATAGTGTTAATTAAGAATAATATACTAGCAAATTCAGAATAATTTACCTATAACCCTTTTTATTATTTAGTCATCGACGTGGCCATCATGAAAAAAAATACTGCCATAATTTGCCTTTCACCTCATTATGGGGGAATGGAACTCGATGCAATCCGCTATGCACAACTATTGTCAGATTCACTTAACATAATTCTAATTGCCAAAAAAGGCTCATCTATCGAAGAAGGCTATACGGCCAGAGCGACCAACAACACTATAAAACTAATCAGCATTCCGTTTAGATCTAATTTTAGCTTCTCTATCATTTTTGGTGTCCGAAAAATAATAAAAGAGCATAAAATACAAAATGTTATATTTTTTGGCGCCTCGGAATTAAAATCTCTTTATTTTTCATTTTTAAACCTGGATATCAATCTGATAATACGCCATGGTACCACCAAGTCACATCCGAAAAAGGATTGGTTGCATCAACTAGTCTACAGCCAGGTAAACTGGCATATACCCATTTGTAAACATATTGCTAATAACGTCAAATATATTATTCCGTTCGGAAAATCAACGCTTATGAAAGTGATTTATCCCTCACTACCGGAGAAATTCTTTGAATATAATAATTCTTCACGAAAAAATGACGAAATTCTAACATTATTAATTGTATCAAGAATTACTGAGGGTAAAGGCCACATAGATGCCATTCAGGCCTGCGCGACCCTGGATCATAACGGTATCTCATTTAATTTAGTTTGCGTTGGAGACATTGATCCCAATTTTTCAGAGAAATTAAATAATACTCTTAATAATATTTCATATCGTTCTAACATTAAATACCCGGGATTTAGTGATAATGTTGTTGAATATTATAATCGTGCAGATATATTTATATTTCCGAGCCGTGGAGAGGGACTAAGCAACTCATTTATTGAAGCACTCGGCAGTGGCCTTCAATGTGTTTCGTATAACAACACATCATTCCCGGAATTAAAAGACGTGGGATTTAAATTTCAAATGGCAAAAGATGGTAATATTGAAGATTTAGTGGCAAAGTTAAATCAATCGGTTATGGATCTAAAAACTAACGATACTGACTTAAACGATAATATCACACTTGCAAAAGAATTGTTTTGTAACAAACGAGAACGTACAGAAATTCTGGCATTACTTGTTTGATAAATAACACTAAAACAGTTTTTTTTATCCTACCTGGCACGCTCTTGACTAAAATCATCAATACAAATTACTGCTTAATAAATTTTTTATCGTTCCGCATAGATCCAGTCGTCCGCCCAGTTAATGGAATAATTAAAACCACGAATCGTAAAGCCATTTTTCTTTAGAGTTTTTGTAACAATATCTCTGGAACGGTAGAAATCTCCCTCACCATTCTCAGCTCTAAAGTCATGGCAGGATATGATGAAACGTTTAACTATACTAAAATCCGTTATATTTTGTATGATATCTTTTTCAGCACCCTCAATATTCATTTTTAGCAAATCAATTTGTTTAATCTCATATCGTTTAAGAAAATTGTCCCAGCTGATTGTCGGTACTTCTATATAGGATTCTGGTATTTCTCCAACGGCTGCGTATGAGCGCTGACTGACAAACTTCACCATATCCCTGTCTGTAATTACATAGGGAGTAGCAATAAACTCATTACCCGCATCATTGAATGTATTAGCCAGGCATTCATATATTACAGGCTGAGCTTCAACTCCAATATAACGAAATCCACTTGTAATATTTGACAAATATATAGCCTCTTCACCATATCCCGCTCCGAGATCGACAACAGTATCGCCTGATTGTGGCTGATAATAATGATATACCAGTTTTTCACAATTCCATATGTTCCATTTCTCCTCTAAAAAGTGCCGGTAACTACGAATATATACATTTTTACCAAAACGTTGGTATTGATAAAATCCGGTTCTTTTATCAAGACTAACTTTGCTAATCCAGTTAAACCGTTTATTAATGCTTTTGATTAGTCCCATATATTTCTTTTCCCTACGAATTTTTTAAAAGTCTGGCTAACAATTGATTGATAGGCCTGCTCATGCATATTAATCTTTTCCTGGCTTCTTCGATTACTACAATAAGCAATGAACTTTTAACAAATATACACTATTTAAACTATTATAATCACTTGAAAACTGCTCTAATTCTATACATAATAACGACCATGATGAACATTCGCTTTTGCAGGATATACTACTGTACAGCTTAATTTTAAATCCATTATTATAAAGTAATACTCAAATATGTTAATCAAACCAGCTCTATTATATAAAAACATACTTAATTCAACCTATCCTGACAAAATTATACTTCTTACTATTTTTCTATTTCCCGTAATGACATTAAGCGTGCGCCACTGGTTAAGCGGTCTCTATAGTCTGCTGGTAGTTATGTCTTTGTTCCTGGTTTTTAATTTAAAACAAAAAATACAATTACATAAAGAAGAAAAAATACTCTTTGTATTATTCGTGATATTTATTTTTAGTTTCATCCTGTCCGCAACTCTTAACGGCTGGAGTGATAACTCCTACCGAAGAATTGGTAATGTTGTTAAATATGTGGCGTTCTTCCCATTTTATTTACTCATCCGTCAATATACGTCGACATTTAATCTGCTCCTGGCGGGCATCATAATCGGTGGCATTGTCTTTGGAATTAATGCGTTATACGATGTTTTCATTATTGATCGTGGTCAGGCAGCAGGTATTTACGGACCCATTGTTTTTGGCGATCTTGCCGTATTGTACCTATCGATTGTGTTTATCCTATTATTCTTTACTCATAAAAGAGCTTTTACACAAATACCCTATCTCGCATCTCTAATATTATTAACACTAACCGTTATATTATCAGGTTCAAGGAATGCCTGGCTTGCGGCAATTTTTACTTTGTTTGCCGTCCCGCTTTTGTGCAGCCAATACATAAAATATACAAAAACGGCACTAAGCCTGTTGCTGTTTACCTGCCTGGCCATTATCACCATGTTTGCACTTAATCAGACTATGAATAAGAGATTGAATCTGGCTTATACCGAATTTGTAACCTTTACGACGGAGGGCGCACCGAAGGCTACTCCAATTATATCCAATTCAATTGGATTCCGTTTAGAACAGTGGCGTGTCGCCCTGATTGTTACTCAAGATGCGCCTTTATTTGGGTATGGCGGCGGTAATGCCGGTAAGCACATAACCCATGCTGCCGAGAAGGGACTCGGTCATCCAGACCTTATCAACCCACATACCATTAAAGGTATCGGAGGCTTGCACAGCACCTACTTCGAATCTTTAGTTAACGAAGGTATAGTAGGTCTTATTATTATTATGATTTTTTTACTTTATCCTGCCTATACATTCATACGAATACGAAAATATAACCCTCTGCTCTCTACCATAGGCCTAATTTTTAGCCTGAATTATATGATCTTTGGCCTGACTGAAAATCCATTCGTGCATGATAATTTTACTTCGGTGTATTTAGTCTTTCTTGCTATTTTCTTTAGTACGGCAATGCATGAAAAATATCAAGACGATATTTCTCCGCATTCGAGTGGATAATAAGTAACGCTACATGAAAATTTTGATAGTCCGAAACGACAAGCTTGGTGATTTTGTACTTTCTTTGCCTTGTTATGCTTTATTAAAAATCGCCCAGCCTGACGTTCACATTACCGTTATGGTACCTGACTATACCGCTGAAATTGCTCATTCCTGCCCGCATATTGATGACGTTAAAATTGACACTGGTGGAACCTCATTTCAAGATCTGAATACGCTAATAAAACAATTACGATCCCATCAATTCGATGTGATTATTAGCCTTTATTCAACCACTCGAGTTGGTATTGCTGCCTACCTGGCAGGGATTAAATACAGACTTGCCCCAGCCAGCAAATTAGCTCAGATTTTTTATAATCATAGGCTTACTCAACGGCGCTCTCGCTCCGAAAAACCTGAATATTCTTACAATATGGACCTGGTAACAAAATATCTACATGACTCGGGGGTTAAAAATATTCCTGAAGTATCCCCCCCCTATTTAACATTCGAAACGAGTTTAACAAATCAGTTACGCGAACAATTTTGTCTTAAATTTAAGATCAGACCTGAAAAATTATTTATTTTTGTTCACGCTGGTAGTGGTGGCTCTGCAAATAACCTTAGTCTTGAACAGTACGGTCAACTTATCCATGCGCTTAATAACTTGCAGCCTGATTGTGTATTTGTCCTGACCGCTGGTCCAGGCGAACAAGCCCGCGCGACTGAATTATCAAATCAATTAGATAAAATCGAACACATTATTTATCTTTCAACAGAGGGGCTAATCGCTTTTACTCAACATATTGCCTTTGCAAATTTGTTCATCTCAGGCTCGACCGGCACGTTACACCTTGCCGGGGCACTAGATGTCTGCACGGCTGCCTTTTATACTCGTCGTCGTTCGGCTACGGCACTACGCTGGCAAACTCTGAACAGTCCAGAACGACGTATTGCCTTTTATCCAGCGGAAAATGCTGCCCAGGAAGATATGAGTTCAATTGATGTATCTGCTTCAGCGTCTTTAATTTGGGAAAAGTTTCTTAAGGCTTAGAGTTTTTTTCCTGCCAACGCCAAAACAAGACCTTGTTATATTTAACAAACACATGCATACCGGATAAAACAGCAACCACCAACCCAGCATACCCATCCAGAAAGCCACGTTTAAATAGATATAACTTAAGAAAAGTCCACATACTCCTGCCCCAGGGGGTAAAGAGTGATACTGATTTTCCTTTTTTAATCAGTTCTTTGGCACCTATTTCAGTGAATGAATTAAGTGTATTAATATGATCAGCGATACTATTAAAAGAAAAGTGATGAAGGTCACCATTAAGGGTAACAATATTATTTAATTTAACTTCAACATGGTCGTGTGGATTTGTCCCACCCCACTGCGCGGTAGTGCGATTAAATAAACGAATCTTCATATCGGGATACCAGCAATAATTTAGCCAACGGTAAACATAAAATGTTTTCCTCGCCATTCTATAGGCGTCTGCATTTTCAAGTTCATTCTTAATTTTAAGGATTGACTCCCGCAACTCCGGAGAAAGGCGCTCATCACAATCAAGTGATAATATCCAGTCATGATTCGCCTTACTTACTGCCAAATTCTTCTGTTCTATATGCCCCAAAAAGGCTTGATCATATATTTTATCGGTATATTGAAGCGCGATATCTTTTGTTTTATCGGTACTTAAAGAATCTATAATTATTATCTCATCGACAATGTCCTCCAGACTCTTAAGACAATCACCAATTTTGGCCTCTTCATTATATGAAATAATACATGCACTGAGTTTTGCCATTTTTACTAATCTCTTTTAATTAAATCTTCATGCCCGTTATTAATACTGGCAATCACATCCGATACGCTTATTGTATTGAGACAATTTAGATGTTCAAGTGGGCAGCTACGTTCAAAACATGGGCTACAATCCAGGTCTTTGTATAAGATCGTTGCGGTGTTAGACAAGGGCGGCGTGTACACCGGATCGGATGAGCCATAAATGGCAATGACATTTTTCCCGGTGGCACAGGCTACGTGCATTAAACCAGAATCATTCGTCACTACCTGGCTGGTCAACACAATTAGATCAACCACATCAACCAGTTCAGTCTTGCCACATAAATTCACAATATTTTTATTAGACCCGGCTATCGCCTCACCAGCGGGATTCTCCTTTTCCGAACCGAAGACCCAAACCCGTTTTCCTTGTTGGGCAAGTTGTTCAGCTAATTCTTTATAATATTTCACCGGCCATTGTTTGGCGGGACCATATTCGGCGCCCGGCATTAAACCCACAACTGGTTGGCTTATATCCAGCTCCAGTTTTTTCAATACACGTTGTTGATTCTGGATATCAGTCGTCAACTTTGGATAAGGAATCGTCATAGGTATTGAAGGCGATGCCTCTAAACCCAGCGCAACATAACGTTGTACCGTTTGTATCAACACCGACTTATCTAATAGCCGAATATCATTAAGCAAACCATAGCGCATCTCGCCCCGATAACCTCGACGTTGTTTTGCTTTTGCAAAAAAGGGAATAAGGGCTGACTTAAAGGATCGAGGGGTAACAATTGCAAGAGAATAGTGTCTATTTTGCAATTGCTTACCCAATCGATAACGGCTAGTCAATTTTAATTGTTTATGGCCAATAGATAATTCTATTGCTCGGCTTACTTCAGGCATCCGTTCAATTAACGGTACCGACCAACTCGGTGCAATCACATCAAGTTCAGAGTCTGGATATTGTTGTTTGAGGGTAATGAACAGGGCCTGGGCCATGACCATATCTCCGACCCAGGCCGGGCCAGCGATCAGGATTCGAAATGGTTCTGAAATGGCACTCTCCCTTTGTAACTCAATTTTCGTTATGTTGATTGAGCCATTGCATGTATTCGGTCACACCTTCTTCGACGGTTTTAAACGGTGCATCATAACCCGCCTCGCGTAAGGCCGAGATATCCGCCTCGGTAAAACTCTGATAACGCCCGATTAAATGTTCGGGGAATTGAATATATTCTATCTTGCCCTTTCCATAATATTTTATAACCGCTTTGGCGATATCATTAAAGGGCTGACTACGTCCCGTACCGAGATTAAAAATACCCGACTTGTTT
>ENA-ORDP01001681-ORDP01001681.1-marine-sediment-metagenome-genome-assembly--contig:-NODE-1681-length-11792-cov-4.023941_pt1 | contig 11792 bp, 10 predicted proteins | sample MGYA00248627_ERZ508539 | MGnify/ENA primary metagenome ERZ508539 (study PRJEB26208, sample SAMN05571518) | marine sediment metagenome | biome: deep sea; feature: Hydrothermal vent; material...
GTGATTTCATAGCCAATGTCTCGCACGAGCTTAAAACACCGATAACAGCAATACGCGGGCTGGTAGAGACGCTTATCGGTGACCGGCTGATGGAGCCGGAAAAACATGAGCGTTTTTTACAAAAGATCACAAACCAGTCTATGCGTCTTTCCTCTATTGTCACGGACCTGCTGACAATCTCCCGTCTGGAGTCTGGAAAAAGTCTGGAGCGAAAACTTTTCGATCTGCGCCGCGCGATAGTAGGCCCTGTACGCTCGTTTACAGCCATCGGTGAAAATCGCGGCGTTAAAATGGAAATAGATATCCCGAACGATCCTGTGAGCATCGTCGGAGACGAAGAGTCGCTTTGTGAAGCTGTCAATAACCTTCTCGATAACGGACTGAAATACTCACGCGAAGGAGGAGATATCTTCGTACGCCTTTATAAAAAAGAGGCGACCGCCGTGATAGAGGTAGAGGATACCGGAGCCGGAATTGAAAAACGGGACCAGCAACGTATCTTCGAGAGGTTTTACCAGGTGGACAAAGCCCGATCCAGGGAACTGGGCGGAACCGGCCTGGGACTTTCCATAGTCAAACATATAGCTATTTTCCACGGCGGCTCTGTTTTTGTTGAAAGCGCTCCGGGGCAAGGAAGCACGTTTCGTATAGTATTACCTTTATGATAACCAGCCACTATCTGTAAGCCTCTCCTAAAATAGCGCCATTGATAATTGAAGTTCTCCGGGGTAATTTAAGCCAGAAGGCGCGTCAGCAACCTGGCGAATAGTTTCCAGAAACAAGCCGCGCGATTCCGCTTCGCTCCACAACAACGGTAAAGTTGACCGGGTTGGTGGGCGCCTGGCTGGTAAGTGTAATTACAATGGGCATCTTCCCTTTACCGCCGCCGTCGACATCGCTGATGTACCCTTTGGAGTTGAACGTGACCGTCATGGGGTCGCTTGCGATGTTGCACTCTTTAAAAGAAACCATATACGCCGACGAAAAATTTGACGGAATCGTGACCGAATCGATCTGAGTGTCTCCTGGGTTAACCGATCCGCTTCTGTCCTCATCGACAAATATGGTGATGGAGGAGGCCGAGGTGTTGTTAGCGTTGGCGAGGGTTACTATCACCGGTAAATTTCGTTTAACGGAAACGCCTCTCGCCTTCTGAAACTTTTGCACCACGTCGTTGGCGGCCCCCTTCAGCCGCATTTTGGGCAAGTTTCCCGCCAGAGAGGAAACTGCGGCGGCTATAAGGATCCCCAGTATCCCTATGACCACCATAAGCTCTATCATTGTAAAGCCTCCGGCGGATGACAGTCTGCCCGGTTTTTTCCTAGTCAATTTGCCTCCAGACTTTAATGCTCGCGCTTCCTATCCCGCCTTCTTTGACATCATTTTGAAAATTATCCCCGCCGAATCCCATCAACTGGCCATCGGCGGTTTTTATATAAAGATGCTCATCGTCGACCACGGGCGTGGATACGATATTACCGACTTCCTGAGAGAAAGCCTGGACTCCTGTGTCGATATTAATGGCGAATATCATCCCCGACGATGTGGAGGCCGCCGTGTTAGGCGCGCAAGGATCGTCGGTCTCAGCGGCGCTTGTCCCGAAAAAGACCGTTTCCGCAGTGGCGAACGCAGAGGCAAACACTCTTTGACCAACGGGCAATGCGAAAGGCGCCCATTTGTCCGCGCCCGCCACGCAAACTCCTTTTTTAGCGGTGTCCTCAACGGCGTAGAAATAGTATTGATCGGCAGGATTATCGTTTTGATAGGGGCTGTCTCCAGTTCCGAACAGGACTATAACGCTATATTTCAGCTCCCCGCTCTGGTCTATGGATGTTTTTACCACGGCGGCGGGAGAGGCCTGTATCGGTTGCAACAGGTCTGTCGCTCTCAAAACACAATCATCAATGGTTCCTGAGACCGCAGTCAGGCTGTCTGGAAGAGTAATTTTGTACATATAACCTTTATCGGTGCCAATATACATTCTGTCCGCTACCCCGTTTCCGTCAGAGTCCACCAGTCCAGGCTGGCCGCTCGGCGTGCCGCCGATCCCGCCACTCTCACTGTCGAGCGGGATTTCCAGGACATTGGCCGGGTTACCGGCGCCGTCCGATTCAATATCCACCATATATATCTTTGGATACGCCGACGCATCGTTATTTACGCCCGACACGAAGAAGACGACCCATTTGGCCACGCCCCCCGCGATCACACGTCCTATCACACCAACCGATGGTGAGGAGCGGGATCGAAAAAGATCAGGGTCCGCAAAATCCCACAAAAACACCGGGTCAGCGTTTTCATCCGTTATGTCCAGAGCGGTGATATGATCGCCTCCGTTACCCTCGGCGAAAATGAGCACCGTGTGCCATGTATTGTCAGCAAATTGCATGTGGGCCACCGCAGGCGAGGCGTCCACCGCCGCGTGATCGGAGCCTTGCAACTTGTTATTTTTAAACTTGGCAAGCTGGTCAGTCGGCGTGATCGACCATATCTCGCTTCCATCGCCATAATCTGGGCCGGTGGCGTTCGGCCACTCAAAATATCCCCGCTTTGTTGTAATAACAGCGGAGGAAGGAGTCGTATAAACTGTTCCACCAGGATTGATCGCGTCCCTAAAAGCAGTCAGACCGCTTTGATTCGCGGGGTTGTCTGCAAAAGCTCCCGTTCCACCGCACATCGTTCCGCCAGATGAGATTAACGACGCCGCCATAAGAGACTCATCGACATAATACGGGCGCCATTTACCAGCTTTAAAAGCATGCACCTGCCCCATCCTGTCACCCACATACGCCACGGTATCACGTGTTCTCTGGTTACAACGGAACTGGTCGAACGAATCTCGCATATAGTCAGTGATTTCGGAGCCATAATACCACGCCGGAATGCCGGGCGCGCCGACTATGGCCGGAGCGGAGTGGTCGATAGCGGATAACACCCATGCTTTTTTCGTCGCCGCGCCATCTTTATAGCCTGTAACCCAGTTTGTAAGCCATGTACCGTCGGCGCTGGTAAAACTCAAGTCGGCGTTAAAATCGTAGATGTAGCGTGTGCCTTGCGAATCGGTTATCTGCGAATTGTCCAGAGCCAGATCCCCGTTGGTGGAGGTCGAAAAAGCCACCGTGCTTCCAGTCAGGGTGTAGGGTGTATAGCCCGCCAATATCTGTGACCCATTCGATGGGGCCGTGTTGAAAACAAGGGTGTACTCGCCTGTAAAACGGTTAATCGTGCCGGTTCCAGTCAGGCTACCTTCAAGGGTGACATTGAGCTTGTCAGTAAAAATCTCGATCCCGTCCGTGATCGAGATTGTGGAGTGAGCTATCGGGGAGCTTGCCAGTGTCCCGCTAAAAGCCGTGGTCGTCCCGTCTCCCGTCCCAAGAAGCTCTCCGGTAACCGGGATGGAGCCTGCAATCTCTGGAATGAGATAGTTTCTGGTCGATGGTGTGGCTGATGTAAGAACCGCGCCTCCGTCCCAAATATCTAAAGCGTTAAAAGAGGAGGATGGAGCGGTCGGATCGTAAAGGCGCTGGGCTTTAAAATGACCGCGAAGGCCTCTTTCATCCGAAGGCCAGCTTGCGGCGGGCGTTTCGAAAGAGCCGTTAAAAACCATGTTGGTCATCACAACTGGAGCGGATCGGGAAAACTGGGCGTTAACGGCGGCGGTATACGCCATGTTAAATTGCTGAATCTGCGGTACGCAAACTTGCGATTCGGTAATCAATTCCGATTTCCATACAAGATTCCGCCCGGTAAGACCCAGTTCCGTAAAATTAACCGTCGCTTCCCTGTATGTGACCGCAGGCGCGCCGAACACCCAGTTAGTCACCTGCGAGGTCTTGCTGGAGTCTGTCCATACGGTCCAGTCTGTTATCTCCGACCAGTTTGTTCCGTTGTCCACCGAAACGTAGTAGCGTATCGACGTGCTTCCGCTACATGGCATGTTGTCGGTGACATCAATCGTCGCGCTGGTTATGTAGGCGTTTGCGTCGGGAGGGCTCAGGGCGTTGACCGATTTGAGCTGTGTCGATCCGCCGTTTTTTCGCTCCAGCAAGATAACAAGGTCGTTGAAGTCCGCATCGCCGACATTCGGATAGTCTTCGACCGAAATGATCCATTTGAACGGATCGGATGGCGGGGCGGCCAGGATGAAATGGTTGTATATCGTGTTATAGGTGTATGTATTGGCCAGTATCCCTGTCAACACCGTATTGAAATAACCGCCCGCAGGGATCGGGGTTCCGTCCGGTTGCATCGCCGTGCCCGACGGGTTGCCCATCCTGCCTATCACAGGCTCCGCCAGCATCCCCTGTTCGCCGCTGGTGCAGACCGTAGTCAAATAGCTACCCGGCGTGATGGGGTTGGCGGTAATGTCGGTGGTGGGGCAATTCGAATCAGCGGATGGCACGAATGTCGCGTCGGGGCAGGCCCCCGTGTCGGGAGCGCAGTCGTCCATATTCAGGTTTAGCGTGAAAGGCCCGGCGTTCCTGCCGGCCTTGTCTCTCGCGTAAGTGGCCCAGCCTATGGAGCCACCTCCAGGAGAAGTGTATCCAGGAGACCAGACATCACTGCTCCATCCGTCTTTCGAGTAAAAAATGCCTTTATTGGCGCTACCGCTCATGGCCCTGAGAAAATAGACAATTTCCGTTCCACCGGCTAAAAAGCCCATGTACTTGCGCATGTCGCGTGGGTCAACGACTCCGTCCTGATTCGTCTGGAAACCCCAGCCTGTTAATTGCGCTTCGGTAAGACTGCCGGAACTGCCTCTCCAAAGCTCAGCGCCGCTATCATTATAAATCGCGTCGAGTATTCCGTCGCCACCGGTGCAACAGCCGCCGGTCTCCTGGTCGTCTTCTATGTGCCTAAACAGCCAGTTGATCTGGTTCGTCCGGCTTGACCATAGCCCGGCGAGATCCAGACTTCCGGTGAGCGGGTCTCCGTTATCGTAGGCCGCGCCCACGGTAAACCACCCGAAATCCGACACGAAACCCGCGCCTTCTAAAAGAAAGACAGTGGATACGTCCTGATCGAATGGAATCACGATATTACTGGTATCAAGTATAGACGCTCCGACATCGAGTTCTATATAACCGTTTGAATTTACATATACGTCCAGCATATCGAAATCTGTCGCTGTAAAACCGGAAGAGCTGTTGAAAGAGGCGCCGGAGGAGGCGCATCCTGTGGGCAGGGACTGGGCGCTGGCTTCGTTTACCAGCGTTATAGCTTCGATATTGAGAAATATTCCCGCCACAAAAAGAAAAACAGCGATAACGGTCTTTGTCTTGTAGCAAGATCGGGTTGCCATATTGTGTCTCCTGTGTCAGAAAGTCTGTGATCCAAAGTCGGCCGCGTTAAAATCGATTTCGTTTACATCGATGCCGGTTGATGTTTTTCCTTCGTTGGCGAACTCCTGGGAAAGCCCGGAGAGGAGGGCGCCGCCGCTTGTGAAAGTCCCCCCCAGCATCATCTCCTGTATCGATTGGGAAATTGGCGTACCGGTCGGCGTACCGGACGTGAGCGCGTAACCTTTGGCGACGGAGCGAATAAGCACCAGCGCGTCACAATCTTTGGCTGGATTGGACTTTGTGTTATCTGCCGGGTCAGGATCGCCGTAAGTGTTACCGCCGGAGGTGTAGGTGGCGCATGAAGTGGTGTCGAAGGCAGGGTCATCGGCTTTTAGATACTCGTCGTTGTCCCAGGCGGTCACGGTCATGGTATAGGTCTGGTTTCCCACATCAACTTGCGAATTGACAATTTGTACGCCTCCTGAAAGCCAGCTTCCTGTAAACTGGTAAACCGTGCCAGCGCTACAATCCTGGCAATAAGTCGTTGACGCCGTTGCGGAGTAGCTTGAGCCGTCCAACAGCCATGTCCAGTTCGCCTGATTGCCCAAAGCGATCGCATTTACGTTCTTGTCGCCAAACTGGCTTATAAGTATCTGCTTGGCGTTGTTGAGACCGGCCTCAGCCATGTAAAAAGTAGACATCTGAGACCTGGAGTTGCCAGCGATCCTCTGCTCCACGCTCGACCGGGTGGCCGCAAAGACACCCATTGTGGTGACAAGGGCCAGGACAAGAAGGGCCAGTATCAGCACGGCGCCGCGCCGGTTGTTTCTGGCGCCATTAAATTTTCGTATTGACTCTGCGTATCTCATGGCCTTGATTTATGTTCCTTAGTCTTGCATGTTGCGAAGCCTGATAGTCCTGGTGACAAGCCTTCGCCTGTTTAGATCCGAGGTGTTCAGGTCTGATATGGTTGAATTTTCAAGAATGGTTAAATTGGCGAACTGTTTTGGTGTTTGAGCCTGTTTGCCAGGGTCTATATTTGGAGTTTTCAGCATAATACTGATTTTAACCGCCCTGATATCGGTCGGGTCGCTAACGCCATTGGCCCATGTATCAATTTTCCCATCCTGGTCATTGTCCTCTCCGATTAAAGCCTGGAAATCCTCCACATGGTTGGCTATCACTTCAGGTACGCCACCGAAGACATAACGCATAAGCTGGGGGTTAGGCGCTCCACTGGTGTTATTCGGATCGTCAGACCGGACATAATAGTAGATAAGCTCGCCGATTATTCCAATGCCTGGCAAATTGTTCCCCGGCGTGAACAGGTCGGCGCAAGTATGGGGCATGTTCCTGGCCACGTCATTGTTGCCACGGTTGTACCCAAGCTGTATCTTCGGGCCGGTTGGGTTGGACCCTGAGGTAAGGTTATAGGTGCATTTGCCGTTAACGGTGGCGGGAGGCGCGTCTCCCCTGAGAAGTATCGAGTATTGCTCCGCGCATGTTTTGAAATCAGCGGTGGGCATGCCGGAATAGTAGCAATCCATGCATCCCGTAAGCGAAGATTCGTTAAACATTCCGGTATTCGCAGAATTTTCATTGAGGGACGGAAGAGTGATCGGCTCAAGGCACTTTGTGGTAAACAGCTCTATCACGTCCGTACCAGCCAGTACGGACAGGTTGGAGCGGATATTATTCTCGTCGGTGGGCGCCACCACATTGTCGTAAACTGACATGGGCCCGCTACTGTTGGCGTTATCGGTGGAGGGAAAATATGCGGAGGCGATATCCGATGATATAAAATCTATCCCGACCCGGCCATTTTCCTCCACCAGTTGCATCTGCTTCATAAGATCGAAGGCGATCCTGTTGCTCCGGAACATCTGAACCATTCCGCCCATCAGGACGCCCGTTATCGCCATGGCGACCAACAGCTCAATTAATGTAAAACCGTTTTTTTTCATTTTCTTGGAACTACGGTCTGGGCCGAGCATTGCTTGGTGGCTCCTTTATAGGGCCATGATAAATTTGCTGTCACGGTGTCCACGCCGGTTACGGGAGTGTCGTTTTGGAATGAGACGGTCAGGGTGGCGCTGTCATACTGCATGTTGAGCATGGCGTTACATATCTGATCCTCATCAGAAGTGGACGCTCCACATCCGCCGGTGGTGTTGACTACGAAATCAGAGTAGGAGCCGCCCGTATATCCGGCTATGTTGGCCGGGTTTGCGGCTATCCTGTCGAGCGCGTCCGAGGCGACGTACACGCAGTTATCAAGGTTGCGGGTGAGGACAGCGCTACTGAGGGACGCGGTCTGCATGGCGGTGACGCCCAGGATGCCGACGGAGAGGATTACAACCGAAATGAGGATTTCGATAAGCGTGAACCCGTCGTTTTTTATTTTCCACGACCGGATAACAACCGGAAACATTCTTTTTCTAGCCATTCGCGCGCCCTCCAGGTTTCGCCGGAAACTGTCACGGGTGTCGTCGCAAGCAGGTTTACACCGCCTCTTGCTTAACAGCGCCCGCATTTTCATTCCGTCACCTCACGTACTTAATAGCGATTGCATTTTCATTCCGTTACCTCACGTGCTTAATAGCGATTGCATTTTCATTTCGTTACCTCGCATACAAAACAGACCACAGCCTGTTGGCCGCGCCTTTATTCATGGTTATATAATAGCGGAGTGGACGACCCGCGCCAATCCGCAGAACTGCTTAATCGGGGGTCAGCGCTTATGCGTATTTTGATAAGCTCAAGTTCGTACTCGCCCGGAACCGCCCTGCAATTTGGCGAATTGGTCTCTTCCCTCAATTAAAAAACGGTACGCAAGCGCAGAAGGGATGGGTAAAGTCATTCGATGCTCGATTTGTTTTTGACGGCGAATGTCAAAAGAGCGTTCCATCCGTTCAGGCTCAACTTGGAGCATATATTGGCCCGATGCTTCTGAACGGTTCTGAAGCTTATATACATTTCATCCGCAATCTGTTTACTGGTTTTGTTCAGGGATATTTTTTTCAGAATCACTTTCTCAGTCGGTGAAAGTGTGTCCAGATTCGGATTTTTGAGCATGACCTGTTTTCTTTTTTCCCTTCTTCTAACCAGAACGTCGGAGAACAACTGGCTGATATACGATTCGTCCCGGCCCGCGCATTCTATGGCTTTTAACAAATCGTCCGCCGTGTTGCTTTTCAGGACATACCCTTTGACTTTCAGGTCTATGGCCTCTTCGAGAAAATCCTCATCCTTGTACATGGTGAGTATGACCAGCCTTGTTTTGAGCTTTTCCGCTAAAACCTTGCGGGCGACCTCAAGCCCGGTCATCCCCGGCATTGAGATATCCAGGACGGCCACATCCGGCTGTAATTCCACTATACGCCGCAGAGCGTCGTCGCCATTATCCACTTCGGCGACTATTTCCAGGCTCTCTTCGCTCTCGATTATCTTCACCAACCCCTGGCGGAAGATGTGGTGATCTTCGGCGAGCAGAATTTTCAGGCTCATAACTCTAATAACTGTTCATGCTTTTATTTATGGGAACCTTATTGCGCTCTGCAAAAAAAGATTCAGTTTTCCGCCCGCCCGGCGCCCTGACGTAACGGGAAAGACAGCACAAGAGTGGCGCCTTCTCCACTGTCCGAATCGATAAAAAAAGACCCGTCGAATATATCGACCCTTTCCTTGATTCCGGCGAGCCCATGACCGCGGCCTGTCAACGCGCCCGATTTTATAATAGCAGGCTCAAAACCTCTGCCGTCATCCGATACGTGAATTTCGATATTGTCATCTTTATTTGTAATATCAATATAGGCTTTTTTGGCGCCTGAATGTTTCATGATGTTGTTGAGCGCCTCCTGGATTATCCTGTAAATGGTGATATCCAGCTCTTTGGAGAGCGTATATCCGCCAAGATAAATCTCGACAAAAATGCTTATCCCGGAGGACTCGGCGATAGTTTCGGTCATTCTTTTGATCGCCCGCTCAAACCCGCTTTTATCGAGATAGGGAGGGCGAAGATTGTGGGCGATCTCGTTTATTTGCTCCAGAGCTTGTGTGGTCATCGAAGAGGCGCGCTTAAGATGGCTGATATCTCCCCCCTTTATGACGGTTTGAATTTCGGTGTTGATAACCAGCAGGTTTTGCGCAAGGCTGTCGTGAAGCTCTGACGCTATCCTGATGCGCTCGTTTTCCTGCGTTTCGATCATTTTCCGGGGCAGTTGCTTCATGGCGCGCTCGGAGTCTTTCTGCTCGGTAATGTCTGTCACCAGACGGACAAGATAGCGCGCGCGTCCGGCCTCTTCATAAATCGGGAAAATATTTTCGACTATCGGGATTTTTTTACCCTTACGCGAAAGGAGGGTCAACTCGCCTGTCCATTGCCCATGTTGTATCACGGTAGCTATTATTTCTACTTCAATCCGCTTATGTAGCTCTTTAGGGTAATAGGACAATATTTGTTTTCCTGAGACACCTTGAGGGCCTGGCTCTTCTATGATGCGGCTGAACGCGCGATTGGCGTAGGAGACAACACCTTTAAGATCGGACACGACGAAGCCCTGGCCTGATTGCTCCGCAAACTTGAAAAAGATTTTGATATCGTCGTCCAGCTTTTTGCGATTTTTTTCCATTGCCACAAGCATCCAGGCCGGTATTATTACGGCGATACTGGCGAAAAAAGCGTTCAAGCCGACGAAATGCCATTTGGCGTCTATGGCGCCAAAATAATTAGAGCCGAACAACACGTTCAAGAGTGGATCTTCAATATGAAACACCCAGAGGTATGAGAGGAGAGAAACGATTAAAATCGTTTGACCTGCAAGGAATAAAACTTTCCTTTCCATTTTACCGCCGACGATCAAACGTCATTTAAAGCCTTTTAAATAAACCACGGGTAACGCTTCTTATCATAATACAAATAGTCTTCGCTTCGAAATGGTTCCTGTCATCTGATGGGAGCCTCTATTGAAATCGATATTTTTGGTACAATGGCGACTGCGCCGATCAGTTGTGGCGCCTGTGAATACTATGGTAAAGAGACGCTGTATAATTGAGCTGACAATTCCGGCGTGGGTATTGGGAACCTATTATCTGTTTTTGGTTGTACGCCGATAATATTATTTAATGGTGAACGGATACTCCGCCTTGACTTTCGCCCCTCTCAGTTCATCGTAAAGCACGATCTTGTAAATATAGTCGCCAGGCGCGGCGGAACTCAGATTAAGTTTGAATGTTATGTACAAATTCAATACCGGTTTAACCGAACTGTAATTGAATTTGATCGCCTTGGGCATGTTCAAAAGCTCCTTCCCTTTGGAGTTTACCAGGATCACGTCCTGGGAGAAGTTGACGGCGTACCCATCTTTCGATTTACTTGTGAAGATGTTCTCGACTTCGGAATAGAAATAAATCACAGCGCCTTTCGGAGTCACATTAGTGGTATACGGGATATACACACCGTAACCGATAATTTTTCGGCAAAGAGTCAGATTGCGGACGCCTAGCTCTCCGGAGTTTTGGATTTCTATGATTTGTTCTTTGATCTTGTCTATTTTCCCATATTGCGAACCCGGAGCCGATCCGCTCATGATGATCGCGACAGCTATCACCACCGAATATATTATTCTCATTTTTCTCTCTTTAGGGAACCTCTAATAAATCATTTGATGGTAAACGGATACTCCGCCTCGACTTTCGCCCCTCTCAGTTCATCGTAAAGCACGATCTTGAAAATATAATCTCCAGGTTTATTTAAGTGAAAGCTGTTGCGCAAGTAGGTTTCAAACAACGGTTGTTTCGAATTGGACGCGAGGCTGGCGGCTTTAGGCTTGGCAATAACAACTTTTCCTTTTGAGTCTGTGATGATTATATCCTCATAAATGCTGAACGAGTATCTGCCTTTCGACATGCTGGTGAAGACATTGCCCGGTTCGAAATAGATGTAAGCTTTTTTCCCTTTCGGCACCACATTGGTATTGTAGGGAATATATGAGCCGTAGCCAAATATTTTGAGGCAAAGGGTCAAGTTGCGGACGCCGAGCTTGCCGGAGTTTTGGATTTCTATGATTTGTTTTTTGAGCTTGTTTATTTTCTCATTGCGCGCCGCCAGAGCGGGGCCGCCAAAAGAGATGGTGAAAATGATAATTACAGCAAATATAGCTCTCATCTATTTCCCCCGTTGAAAACCGAAACCGTATAACGGCCACGATTTTCCTTAATTACCTGTTATAAATTCGCATTATAACGCACAGGAAAAATTATGCAAACCACTAGCCTTTTCCAACATGAAGTGAGTCTGAAAATCGTGAGAGTTATGCGCCCCGCGTGACCTGTCAAGCATGATGGCTTACGTCACGGGCGGGCGCCCGTGATTGGCGCCGAGTAGCCTTCTTGCTTGAGGGGAGAGCTGGGTGAGGGCGGGATAACATGATCGCTTTTTTGCACCCTCCCGTCGAGGGAGGGGAAAATCAAGCGCGGGATGACGTTTTACACCTCCCGACAAATTTCTCC
>ENA-ORDP01001682-ORDP01001682.1-marine-sediment-metagenome-genome-assembly--contig:-NODE-1682-length-11791-cov-4.451687_pt1 | contig 11791 bp, 10 predicted proteins | sample MGYA00248627_ERZ508539 | MGnify/ENA primary metagenome ERZ508539 (study PRJEB26208, sample SAMN05571518) | marine sediment metagenome | biome: deep sea; feature: Hydrothermal vent; material...
CTCTTCACTCATTCTCGTCCCGGCATCCAGCCGGGACTCCGAGGTAAGTATCACGCTTCACCATCCAGGTGAAGACTTTGTGATACTTAAAACCGTTCAGACTCTATCATATTGCTTCCTTCCATTGATTGAGTGTGTTGTTGATTGATTTGGGTATAATTTTGGAGTTTTGGAGTGCCGGCCATCGTGGAGTTGCAGGAGTTGAGGAGTTGAGGAGTTGAGGAGGGATTCCCCGGGGTTATTGCCTGAAGACCTGCAATCCCTTGCGGCCTTTCAGGAAGAGACGGATATCTACAGGTTCTGTTTTTACGACAGGGTCGGCTCTACAAATGATGTAGCCCTGAAGCTTGCCAGAGAGGGTTGTTCTCACGGCACCGTGGTGATAGCCGACTCTCAGGAAAGGGGCCGGGGGAGGCATGGAAGAGCTTGGTATTCACCGCCGGGAGTAAACATATATATGAGCATTATCCTGAATCCCGGGGTTATTACGTTTCATCCTGCCCTTGTAACACTGTCGGCATCTCTTGCGGTTGTAGATGCTGTAAATTCCTGTTTGTTGTCTCAATCCAGGGAGGGAGTCCCTTCTGTTGAGGTATGGCCGAAATGGCCGAATGATATTTACTGTAATCACGGGAAGCTTGGCGGGATACTTACAGAGGCGTCAACTGCAAGGGAGAGGATAAGATTCATGGTGGCAGGCATGGGCATAAATGTAAATATGCCGGCGGACAGGATACCCGCGGATTTCAGGGATAATACAACGTCCCTCTATTCAGAGACAGGTGAGGTCTTTGATCGGGGCAGGGTTATAGTGAAGATACTGGAGTCTTTCAGCAGCTTTTATACCCTCCTCTTTGATGATCCTGCCTCTGTAATAGCCCTATGGTGTAAAATAAGCCGTACCATTAACAGTTATGTGAAGGCCATTACCCCGCAAGGAAATATATACGGAACGGCCCTGGGCCTTGACAACAGGGGTTTTCTTAGATTCGGGAAAGAGGGTGGTGAGGAGATAATCCTGAGTACAGCCGAGATTATCCATCTGAGAGACCATGACGGATAAGATTCTGACCATAGATATAGGGAACAGCAATATAAATATAGGTCTTTTTAAGGAAGACACGATCAGGACATTAAACCTCGGTACCCGTCCACTTAAAGACAGGGCCTTTTATGAAGGTGTTTTGAGCGAATTCTTGGGAGATGACCAGCCTGCCGGGGGAGTGATGTCATCTGTTGTCCCGTCTCATGACGGGTTGTTTTACGAGCTCCTGAAGGCCTTTAGCGGCGAGGATCCGGTTGTGGTAACCCATTCCATTAATACAGGGCTTATATTTGATGTAGCAGAGCCCGAGGGTATCGGTGCAGACAGGATAGCAAATGCAGTTGCCGCGTGCAGCAGGATAAATGGAAGCCTTGTGGTTGTTGATCTCGGTACGGCAACCACGATTACGGTTGTAGACAGAGAGAGGCGATTGTGTGGAGGGGTGATTATGCCCGGGGTGGAGATGATGTGTGTTGCGCTTAACAGGCAGACGGGAAAGCTTCCCCTTGTAATGCCTGTTTTCTTGCCGGGACCTTTAGGTAAGGACACAAAAAGTAGTATAATCTCAGGAGTAGTGTATGGAACTGCGGGTGCAGTTGATAGATTGCTTGACGAAATGTCTGTTATGCTGGGGGAGATTAGAACCGTTCTCACCGGAGGTAATGCCCCCTTGATCAAGGGGTTATTAAAGAGGGAGTATATTTACATCCCGGAGCTTACATTAACGGGGTTGAGAATAATCTTTGAAAAAAACAGGGGATGACAGGAATATGAACGAGATCAGAAGAGAGCCGTTGCTTGGAAGATGGGTGGCAGTATTGAGTGAGTCAATGAAGCCGGAGGATTATCACTCTGCAATGGAACCTTCAACTGCAGGACATTGTAACCTGTGCGAAGAAGGGGCAGGGGGGTCTGAGGAGATATACAGTGTAAGGGATGACTCCGGTAAATGGCTTGTCAGGGTTGTGCCCGCAATGGTACCGGTCTTTTCACCCGAAGGCGACCTTGGCAGAAAGGGTATCGGTATTTATGACAGGATGAATGCAATGGGCGTCAATGAGATGCTGATAGAATCACCCCGGCATGATGTGCCGCCTGAAGATATGGGGTCGGAACAGATGCTCAGGGTTGTGGAGACCTTTTCAGCAAGGATGATCGAGCTTGAGAAGGATATAAGGATCAGACATATAATGATACACAAGAATTGCGGAGTCCCTTCCGGTGATGCGTGCGGTCATTCCCACTCGCTTATTACTGCAATACCCGTAATTCCCAAGCGGGTAAAAGAAGAGCTGGATGGTGCAAAACAGTACTATGAATACAAGGAAAGGTGTATCTTTTGTGATATTATGAGGGAGGAGGAAAGACTGAAGGAGCGTGTTGTGATGGAGACCCCTTATTTTCTTGTCTTCTGCCCTTATGCTGCAAGATTTCCCTTTGAGTTCTGGATACTGCCCAGGATACATAACTGTTCTTTCAGGGATGTAAAAGAAGAGGAAAAGAGAGACCTTTCAGAAACACTGTCCATTATGTTCAGGAAACTCAGAAGGCTCCTGAAGAACCCGCCATACAATTATGTCCTTCACACAGCGCCAAGCAGGATACCGAGGAGAAACCACTGGCATACACTTGGTGAGGATTTTCACTGGCATATAGAGGTAATGCCGAGGATAAAGAGCATCGGCAGTTTTGAGCTTGGCTCCGGCATGTATACTTTAACTACATCCCCTGAGGATGCAGCAAAATATCTTAAGGAGGTTTCTCATGGAGATTAAGAAGATTTTATTCCCGACGGACTTTATGGAAGGTACGGCACATGCTGTTCCCTATGCTGTGGATCTTGCAAAAAAATATGGAGCGAGGCTTTATATAATTCACGTTATCCATGAGATAACCCTGGCAACAGGTCTTTATGTGCCGCATATTACGATTGATGAACTCTACAAAACTATGGAGGTTGAGGCTGAAAAGGAGATTACTCGTGTCTATCTTGAGGAGTTGAGGGGTTTTGGAGATGTTGAATATGCAGTTTTAAAGGGTATTCCCTATGAAGATATAATCAGCTTTGCCGAAAAGAAAGCAATGGATATGATAGTGATGAGCACTCATGGGAGAAAGGGACTTGACAGGTTCTTTTTCGGCAGTACGGCTGAAAAGGTTGTCAAGGGTGCACACTGTCCTGTTCTGACGGTCAGGGCAAAGGAGTTTTCCGAGTGACAAGCCCTTTCCCGTGTTTAGTGTTATCTGAAGATAGAAAAAAACAATTCACCGCAGAGACCACAGAGATCGCAGAGTTGAGAAGATTAAAAGATTCTCTGCGTACTCCGCGTTCTCTGCGGTGAAATTATAATGTGAAAGGTTTTTGGGCTGAAGAAAAATGGTCATACGTACACAGGTCCTTGTAGTTGGAGGCGGCCCTGCCGGTGCAACTGCCGCCAGGAGGCTTTCAGAGTCAGGGATTGAGGTTATACTTGTCGAGAAGGACCTCAATCACAGAAAACCCTGTGGTGGCGGGATAGCTTCCACTGCCCTTGAAGAACTTGAAATCCCCCGTAACATACCTCACAGGACTGTTAATACGATAAGATTCGTTTCTCCTTCAGGCAGGAAGCTCGATATTCCACTTGAGGGCGGCAAGATCCTGGTTGTTGACAGGAGGGCATTTGATTCTCTGCTTAGAAGTCTTGCAGGTGCATCAGGGGCACAGGTTTCAGAGGGAGAATTCGCTGGGTTTCAATCAAGAGACAACAAAGACAGTAAATTAAGATCCCGTGTCTTGATAAACGGTGAACCCGGGATAATTGAATCGGATTATCTGATCGCTTCCGACGGTGTTAACTCAAGGGTGAGGAGCTCCCTTGGTCTTAAATCATCAGGCTATGTGTTTACACTTTCGTGTCCGGTGGAGGGACTTGAGAGCGATGCCTGCGAGTTCTGGTTTGGCTCTGAACACGCCCCTTCCTCATATTCCTGGGTTTTTCCAAGGGTTGACCGAGACTCTCATCTTCCGGAGGCATTGAGCCCTTCTGCGGGCTGGTGCTCTGTGGGTACGGGGATTAGCTACGGCAATGATGCGAGATTGTTTTTTGAGAGGTTTTTGAAGAGGCTGAATCTTAACGGTTCTCAGGTAAAGGCCGCAAGGGGATATAAGGTTCCATCCTGGAAGAATGGACTTTACAATGTGGGGAACATACTATTTGTGGGGGATTCAGCCACTCAGGTGATGCCGTTTACATACGAAGGTATCTATTACGCTATGAAATCAGGAGAATTTGCTGCCGAAGCAATAATTAATAAGAGGCTGTCTTTGTACAGGAAGTTATGGCGCAGGAGGTTCCTCTCAAGGTTCATGCTTATGAGAACCCTCGAAAGTGTCTTTTTGCGCAGTGATTCAGGGGCGGAGAAAATGTTCGATATGTTTAGCAGGGCTGAGGTTCAGGAGGCGTCAATGAGGCTGTGGTTGAGGAAGGATGCCGGCCGGGGAAGCCTTTTCAGTTATATTAATCTCTTCAGGAAATTCCTGCATTGAGACTCAAAAGTGCCGTTGTTTTATCTTTTCTGTTCCACCTGTTGATAATCTTTCTTATTCTAAAGATAACGCTCTCTTCCCCTAAAGAAAGAAAGACGGAAGAAAGACGGAAGAGACCCTTTATAACAGAGATTGTCTCTCCCCCTGAGGTCAATAGAAAACCTGAGGTTCTGCGGGGTAAAAAGAAGGGTTTGCCTCTGAAGAAACCTGAAAAATCTGCTCTAAACACCATGCCCTCTGCAGAGAACCCATCCAAAAGACAGGAGGAGGCTTCAACTATGAGGAACGCTCCCGGATCACCTGCCGTGTTGAATAAGGGAGTTTTCCCGGAGAAGAGGATAAAGCCTTCGGAGGAAGGTTCAGGGGTAGAGGGAAAGTCAGGGATACGGAGACTGCCGGGGGCCAGGGAACTCTTTGACGCCAGGATAATAGGAGATATCGCTAGACTGCAGCCATCCGTGAAACGGAAAGAAAAATCGGGAGTTACTTTCAGTACAAAGGAACTCAAGTATTACAGCTACATGATGAAGCTTAAAGGCAGGATTGAGAGTATATGGAGATACCCTCCGGAGGCTGTGAGGCGAGGCATTTATGGTGACCCCTATATAAGGTTTACAATAAAGAAAAACGGCTATTTAGGGTCTGTAGAGTTGGTACGTACATCCGGGTACAGGGAGCTTGATGAGGCTGCAATAAAGGCGCTCAGGGATGGTGAGCCATACTGGCCGCTGCCTGAAAACTGGGATATGGATGGACTCACAATTACCGGACATTTTGTCTATACGCTTTCCGGGGCTTATTTAAGGTAGCCTGACATTTTTATTTTGCAGATTTACTATTTATTAATTGGCTCAAAACAGTGTGGACAAATTATTAAAAAAATCCCTCCTGACCTCCCTTTGCCAAAGGGAGGGATCATCCCACTCTTTGGCAAAGAGGGGCGAGGGGAGATTTTTAGATTGCTCTAATTATGAGGTTTTTAATACATGACATTATCATTTTGCATCAGCACAGGTGATGAAAATTTCTTGACAACCTCCGGGGCATCTGCTATAAATGACAGAGGGGGGGGTATCGCCTGTTTTTGTAAGATATAAAGTGAAACAATCATTCCCCGGCAAAAGTCGGGGTACAAAGGGGGACTCTATATTTTCCCCTTTAGTTCAGGGGGGAGAGGGGGGATTTTCGAATGAAAGACGAAGATAAGACAAAAGAGCAACTTGTCGGTGAGTTGCTGGAAATGCGCTGGAGGATTGATGAACTGGAGGACTCCGAATGCCGATGTCGGCGGGCGGAAGAGAAACTGCGTAAAGTCAACAGGGCACTCAAGGTGCTTAGTGAATGCAACCAGATAATTGTGCGGGTGAGAGATGAGTCGGTCTTGCTGAGTGAGATATGCAAGGTCTTTGTGGACGTTGGGGGATACTGTCTTGCCTGGATCGGTTTTGCCGAACAAAATGAAGAGAAGACTGTGCGGCCGGTGGCGCAGGCTGGTTACGAGAAGGGGTATATCGAGACGTTGAATATCACATGGTCGGATACGGATAGGGGGCGTGGTCCCACCGGTACAGCTATCCGAACGGGGAAAGTAAGCATTAACAGGGATGTTCTGTCAAACCCTGATTACGCTCTATGGCGGCTTGAGGCGATTAAGCGTGGTTATCAATCATCGATTGCCCTTCCCCTGATTGATGACAACCGGACCCTGGGTGCCATAAACATATATGCCCCTGAGCCGGATGCCTTCAACAGGGAAGAGGTGAGACTGCTGACAGAGTTGGTGAATGATCTGACCTATGGCATTACAGCGCTACGTATGCGTGCCGAGCACCGACGGGCCGAAGAAGAACAAACCCGCTTACGGCGATGTCTTGAGATGCTCTGGAATATCGCCCGCATGGCCGATGCGGACTATCAGAGCTTATGTGACCACGTGCTGGTAGAAATTACAGACATGACACAGAGTCCGTACGCTTTCTATGCTTTCCTCAATGAGGCGGAAACAGTGATGAAAATTTATGCGTTCTCTGAGGGGGTGATGAAGGAGTGCCGGATAGAGGACAGGCCAATTGAATATCCATTAGTCAATGCAGGGCTACTGGGCGATGCAGTCCGCTTCAGGAGGACGCTTATCATCAATGACTACCGATCCTGCCCCGGCAAAAAAGGACTTCCCGGTGGTCACGTCCCGCTTACCAGGGCTATGATAGTTCCTGTTTTCAGTCACGGTCGTATCGTTGCACTGGCAGGTCTTGCCAACAAACCCACGGACTATACGGAAGATGACGCCAGACAGATCGAGTCTTTTGCTACAAACGTACAGGTGATTATGGATCGCCGTCAGGCAGAGGAGGAGAAAGGAAAGATACAGGTCCAGCTCCTCCAGGCGCAGAAGATGGAAGCTGTAGGAACACTGGCAGGCGGGGTTGCCCACGACTTCAACAACCTGCTGACGGCTATCAGGGGATATGTCGATTTGGTGATGATGAAAGTTGACGAGTCAGGACCTTTTTACAGGAATCTGAAGCAGATACGTAATGCTGCTATACGCGCGGCTGAGCTCACACGCCAGCTACTCCTTTTCAGCCGCAAGCAGCCAATGGAATTTATCCATCTCAACATCAACAGGACGATTGATGATTTACTGAAGATGCTTAATCGTCTTATCGGTGAAGATATAGTTATCAGGACAGACCTGGAGCCGGACATCTGGATGGTCCGGGCAGATCCAGGCAGTATCGAGCAGGTGATCATGAATCTTGCCGGCAATGCCAGGGACGCCATGCCCAACGGCGGACGTCTCACTATCAAGACCGAAAACGTTTTGCTGGACGAAGAGTCCTGCAAGGTTTTCCTCGAAGCTCGGCCCGGCAAATTTGTTTGTCTGTCGGTTGAGGACACAGGAGCCGGCATGAATAAAAAGACCATTCAGCACATTTTCGAACCCTTTTTTACCACCAAGGAGGCAGGAAAAGGTACCGGACTCGGCCTGTCCGTCGTCTATGGTATTGTCAAACAGCACGAAGGGTGGATAAATGTTTCCACTAACTCCGGGCTGGGCTCGACGTTCAGGATATACTTGTCTGCCTCTTCTGTAGAGCCGGAAGATGAGGTGAAGGAGGCAAATCCCCTACAGAAGCTTCAGGGCAGTGGAGAGCGGATCCTTCTGGTAGAGGATGAAGAAGGAGTCCGGGGATTTGTCTCGGAAGTGCTTCGAGGAAACGGATACAGTGTGGCGGAGGCCGCAAATGTTCAGGAGGCACTGGACATCTTTGACAGAGAAAAGGGGGATTTCCACCTGATTTTCAGCGATGTTGTTCTGCCCGATAAAAGCGGTCTTCATTTGGTTGACCGGCTCCTCTCTTACAAACCTGAACTGCGGGTCCTGCTGAGCAGTGGCTACACGGATCAGAAATCGCAGTGGAGCCTTATACAGGAAAGAGAAATCCGGTTTCTGCAGAAACCTTATGCATTGGCCGATCTGCTTCAGGCCGTTAAAGCGGTTATAGAGAAAGACTGAAGCCATAAAAGGAGCCTCGATAAACCCTGAGAGATTGCCTTGTTGATGTGTCAATGACTAAAATATACATATGGGGTTTTGGAACAATATAAAGAGAGATTTTCAGGCAGTCTTTGAGAGGGACCCTGCAGCAAGGAACAGTCTGGACGTTATACTCAGTTATCCGGGGTTTCATGCAATCCTCAGCCACAGAATAAACCACATACTGTGGCAGAAGAAAATTCCCGTCCTGCCCCGGCTTGTATCCAATATTGTCAGGCTGATGACCGGGATTGAGATACACCCGGGGGCAAGGATAGGAGCGGGGTTTTTTATAGACCATGGGTTGGGGGTCGTGATAGGAGAGACGGCGGAGATCGGTGAGGACTGTCTCCTGTATCAGGGTGTTACCCTCGGGGGGACGGGAAAGGAGAAAGGTAAGCGCCATCCCACGCTCGGAACCCGGGTGGTGGTGGGTGCCGGTGCAAAGGTCCTTGGTGCCATCAGGATAGGCGATTATGCTAAGATAGGGGCCAATGCCGTTGTACTTAACGAGGTCCCTGACGACTCCATTGTTGTCGGTGTCCCGGGCAGGGTTATAAAGAAAAAAAAGATGAGGTTTACCGACCATGGCGTGGAAGAGATCCTTGATCATATCCACATGCCGGACCCTGTGGAGGACAGGTTTAAGGAGCTTGAGAGCTACATCGGTCATATTGAAAAGAGGATAGAGCAACTTGAAGGCAAGGGAGGAAGGATGAGAGTTTATAATACCCTCTCAGGGAAGAAGGAGGAGTTTATTCCCCTCGAACCCGGTAAGGTTAAGATATACGTTTGCGGCGTGACGGTCTACGATTACTGCCATATAGGACATGCAAGAAGCGCCATAGTCTTTGATGTTATGAGACGCTATTTCAGGTATAAAGACTTTGAGGTCAGGTATGTCAGGAATTTTACGGATATTGATGACAAGATAATCCGCCGCGCAAAAGAAGAGGGAATACCCTGGAATGAGGTGGCAAGGAAATATACGGAGGAATATTGCAGGGATATGGATGCCCTTGGTGTGGAGAGGGCCGACGTTGAGCCGAGGGCGACTGAACATATCCCCGAAATAATAGAGATGATCAGGACCCTCATAGACAAGGGATATGCCTACGAGGTTGACGGCGATGTATATTTTGAGGTCAACAGGTTTTCCGGGTACGGTAAACTCTCAAAGAGGTCAATGGATGAGCTGGTTGCCGGGGCCAGGGTTGAGGTGGATGAAAGGAAGAAAAACCCGCTCGATTTTGCGCTATGGAAGGCAGCCAGGGAGGGTGAGCCTGCATGGGATAGTCCCTGGGGGCCGGGAAGGCCCGGTTGGCATATAGAATGTTCTGCAATGAGCATAAAACACCTTGGGGAGACCTTTGATATCCATGGTGGCGGGGCGGATCTGGTATTCCCTCATCATGAGAACGAGATTGCCCAGTCTGAGGCCTGTACCGAAAAACCCTTTGTCAGATACTGGCTTCATAACGGCTTTATAACGATATCCAAAGAGAAGATGTCCAAGTCCCTGGGTAACTTCTTTACTATAAGGGAGATTACGGAGAGATTTGACCCTGAGGTTATAAGGGCCTTTCTCCTCTCAACCCATTACAGGAGCCCGATAGAGTTTTCTGAAGAACAGCTTCTTGAGGCAGAGGTCTCGATCAACAGATTTTATTCTACGATTATGAGGGTGGAGACCTACCTTGACAGGATGCCGCAGAAGCTGAAGGCTACCCCGGAAGAGGAATATTTGCAGGAGATGCTCCGGAAGTTCGGTGCAAGGTTTGAGGAGGCGATGGATGACGACTTCAATACAGCTCTTGCCCTCGGACACATGTATGAGCTTGTGAGGGAGATTAACCGGTATCTTGACTCAAAACCGTCCGGAGGGCCTGCAGGGGAATTGCTTCTGGAAGGTATCAGGACCCTGAGGGAGACGGGAAAGGTTCTGAATATTTTTCAGCGGTCGCCTCAACAGTGGCACTCTTCCCTGCTCAAAACAAAGAAGCTGCCTGTAACAGAGGAGGATATAAACAAGAGGATTTCCGGGCGGCAGGAGGCAAGAAAGTCAAAGGACTGGCAGAGGGCGGATTCAATAAGGGATGAACTGCTGAAGGCAGGTATCATCCTCGAGGACACTCAGGAGGGAACCATCTGGAGGGTCAAGGTCGGGGAGTGAATGATACGCGGAGTAAGGGAACCGGGCAGTGGCTTTACGGGGTGAATTCAGTAAGAGAGGCGCTTCGTGCTGAAAGAACTGTCCATGAAGTGTATGTTTACAGAGAGAGGACGGACAGGATAAAGAATGAGATCGTTGCCCTTGCAACAAGGAGCGGCATCAGGGTAAAATTTGTTGACAAATCTTTTTTTTCAGGATTTCCAAAGGGGCATCAGGGAGTAGCAGTCAGGGTGAGTCCTGAAAAGGTAGTGGGCCTTGAAGACCTCTTTAGTATATCCCGCCGTAAAGGAGAGCCGCCGTTTTATCTGATTATTGACGGGGTGGTCGACCCCGGAAACCTTGGCGCAATTATAAGGACTGCAGAGGTCGGGGGCGTACACGGAATCATTCTTCAGAAGAGACGGGTTGCCTCGGGAGAGACTGTTGCAAAGGCTTCTGCAGGGGCTGTAGAGTATTTGCCCGCTGTGAGAGTCTCCAATATTAAACATGTAATGAGAGAGTTGAGAGAGAAAGGGGTGACAATCTACAGTGCCGGGGCTGAGGCCGGGGAACTATACCGGGCTGTAGACCTGACCATCCCACTGGCCTTTGTTGTGGGCTCAGAGGGTAAGGGGATCAGAACAACGGTAAAGCGGTATTGTGACCAAATGGTGAAAATCCCCGTCCTTGGGAAAGTTAATTCACTTAATGTATCCGTAGCAACAGGAATTCTTGTTTATGAGGTGGTACGCCAGAGGATGTCAGCCTGATAATACACCCCTGCCTCACCCCAAATAATACTTGAATTTTTCGGTTTGACATTTCTACAATCAATGTCTTATTCTATTAAGTTCCAAAAGGTTCCATATAAATTAAATAAAAAATCGAAAGTTTTTACCCTGTTGAAGCCACCGTAGCTCAGTTGGTAGAGCAGCTGATTTGTAATCAGCGGGTCGGGGGTTCGAATCCCTTCGGTGGCTCCATATCCGGCATAGCAGGGAGTGAGCAGCAAATAGTGTCTGCTGCTTGCCGGAAAAGGAGAGGTACCCGAGTGGCCAAAGGGGACGGGCTGTAAACCCGTTGGCTCAGCCTACGGAGGTTCGAATCCTCCCCTCTCCACCAGCTATCTTAATGATTTTGGATTTAATTTATAGATTTAAAGATGACTGGATTGGTTTGAAATCTCTAAAAATCTGAAATGTTATAGATGCGGGAGTAGCTCAGTGGTAGAGCGTCAGCCTTCCAAGCTGAGGGTCGCGGGTTCGAATCCCGTTTCCCGCTCCAGCAGTCGTTTAACCCGGATAAGGGGTATAAGTTTTTATGCCCATGTAGCTCAGTCGGCAGAGCACGTCCTTGGTAAGGACGAGGTCACCGGTTCGATTCCGGTCATGGGCTCCAGACGTAGACATTAGTCGCTGGTCACTGGTAATTTTGGTAAGTAAACGACTTTAATGCCCAATGACTGAATGAAGGAGGAGAAATGGCGAAGGCAAAATTTGAAAGGACGAAGCCGCATGTAAACGT
>ENA-ORDP01001683-ORDP01001683.1-marine-sediment-metagenome-genome-assembly--contig:-NODE-1683-length-11790-cov-3.389178_pt1 | contig 11790 bp, 15 predicted proteins | sample MGYA00248627_ERZ508539 | MGnify/ENA primary metagenome ERZ508539 (study PRJEB26208, sample SAMN05571518) | marine sediment metagenome | biome: deep sea; feature: Hydrothermal vent; material...
CTTCGATTAAGATCCTATTATTAATAGTTGGAGTAAATGAGGTAAAATAGATGCTGATGTCCGAATAAAATGTCATTTTTTTCGGATTTTTCTTCCCTGAAACAAACTCTTCCTCTTTCATCATATTGCCAAAAAAACCAGGTAAATTGGTGGGAAATAATTTTTCTTCATATTCACCAGAGTAATTGTTTTTTCTTGTTTTTATTTCTAAGTTTATCAAGTTATTTAATTCCATTCTTCTTTCTTTTGCTTCAATTATACTCTCAATAACTTTTCTGAAATTTCCAGAATTTTTAACCTCAGCCACTGAATTATCAAAAATTTTTACTCCTTTAACTTCTATATAATCCGTACCTCTTTCAACTCTTCCGAGAGATAAGAGCATATTAACAAATTTCTCCTGTTCTTTAATCTCTGGTAATTTTACAGTTATTTTACCTCGTTCTTCTGAATAATTCAGGATATAGTCTATCCCTTTTTTCCCTAAATTTATTCCGAGATTCTCAGCCATCTGTCTCTGTCCGCTGGGAAGAGAGCGCCATCTCCATAAACCAAGTTCAGCCTCTTCTCTTGAATATTCCCTGAGAAGATTCTCCTCAAGTATTGAATAGAGGTCACTGTGAATATCCTTAACTAGCATCAACTCTGACACCTCGCTTCCTGGGCATGCCCAGCAGCCAATTCTTTCAAAGCCCTTGAAATAGAGCTCGTTAATCTCGACTCCCTCTCTCACAATGTAAAGCCAGACATGGAGAGCAGTCCAGTTCTGTATAGGTGAAGCACCAAGTTGGAATGGAAGCCAGGGGTTCCTCCACACTCTATTGCTCTTGGATCTGGCCTCGGACTCATAACGCCTCTGACCTATAAAGCTGAGGCAGCCCTCAGGAAAGTTCTCTTTTATAACTTTAGCTGTGGGCCCAAGCTTTATTACTTTGCAGCACCACCTGTAGTCTCTTGCAGGAAATCCAAAGACCTCAATTCCTTTGAAGAACCTGTCACCTGCTTCAGCCATGAGAAGCTTATCCTCAGGTACAATCTTTCTCACAGCTTTAATAGTCTCTGGAAATTCTATACCTGTATCTGTGAAGAGCACTCTGTAGTTCTCAGTAGCTTTATCAACTAGTAGAAGAGTGGCAAGACTGTCTTTGCCACCTGAGAATGCCACAACAACAGGCAGTTTATTTCTCTCTACAGTGCTCTTTATAAAATCAAGAGCTTCTCTTTCATAGCTATCAATTACTTCAAGATTGGCTTCAATCACTTTCTTCAGATTTCCTTTACCTGAGAGAGTTCTGCTTTCAAAATCCCGGGAAAATCTTCTGAGCTTGACAAACATACCTTTCTCTCTTTTTTCTGCCTCTTTCCCCGAAAATCTCGCTTTACCCACACCCACAACTCTATCCATGGAAATAACAATTACACTGTCTCCTGTTTCTATGCTCTCATCGAAACTTTCAACTCCTGGCATGAGAACACTACCTTTCTCCAGAAATTTGAGCACATCCTCCTTAACCTCTACAAACTTTCTCTTTCCCCCTGCATATAGTCTTGAAGCTCCTTCAAGAGAAGGTAAAAAGGAGAAACCTCTTTTTTCAAGGTCATAGTAAAGGCTTCCAACCACAATACCATCCTGTATAATCTCATCGAAACGGTCAAAGCCAGAGCTCTTGTTGAGAAGGCATATTCTGTCTGGGTTAATCAGAGGATAGCCAAATTTTTCAAGAGTTGTTGAGTTTATAAGCTCAATATCACTGAGAAAAGCAGGTCTGACGTCACCTGGAGGTGAAATCGCAACTTCTTCAGTTTCACTGCTGCATATTGAGCATCTCCTTCCGAGTACAGGCAGGTTGCAATTTCTGCACCATCTCAAGTTTATTCTTCCCAGATAGGGCGACTTCATGATTTTGAACTCTTGTGTTCCTCTCTTAAAAATCTTCCCATATTCAGTAGAGAAAGCCTTAACCACAGTGAACTACTCCATGCTTACGCCGGGCGCTTCCTGAGTCATAGGTGTATCTTGTGCTGGACCTCGAACAGGCATAAAATCGTATTGAGCCACAAACTTCCTGCTAAGTTTCTGATGAAAATCCATTCTTTGCTGCCTGACATGCCTGTGAACCTTAGCCATTTTAACCATTTGTCTATTTCTATTATGTGACCCCTTCTGCTTTCGTGATAGTTTTCGCTGTTCTTTAGCCAGCTTGTGTTCTGACTGCAACTTTGGAGGTTTTGTTTTTTCTCTATTACCCAACGCAACCAGAGGATTTATACCCACACCAATACCTACTGCTGATTTTATCACTGTTTTTTCTGGTAAGGAATCATCTATTCTAATAGAAAAGTTTGCATATCATGCATCTATATTTCCTTTATCGTGCAAGTTTTAATCTTCCCTTTTAGACTTCTATGAAGTTTAATATTAATATCACCAATTTTTGATAATTCCAGTTTCTTACCTACAATTTAAAATCCTGTCTGTAGGTAGGTAAAACTGTTATATCTAGCATAGCCTTTAAAACGTGGGTATCCAAGCTTTTCATGCTTTTTAACACGTCTAAAGAAATTCTTAAAACTCTTATCAACCCTGTGAATAACATCCTGCAAAACCTGACTATGAACGAGAGGTAAATACTCATTTGTTTCTTGCTGGTCTTTATAAGTCAGCCAGTGTTTTTCTACAGGTAATATATAAAACTCAGACTGTCTTTCTCTCTCAGCAAGAGTACTGTTGTATAGCTCCCTGCAGGTGTTTACAGTCTCAACAAGTTTATCGTTCTGTTTTTTGTTGGATATAACCTGAATTTATATGTTTTTAGCATTAATATAGGTATATCCATTATAGATTACATTATCTCTTGCACATTTATGCAAATTGGCATTCTTAGCAAAAAATGATAAAAAATAGCAATTCATCCCCAGATTATACAAGGGGACTTCTTGCTATGATTGAGTTAAAGGATTTCTTCAATAGTCTTCATGAGTTCTGAATAGCTGTTGACAGTTCTTGGGTACTCAACTCTGGGTCTTCTTATAATTATCAGATGTATATCTAAATCACTGCAGGCCAAGGCTTTTTCCCTAAGACCACCTTTCTCTCCGCTTTCTTTGGAAATCACAGCATCAGCACGGAACTCTGAGAAAAGGGCTCTATTCAATGCTCTTGAGAATGGCCCCTTCATGGCAACAATATTCTCTCTTGCAATACCTAGAGCTTCGACTTCTGCTATAATCTCTGGACTGGGAATAACTCTCACAACAACACTGTTTTCCTGTCCAAGAGTGGAAAGAAATTCCCTTAAACCTTTACTTCCTGCAGTATAAAAAATATTTGAAAAACACACTGAAAGCTCTCCTGCCTCTTTTAAATCTGAAACACATGTAGCATTTTCAGGCAGAAAACTCTCCCTCTCATAGCGGAGATATTCAGCTCCTGCTATATTTGCCGCATATATGGCATTCCTGCTTGCCTCGACAGCGAAGGGATGGGTTGCATCTATTATCAGTTTCACCTTCCTACCTTTCATAACTCTTAGCATATTATCTTTATTCAACTTTCCCCTTATGATATCTCCTCCCTCAAGAAGGGATTCTCCAAATTTAGTTGTTACAGTTATAAAGAAGTGGTAATCTCTTTCTTCTAGAAGAGCTGCTATTTCTCTGCCCTCTGTTGTTCCTCCAAGGAGCATTATCATCTTTTTCCAACCCTGTATCCCCGCGGGGTTATTATCCATTTTTGATATATATAGCTATGTGAATTTCCTATGACAACAGTTGTGAGCATGTCAATCTCTTTATGAAGCATCTCCTTAAGGGTGGTTATTTCAACTTTCTCGCCATTTCTGCAGGCATCTGCGACAATACCCACTGGTGTTTCTGCATCTCTGTATTTCAGAAGTATTTCTCTTGCAAGAGCTATCTGCCTTACTCTCTTCATACTTTTTGGGTTGTATATGGCAATAACAAAATCTCCAGCACCGGCTGCATGAAGTCGCTTCTCAATCACCTCCCAGGGTGTTAGAAGGTCACTTAAACTTATTACAGCAAAATCATTGCCGAGAGGTGCGCCCAGAAGAGCAGAGGCTGCAAGGGCTGAGGTTACACCAGGAACAACTTCGAAATCAACGTCTAGCTTCTTCTCAGCCATTAGTTCAAGCACAGGACTTGCCATACCATAAACCCCTGCATCGCCAGAGCTTACCATAACAACCTTCTCACCTTCTTGGGCGAGAGATAGAGCTTTTTCTGCCCTCTCAATCTCCTGCCTCATTTCAGAGGAGAAAACCTTCTTATCATCGACAAGCTCTTCTATGAGCTTTATATAACTCCTATACCCAACCACAACACTGCTTTCTTCAATTGCCTTCTTTGCTCTTGCAGTGATGTGCTCCTTATACCCAGGTCCTATACCAACTATACTAAGCTTCCCGAGCATAGTTTCTGAGTAAAGGGTAACTATTTATTTCAATTATTATAATAAAAAACTATGTTCATGCATAGAAGGCCTAGCTTAAAGGCAAGGGAGGCTATGGCAGAAGCTGCCATGAAGCTTGGGGAAGGAGTAGAGTCAGCAGAAGAGCACCCTCAGGTTAAGGAGGCAGAGAAGGTTCTCTCCGAAGCTCTCAGTAGGAGAGTCAGGCTTATGGCAAGTGGAAATTCTGCAATTCTGGCTGCAGTCAAGATAGCGGGGAGAGAGATTTTAATTCCAGACCAGGGAGGATGGAAGAGTTTTAAAACCATTCCGGAGATGTTGGGGAAAAAAGTTGTTGGATTGGAAACCAAACGTGGAATTATAGAGCCTGAGAAGCTTGAAGATACCATACATAAGTTCCACCCCAGTGCCTTTCTATTCACCTCTTCTGCCGGGTACATGGCAGAACAACCTGTGGAAGAGATTGTGAGGATATGCAGAGAGGAAGGGGTTTTAACTATAGAGGATATTTCAGGTGCTTTCGGGGACAGTTTCTCAGGCAGGGCTGATATTGTGGTGTGCTCAACAGGGGCTCCGAAGATATTAAATTTAACTTCGGGAGGTTTTATAGGCGGGAAAGAGCTAGATGGTGCAATGGAGATAATAAAGGCTTCAAGAATTTCTCCAGTGGTGGCTTCAGGTCTGCTCGAGGAAATAAAGTTTGCACACCATGTCCTTGACAGCCTTTACAGGGGAGCAGTGGTTATCAAGGAGGATATTCCTGAAGCATTATTTCAGGAGAGCAGAGGTATAGCAGTGGGCATACTATGCAACGACCCAAAAAAGGTGGCCTACAGAGCGAGAGCCTATGGTATGATTACTGACATAGGAAGGAGTTTAATAACCACATGCCCCAGATATGAAAGATTAAATGATAGAGGTATAGTTGTGGAACTCAAGAAGGTTGATGCTGTGAGCCTTAGTGATGAGGATTTTAAAGCCATGGCAGATATGGTTGGGAGGGCGCTGTCACCTGAAATAGTATAAGCATTTATTCCTTTCCAACAGGGCACACATCTGTACACATAGTGCATTTTTTATGTTTGTTAAGTCTTGAATTATACTCGTCACAGGCCATCAGATTATAGCCATGATTGAGAGCTCTGGCCGGGCAAGCTTCGACACATTTATTGCAGTGGAAGCATGGGTTCTCATTTATTTCAATTGAGAAGTGTTTCAGGGGCACTGAAAGTAAGACTCCTCCAAATCTCACCCTTGGACCGAATTCTTCAGTTATTACAAGGCTGTTCTTTCCATAGAAACCCAGCCCAGCATCTACAGCTAGTCTTCGAAGGTCAAGTTCTGGCAGGGCTGCAGAGAGCACTTTCACCTTAACTCCCATTTCAGTTAGTTCCATACCAAGTCTGTTACCGATATAATCAAGCAGGATATCTACAAACTGTTTCCTTTCACTCCACTTTCTCAGCTTTGCATTGAGTAGAAGAGCTTCATCTTCTACTCCAATCCCGTAAATCACGACACTTTTAACCCATGGATAGCCTATCTCTGCGTCAAGCTCAGAACTGTAATAGATTCCTACAAGGTCGGCACCATCTGCATTGAGGGTGGTGTTAATACTCTCATAAAGCTTTCTCTGTGCTACGAGTGTAACATTAAGGACATCTCTCAACGGGATTCACCTCTATTCTGGCAGGCTGAATAACTAAATAGTTGAGCGTATCCTCATAAAATTTATAAAAATCAATATAAAAATATTTGGAACCTTAGATTCTCCTAAGGTTCTCTTATATAATATTTCTGCCAATTCTTGATGAGCCATAACTCTGCTGGGAACCTGTAATAGGAAGTCCCATTCTAAGCCAGGAGATTATACCCCCATTGATATGGGAGACATTGTTAAAACCAAGACCTCTTAGATATGTGCAGGCTGAATAACTTCTGCTGCCGCTTCTGCAGTAAAGCAGTATCTTCTTATCCTTTGGTAACTCGTTAGCCACATATGGCAGCTGGTTCACAGGTATAAGATTTGCACCATCAATATACCCCTGAGCATGTTCGGAAGGGGTTCGTACATCAAGCAAAATAACATCATTATTCTTTAGCATATCGTATGCACCATCTGGCAGGACATTTTCACACATTTCATATCACCTCTGTATGTTCAATTATGTTCACAACACGTGTACAGATATTAACTAAAACCAAAGTTTTGAAAAGTTTAGAATTTACAGATAATAGGGGAAAACAGATGATAAATCATGAAGATTATTGAAAATTTAGATTAGTATCCAATTTTCACATTAGGCGAGTGGATATCTTTATTCAAGCTGGCAAACTTAACGTTACTGCCAGCTGAATTTCAGTGTTTATGCGTCTGATATCCTTTCACACTAAAACCCGTGAGTTTTCCTGCTTATTTTTGTAAATTCTGGTTATTTATAACCCTGAGTGGTTAGATATATTTCATTCTAAGATAATTTCCTTTTGGGGGTATTCTCCTATACCATTCCCAAAACCAAACTGTCTGTCCTCAGATTAACAATTTATGAAAATATTGATTGGCCTCTCAATAAGACCTAACTTTAATATCGGTTGTTATGGCTATGAGATTTAGCTACTTCACCACGAGAACACTGCATGGTGATAGTTCAACAACCTCTTCTGCAACGCGTCCATAATCAGACTCTTGCGCTTTGAATGTGTTCCCAGAATGATGATGCTGACACCCTACTCTTCAGCGGTCTTTATTATGCTATAACAATTTTTGTATAATATAATCCAGATAGCCTGTCAAACTATACTTTCAGGATGTGCAACAGGCCTTTCAGTCATCTGCAATATATCAACGAAGTGGAGTTGTTCTGCTCATCATTCAAAACCTAACCTGTGATTGTTATACTGTTAGCATATTGTAAACTGGCTGAGAGCATAGGAGAGATGGAAAGTAGCCTGAAAAGCTGCCAAGACTGTTCCGGGCGGGTGTGGGACAAAAAAACGTGATGGACTTGTCATCGCTTTTTAATATTACCACGAATACTTTGTGTCCGATGTATTTTTTTGTGAGTCAATCTTTGCTCCGTTACCGTAGGGTGTTACTTTTTTCTCATAAATCTCTTCAACACATCCTTGATGGTGACCTTTCCACCTGAAACGGCCTGAACCTATCATGATATAACAATATAGTATGTACATATGAAAACTTATATACTTTTGCATATAATGTAAATGATATGAATGTCACAACAAAAGAAGTACAGAAAACGGCACAGACCCTAGACTACATCCTCGACGAGTACAAAAAACAGATTCCAAAGAAAAAACGGGACTGGAGAACCTATGAGCAGAGGTTGACAGAGAGGATAAGGACTGCAATCAGGGAGCTGGAGCCGCTGATAGAAGAGGCTGTCTCCTCCATTAGGGTAGTAAAAGAGGAGAAGAGGGGCAGAAAATCCAAGCTCACCCTGAAGCAGAAGACCTTGCTTCTGCTACTCAAGCACTTAATCGACAAGAGCAACAGGGAAATGTCAAATATGCTCGTTGTCTTCAGCCTGCTTGCAGAGGTAGATGTGAGTTATAAGACTGTTGAACGCCTCTACAATGATGAGGAGGTGATACTGGTCCTGCATAATATGCACATGCTCCTACTTGAGAAGAAGGAAGTAGAGAATTCAGACTGCTCTGGAGACGGGACAGGATACTCTCTAACCATAAAGAAGCATTATGCTTCAGAGGCGCAGAAGCTTAAAGACAAGATAAAGAGCTCTAAAACAGCCGAAAGGTCTAGGAAAAAAAACAAGGAATCTTCAAAGAAAAAGATGAAAAAACAGTTCATCTACTCATTCAAACTGATGGACCTGGACACTCGTATGTATATCGCATATGGGACAAGCTTCCAGAGTGAGAAAGCCGCTTTTCTAAAGGCAATTGTGATGGCAGAGTCAGCAGGTCTTACCAGCATAAGGTTGGATAGGTACTACAGTGCACAGATGTATGTGAAACTTATGAAGGGGAAATTTGGAGATGGTGTGATGATGTATCTGATTCCAAAAAAGAATGCGACCGTGAAAGGTCCGTGGAAGTGGAAACAGATGCTGCACCGGTTTGTGAATGATACACACACTTATCTTCGTGAATATTTTAGGAGAAACCAGTCAGAGAGCGGGATATCCGAGGACAAACGCAGGTTCGGATGGCAGATCAGGCAAAGAAGAGAGGACAGGATAGACACTGCAGATTTCTGCACAGTCTTATGGCATAACCTATTCTGGATAGGGTAAAACTTTATTTTGTCCCACAGCCGTTCCGGGCGTTAACTTTATATCCTTTTATAAATAATATCTTATAGAGACAAAATTTCCATGCAACAATTTAATAGAATATTTGCATTGGATATGATAGGGAAGCCTATAATGTTTGAGGAGATAGGCTTAGAGGTGATTGCTGGTACAAGAGAGTTTATATTCTCCTTTTCATTCATTATAAGAGGAATTTTACATTATATTATTGAATCGAGGATATAATATGGTGATTTCAGAGAATATTGAAGAATACCTTGAATCTCTATGGATAATTACTGTGGAGAGAAATAAAGCTCTTGCCAAGATTAACGAGATATCTGAGGCTCTGAAGATTTCACCACCCAGTGCTGTGGAGATGCTAAGAAAAATGGAAAAGCTTGGTCTTGTGGAATATGAGGCAAGGGCAGGTATAAGGCTGTCAGAGGAGGGAAGAAAAAAGGCAGAGAAAATTATAAGACAACATCGCCTTGCTGAGCTTCTTTTAACTGAAATTCTTGACCTCAAGCTGAGCGATGATACCCATAATAAAGCCTGTGATCTGGAGCATCACATAAGTGAAGACGTTGCAGAAGCAGTGTGTATGAAACTCAATCATCCCAGAGAATGTCCACATGGCAAACCGATTCCACATGGCAAGTGTTGCCCTTAATGCCAAGCATTCTCTCCTATAAGGGGTACAAAGACACACCCTCCGAGGTTCTCTTTGATATACCTGTCTTTGCCAGTTTTTGTTATTCTCAGAAGCTCCTGTACATCCCTCGAGCCGACAGGAATTAAAAGCTTACCCCCTGTCTTCATCTGTTCCTTGAGCACTTGGGGAACTGTCGGAGCGCCGGCAGTCACACAGATTCTGTCATAAGGTGCGGCTTCTGTATAACCTTCACTCCCGTCTCCAATAATTATTTTTACATTTCTGCACAGTCCTACTATTTCTATATTCTTTCTTGCTATTTCGGCAAGGGATGCGAGCCTTTCGACAGAATAGACCTCTCCTTTATTTGCGACACAGCCAATAATACAGGCATGATAACCAGAGCCAGAACCAACCTCAAGAACCCTGTGTTCAGCTTTGATATCCAGTGCCTCTGACATAAGTGCCACCATATGGGGTGCAGAGATTGTCTGCCCTCCGCCTATATGAATGGGCATATCTTCATATGCTATATCTTCAGATATATCTGGTACAAATAAATGTCTGGGCACAGTGAGCATGGCTTCTTTAATCCTGCTGTTTCTTATAATTCCCTCAGCTTCGAGCCTTTCTACCATTTTCTTTCTGAGTCTCTCGAAGGGCAAAGAACTTTTACCCATATATATTATTTATCTTTATGATAGAAAAAGTTTTAGTTACAGCTAGAGGTCATGAGAATATACGGTTACTTCACAGAACAACCATTGAGATTACAAAAGATGAGAATTTAAGTGAGATGGGAGACTGTATAGCAGGAGTTGGTGCAGATAAATCAATGAAGGATTTTTCTGATAGCTTCAAAGAACTTGCCAGAGATGAAAGAGCTAGAATAACTGTGACTCTGGAGGCAGAGGGCATAAAAGAGGTTATTACTGGTAGAGGTGATTCATTTTTGACTTTTGAGCATGGTGATGATATTGTGATAAGGAGAAGTAGATTCATATGTCCAAGAACTCTTATGGTTGAGGCAGATAAGGCTGCAAAGGATATTTCAAGGGAGCTTGTAAAAAAACTGAAAAATCCTAAGGTTATACTTAAAGTTGAGATTGTGGCAGAGTTAATAAAGAGTTCATAATGGTATAGATTTATTCACATAATTTTAAGGCAATAGTTAAACAAATTTGAACGTTAATAGTAAAGTTTTTATATGTAATCCACAGAGTACCGGTTTTATAGATAATAACTTTTTAGAGATGATAGCTTGGGTCTTGCAGAAGATTTCATACCGATTGTTATTTTTATTATAGTAGGTCTAATGTTTCCGATGGTTATGGTATTTGTCTCCAGCCTTATAGGGAGGCAGAAGAAGCCTGAGCCAGATAAGTATTTAACATATGAATGTGGTGTAATCCCCACTGGTTCTGCGTGGATGCAGCATAATGTTGAGTATTATATGTATGCTTTGCTTTTTGTTGTATTTGACGTTGAAACAGTGTTCCTTTATCCATGGGCAGTTGTATTTAAGAAGATTGGGATTTTTGCTACGATTGATGTTATAATTTTTATTTGTGTTCTGGCTTTTGGCCTGGTTTATGCTTGGAAAAAAGGAGTTCTTGAGTGGATGAACGGAGGCGCTTCATGGAGATAAGACTTCCCAATGTGGTTTTAACAAAACTTGATAGACTGATTTTTGATAGGGCAAGGTCATATACGATGTGGCCTCTTACCTTTGGTTTGGCATGTTGCGCTATCGAGATGATGGCAACGGGCACATCCAGATATGATGCTTTTGAACGCTTTGGAATGCTTTTCAGGGCTTCGCCAAGGCAGGCCGATTTGATGATAGTTGCTGGAACAGTTACTGAAAAGATGGCACCCAATATCAAGAGACTATATGAGCAGATGCCAGAGCCCAAATATGTTATTGCAATGGGTGAATGTGCCATCTCAGGTGGCCCTTTCTATGAAGGCTACAGCGTGGTGGATGGCGTAGATAAGGTTATACCTGTTGATGTTTATGTGCCTGGCTGTCCGCCAAGGCCTGAAACACTTATTGATGGGATTGTAAAGCTTCAGAAGAAAATCATAGAAGGAAAGATAGAGAGGTAAGCTCATGACAGAGAATAAGCAGGAGCTAACTCATGAAGTACTTGAAGAATTAAAATCTGAGTTTGGCGATAAAATTGTAGAGGCAGAAGTAAAAAGAAAGACACGTCTCAGGATAAAAATTAATGGTGAAAATGTCTTTGACATTGCTGATTATCTTAAGAATAAGCTTGATTTTGACCATCTATCTAGCATAGCGTCAGTGGATTATCCCGAGACGTTTGAAGTTGTCTATCATATATGGTCTTACCCAAGGAAGATTTTGATACAGGTGAATGCTCTAGTGGATAAGGAGAGTGCCAGAATAAAAAGCCTTACACCACTCT
>ENA-ORDP01001684-ORDP01001684.1-marine-sediment-metagenome-genome-assembly--contig:-NODE-1684-length-11788-cov-3.102702_pt1 | contig 11788 bp, 14 predicted proteins | sample MGYA00248627_ERZ508539 | MGnify/ENA primary metagenome ERZ508539 (study PRJEB26208, sample SAMN05571518) | marine sediment metagenome | biome: deep sea; feature: Hydrothermal vent; material...
CGGGCGTGGTTTGCGCACGGTCGATCCGGTTGAGTATCCCGGCGTCATTAAAACAGATTGTATAATCCTGGATTTTGGCACTTCTAGTTTATTGCACGGCTGTCTTGAGCAAGATGTTAATCTGGATGGGCGGACCGGGACGGGACCGGCTTTAAGTAAGGAATGTCCTGAGTGTGAAGCTCATGTTCCTTTGGCAGTGATGGAATGCCCCCTGTGTGGTTACCATTTCTATTCCGATAAAACCGATGACCTGCAGCCAATCTCTGATTTTGTCATGTCAGAAGTCGACCTGCTCAAACGATCCAGTTTCCAATGGTGTGATCTGTTTGGCGACGATGCGGCCCTTATTGCCAGTGGCTTTAATGCCTGGGGCGGTATCTTCTTCCTGCAGGGGCGTTGGTATGGTCTTGGCGGTGGTAAGAATTTACGTCCCCGCCTTCTCGCCATGGGTGAGCGAACCGTCTGTCTGGCATCAGCTGATGACTGGCTCAACGAAAACGAAACCGACGAGAGTGCTCATAAGACCCGCTCCTGGTTAAACCAGGCGGCAACGGACAGGCAGCTACAATATTTGCCCGCTGAATACCGTCAGGACTTCGGTCTGACCCGGTATCAGGCCTCTGCACTGCTGGCCTTCACCTTCAATAAATCTGCGATCACTCAATTGGTGACATCGGCTTCTGATGATGAGCGGAGGGCAGCATGACCCATGGCACATTCATCCAAAAATGCAGCCCTGCGGCAGCGGTTGTGGCATCCGCGAGGAACACTCTGTGCCGTCTGTCGGCGACCAACTCGTGGTTTTGGTTGGTTCGACCGGCGGTCCTTGAAACGTCCACGACCAATGCGTTGGTTTTGCTCCATGGCCTGCCAGGGTTACTGGTCACGCTTGGCGAGGGAGTGTTTGGGCATGGTTGATCTGACCGACCAGGAAATCGCCGCAATCCGTACCACCGTCAAACTTATGGCTGAAATCATGGAGGAAATTGGCTGGCAAACCCGCCTGACTGACCTGTCTGAAGCGCAGGTCCTCACTCTCATTGAAGTCGCCGTTGGTGGATTCCAGGACGCCATGCTGGCCACGGCCAAGGCAGACGACACGGAGGTCCCGTTTTGATGCTCGATTTCAATTCTTCAGCCACCTTTGCCGATCAGATAAACGCTCATATCGACGAAGCCCTCGTGGTGGAAAACCAAACCCAACCAACCCGGCAATATCTTGGTGGGTCACGCCTCGGTGTCGCCTGTGACCGTGCGCTGCAGTTCGAGTACGCCCAGGCTCCCAAAGATGACGGACGGGAGTTCAAAGGCCAGACCCTGCGCATATTTGCTACCGGTCACCTGTTTGAGGACATGTCCATCCACTGGCTGCATATGGCCGGGTTCGACCTTTATACCACCAAGGGCAACAAGCCCGATGGTGAGCAGTTTGGCTTCTCGGTGGCGGATGGGCGCATTCGTGGTCATGTGGACGGCATCATCAATGCTGGCCCTGTCCTGACTGGTTTTCCCGCACTCTGGGAATGCAAATCCATGAACGCCAAGTCCTGGAAGGACACGGTGAAGAAGGGATTGGCTGTTTCCAAGCCGATCTATGCGGCTCAGGTTTCCGTCTACCAGGCTTACATGGAAGCGACGGTGCCAGGCATCTCCCAGAACCCGGCCCTGTTTACCGCGATCAATAAAGACACATCAGAAATCTATCACGAGCTGGTCCCGTTTGACGGCGGGCTGGCCCAGAAGATGAGCGACAAGGGCGTTCGCGTCATTCAGGCGACCGAGGCAGGTGAACTGCTTCCCCGTATCGCCCAATCGGCTGATTTTTTTGAATGCAAGTTCTGTGATTGGTCCGACCGGTGCTGGAGAACGGATGCATGAGCGGCGACGTGATAGCGCTCAACGATTGGCGTGATTTCAATTCAGCAGCCCCGCAAAGACAGGACGATGACCGTCACTCAGATATGAGCATTGACGATCTTAAGTCTCGTCTGCTTGGTAATTTACGGGGCGTACTGTCCTACCTGTTTCCCGCCGGTGTGTTTCGCCATGGCAAGTTTCTGGTTGGTGATGTTCAGGGCAACAAGGGCGAAAGTCTGACCGTTGAACTGACCGGTGGAAAAGCTGGCATGTGGCATGATTTTGCCACCAAGGAAGGTGGAGACATAATTAGCCTGTGGGCGGCGGCAACGGGTCGCAACACACAATCGGACTTTCCATCGCTGCTTGACGATATCTGGCAATGGCTGGGGGAGCCCAGAAGAGAATCTCATCCCATCCAATCCGAGGTAACAGCACCCATTGATGAACTGGGCCCGGTAACGGCCAAGTGGGATTACCTGGGCGGTGACGGCGCGTTGCTGGCCTGCGTCTATCGATACGATCCGCCCGGCGGCAAGCAGTTTAGGCCATGGGATGTGCTTGCTCGCAAGATGAAGGCACCGAACCCGCGTCCACTCTACAACCAGCCCGCCATAAGGTCGGCTGAAGAAGTGGTCCTGGTTGAGGGCGAGAAGGCTGCCGAGGCTTTGATCGAACAAGGCATCTGCGCCACCACGGCCATGAACGGTGCCAGTGCGCCGGTTGAGAAAACAGACTGGTCACCGCTGGCAGCCAAGCGCGTATTGATCTGGCCCGACAAGGACGCCGCCGGGTGGCAATATGCCGAAGCTGCCGCGCAGGCCGTGCTTAATGCCGGAGCCACCTCGGTTGCCATTCTCATGCCGCCGGACGATAAACCAGACAAATGGGATGCAGCGGATGCCGTTGTTGACGGTATGGATGTGGCGGCATTCATTGCGAGCGCGCCCCGCCAGTCCATTGCTGTCCCACAGGCAAATGCCCGTGCCTTCAGTCTTGGTCATATGCTCAGCGACACCTCTCCCATGCCAGAAGACATCATCGCTCCGCGCGTTTTAACGCCGTCAGGGATGCTGGTGTTTGGCGGCGCACCCAAGGTTGGTAAAAGCGACTTTTTGCTGATCTGGTTGGTCCACATGGCCGCCGGTGTTGAATTTCTGTCATTCAAACCGCAAGGCCCATTGCGGGTGTTCTATTTGCAGGCCGAGATCCAATACCATTATCTCCGCGAACGCATTCGCCAGATAAACCTGCCGCCCGAGGTCATTGTCGACGCGCATGATAATCTGGTGATTACGCCCCAGCTTAAACTGATCTTGAATGAAGCTGGCCTTGCTACGGTTACGGCTCTGATCACAAAGCACTTCCCGGTTGGTCTCGACATTATCGTCATCGATCCCATTCGCAACGTCTTTGATGGCGGCGAAGCCGGGTCCAGTGAGAACGACAACAACGCTATGCTGTTCTTCCTGCGCGACCGTGTTGAGGAACTGAGGGACGCGGTTGATCCGAACGCCGGTATCATTCTTGTTCACCACACCAAGAAACTATCCAAGAAGCAGGTTGAAGAAGACCCATTCCAGGCATTGTCCGGTGCGGGCGCACTGCGCGGGTATTACAGCTCAGGCATGATCCTGTTCCGTCCTGATGAGGCACAACCCGAACGCCGCCTGATTACTGAGCTTCGCAATGGCCCGGCTTTGCCGACCAAGATTGTCGATAAGCACGATGGCCAGTGGATTGAGATCGATCCGTCGTCGGAGCGCCTGGTTCGTCAGGAATATGGTGAAAAGCTGGATGCTGAGCGTCTCCGTAAACATGACGTGATCCTGCAAACCCTGTTCGAAGAAGCAAAACATGGCCGTGTGTTTACGGCCAATCAATTTGCTGAGGCTTTTGAAAACAGGGTGGGGCTTGGTGGAAAAGCAACGATCTATGAACGCATCAGCGTTCTTTCAACCAAGGGATACATCAAGTTCTTCAAGAATCCCGATGACCATGGTTTGCCTGGTTTCTCTCGGTCCAAGTACGGTTATCTCTGCGTTGAAGCCATGCAATTGGGGGTGGCTGAAGAAGTCGTTGATGAAGCCACAGGCGAAGTCACAGAGGTTATCCACCCGCTGTTGCCTACGCATTACAAATGCCGTCAAACCGGTGCCGTTCTCGAAGTCGAAAGCCCGAATGTCTGGGTCTACCACGACGGGGAGGATGGTCAATGAATACCCATATGGCCACCCCAAAAAGCCGCAAATCCAGTTTCCAGAGCGTCTGGAATCTGGAAACTGGCTGGAAACTAGAAGTCATTAAAAACAACGAGTTAAGGCTCAATCTAGTTTCCAATTGGAAACTGGAATTGGAAACTTGGAAACTGGCTGAAACCCCATTGTTCGTGCGGGTTACAGGGCAAATTCCAGTTTCCAGTCTTTCTCCTACCCCTAACGGGGTAGTGGGTATTCACCATCGCTTACGCTTGGTGACACCCACCAGTGCCATCGGCACCAACAATCAACCAATCCAAAACCGGGTGGCGATGCATCCGACCAAGAACGTCATCGCCACCCTGACCACACCGCAACCAAAGGAGAAGCGATATGGATAAATCGAGTTTGACCAAACCAGAACCGGATGCAAGGGCCATGACGGTCCTTGCCCTTGATCTCGGTACCAAGACCGGATGGGCACTGCATGGCCAGGACCAGTCCATCACCAGTGGCACCGCCCTATTCAAAAACGACCGCTGGCAAGGTGGCGGCATGCGTTTCTTGCGGTTCAAGCAATGGCTGACCGAGATCAAGCAAATGGCAGGTGGCTTGGATGCCGTGTTCGTCGAAGAGGTTCGACGCCACATCGGTGTCGATGCCGCCCACGCTTACGGTGGTTTCCTGGCTCACGTTACTGCCTGGTGCGAACATCATCAAATCCCCTACGAGGCTGTCCCTGTCGGCACCATCAAGCGCCATGCCACCGGCAAGGGCAACGCCAACAAGCAAGCGGTGATCAACGCCATGCGTGGCCGTGGGTTCAATCCTGCCGATGACAACGAGGCTGATGCATTGGCCTTGCTTGGTTGGGCACAGGATCACCGCATGGGAGACGGATCATGAAATGGTATCCCGGAGGTTTTGGCGGCGAGCGCCGTCCACCCGACCAAGTCAAAAAGGATGGCTGGCGCGAGCAAGGCATGTTGGCCGTTTCAGTTGAAGACAACCGGCTGACCTGGCCCGAGAAAGAACTTATTCGCCAATTGGGTGAAAAGCTCTACGGCAAGCGAAAGGAAGAAGCACATGGGCAATAATCACTGGACGGCACCGCTGGTGGAAGAGCGCTTGGCTGAGGCCGTTGGCGTCTTGAAACGACTGCCTGAAGAAAGGGTGCAGGGGTATTTCTCTGCTTGGCCGGATGTCGTCCTTGACGCCAATGAATCTTTCGGTTGGCATGATCCGGTGTTGCGCAGGCCGTGGCCGTCGCCAGGCTCCATTGACCGCATGGATGAGACAATGCGGTGGCTGCAATGGCTGGAACCTGACGTGGCGAGGATCTGTTGGTTTAGGGCAGCTGGAAAACGGTGGAAAACCATTTGTGGAAAGGTTGGATTACAGCGAACAGCGGTCCATCAACGCTATCTTTTTGGTCATTGTGTCATAGCCTGGAGGCTTAACGGTCATAGGTTGCCACGTAATCGTTCGCGGCGTGATGTGATTGCCATGGTTCAATCGGCGAAGGCGTGAGTAGCGTATAAAAAGGTGTTCGGCGAACACTTTTCGCGCGGACAAAAACGCTCAAATGGGCTATGTTTTTTGTCAAGCTTGCGAGAGGCGTGCCGGAGACGGACAAGGCCTTGAAGCAAGGAACCCCTTCGAAATTGCAAGTAAAAATGGGTCCTTCCTGGTCGATTTCCTATGCTGGGGGGCTCAGTCCGACGGTTTCCTAGTGACGCCCTGAAAAACACCATTTCGTTTCGTTTCAAATATCGCCAGAACTCGCTGTATCGCGGGCTGGACGTGGCTTGTGCTGATTTTTGCAAGGGTGGTGAAAACGAAATGGAACGTTGGGTCGTTTCGTTTCAAAGCGAAATGCGCTCCAAATCGATTAACTTTTGAAGAGATCACATTGAACGCTCAAATCATCAATATCGGCGATAAGGTCGAGATGGTCGCCACCGGCGATCTTTCTTGCCACCCGGACAATCCGCGCCGGGGAAACGTCGATGAAATCAGATCCAGCATTCGGGTCAATGGGTTTTACGGTGCGTTGGTTGTTCAGAGATCAACTGGTCACATTCTTGCGGGCAACCACCGTTTTATGGCGGCTCAAGCGGAAGGATTGGACAAGGTTCCGGTCATCTACGTGGATGCCAGCGATGACGATGCCAAAGCCATTCTGGTTGGCGACAACCGCCTTTCTGATTTGGCGGAAAATGATCCAGAACTTCTCGTCGCTTTGTTGCAAGCTATTCAATCTCGCGAACAGGGCCTGATCGGCACGGGTTATTCTGATGACGATCTTGCGGCATTGTTGGCAGCGGGGATGGATGATGGAGAAGCGCTTGAGGGTGAAGACGATGTCCCCGATACGCCAGAAGACCCAATTTCCCGACCTGGGGATTTGTGGGTTCTTGGTAACCACCGTTTGATTTGCGGTGACGCTACGGTTGCCACAGACGTGGAACGATTGCTGGGGACGGTTAAGCCACTCCTCATGGTCACGGACCCGCCTTACGGTGTTGAATATGATCCGTCATGGCGCAACAAGGCCGGAGCGGCTGCCACAAAACGGGTGGGTAAAGTTTTAAACGATGATCGCGCTGACTGGCGTGAAGCTTGGGCCTTGTTCCCCGGTGACGTTGCCTATGTCTGGCACGGTGCATTGCATGCGGCGACCGTCGCCGAGAGCCTTGAAGAGTCAGGCTTTAAAGTCCGATCACAAATTATCTGGGCCAAGGAAAGATTGGTGCTGAGTCGTGGTGATTATCACTGGCAGCATGAACCCTGTTGGTATGCCGTCAAGAAAACAGGCAAAGGCCACTGGGCGGGTGATCGCAAGCAGACAACGCTTTGGCAAATTTCTAGCCGGGACCAGGACGCAAAAACCGTTCATGGAACCCAGAAGCCTGTCGAGTGTATGCGTCGCCCCATTTTGAACAATTCAAACCCCGGCCAGGCAGTCTACGAGCCCTTCATGGGATCAGGGACGACATTGATCGCCGCTGAAAGTACAGGCCGTGTTTGCTACGGCTCTGAACTGAGTCCGGCCTATGTGGATGTAGCGATCATGCGTTGGCAGAATATAACAGGTAAAACCGCAACGCTGGATGGTGATGGCCGTTCGTTTGATGAAATTAGGGAAGGAAAGGTCGCCGCATGAGACAGTCAAAACGGATGTCATTGTTGGAATCACTGATCAACGTGGCCGTTGGATATGGTGTTGCCGTATCAGCCCAGATTATGATTTTTCCCTTGTTCGGCATTAATGTTGCTCTGTCTGACAATCTTGCCATCGGTGCAGTCTTCACGGCTATTTCGATTATGCGCAGTTATACCCTGCGCAGATTGTTTGAAGAAATCCGGATACGTAAGGTCTGGGTTTAAGACTAATCCGGGTCACATCATTCTATGTCTGACAATACCCAGCCCATCTCGGTGATTACGAGTCTGCTCGACCTGTCCGAAAGACGGGTGCAACAGCTATCGCGGGCTGGCGTCATACCAAAAGCAGCGCGCGGTCGGTACGAGCTGATTGGATCGGTCCGTGGCTACATTCGCCATTTGCGAGACATCAATATTAAAAGCGAGACGGGAACCGTTGACTACGGCACCGAGCGCGCAAGGTTGGTTAAAGCCAAGGCCGACTTGGCGGAAATGGAAGCCTCACAAATGCGGGGAGATTTGCTTCCCGCACCTGACGTAACGGCGGCCTGGACGGAGATCGTGGCGCTGATGCGAGCGCGGCTGCTGGTGCTGCCCGACAAAATCGCACCGGTGGTTCATGAAACGACAAGCCTCAACGAAACAAGGGACGTCCTCAAAAAGGCGGTCTACGAAATCCTCAAGGAAATCGCCGCCACTGACGTTGAAATCCTGCCTCACACTGATGGGAACACCAGCGTTGAGGAGGGCGGTGACGAATGCCTGCAAAGTGGCGGCACCACCGCCGGACCTGACGATCAGCCAGTGGGCGGATCAAAATCGTAGGCTGAGCTCTGAAGCCAGTGCCGAGCCCGGTCAATGGATGACGGATCGCGCTGAATATCAGCGTGGCATTATGGAAGCTATTTCTGATCCTTCGGTGGAAACCGTGGTGGTAAAGACATCGGCACAGGTGGGTAAAACCGAGTGCATCCTGAATGCGGTTGGCTATTACATCGATCAGGATCCATCGCCGATCATGGTGGTGATGCCGACAGAACGAGACGCTGAGACTTGGTCGAAGGATCGCTTTGCCCCCATGGCACGCGATACGCCGTGCCTGCGCGGCAAACTGTCTGATCCTAAGTCACGGGATGGATCGAACAAGATCCTGCATAAGAAATTTGGCGGCGGTCATCTGACCATCGTTGGTGCTAATGCGCCATCTGGTTTGGCCATGCGTCCCATCCGTATACTGCTTTGTGATGAGGTGGATCGGTATCCAGCGAGTGCGGGTGCTGAAGGCGATCCAGTTAATCTGGCCAAGAAACGCACGGTCACGTTCTGGAACAGAAAAATGGTGATGGTCTCCACCCCGACCATTAAAGGGGTAAGCCGGATTGATGCCGCCTGGGAAGAAAGCGACAAACGTCGATATTGGGTGCCTTGCCCCGATTGTGGAGAACATCAAGTCCTGCGCTGGGAACAAGTCCGATGGGACAAAGACGCGGCAGGAAAACATCTGTCTGAGAGCGCCCATTATGTTTGCGATCAGTGTGGTGCGATTTGGAAAGATGCCAAACGCGGTGGGGCTATTCGTCTTGGCGAATGGCGGGCGGAAAAGCCTTTCGACAGAATCGCCGGGTTTCATTTGAACGAGATTTATTCGCCATGGGTCAAGTTGGAAGAGATGGTACGAACCTTCCTTTCTGCCAAGGAACACGGTGAGGAGGCCATGAAGACATTCATCAACACCTCGTTGGGGGAAGTCTTCGAAATCCGGGGCGAGGCTCCGGAATGGGAACGCATTTATAATCGCCGTGAGGAATATCCCATCGGCATAGTGCCGGAAGGTGGGCTGTTTTTGACGGCTGGTGCTGACGTGCAACGTGATCGCATCGAGGTTGAGGTGATTGCCTGGGGCCGTAAACGGGAAAGTTGGTCGATCGATTACCGGGTTCTCCATGGTGATACGGCCAAGACGGATGTTTGGAACAAGCTGAGCGCCATGCTGGAAGAACGGTTTTCCCATACGGAAACTGGCGCTGGCATGATGATTGACCGCATGGCCGTTGATTCCGGTTATGCCACCCAGCAAGTTTACGCCTGGTCGCGGACGGCCCCATTGGGACGGGTCATGCCGATCAAAGGTGTCGATAAAAGCCGGTTTCCAATTCAGGGGCCGAGCGATGTTGAGGTCAGGATTGGCAAGCGGAAACGCAAACGCGGAGCCAAGCTGTGGACAGTCTGCGGGCCGGTGTTTAAAGCCGAGCTTTATGGTGATCTGCGCAAGGACCCGCCTGAAGACGAAGAAGAGTTTCCGCCGGGATACTGTCACTTTCCACAGTATGAGCCGGAATATTTTAAACAACTGACCGCCGAGCAGGCTGTCACCCGAGTCAAGAAGAACGGGTTTGCCGTTATCGAATGGCAAAAAACCCGTGAACGTAACGAAGCGCTGGATTGTCGGGTCTATGCCCGAGCGGCGGCTGAATATGACCTGGTGCGTCTAACCGAGCGTGTTGCCTGTAACAAGGAACGAAAGCTCGAGGAAAATGCCAAGGAAAATAACAAGGACGGCGTGGTCAAAATAAAACCATCGCTGTCCTTGCCCGAGGTTGAAACCGACACATCATCGCGTTGGGCAGATCCTATTTTGTCAGATGATCCCTGGCTCTAAACAGGTTTTAGATAATGACTGAATTAACAACATTGGAAACCCGGCTTGCAGAAGCCGAAACTGCTCTGCATGTGCTTGCCACGGGCGGTCAACGCCAGGTCGTGGATATCGGTACGGGCGGGCGTGTTGCCTATACGGCAGCCAATGTCGCCGACCTGCGTTTGTATATCGCCGGTCTTAAAAACCAGATCACCAAGCTTAAGGGCCTGTCTCGGCGGGCTCCCATCTACGTGGAATTTTAAATGCTCCAACGATTGCGTTCTTTCATCTCGCGGCCAAAGGCTCAAGCGGGAGCCCATCATGGTGCGTCGACCACGGATCGGGAAACAGCATCCTGGCTGCCATCGTTCGGCTCGGCGGATGCGGATTTGCTGGATGACCTGCCCATGCTGCGGGCACGCAATCGTGATTTGGCCATTAATAATGGCGTTGCTTCGAGTGCGATCCAAACCATCACCGACAATGTAGTCGGCACAGGGTTTAGATTATCGGCCAAGCCGGATTATCGGGCGCTAGGGCGTGATAAAGTTTGGGCAGACGAATGGAGTAACCAAATTGAAGCCCTGTGGCGGACCTGGGCGGATGGAACCGATTGCGATGCCGGGCGAACGCTGAATTTTGCCGGTCTCACCCAACTGGTGTTCCGTTCTGGATTGTTGAACGGCGAAGCCCTGGCGCTTCCCTTGTGGTTGCCCGGAGACGGACCGTTCGCCACTCGTATTCAGGTGATTGAGGCCGACCGACTGTCGACGCCACCGCATAAGAGCGATGGCAAAGGAATGCGCGCTGGTATCGAGGTTAATGCCTATGGTGCGCCGTTGGCCTATTGGATTAAGAAAACCCATCCCGGTGATCATTTCGCTTGGGCGGCCACTGCCGATGATTGGCAACGGGTGCCAGCCTTTACGCGTTGGGGCCGTCACCGGGTTATTCATGTTCATGACAAAGAACGTACTGGTCAGAGCCGGGGAAAACCTCTGTTCTCGGCGGTGATGAAACAGTTTCGCATGCTGGATAAATACCAGAGCAGCGAACTGCAAGCCGCCGTTATCAACGCCATGATCGCGGCTTTCATTGAAACGCCCATGGATCAAGACAGCATTGTTGAGATGTTTGGCGGTGACGCCGATCAATATATGCAAGACCGTAACGCCTACATTAAAAACCGCGTCCGTCTCAAAGGCGGAGCCATCATGCCGTTGTTTCCCGGCGACAAGCTGTCGTCGTTTGCGCCGTCGCGCCCTGCAGATGGATTTGCACCCTTTGTTGATGCCATGAACCGTCATGTGGCGGCGGCATTGCATATGCCCTACGAGCTTTTGCTCAAGGATTTTAGCAAGACCAATTACTCCAGCGCCCGGGCGGCACTGCTGGAAGCGTGGCGGTTTTTCAATGGCCGTCGGCAATGGTTGTCAGCCCAGTGGACACAACCGGTTTATGAGCTCTGGCTCGAAGAAGTCGTTGAGGCCGGGTTGATCGAGGCTCCTGATTTTTACGACAACCGTCGTGCCTATGCCCGGTCCCGTTGGATCGGACCTGGGCGGGGTTGGGTGGATCCGGTCAAGGAAGCCAAAGCGGCTCAAACGCGTATGGATATCGGAGTTTCGACTCTCGAAAACGAATGCGCCGAGCAAGGACTGGACTGGGAAGAAGTCCTGGAGCAGCGGGCGCGGGAACGCGAACGCATGGCCGAACTTGGGCTTCTTGATGCGGCAAACGTCGTCACAGGACAACCCTTTGTTGAGGAAACACCGGATCAAAAACCAGGCCACGGTAAGGAAGCAAAATCATGAAGTATCCCCGTCTGTGGTCACGGCTCTATAACACGCCGCTAGCCATCGGGTTCGATAAACTGCGGGTGATCGAAGGTGTTTTCCGCAAGCATCTTGATGAACCTCTGGCAGCA